>Ga0153923_100054_pt1 | contig 62985 bp, 46 predicted proteins | sample TSNJ007MetaG_FD_104682 | JGI IMG/M metagenome (GOLD analysis project Ga0153923, IMG submission 104682) | Attine ant fungus gardens microbial communities from New Jersey, USA - TSNJ007 MetaG | ecosystem: Host-associated > Fungi > Mycelium > Unclassified | place: USA: New Jersey, Brendon T. Byrne...
CATCTAGTTGATGATAATGATGATGAGGAGTCAAGTCGGCTGCTCCAGGAATTCCAAAGCATGGGTGATCATATTTATCTTCAGAGCTCCGGCTTTCACGATGCGTATATTCGCAATGATACTACCCACTTTTGGAATACCAACTTAGTCTGGAAAGTAGCCAATTTTAAAAATCTCATGATCAACCGCGCCCAAACCTTGAACTATGATTATTTATTCCTTATAGACTCTGATCTCATCCTCCATCCTGATACCCTCAGACATCTAATAGGTACGAACAAGGATATTATTTCAGAGGTGTTCTGGACACAGTGGCAGCCCGAGACTATGTTTCAGCCGCAGGTATGGATGCAAGACGAATACAATCAGTGGGAGCTACTGCCCGGTGAAAAACTACAACCAGAGGAGATTAATCGCAGATTTCATGAATTCATAGCAAAGATGCGGATTCCCGGAATCTATGAGGTGGGCGGACTCGGGGCTTGTACACTGATTAGTCAGCATGCGATAAAAGCTGGAGTCAGCTATAATCAAATTCGCAACATTTCATACTGGGGAGAAGACCGTCATTTCTGCATTCGTGCCGCTGCCCTTGGCATCCCCTTATTCGTCGATACCCATTATCCGGCGCTACACTTGTATAGAGACAGTGATTTGAGTAAAGTAGAGGATTTTATCAAAGAAACTACGGAGACCAAAGCTGAAGCCACTGATACTGAGAACAGTTCATCTACGGACGAATTACCTGCATCAGTAATGCCGACACCCACCACAGACAACCCAGACAACGAAAGCTCCAAGGAGACAGTCCCCCCAGCCAGAAAGCGGCCCAAGCTAACCCTCACCATGGTTGTGAAAAATGAAAGTGGACGCTTTCTGCGGCAGGTTCTGGAAGAGCATCGCAAATACATCGACGAGGCCGTCATTATCGATGATGGCAGCACCGATAATTCAGCAGCTATCTGCCTGGAGGTGCTTGAAGGCATTCCCGTTCATCTCGTGCACAATACCATATCCAAATTCAGCAATGAAATCGAGCTGCGAAAGCAGCAATGGGAAGAGGTTCTGAAGACGAAGCCCGAGTGGATTCTAAGTCTGGACGCAGACGAAATCTTTGAAGCGAGCTTCGCGGCAAATATCGAACCCCTGCTGTACGCTGACGAGGTCGATTTATTCTGTTTCCGTCTCTATGATTTATGGAACGCCACCCATTACAGAGAAGATATTTACTGGCGCTCTCATTTGAATTACCGTCCTTTTTTGCTTCGTTATAAAGAAGACTTCAACTATGTATGGAATGAATCTCCACAGCATTGTGGGCGATTCCCGGAGAATGTCTTCGAGCTTCCCCACCAGCTAAGCAACTTGCGACTCAAGCATCTAGGCTGGTCGAAGGCAGAATTCCGCTTAGAAAAATATCTGCGTTACATGCTCCTTGATCCCGATGGCCAATACGGCTGGAAGGAGCAATACCTGTCCATTCTGGATGAACACCCTCATTTAATACCTTGGGTGGAATGAGGGTAATCATAAAAAGGACGTCCACAAAACCTTAGTGGCTTTGTGGACGCCTTTTATTTTTACATAGTATCAACATCTGGCTTTATAATGCTCACCGTCAGGCCGCCGCCGGATTCGTCTACTTGAATCACCGTACCTTCTGCGGCTTCTCCAGCAATGATCGCACGTGCCACACGGGTCTCCAGACTTCGCTGGATGAAGCGTTTCAGCGGTCTCGCCCCATACACTGGATCAAAACCTTCCTTAGCGATAAAACGTACCGCGGGCTCAGTTAACTCAAGACCAATCTCCTGGTCAGCAAGACGTAAACGTAATCCGTCCACCAGTTTGTCCACGATTTTCTCAATCTCGCCCAGGGTCAACGGCTTGAACATCACAATATCGTCAACCCGGTTCAGGAACTCTGGTCGGAAATGACCAGTTAGTTCCTTCATTACGCTATCCTTGGCAGCCTCCGTAAGCTGACCCTTCTCATCGGTGCCTTGAATCAGATGTGGTGAACCGATATTTGAGGTCATGATAATGATCGTGTTCTTGAAGTCGACCATCCGGCCCTGCGAATCGGTCAGACGTCCATCATCAAGCAGCTGCAGTAGAATATTAAATACATCGGGATGCGCCTTCTCCACTTCATCGAGCAGCACTACTGTGTAAGGCTGACGCCGTACAGCTTCTGTAAGTTGGCCGCCCTCCTCATATCCAACGTATCCCGGAGGTGCACCGACTAGGCGAGAAACACTGTGCTTCTCCATATACTCCGACATATCGATACGGATCATGCCATCTTCGCGATCAAAGAGAGAGACCGCGAGTGATTTAGCCAGCTCCGTCTTCCCTACCCCAGTCGGACCGAGGAACAGGAAGGAACCGATCGGCCGATTCGGATCTTTGATCCCGGCTCTTGCCCGAAGCACGGCATCGGCCACCAAGCTGACAGCTTCATCTTGGCCCACAACTCGTTCATGCAGCGTTTCTTCCAGACGCAGCAGCTTATCCCGTTCGCCTTCAACCAGTCGGCTAACCGGCACACCCGTCCAGCGCGATACAATATCTGCGATTTCCTCCTCAGTTACAGCTTCACGCAATAATCTTGTATCCTGATCCTGCTGTGCCGCTTCTTCCGCTGCTTTCAATTGCCGCTCCAGATCAGGAATGATGCCGTAGCTCAATTCGGCTGATTTATTAAGATCGTATTCCTCCTGTGCATCGACCAAATCCTTGCGGGCTTGCTCCAGCCGTTTTTTGAGGTCGCGGATGCCTTGAATCGCTGACTTTTCCTTCTCCCAACGTGCGGTCATCCCAAGCTGCTTCTCCTTGAGATCGGCGAGTTCACGTTGTAAGATTTCCAAACGGCGTTTGCTGGCGTCATCCGTTTCTTTTTTTAGCGCTGCTTCCTCAATCTCCATCTGCATCAGACGGCGGGTCACTTCATCCATCTCACCCGGCATGGAATCAATCTCCGTACGGATCATGGCACAGGCTTCATCCACTAAGTCGATCGCTTTATCCGGCAAGAAACGATCCGTAATGTAGCGGTTAGACAGAACGCCTGCAGCGACGAGGGCGCTGTCATGGATTTTGACTCCATGATGGACTTCGAACCGTTCCTTCAGACCGCGTAGAATGGAGATCGTATCCTCTACATCTGGCTCGCTGACCAGTACCTGTTGGAAACGGCGCTCCAGCGCAGGGTCCTTCTCTATATACTTGCGGTATTCATCGAGCGTTGTGGCACCTATACAGTGCAGTTCGCCGCGAGCCAGCATCGGCTTCAGCATATTGCCCGCATCCATCGAGCCTTCGGTTTTACCTGCCCCTACAATCGTGTGCAGCTCATCAATAAAAAGAATAATACGGCCGTTACTTTCACGAACTTCCCTAAGTACCGCCTGCAAGCGTTCCTCGAATTCACCTCGGAACTTCGCGCCTGCTACAAGGGAACTCATATCCAGGGAGAAAATCGTCTTGTCCTTCAGCCCCTCTGGCACGTCTTTGCGTACAATCCGGTGAGCCAAGCCTTCCACAATCGCTGTTTTACCTACACCTGGCTCACCGATCAGCACAGGGTTATTCTTCGTTTTACGGGACAGAATTCGGATCACACGACGTATCTCAGCGTCACGTCCGATGACTGGATCGATCTTACCCGCGCGAACCTCTGCTACAAGATCACGTCCGTATTTCTCCAGCACCTCATAAGTAGCCTCCGGCTCCCGACTCGTTACACGCTGATGTCCACGAATCTCAGCAAGTATAGACATCAGCTTCTCGCGTGTTAATCCACGACTGACAAAAAGATCACGCAGCTCACGATTATCCCTGCTCGAATCCGACACCATGGCCAACACGGCATGCTCCACCGAAACAAACTCGTCTTGCATCTTCGCCGCTTCTTTCTCCGCCTGTTCCAGCAGATGGATCAGCGATTGCGAGGCATAACGCCGTACTGTGCTTGCCCCTGATCCGCTTATGCTCGGCTTACGCTGAAGCAGTTCATCCGTGCTGCGCAGCAGCTCAGCTACGGGGACGTTCATCTTTTGCAGCAATCTTGGCAGCAAGCCTTCTTGCTGCTGGAGTAACGCTTTTAACAGATGGAGATTATCGATCTCCTGATGTCCGCTTTCTGAAGCCAGCGACTGCGCCGCAGCCACTGCTTCCTGCAGCTTTTGAGTAAGTTTATTGAAATCCATAGCTCTCTCACCTTTCTATTTAAGAATGATATACGGGATCGGCCGTTTTGGCCGGGATAGATTAATTTAGCGGGATTAATACCGCTGAATTGGGCGGATGGGCCGTATTTGGCGTTATCTGCGGGATTAATACCGTTCATTTGGACGGATGAGCCGCATTTGGCGCTATCTGCGGGATTAATACCGTTCATTGGGACGGATGGGCCGCATTTGGCGCTATCTGCGGGATTAATACCGTTCATTTCGAGTGATCAGCCGAATTTGGCGCTATCTGCGGGATTAATACCGCACATTGGGACGGATGAGCCACATTTGGCGCTATCTACGGGATTAATACCGCACATTTGGATGGATGGGCCGCATTTGGCGCTACCTGCGGGATTAATACCGTACATTGGGACGGATGGGCCGCATTTGGCTCATTCTGGGGTATTTTTACCCCTCTTTTCGCTAATCGAGCCGATCGGCGCATTCTGGGGTATTTTTGCCCCTCTTTTCGCTCACAGAGCCAAATTCGGCACGATCTGGGGTATTTTCACCCCTCATTTCGCTCATCGAGCTCAATCCGGCGCATTCTGGGGTATTTTTACTCCTCTTTTCGCTCATCAAGCCCAATACGGCGCAGTCTGGGGTATTTTTACCCCTCTTTTCGCTCATCGAGCCCAATACGGCTCATTCTGGGGTATTTTTACCCCTCTTTTCGCTCATCGAGCCCAATACGGCTCATTCTGGGGCATTTTCACCCCTCTTTTCACTCATCGAGCCGAAATTGGCGCAGTCTGGGGTACTTTTACCCCTCTTTTCGCTCATCGAGCCGAAATCGGCACCTTTAGAACACTTTTACCCTTCCTTTTCCCGACACTTCTCACAGATCTCTACTATAGTTAGTTTCTAATTAAGTTACTTTTCTACTACTAGCACTCTATTCACCATATTCACCAGCCAAAATCGATCACGAACATACAAAGTTACCTCTACCTACCTATTAATTACCCACTTTTGCCTTCGGACGCTGCGCACTAGCGCTTTGACGTTTAGCTCTAGCCTCGAAATTACTGGATTCAGCCAGTTTACGGTACAAATTCTTCTCCGCTTCGCTGGTTGGCTCAGGGACAACAATCTCAATACCAAATAAAATATCACCGTTCGCACCATTCTCACGCTTCAAACCTTTGCCTGGGATACGCAGCGTTTTACCACTTTGAATTCCTGCAGGAATCTTCAATTTCACGGCACCGCCACCCGGTAATGGAACCTTCACCTCACCACCCCATACCGCTTGCCATGGAGCAACTTCAACTACACCGTATAAATCGCCAGCTCGAAGCTCGTATATATCATGAGGAAGAATATGAAGTGCCAGCAGTATATCGCCACCTGGAGCTATGCCACTCTGAGTGGTTCCTGCGATTTTTAAAATCATACCTTCACTAGAACCCGGGGGAACTTGAACGTCTACAGTTTTATCACCGATCTGCACTCTTACAGTTGCTCCCTTATAAGCCTGCTCCAACGTAATATCCAGCTGCGCCTGCGTCGAACTACGCGCCTCACCCCATGGATTGCCGTTCGAACGCCCACTACCACTACTAGAAAAGAAATCAAAGCCAGCGCGATCCGCCGATCCCCGATTCCCAAAAAACATTCCAAACAAATCTTCCTCCGAAATGCCAGAACCTCCTGCAGAATAAGTTCCGCCGCTCCAGCTTCCACCATAGTTTGAATCCCACGAAGAGGCCCCGCTCGACGCACCTCCACCAGCTCTACCACGCTGAGCCCCATAAAGCAGCTCCTCATCGTAAAGCTTGCGTTTCTCCTCATTGCCCAGCACTTCATAGGCTTCAGCCGCTTCTTTGAATTTCGCCTCTGCCTCAGAAGCTTTATTCACATCGGGATGCCACTTCTTGGCCAGCTTTTGATAAGCCTTTTTAATTTCCTGTTTAGTTGCTGTTTTGTTCACGCCCAAAGCATCATAATAGCTTTTGTTAGCCACTCGGATTCCTCCTTTCAACGCTTGATTAAATACAACTCATCGTACGATTCCGAGAAAAGACGCACCATAGCCGGAATCCTCCACTACAATGCGCCTTTTATTCATAACACTATATTAAAAGCTCGCTGCCTATCTCTAAGATGCTGAGCGGAAACTATTACCGCCTAAATTATGCTTATTCAGACTGCGATGCGCTAGAATCTCCGTCTTGAATCTCAATGCGTTTCCCTTGTGGTTTTTGCTGTTTTGGAACTTCCAGCTTCAGTAATCCGTCTTTCAAAGACGCGCGAATCTCTTCCACTGCAATATCCTGAACATAGAATCTGCGAACATATTCACCATATCGACGTTCTCTACGTACAATTTGATGATCCTTGTTCTCCTCCGCATTCTCTTCCTTCCGCACCGCTTTAATCGTCAAGTAAGGGCTGGCATAATCAATGTCGATTTCTTCTTTTTTAAAGCCAGGAAGTTCAGCTTCAATCAGGTAAGCCTGCTCACTCTCGCGAATATCCGTTCTGAAGGACATCGTGGAGCTCTTGATCGGTGCAAAAAAATCATCATTAAAAACATCATTCAAAGACTTAGCCAGCATACCAAAAGCATCATCTCTACGTTTACCAAAAGGAACCAAATCAAACATTATCCATTCTCCTCTCATTGACTTTGACTTTATTTGACCTATGACCTTATTATAGTCCCCTATCAGAGGAATAACAAAACCGATTTAAGCGAATTTTCGGTCAAATTCAGGCAAATCAGCTGATTTAATGCTACAAATTTTAATGTTTTTAATGTTTTGACCTTTTTTGACCTTTGTTTGATCTATACTTCAAATTTCAGCACGATTAGTATATGTTTAGGCCCCACGTTCCATACAAGCCAGCAATTTCGCTTTCATTACATCGCCAAAACATCCTACTCAAAAAGAAATGATATAATGAAGGTCAAATAACGACCATTTTTCTTACGGGAGACCAATTGTATGCAACCAACCTATACTATGGATGATACGCAGTGGAGTAAGCTCATCCAGAATGTCGCCTATTATTTCGATGACCTCACCCTCAAACGAGGGTTCCAATATTATAAGCAAAGCCGTATTCGTTCGTTCACTATGACGGAGCCATCTAAGATCAATGCCCTTGTTGAAGGTAGAGAGGATTACCGCGTTACTATTGATCTGGACGGCTTCACGCGGTGCCATTGCAACTGCCCAGTTTCAGGACATTGCAAGCATATGGCCGCCGTGCTGCTCAGTTTTGCTGAACAACAGAATAGGTCTGTACAAGTTCTAGCTAACGCCAAAGCCGCATCTTTTCTCCCAAAAACATCAAGTAGTTCACCTGTCGGAACCGATGGAAAGCACCAGCAGCAGCTAAAAGAACATGCCAGCCGGATCGCTGACGGAGGCATCACGGAGTGGCGCGAGTATTTTGCGTTCTGCATCACGCCTCTGGCACATACCACTCGGAATCCTGAATATGTGGATCGAGCATTATCTTCCATTACTAAATTTAAGCCGAAGTTATCACCGGAAATGGACAAGCTATTTACCCTGCATGCCCATCTTTTTCTTCTAGAAAAGCTGGCTAAGCCTTCCGCCAATCTACCCGGTCAGGTCGCCTTCACCTCATCACTCGGCTATTACACGCAAGTAGCGGTCTCTGAGCTACAGGAAGCAATCACACGTCTGTTAAAAAGCACACTCCCGCTGTCTCCCGAGCAAGAGCAGGAATACGATCTTTGGCCGCATATCGTCGAGACCCTCTCCTACTTGCGGCGTGAGATGTTGACGGAGTCGCGCGATCGCTTGCGGGATCAGCCCTCTTTTTCACTGTGCTATGACCTGCTGTGGAGAAACTGGATTTATCCGAATACAGGTGGAACTAAGCTTTATCTGGATGAAATCAAACAGCTTCAGCAGGCAGAAAGTGAATTAGGTGCTTCCCTGTCACGCCATGCGTGGCTGTTAGCCCAGAGCCGCATGTATTTTTATCTGAAGGATGACCCAAAGGCATGGGAATTACTGAATAAGGCTGCCGAGCGCCCAGGTCTCCATCCTGATGAGCTTATGAGCTTCACCTCCCCGCTTCTGGATGCAGGTGAATGGTCACGCTTGGTGGGCTGGCTTGCTCAGATCGGTCCACTGCTGAGCAGCAGACTCTATAATCTGAATAACTATTCGAACAGATGGGAAGAGGCCGTTCGCCATCTTCCTGAAGCTGAGCCGCAAATGTGGAATACATTAGCCACCATGTTACCTATCTCTGGAGAAGTATACGAAGAGAAGTTAATTACCTATAAAAAATGGCAGACATGGATGGATTATCAACTGTCCATCGGTAAGCTGCCTTCCGAATTTCGTGTTACAGACCTCCAGCCTATGGAGAAAAACGCACCTGAAGTTCTGCTCCCCTTCTACCATCAGGCCGTCGAAAGATTTGTGCTGGATAAGAATAGACATAGCTACAAGGCGGCTGTGAAACTGTTGAAGCGATTATCCAAGCTGTATAAAAAAATGAAACAAGAAGAACGGTGGGAAGAGTTCCTCATTGCCTTCACCACAAAGCACAGCAGACTCCGTGCGCTGCAAGAGGAGCTTCGGAAAGGAAAGCTAATACTATGAACATGCATTTGCGCACGCTGACCATCCGGCTTGCATTAAGCCAGTATGGCGACGCTTTAATATACGGAATGAATGAAAGAGAAGATCTCGTGCCCGGTTTGCAGCTTAAACAGCGGTTATTCGCCTGGCATGAGGCGTCTTTTTATGGAACGGAGTTAACGGTTCAACCAGCTGGCGAAGGTGTAGAGCTAGTGATTCTACCTGCGGAGCAGGTCATCCCTTTCTTTGCAGAGCAGAAGCTGCTGGCGCACATCGAATGGAGCTGGGAGGGCGATGCGGCTCACCTGACTGAACTGGCGCCACTTCTGGCTATATGTCTGGAGCACAAACAGTATATTCCCGATATCTCCGCTTATCGTGCCGGGAGGTTGCAATGGTCCTGGGATGAGGGTGCTTTGGCGCAGGTGGCAGTGGAGAATGACACTGCCAAAGGGGCTCTTGAGGCGCTAAATGGCGGCAGCGAATTTAGCCGTGGGCTATGCGCGGCGTTCTCCGCCGCCGTATCGCAGAGGTATTACAGCACGGAGGCCGAGGCAGGCGACCTCCGGAGCGAATTCCCGCTTCTATTCAATAGAAGCGGGGCCCTTGCAGCGGGCATGGATACCGCTGCATGGCTTATCGCCATTGGCTGGAAGGCGGATACCGCGCCTTTCCGGCCTGCACTTCAGCTGCTGGAGCCGGAAGGGGATGAATCCCCTTGGCGGCTGCAGCTGATCCTTCAGGACAAGCGCGATGAATCCGCGCTTGTTCCCATCAGGCTCGCCGATGATGGCGAGCCGCACGGCTTGTGGCCGACAGCATGGTCGGCCCACGTGCACGAACGCGCTGCGGGATGGCTGGAGCGCCTCCGCGGCAGTCTGCCGCCCGAGCGCTTCGCGGCGGGCGGCGACGTGCTGGCCGAACCGCTCAGCGATGCCATCGCTTGGCGGTTCTTGACGGCCGAGAGCCAGCGGCTGCTGGAAGCAGGCTGGCAAGTGCTGTTGCCGGCGTGGTGGGAAGCCGCCAGCCGGAAAAAACCGCGCCTCCGCGCCAAGATCAGCTCCGGCGAGGACAAACGCAGCGGCGGCGAGTCGCTCTTCGGCCTTGATTCGATCATCGATTTCGATTGGCGAATCTCCATCGGCGACGTCGACCTCACCGAAGCTGAATTTGCCGAGCTGGTCGCAAGAGGAGAACGACTCGTCCGCTTCAAAGGCAAATGGGTCTCGCTCGATCCCGCGCTGCTGGCGCAAATCCAAAGAGCCATGGCTGGTATGGACAAGTCGCAAGGCTTGTCTTTCCAAGATGTGCTTCAGCTTCATTTGCTGCAAGCGAGTGAGGAAGCTGAGGCTGAGGCTACAGAAGAGCAGCTTCAAGAGGATGCTGCGCGCCTGCGGCTTGAGGTAGAGCTAAACGAGCATTTGATCAGCCTCATTGGTCAGCTCGGCCAGCGCTCACAGTGGCCGAAGCCTCCAGTGCCCGCAGGACTCCAGGCAGAGCTACGCACCTATCAGCATGAAGGATATGCTTGGCTGACTTTCCTGCGTCAATTCGGTTTGGGGGCTTGTCTAGCCGACGATATGGGGCTTGGCAAGACCGTCCAACTCATCGCATATTTACTTCATATCAAAGAAAATACCGATCCTAGCTCATCCCGTCGCCAGACCGACCCTCCGGGTTGGCCTGCTCTGATCATCTGCCCTACCTCCGTGCTGGGCAACTGGCAGAAGGAATTGCAGCGCTTCGCGCCTTCTTTGAATGTGATGCTGCACTACGGAAGTCGCCGTTTGGACGCAGGATTCTTCTATGGTGCTGCTTCGCAAGCTGACGTGGTACTCACCTCTTATGCGACTGCAGCGCTTGATCAGGAGTTGCTGAAGGAATTCACTTGGGCGGCGATTTGCCTGGACGAAGCACAGAACATCAAAAATGCTCAAACGAAGCAGTCGGTAGCTGTGCGCAGCTTCCCGGCTTTACACCGGATTGCGCTGACAGGAACACCTATTGAGAATAGATTATCTGAGCTGTGGTCCATTTATGATTTTATAACCCCAGGTTATCTGGGTAGTGCCAAAGCCTTTAACGACCGATTCAGTAATGCCATTGAGAAGGAACGCGACGAGAAGCGTACAGCGGACTTACAGAATCTCGTGAAGCCGTTCATGCTACGCCGTAAGAAAAAGGATCCTAACATTCAGCTCGATCTTCCAGATAAAAACGAGATGAAGACCTATGTCCATCTGACAGCTGAACAAGCTGCGCTCTATGACCAGACCGTAAACGGACTGCTCGACCGTATGCAGAAGTTGGAAGGTATTGAGCGTAAGGGCGCCATTCTTGGGGCTTTGACCGGACTTAAGCAGCTATGTGATCACCCGATGCTTGTGACTAAGGAGGCCCTCCCTGAAACGGATTCGGACAACAAACTGGATACCAGCATACTCATTAACCGTTCCTCTAAACTTGAAAGACTGCTGGATATGGTTAAGGAACTGCGTGCAGAGGATGAGCGCTGTCTCATCTTTACGCAATATGTCGGGATGGGAAAAATGCTTCAGGCTGTTCTACAGCAGGAGCTGGGAGAGCCCGTCCTTTATTTGAACGGAAGCACCTCCAAACAGGCGCGTGACCGAATGATTGAGCGATTCCAGACGCCTGCGCCTTCCGCGGACGAAGGGTCCAGACGTCCAGATGCACCACCGTCTGATCAGCCGAATGTATTCATCCTTTCTCTCAAAGCCGGAGGTGTCGGTCTGAACTTAACCGCCGCCAATCACGTATTCCACTTCGATCGCTGGTGGAATCCGGCCGTTGAGAATCAGGCGACAGACCGCGCCTATCGGATGGGCCAGACGCGTGATGTACAGGTGCATAAGTTCATCGCTCTCGGGACTCTCGAGGAAAAGATTGATGAGATGCTGGAGAGTAAGCAGCAGCTAAGTGATAATGTCATCTCCAGCTCCGAAGGCTGGATTACCGAGCTGTCTACTGAGGCTTTGAAAGACCTCTTTACATTACGGCGAGGCTTAACAGACTAATCTTAACGCTTGCAACGACCATCAAAAGGAACATTCGCATCTACGCGGATGTTCCTTTTTTGAATCACTAATATTTATCTTTAGTACTGGATTAAAGAACGCTCACCATTGCTCGGACATCTTAAAGGTGACTGCGAGATCATCATCACCTGAAAGTGAGTTAACCACCAAAGTAACCGGCTCATTCTGAAGCTCGTAAGAGAGTCGCTCGTTAAGCAAATTAACAGCCAAATTCGCATAAGCACCGGAGATTCCCGATCCTGTACCTTGCATAATCACCTTTCCACCCGTGACCGTAGTGCAGGTGTAATTCACCAGCAGTGCCGTGTCTGTGACAGGAATATCCGTAGTTGGCGTTGGGAAATTTTCGAATGTCCCATCCAGAGTGCCACCTGCGACGACCATATATCGCACAGGTCTTTTGGATAGAATATCTAAAGCCGCCGGTCTAATCTCAGCCGCAAGACCTTGTGGAATAGTAAAGGCAGAACTCCTCATAAAGCTAATCGCCGCGAAGTCAGTCGATGTAACCGATACGTTATCACGGATTTCCGAGGTTATACGGCTTACTTGAAACACTTCCAGATTTACAGCTGTCCAGACACCGTTCACATCCACAAGAAAAACCTGAATCTTCAATTGTTCCTGTGAATACACAAAATTAAATTGGAATAAATCCTCTACAATAGTGTAGGTCTTGCTTGACGTTTCCCGATATTGCAGCTCAAATAATTCTTCAATAAAGACTGTCTGAGGACTTGCACTATTGGCTAAACCCGTTAAATAACAAGCCGCGCCAGCTGATCCATTGTTAACCACTTTGATCACAACTTGATCTATTGGACGAGTACCGTCGACAGGTAAATTAATGATGGTGTTTGTAGAGAGGACAGGCAATGTCTTCACACCTCCTATTCATATCAAATTATATATATATGGTATGCAACCATTTTTTAGAATTCTTGGATTGATATTAAAATAGAGATGTGCTTCACCGAGCATAAAATACAGATTTGCCACCAAATAAAGGATGTGGTAAACTCGACTTAACTTTTTATGAACGGAGGGTTACGTGTGATAGACTTTATCCGAGTTAGAACTTTGCGCGGCTAATTGAATAGCGCTAAAGCTCTGCCCATGTGCAGAGGACTCAGGATAGGTCTACCCATTTAACTCCATAGAAGCCAACAAACTAAAACGCCTTCGGCGTCCTTATAAGGACGGTAGCGTTTATGTGAGAATTATAAGGATAAAGTATATCGTGAAACTTATACTTTCTTATAATTTAAACCAACTGCTACTCGTAAGGGATTAATTTATCATTCCCCTATGACCGAGCCGTTGTTTGCTTCGATATATCTATGGAAGACCCTAATGTCGTAACGGAGATTTCTCCTTACACATTTGTTCTGACGTCCTCTAACGAACCGTAAGCACAGGCAGATGTCCTGTGTTTTTTTGCGTTTACTATTTACTATTGGAGGATGAATAAATATATGGAACAACTACGAGAAAAAGCTATTATAGTCGGTGTTCAGCTACAAAACGAAACAAACTTCAATTATTCGATGGAAGAACTCACTAATCTGGCAGCTGCCTGTGACCTAGAAGTTGTCGGAGAACTTAGTCAGAAGGCAAGCCGGATCAACCCTTCCCACTATATCGGCACAGGCAAAATCCAAGAATTATCTGCGCTCTTAGAAGCGCATGATGCTCCTATTGTTATTTTTAATGATGAGCTGTCTCCTTCACAGATTCGCAATTTGGAGTCTTCTCTAGGCCGTCAGGTCATTGATCGAACGATTCTGATCTTGAATATTTTCGCAGAAAGAGCGAAGACCAAAGAAGCACAGCTGCAAGTAGAAGTAGCCAAGCTGCAGTATATGCTACCCCGCCTGACAGGTCTCAGAGAATCCCTCGGAAGACAAGGCGGTGGTGCTGGGCTTAAGAACAGAGGCGCTGGTGAAACGAAACTGGAGCTGGATCGCAGAAGAATAGAAGAACGTATTTCAGCGTTACAAGTTGAGCTTCAACAGCAAGTAGCCAGACGCCAAATTCAGCGGAAGCAGCGGCATAAGAATGAGGTTCCGGTCGTCTGTCTCGTCGGCTATACGAATACCGGCAAGTCCAGCTTAATGAATGTGATCGTGGAGACGTATCATCCCGGCTCTAATAAGCAAGTGTTCGCCAAGGATATGTTATTTGCTACGCTGGAGACATCCGTTCGGAGCATTGAGCTACCGGATCACAAAACCTTTTTATTAACAGATACCGTTGGATTCGTCAGCCAGCTTCCCCATCATCTGGTCAAAGCCTTCCGCTCCACGCTCGAAGAGGTGACCGAAGCTGACTTATTGATTCACGTAGTCGATATTTCCGATCCGCAGCATCAGCAGCATATGGCCGTCACTGATGAGACTTTGAAAGCGCTTGTCGCAGACCAAATTCCAACGGCTTATGCCTACAACAAAGCTGACCTAACTGACTTGCCTTACCCTCACCTTGAGGGTGACAATGTCTATCTCTCTGCCAAACAAAATAGCGGGATAGCTGAACTTACAGATCTGATTCGCAGCCATGTGTTTACGGATTATGTACAGTGTGAAATTCTGATTCCATTTGATCGCGGCAATGTGGTCTCCTATTTCAACGAGCATGCCCATGTTCAATCGACTAGCTATGAAGAAACAGGCACACGGCTTGCGCTAGAATGTAGAAAATCTGATTTCGAGAAATTCCGCAACGACTTTGTTGAGCTTTAGGCTATTAGACATAGTAAATCCCGGACCTTATCGGAGGTCCGGAATTTTTTTCAGGAAGATAGCTCTTCTTAGCACTCTCTTAGCTGCTAGATCTTATAAATATAGCTTCTAGTCCCTATTCTTGAAAACACAGTGCATTCAGAGCCTCTATTTTCCGCCATGGGTAAGACAGAACCTGTAGATAGTCGCTGTAAATAATTAAAATCAGGATGTATCGACTCATTCGTAAGAAAAGCTGAGGTATTGCTTCCGGGCGATCTTTCCTCATTAAGAGAGGCTATGATGACTTCTGCAGTGGTTATCCCAATGCCGTGGCCATAATACAGGTCTTCTTCAAGCTTAACAGCATTTTCACCCTGCCATTCTGGCTTGCTAGGCGCATGATCTGGATTCCTGAAATACACAATATCTCCCTGCAGCATCTGATCCTTATTATAGTTCGTAATTAAGCGCAGATGCTCGTCGTAGTTCCAATCCCATAAGAATAAATCCGTAAAATACCTATTAAAGGCTTCTTCACCAATAGCTTCAATTGTCGCCCTGTACATAACAATGACCATCGCTGTCGCGCATTCGAAGGCATATAAATGTCCGTTCTGAAAAATGTCTTTAATCCCCACCGAAGGTGCCACACCAGCGTTCAGCTGTAGTCCTCCAATATCTGTACGCGTCCAAAACTCCGGGTTGCAGCGCGACTCATCAAATGTTGCAAAATCCGCTCCACTGTTATTTAAAGCTTCCGCCGATTCCACGATGCTGTCTCTCATTTTCCGTTCAAAGTCAAGGGCATCGGGTGAACGAACTACCTTCACCATGCTTAGTCCCTCCAATATTATAGGTTCTAAATATAGGTTATTGTACGTGTTCGCTGCCCAGTTGGTGCTTAATTCATTTTATTCCCCTGACTCAACAAACCACTGATTGAGCTGCCTGGTCTCTTCCGTCAAAATATCCAAATATATAGAAGTACGGTATCCCGTATCCTTTAAGCTTTTTCCCGTAATCTCTGCTATGCGATTTAATCTGTACAGCAATGTGTTGGTATGAATATGTAAAAAAGCGGCGGATTCCTTCAAGTTTCCACTGAGTGATAAATAAACGGCAATCGTTTTTAGAAAATCACTTTTATGCTCGCGATCATGCTCTTTTAGCGGATACAGTAAAGGACTTTTACGGGTCCGACTACGTTTTTGCTCTATAATAGCCGGAACATACGCCCAAAATCCAATATCCTCATACAATAGTAACTCTCGGCCATGAAAAGGCAGCAGCTTCTTGATTTCCAGAATGGAACCCGCTTCCCAGTACGCAATGGCTGCCGACATATATTCAGTGTAATCCAGGCTACAGCCTGCAGCCAGCATACAGCTCTCACTCTTACGCATATCCTCGATAATCTTGTGCATGAACGAATAAAGACCACCCGTCCCTTCCATGCGAAAGCTGAATGAAAACAATATAATTAACCGATTGTGCTCAGCAGTCAGAAACAATAATTTCAGCCCCGGATAGGAGGTCATAGTTTGCCGAAACCGAAGTACGAAGTGGTCATTGATGACCTTGTCACTCTCAAACACGCTAATATAATATTTGTCCGGCAAAAGAATCGACCAAACTTCCGCGTCCTGCTTGATATTCGCTTCATTGTCATAATGGGAGGTGAGCAGCTTCCAGAAAAAATCCTCCTGCGTTTTCTCCTGCTTCGTCTTCCAACCCCGTTGCTTCAATATATAACGACCAACGATGGCCGCCGCTTTCTCTACAATATTCTCTGCGTGTCCTTCAACTAGATTGCCTGCATCTACTACCCATATGTACCCAAGAATTTCCTTCTGATGTTTGATGCAAATAGCGAGTCGGGGGCCAAGACCTACCTCCATGACCGCAGGAATCCGAATCGGACGTGTAGCGCTCTCAAGCTGCTGCATAACCCCCTTCTTGCGCAAGCCAATAATGACAGCGTTAGGCACGCGCTTTCCAATAATGGTCGAAATTCTCGCGGAATCACTCTCAAATTGATGGGAGCTGTATCCGATCACATGGTGATTGCTGTCCTCAATCGTAACTTGGGATTGAAGAGATTCACTAATCGCATCCGCCAACGATTCCATACTATCGAAGAAACGATCAAACAATGGATCCTTTTCCGTCACTAGCCCCACCCCTGCCTGAAAAAATAGCCGAACCTTGTACTCTAGAGTGATTTTATTATAGTATGCGTGCTCCCAGCTGACTATAAGATAATGGGATGGGGGCGAGCTGGCGGGACCTTGAGATCGCCGGGTGGAGGAGTTACGAGGTTATAGAGTCGCGTGGGGGCGTATTTGCTGAGTACAGGTTACGCTGGTTGCGGAATGGCGGGGTTATGGAGTGGCGTGGGACGGAGTTGCAGGTTACGTTGATGCGGATTACGGGAAGCGAGGTGACGGAGTGGCGCGACAACACTTAAACCGCTACTTGATAGAGCCCCTTTAGAGTTTTTAGGGAATTCCTCCCTAAAATTCTGTATTTCAGGCTTGGTATACTACTAATCAGGGAAAAACTCCCTAATATTCAACCGATCAGGTTATTATTGGGCATATTCTTCGTAATTTTAGGGATAAATTCCCTAATTATAGCGTTTCAAGCTATTTTCGCGTAATTTTTAGGGAGGATTTCCCTAAAAATCTTCTTCAACAAATCTCTCACTGTAACAAAAAACCAAATACTAACTAAATTAAGCAGTAACTAGCCAAATCAAGCTGCACATAGTTGAAACTAGCTAGTTTTGATCGAATTCCAACCAACTTCTACGTTGTCTATCCACCTTTAGCACAGCGCTAGTAACATCCACTGTATCTAGGCACACCACTATACAACTCAGCTACTTTTAACACCCACCAACACACATCCACCCGATCCAACCATCTTCATAACGCAGTCCTACAACCTTTTACACCGAACTAGTAGACTTCTGCTGGATCTCCCCCACATCGAAAGGAGCCAAAATTATTACTCCCACAAACAACAAACAGCAAACTCCCATAGCGGGAATTCGCTGTCTATCAGTTCCCAAATATGACCACTCATTTGGAACGTATCTATTCATCTCAATTTAGCTCATCGTGAACGTCTGCTCCATAGCTTGTTCTACCGTAAAATGTTTCTCGCCAAGCGCTTCAGCCACGGCTTGGCAGGTGATTTTACCGTTGGCGACATTTACGCCGCTTCTTAGGCCGGCATTCTCCTGAATCGCCTTGATCACGCCTTTATTGGCAATTTGCAGGGCATATGGCACGGTGACATTGGTTAAAGCGATCGTCGAAGTTTTGGCCACAGCGCCCGGCATATTAGCAACAGAATAATGCAGCACGCCGTGCTTGATAAATACAGGATTATCATGTGTTGTCACTCTATCGATCGTCTCTACGATACCACCTTGGTCAATGGCCACATCGACAATCACCGATCCCGGCTTCATGGTCTTGACCATTTCTTCTGTAACCAGCTTCGGTGCTTTCGCACCCGGAATCAACACCGCACCTACCAACAGGTCTGCCTCAGCTACCACTTTGGCAATATTATAAGGGTTAGAGATCAGCGTATTGATCTGTGCCCCAAAAATATCATCTAATTGACGCAATCTTTCAGCACTGAGGTCAACAATTGTAACATCAGCACCCAAACCGATAGCCATTTTTGCAGCGTTTGTACCTACTACTCCACCGCCGATAATGCTAACTTTGCCACGACTAACCCCGGGAACACCGGAGAGAAGAATCCCTTGTCCGCCATAGTTTTTTTGCAAGAACTGAGCGCCAAGCTGAACAGACATCCGGCCCGCTACTTCACTCATCGGTGTTAATAACGGCAAGGTACGTTCATGAACAACCGTCTCATACCCGATGGCAAAGACACCCTTGTCTTTGAGCGCAGCGGCCAGAGAAGGTTCAGGCGCAAGATGCAGATATGTGAACAAAATAAGGCCTGGACGGAAATAAGGGTACTCGCTTTCCAGCGGTTCTTTCACTTTCATCACCATTTCGGCAGAGCTCCAGACCGTAGCTGCGTCCTGAATCAGCTTCGCTCCGGCAGAAGCATACTCTTCGTTCGGAAATCCACTTCCCACACCAGCCCCAGCTTCCACCAGCACTTGATGTCCTTCTTTAATAAGGCTAACTACACCCGCAGGCGTTATGGCTACACGATTCTCATTATTTTTAATTTCTTTAGGCACTCCGATAATCATCATTCATCTCTCCCGTCTAATGTAGATCCCTTATGTAAAGAATGATAACATACGTTTAGTATTCCCAATTTGGTAAAAAATTAAAATATTATCTATCATCATTGTGTTTTTACACAAAGGATTCGACTTAAACCGCCCAGTAACTTTATGTCATTTGGTACCCAACACAACCCTAATCATTATCTCATAAAAAAAGACACTGCTTAAAGTGTCTTTTTGACGATTTTGTATGAAATTAAAGCACTACTTCCATATTGGAATGTTATGTTTGATGACGCGTATTACTTTGACAGTAATAACAACACCGTTTCTAGGATTACATTTACCCCTTTTTCACAGTCTTCATAGGAGGTAAGCTCCTCTTCACAATGACTTTTCCCCCTCACACTAGGTACAAACACCATCACGGATGGCAGAAAGCTGGCTACGAACTGAGCATCATGCCCTGCGCCACTTGCGATCTTCCGTTTTGAATAACCCAAGGCTTGTGCCGCTTGCTCCACTAAATCACATATCCCCCGGTCAAACCAAACAGTCTCTCTACCCCAAAGCTTGGTCTTACTCACTTTGCAGTCCTTTAGCATCTCCGGTAAACCATGGATAATATCTTCTACCTCATGAACAATCTCCATATCCTTATGTCTAGCCTCGATCGTGAAGATCACTTTATTGGGAATGACAGTATGAATATTAGGAAGAACGTTCAATCTGCCCATGGTATACACTAGCTCAGAGTCGAGCGCACTCAGCGCGCCTCGCAGCTCCGTGATCAGATCTGTGGCAGCGAACAAGGCATCCTTGCGCATCGCCATAGGTGTGGTGCCCGCGTGATCCGATTCACCCGTCACTTCTATCTCATAACAGGCCATACCAACTACACAATCAACCAAACCAATCGATAGTTCCTCTAATTCCAGCACAGGACCTTGCTCGATATGAAGCTCCAAATAAGCAGTGGCTTCGGTAATACGATTGCTCATTTCTCCCTTATACCCACTTTTCTCGAGCGCTTCTCCAAAAGTAATGCCCTCTGGATCTTTTTTATTCAGCATTGTCGCCTTATCGAACTTCCCGGACAGCACACCAGAGGCCATCATCGAAGGCTCAAAGCGAGCTCCTTCTTCATTTGTGAAATTCATAATGGTCACTGGTAGCCTCGGCTTTATTCCGTGATCCACGAGTGTGCGCACCACCTCTAGTCCAGCGATCACGCCTAGTACGCCATCGAATCTGCCGCCTTTTTTCACAGTATCCATATGCGAACCAATTACGATAGGAGGCCCAGATGCTACACCCGCAAGCGTAGCGTACATCGTGCCCATGTCGTCCATTTTCACAGACATCCCCAGCTCTTCACAGCAAGCGCAAAAATATTCCCGAACCTTAAGATCCTCTTCCGTCAGCGATAACCGGGTCACGCCGTTGTTATCTGTACGCCCATAATCCGCAAATGTCTCAATCGTATTCTTTAATCTCTCACCGTTCACGAATATTTTTTGCAGCTGCATCATAGGTCCCTCCGCTTCGAGCGTTCATGATTTTATAGACTTTCTATATATGTTATACCAATCGATATGATTGTCATTTTACATACTGTAATAATTATTATTCGCGTAATGTTACAACAAAATAGAGGTAGCAATAAGTAAACTAAAGTAGTATATACAATCTTTTGAGACGGAGGGTAAGCTTAAGATAGCTATTTATCCAGTTCTACCAAGGAAAGGAGCAGCACATGAATCTAAGCATTGTGGTCCCAGTATACAATATAGAACATTATATAACCCCTATGTTTAATTCACTCCTTACCCAAAGTGAACCGCATTTCGAGGTTATTATCGTGGATGACGGATCTACGGATAACACTTACAACGTTATAGCAAATATTCTCGCACTTCACCCCACCCTTTCCTGCAAAGTCATTCGAACAGAGAATCAGGGGGTTAGTTCGGCTAGAAATAGAGGCCTAGCAGAAGCCACAGGGAATTATGTGTTGTTTCTGGATGGAGATGATTATATTTCTGCAGACTTAGTGCGGACCATTCATACCTATATCCATGACGCTGGCCCCGAGATTATCTGCTGGGGTTATAACCATGTTTCAGAGGATGGAGTCACTACTTTGAGTTATACATCCGCTTATAGCGACATAACAGGCAGTGAAGCTCTGACTCATATTTTTGTGGACAAAAGCTTACGAATATGGACAGGGAGCATTGCGTACAAACGGGAATTGTTACTCCTTCATGATCTCCAATATACGGAATGCTGTGTGAATGGAGAAGATCAGGAATTCATCTACAAAGCCTTATCCAGAGCCGCCAGAGTTGTCACGCTTCCGGATATTCTATCGTTTTATTTACAAAGAAACACGTCAATTTCCAACAGCTATAATGTGAAAAAATTTGATGTCGTCGATGTATTCAAACGGGTCGATGCCTACTTTCAGGCACATCCCTTTGAGCAGTTGGATACGATATCCCCTTATATAAGAAATCGTGAGCTGATCGAGAATTACTTTTTCAACATAAAGACCTGTCTAAATGAGACAGAAGGGGTAAGCATTCAGGAGTTACTTCGCGACATCGATCATACCTATCCTGAACTAAATCAAGAAATGTATGAACTCATAAGACGTTATAGGGGCAATGATCGAAGATTAGCCCTTTATATCCGAGCATTCTTAATCTCCCCGCTTCTATATCACAGATTCATTTCTGTGGAGAGAAGCTTATCCAGGTTCAAGCGAAGGGAATCTAGAATATGAAAAAGATGCTGATCTATGCCTATACCGAATTTAATTTGGGCGATGATTTATTCATAAAGGTGTTGTGTGAGAGATATCCGGATACGGAGTTCAGAATCTGCGCTCCACGCCTATACAAGCTATGCTTCAAAGAGATCAGGAACCTCAAAGTGTATCCTTCCGATTCCATTTTCTTAAGAGGCATTGCCTTTATTTGCAGAAGGTTAAAGATACATAATCTGGCGCAAAAATTCATGGCAAATCGCTCGGATGGTGTTGTTCATATCGGCGGCTCGATCTTTATGCAGGCAGAGCATTGGGAGGAGCATTTTAAGAACGCAGAAGCCATCCGGAATAAGAATAAGCCCTACTATTTATTAGGATCGAATTTTGGTCCTTACACAGACGATGAATACTATGAGGGACATAAGCGGATCTTCACGGACTATACAGATATTTGCTTCAGAGAAAAGTACTCTTATGATTTATTTGAGGATCTGAACAATGTCCGTTTAGCACCCGATATTATTTTTCAGCTTAACCCGTCAGATCTTCAAACCGAACCAGAGGATTATATCGTCTTATCCGTCATTAAGCCTTCTGCTAAAGGTCTGAACGGTTTTGACAACCTCTATTATGAAAAAATGAAAGAAATCGCAATTTATTTCATTGAAAAAGGCTACGCTGTTCATTTCATGTCATTTTGTGAACACGAAGGCGATCAGCTGGCAATTGAGGAAATCCGGAGTCTTATGGGTCCTTCCTATGAGGATGCCACCCAAGTGCATTTATACAAAACGAATATGGAAGAGGTCTTGGCCGTTCTAGCCCATTCCAGCTTCATCGTAGCTTCAAGATTCCATGCGATGATCCTGGGTTGGGTATTGGGTAAACCAGTGTTTCCCGTCGCTTACAGCAAAAAAATGATCAATGTAATGGAAGATGCCCAGTTCAAAGGGCTATATACCGATTTCACTACACTGGAGCAGCTCCAGCCTGCGCAGGTTTTTGAAAGTATGACTACTCACTATATGGATGTCACGCCGCAAGCCAAACATGCCGAAAGGCATTTCGAGCATCTGGATACGTATTTATCGCTTTACGAAAGGAGGATACGTTATGAGAGCCAAGCGGAGCATTCTTAACTTATCTTTTGGACTTGGGAGTCAGCTCATTACGATCATCCTCGGTTTTTTTATCCCCCGGCTGATTATGGTCAACTATGGCTCAGAGGCCAATGGTTTAATCGCTTCTATTGTACAAATTATTAGTTATTTGGCACTGCTGGAAGCCGGCGTAGGCGCCGCTTCGATCCAAGCCCTATATAAGCCAGTAGCTTCGGATGATAAGAACCACATCAACTCTATTTTGGCCGCCACCTCTAGCTATTATAAAAAAACAGGCATTTATTATTTCTTCGCCGTCCTTCTAATCGCCACCGTGTATCCATTAGTGATCACTTCTGACATCGATCGATTATCGATTATGCTCATTATTTTACTCACAGGAATGGGCGGAGCGATCAATTATTATTTCCAAGGGAAATTCAAAGTGCTTCTCGCTGCAGAGGGAAAAAGCTATGTAGAGACTTCTATAGTCACCGTAGCTAATATTCTGAACAATGTAATTCGGATTCTGTTATTACTTCAAGGCGTTAACATCATTGCTGTGCAAGCTTCCTATTTCATATTGACCATACTTCAAATCGTCGTCTTCTATATTTATATCAATAAGCATTACAAATGGATCAACCTAAATCTCAAACCAGACTATGAAGCCATTGGGCAAAAAAATTCCGTGCTAGTCCATGAGATCTCCTACTTAGTGTTTAGAAATACCGACGTGCTGATCCTGACTATATTTACGAACTTAAAGATCGTCAGCATTTATGTCATGTACAACATGATTTTTACGATTGTAGATAACATCGTCCAAACCATAAACGGAAGCGTGAAGGCTGCTCTCGGCCAGAGCTTTCATGAGAGTAAAGAAGCCTTTATTAAATTTTATGATGCTTACGAAGTGTATTTTATGGGGCTCATTTTCTCGATTCTAACGGTAGCTTACATTCTAATTCTACCTTTTATGAAACTGTATACTGCTGGGGTAAATGACGTGAATTATATCGATATGTGGCTGCCGATCCTGTTCGTAGTCATCAAATTATTAACCAATGCCAGAGCTTCCTCCAATAATGTGATTACGATCGCCGGACATTTCAAGAACACACAGAACCGTTCCATTCTAGAATCCGCTATCAATCTAGTCGCTTCTATTGTCTTCGTTATCTTTATGGGTATTTACGGTGTATTGATGGGGACGATAGCCGCTCTCTTGTACCGTTCCATAGATATCGTGGTCTATGCTAGCAGACATCTGCTGGATCGGAGCCCTTGGGTCACTTTTAGAAGATGGCTAACGAATGCAGTAGCTTTTGTGGGCATTATTCTGGTCTCCAGCGCCATCGACATCCCTATCCATTCCTATGCAGGAATTATGTTGTGGGGTGTACTGTTAGGGCTTGTGATCCTGCCCGTATATTTCGTAATTGCCTCCTTAATGGAACGGGAAGTATTCCTATATACATGGGGGCATCTCAAAACGTATCGATATAAACTCAAAAGTAAAATTGCAGCTAGACCTAAGGTAAGTGGTTTATCCAAATAACACAGCAGGAGGCCCCCAAATGGATCATAGCGAGGTTTTGCAGCAAGCCTGTTACGTCTTTCTAAATGACCTTAATGATGAAATCAACCATTCATCTGCCCTTCAATTGGATGATCAAGAGATATTCCAACGATGCCGCATGATCATAGATAAAGAACAAAATCCGCAAGTTAAAACCTATCTAGAAATCTTATCTGAGGTGATCCTTGCTTATCTCACAGGGAGAGCTTCAGAAGATGCATTAAGGTTCTATCTGTCAGAGCAATTCAGTATTGTGAACGAAGAAATTGACGGGTTAATCCATGGGATCGTTGCAATCCAACATCAGTCCTCCCATACGGATACTTCACACTCAGCACTCCTTTCCTTTGCCGATTATCCCAAGGTTAGTGTCATTATCACTACTTACAATAGAAAGGCATTTCTATATCAAGCGATCCAAAGCATCTTAAAGCAAGACTATCCTTATATAGAGATCACAGTTATTGATGATTGCTCTACAGATGGCACGGAAGAGTTAATGCATCAAAGCTTCGGAGGCGAGTCACGGGTAATCTACATGCAGAACGAAAAGAATAGCGGGCCGGGAAATAATCGCCGTAAGGCTTTTGCTGCTCATGGTGATGGTGAGTATGTTCTTTTTCTCGATGATGATGACTATCTGATTGACATGAATTATTTAAGTAAGGCTGTGGACTTTCACAATCACCATCCCGAAATATCATTTGTGGCTGCTAATGTGTTTCTTGAATTTTCAAAGGCCAAGCAACTGAAGATCAGCAGCCTACAGCTAAGCAGGATTATTAAGAAGCAGGATTATTTCATGAATTTCGAAAAAAAAGGATATCCGAAGCCCTCCTCCACCTTAACAACTGTCTTTAAGCGTGAGGCTTTAATGGCTATGGATATCCTGAATATGAACATGGTTAACGATGCTTCTATTTATCTGCGTTCCTTGCTCATCGGTGATGCTGGCTTCATAGATACCCTTGCCGGTGTGTACAGATTACACGGGGACAACATTACTTTTAATTTGAGTCAGCGATTCTTAATTGAGAATCTGGAGGAGAAGCTGTTAATTAAGAATATGGCCGTTCAGAAATATGGCTATCACGAGCAGGAAATGACGGAATGGTTTAACCATAATGCATATGATACGATCTCATACTATTTATTAAATTCTGCGAAAGACGCCACAGACTTTAAATTCATGTATCATTGGGCCCTTAACCATTGCCCGCCGATCTACAATCAATTAAGAAATGAATTCCGTACAAAGCTTATTAAAAAACAATTATTACGGATCTCATTACTTCGGACGCTGCTCGGAAGATGATTCACGCATTAGCTTATCGAGCAGCAGTAAGAATCCTTTTACCTCTTCTTTAGGGATGTCGGCGTACTTGTCTCCAATACTGATCTCACAATAAGAACTATGTTCTCCCGTTGGTCTTATCGCTGCGCTTAAACCGATTCCTGTTGCCTCATATGCAGAAGACAGGATCGGTTCAATGCTCTCCCTAGACATTTGAAAATGCATATGAAACATGTTGGAGACAGGCTCAGCAGGTAACGTAGTCACCGCATGACATTGATTAACTAAAGCAGCAAGCTCTTTAGCCCCTTCATAATACTGCTGCATCTTATCTACTCTTTGCTGGTAGTAATATTCAGAGGAAATAATGTATGGATACAGACTGATTAGGTCGCCACCATGCCGCCGTTTCCATATCTTCGATTGCTTCGTAAACTCCTCACCGCCTGCAAGAATCGCGCCAGCAATTCCTCCGATTCCTTTATACAGTGAGATATAGACACTATCAAAGAGGGCGCAGATCTCAGCAGCTTTCTTTCCATAATAAGGAAGCGTCTCAAGCAATCTTGCGCCATCCAAATGCAGCTTAATTCCCCGAGCACGGCAATGTGCAGAAATCGCTTCAAGCTCCTGATACTCTGGTAACTGTCCGCCAATCTCACGCTGTGGCAATTCAAGCAGCAGACAAGCAATATCATCCTTCATTTGTAATACATCATCCAAGGTAATTAGTCGATTCTTATCCGCAAGTAGGACAGGCTCGATATGATGCAATTCCTTCAACCCATCCTGCTCATGGATCTCTAAATGACATAAAGGGTGATAGGCGACGCTCTTGAGTCCTTTTTCATCACACCATATTCTTAAAGCGATTTGCTGTGCCATCGTTCCACTCGGAAAGAAGACTGCTGTTTCTTTTCCCAAAAGCTTCGCCATTTCCGACTGGAAATCCTCAATCACCTTTCCCGATCCATAAATATCAGATGGTGTACTATTCTCTACAGCTTCAAAGGCTTCCTTCAAGACTTGAACATCTCGATCCCCATGTCCTACGATTCGATAAGTCGTTTCATTAAACGCCTCTTGCACTGATTTTTTTCCGTTCATTGGTAGAATTGCCCCTTCCGTGTTTGCCTTGTCCCTAATATAGACGAATTTCAAAAAATCCCATCTTAATTTTACCCGATCTAAGGTGAAAAAACATGAGCGCTGTGCTACAATATTGGAATTGCAACGGCAATCTTAGGGAGGGTTATTGAATCACATGCTCATCATTGGTATCGCCGGCGGCACCGGCTCGGGAAAAACAACCGTAGCCCGCTCCGTCATTGACCGTCTTGGAACGGGAAAGGTAACTTTCATATCTCAAGATAACTACTATAAAGATCATTCACACCTCAGCTTCGCTGAACGTGAATCCATCAATTACGATCATCCTTTCGCTTTCGATAACGAGCTGCTTATTGAGCATCTTAAATGTCTGCGAGAAGATAGGGCCGCATATGCACCGGTGTATGACTTCACAGTTCATGCCCGCTCCACTACGGAGACTGTAGAACTGAAACCAAACAATATTGTAATCATCGAGGGACTCCATGTTCTATCCGACGAGAACCTCCGCGATATGCTTGATATCAAAGTCTTTGTTGATGCTGATCCTGATGTACGCATCCTCCGCCGGGTACTCCGAGATATCGAGGAACGTGGTCGGAGCATTCAATCGATCCATCACCAATATTTGAGCACGGTTAAACCAATGCACGAAGCTTTTATTGAGCCATCCAAAAAATACGCCGATTTGATCATCCCTGAAGGTGGCCATAATGAGGTCGGTATCCAGTTGTTGTCCATCCTAACTGAGAAACATTTATATAACGACTGGACGTCCTAAAGTTCTTAAATACCTAGTTCTAACCCTAGCTGTCGAGATTCTCTCGACGGCTTTTTTGCATGTTCATCCCCAAACCTGCAGTTGACTATTCAAAGAATAATCCCACCGCATTTTGGTAATAGCTAATTTCACAGCAGTTTGCGGAAGAGGGATAACAACTATGGGATTTCTAAACAGAACAATAACTAAAATATTCAAAAACCCTACATTAGGGCACCCCAACCCCACTAGAGAATTACCTAAAGAACCTCTCAAAGAAAACCTTCAAGATAATATTGAACATATAAAAAAGACGCTCGGCAATAGCACAGACCTTGTGGTCAGAGATTTCTTCATTGGCTCCAAACATAAGATTAAAGCCGCTATTTTCTATACGGATGGACTTGCTGACAGTAAAGCTATTCAGGATTTCATTCTGGAGTCTCTTGTCTTAGAAATTCCAGATTTGAGCTTAGTACCTGAGAATGACAACTATTCCTTATTAAAAAATCACATGCTTACCGTAGGTGATATCAAAGATGCGACCGAGTTCCATTCTTTGTTAACCTCCTTATTATCCGGAGATGTGATCCTTTTACTAGATGGATACGCTAAGGGTTTCACGATTGGCATGCGTGGATGGAAAGATCGAGGTGTATCAGAAAGCGCCACCGAAACGGTGATCCGCGGACCTAAGGAAGCCTTCACAGAAAGCTTGCGTACCAACACTGCATTAATCCGGCGGAAAATAAAAGATCCAAATCTGTGGTTAGAAACACAACAAATCGGACGTATAACCCAAACCGATGTATCCATTATGTATATCAAAGGAATTGTAGATGATGGGATTGTACAAGAAGTACATACACGTTTAGATCGAATCGACATCGATGGCATCTTGGAGAGTGGTTATATCGAGGAATTAATCGAGGATGAAACCTATACTCCATTTCCAACGATCCATCATACCGAACGACCTGATGTTATTGCAGCTGCGCTAATGGAAGGAAAAGTAGCTATTTTAGTAGATGGAACGCCTATAGTCATGACGGTTCCTACTACATTCGTTTCCTTCATGCAGACCGCTGAGGATTACTACCAACGTGCAGATGTTGGTACCTTAGTTCGGATGCTCCGTTATTTCTGTATATTCATTTCTCTTCTAGCCCCATCCTTATATGTAGCTATTACTACTTTCCATCAAGAGATGTTGCCTACAACCTTACTTATTAGCTTAGCTGCTCAACGGGAAGGTGTACCGCTTCCAGCATTTATTGAAGCCCTCTTAATGGAGCTTGCTTTTGAGATTCTAAGAGAAGCTAGTGTACGCATGCCCCAAACCATAGCCCAATCTGTCTCTATAGTAGGAACGCTAGTCATTGGAACAGCTGCAGTAGATGCTGGCATTGTTTCTGCCGCCATGCTCATTGTCGTTGCTGTTACGGCGATCTCCAGCTTTGTTCTGCCGGCCTTTGATCTCGCCTTGACGGTCAGAATGCTTCGTTTCCCAATGATGTTTCTAGCGGCTTCCTTTGGATTGTTCGGTATCATCATTGGTGTTATCGCAATAGTGCTTCACATGTGTAGCTTGCGCTCCTTTGGAGTTCCTTATATGAGCCCCTTTGCTCCGTTTAATCTTGCTGATCAAAAGGACACCTTTTTCCGAATGCCCCGTTGGGCTATGTTTACCCGCCCTAAGCTGATCAATCAAAAAAATATGGTTCGGGTAAAGAGTACACCACCGGAAAAACCGGGAGATCTAACGGAGGAATAAACTATGAAACGAAGAGCACTTCTGCTGTGTGTAGTTATACTTATACAACTATTCGTAACAGGCTGCTGGAGTCGCCGGGAATTAAACGATCTTGCGATTGCTGTAGGAATCGGAATCGACAAAATCGGAGATCAATATCAAGTTTCTGCTCAAGTCGTATTACCCAGTCAAATCGCAGGCTCAAAGGGTGGTTCTCCTCAATCACCCGTAAACCTTTATAAAGCAACCGGAAATACCGTATATGAAGCTCTTAGGAAAATCACGACCCTTAGTCCACGTAAAATTTACATCTCTCATCTGCGAATCTTGGTCCTCGGCGAAGATTTGGCTAAAGAGGGAATCAGCAGTGTTCTTGATTTCATGTCAAGAGATACCGATACGCGAAACGATTACTTTATTGTGGTGGCAAAGGATACCAAAGCAGAAGACACTCTGAAAATATTAACCAGCCTTGAAAAGATTCCTGCTGTGCGATTGTTTTCTAGTCTGGAAACATCGGAGAAGCAATGGGCACCCACCTCTACTGTGACATTAGGAACACTAATTACAGAACTTGTGAGTAAGGGTAAGAATCCAGTCTTAACAGGGGTTGTCATCAATGGAAATGTAGATGTAGGACAAACCCAGAAGAATGTTGAAACGGTAGACTCTCCAACAGAATTGAAATACTCCGGATTGGCTGTATTCAAAGAGGACAAATTAATTGGTTGGCTAAATCCAGAGGAATCAAAAGTGTATAACTATTTAACCAATAAGGTAAAGAGCACCGTTTTCTATATCCAATGTCCCGAAGGAAAAAAGGTTTCGCTTGATGTATTTGAAGCCCATTCCAAAATAAAAGGCAGCATGCATAATGACAACCCAGAAATCAGTATTGAGCAACATATAGAATCAGATATAGGAGAGGTTCAATGTAGAAATCTAGACCTGACCAATCCAAAGACCATCACCGAATTAGAACAAATCGCTAACCACAAAGTAGTACATTTATTCGAAACTACGATTAAAAAAGTACAACAAGAATTCAAATCCGATATTTTTGGCTTCGGTGAGGTCATACATCGCTCAAACCCACAGGCATGGAAGAAACTGAAAGACAATTGGGATCAAACCTTTGTAAACCTGCCTGTAAGCGTAAAGACGGACATTAAGATTCGCCAATTAGGGAAAGTGACTAACTCTTTCTTAGAAGAGATGAAGTGATACATTGGAGGGAACGAAGCTATGCTCGAAAAAGGTAAACTAAGTACTCGTCAGCTAACCATATTGGTTATGCTTCTTACCATCGGGGATTCCATTCTCGTAATCCCCCCTTCCACTACACACTACGCCAGACAAAATGCTTGGATTTCCACTTTAATTGGGATGGTAATAGGTTTGCTAGCCATCTATATGTACAGTAGGTTCATAAAGTTATATCCCAAATTAACGCTTATTGAGGCTATTCAAAAGGCTTTTGGAAAATGGCTAGGTACGGTTCTATCGCTTATGACTTTAATGTTTTTTCTTATCGTTACCGTTGGAAGTATGCGTGAAGTCAGTGATTTTGTGATTGCAGAAATGTTGCCAGGAACCCCTATTCCGCCCATTTTAACCCTATTTATACTTATCGTGATTATGGCAACGCGACTTGGTATTGAGGTCTTAGGACGAACTGGTGAGATCTTTACTCCAATGATTATAATCCTATTCCTGATCCTGACGGTTGCCATTGTTCCTCAGATGGATATTGTCAGAATCCTGCCCATTTTGGAGGACGGAATAAAACCAGTACTGAGAGGATCTATCTCCATTACGGCTTACACCTTTTTAGAACCGGTTGTCTTTCTAATGGTACTCCCTTATGTAAGCCAACAACAGAAGATAACAAAAGGCTTACTACTGGGCTGTTTACTAGGTGGTACTATCATCTTCCTGACACTGACTGTTTCCATATTAGTGCTAGGTCCGGATCTGACGACCAGAGATATATATCCCAGCTACAACATAGCAAGACGTATATCCATTGGTGGGTTTTTCGAGCGGGTGGAAGCCCTGATAGCTCTACAGTGGATGTTAACCCTATTTATAAAAGTAACTTTGTTCTTCTATGCTTTCATTCTGGGTTTATCCCAATTATTAAAATTAAAAGAGTATCGCGTGTTAACCTTACCCACAGGGTTGATTTTGGTGTCACTAGCGCCTATTATTGCCCCCAATTTCACATATTACAACACAGTTTTCGATAATTATTGGGTGTATTATGTTATAACCTTCGGGTTAGTTCTACCCTTGGTGTTGTTAGGTGTGGCAATGTTTCGAAGAGCACTGAGTAAGGACTTGAAATCTCAAAACTAAAGATGGTTTGGGAGGTCGTAAATATTGGATTTAGTAGTGATCCTCATCGTTGTGGCTGTTATTATAGCTGTTGAAGTACCCCTTATGTGGAGGAAAAAATTAATCGAGGAGCTGTGGGTGTTCTCATTTCTTCTGTTGTTGGGAACCTTTTTTGGCGTAATTAACGCATTCCATATCCCAGTCTCTAACCCTTTAGGCTGGATGATATTTATCTATAAACCAGTAGCCGACATGGTAAATGCCTGGTTAGCTTAACAATGAGACTAAACCCATATAACATATCAATCCGAATCCGAGTAGGGTCACCGAATGCGGTGAGAAACCGTGTGATGCTGCTGATATCATTAAGTTTAATCTCTTGCGGTTCTATCTCCCCACCCCGATTCGTAAATAAGCTTAAACATATGAACTTTTTGAAACTACAAAATAGACCTCGTAGATTCTCTAACCATTAATTCTGCAGGGAAAATCTGATGCGCATGATTTACCTTCTTATTAATGAGATCAAACAAAATCTTAATCGACGCTTCCGCAATTTCTACTACTGGCTGTTTGATGGTAGTAATAGAAGGATTATAATAGAAGGAAATATCCAGTCCGTCATAACCTGCCACAGAGTAATCTTCAGGAACTCGCTTGCCTGCTTCAAATATGGCTTTACAAGCACCGATGGCCATACTATCTGACAAGGTGAAAATAGCAGTAAACTCTTCCCCTGACTCTAGCAACTCTTTTGTAACCGCATATCCATTTTCCATACTATAGCTGTCAATATTCTCTTTCATCCGCCGTACTAGCCGTTCATTATAAGCTATTCCATGATCAGAAAGAGCCTTTTTATATCCTTCATATCTTAATTTACCGATACTCACATCATCTTCAGGCGCGGTAATAACTGCGATTTTCTCATGTCCCAGATTACATAAATAGTCTACAATTTTATAGCTCTCATTAAAGTCATCTACAGATACGGAGGAATAGTTACTTAGATCAAACTCTTCCGTCATCCCAATCGTGCTGAGGACAAATGGAACCGTCAATTGCTGTAATTTTTCTTGAGAGTGTGAGAATAATCCCCCCAGGAACACAATTCCCTTCAGGCGCTTTTCTTTCTCCAGCTCAATTGCCACTTCGATCTCATCTTGATTCTCATCGACTCGCTGTAGGATAAAGGAGTACTTCTTTCGCTGGATCTCTTTTTCAAATACTTTAATCATCGGGCTGAAAAATGGATTTGATATCCCTTTGATCAATACTGCAATCGTTTTCGAATCGGAACGTTTTAAATTTCTGGCACTGTTATTCGGTACATAATGGTTTTCTTTGATGACCTTCATAACCATCGCTTTGGTTTCTTCATTAATATCCGGATGATTATTTATAGCTCTAGATACTGTAGTCACGCCAACCCCACATAATTTGGCGATATCTATGATAGTCAATCTCTCCATTTCTACCTTTCCTTTACACGTTAAATAAGAAAGTAGGGGATTCTTGAAGAGAAGACTCCACAAGAAAAGCACCCTACTCGCTTCTACATACATATTCTATTTAACCCTTAACGGCTCCTGCAACGACACCTTCGATAATATATTTTTGGCAGGTGAGGTAGAAAATGATGATGGGTACAATAGCTAGAACTAGCATCGCCATCATAGCTCCCATATCAATCGATCCGTATCCACCTTTTAGGTACTGTATCGCAATAGGAATGGTTTTGTATTCAGTACCGATCAGTAGGTCGGGCAACAGGAAGTCATTCCATACCCACATTACATTAAGGATCGCTACGGTTACAGCTATAGGCTTAAGGATGGGCAATACCACTTTAAAGAACGCCTGCGGTGGATTACATCCATCAATCATAACCGCCTCTTCAACCTCCAGTGGGATGGACTTCACAAATCCACTAAACATAAATACCGATAGCCCTGATCCAAATCCCAGATAGATCAAGATTATCCCAATCGGATTGTCGAGATGCAGTACATTGGCTGTCTTAGTCATTGTGAACATAACCATTTGGAACGGTACGATCATCGAGAACACAAATGCGTAATACATCAAGTTCGTGAATTTTGATTTCACCCGAGTAATATACCATGCGGTCATGGAAGTGAATAACACGATTACAGCAACCGAACACACCGTGATAAACAAGGACATTCCAAAAGCACTGAAGAAATCAATCTTCGCTATACCGCTAGTATAGTTCTTCAAACCAACAAAAGTAGTTCCATTAGGGAATAAGAAAGGTGTATCACTAATGTAGAACTTACCTTTAAAGGAGTTCATCAGAACAATAAAGATCGGAGATAAGAACGCAATGGCCAAGACCAACAAAATAGTGAATATGGAATAGTCTTTTGCTCTAGTCTGTTGCATTAGTTCTCAACCTCCTTTCTTCTAGTAATGACAAGTTGTACTAAGGCGATTAAGGCTACCAGTGCAAAGAATACGACGGCTTTCGCTTGACCAACACCTTCCCATCCTGTTTTTCCGTAGAAGGTATTGTAGATATCCAGTGCTAACATCGAGGTCTGCTTAGAAGGAGCACCAGCGGTCAACGCTAGGTTTTGGTCAAACAATTTGAATGAATTCGATAACGTTAAGAATAAACAAATGGTAATGGATGGCATTACGAGTGGAATCGTCACATTACGTAAAATCTTTGAACGTGAAGCTCCATCAATTCTTGCGGCTTCTACTATATCCTTAGGCACATTTTGAATACCTGCAACATAGATAATCATCATGTAACCTATCAATTGCCAATTCATAAGGATGATTAATCCCCAAAATCCATAAGTTGCGTCAGAGGTCAAAGTAACTCCAAATTTATACAGAATCCCATTAAAGATCAGCTGCCAGATATACCCTAATACGATACCGCCTATCAAGTTAGGCATGAAAAAAATAGTTCTAAATACGTTAGTCCCTTTTAGCTTTCTAGTTAACAACATCGCCAGTATGAAGGCGAATACATTAATCGTAAGAACAGATAGAACTGTAAACTTAACAGTAAAGCCTAGTGCATTTAGAAATTCTTGATTTGAAAATGCTTTAATGTAATTGCCAAACCCTATCCATTTTGCATCATTAACGGTAGTAAACTCTGTAAAGGATAAATATATACCTAGCAGAAAAGGTACAACAAATGCGATCCCAAAGGCTATTATGGTCGGTAATGCAAAAAGAGCAAAATATTTTCTTATCGATTTTTCCATGGAGTCTTCTCCTATCTCAGGATGGAAAATGATGAAACAGATGAATTCACTCGAATTGTTGCTTAGTGCCACTGAAATTCCAACGGGAATCCAGTGGCACTAAGCTTTTATCTTTATAACAACTGAGAGTTATTCAATCATTTTTCCATGCATTTATTATTTTGCCTTTTCAGCCTTCCAAGTGTCCTTAAAGATGGTTACAACTTCATCCCAGGTTTTATTGCCTTGAGCATATTGCAAGAGCGCATCACCAAAGACATTTTTGAACTCTTCACTTGGGAATGCCGCAAATGTCCAAGCTACGGAAGTCAGATCTTTTTCCATCCAAGCGGATACTTCTTTAGCAAGTGGATCTGCTGGTTTTTCGCTGTCTTCAAACGTGTTGAATGGAGCGATAAAACCTAAGTCGTTCGTTACATAAGCTTTACCTTTTTCACTGGAGAACAGCCATTCCAAGAATGCGATAGAAGCTTGTTGGTTCTCAGCAGAGGCTTTGCTGTTGATTGCCAAATAGTTTTCTGTACCTACAGCTAGACCTTGTTTTTCTTCGCCTTCCATACCTGTGTAGATAGGCAAGAATTTGATGTCTTCAGCTTTAACTACGTTACCATCTACATCATTGATTTGTGACCAAGCCCAGTTACCGTTTTGAACCATCGCTGCGTTACCCAGTGCGAATTCAGCCATGGAGTCCGCTACAGATTTACTACCCAGAAGGGATTCTTTAGTCACAGAGTTTTTGATGTAAAGATCAAAGATGTTTTTGAATTTATCGTTATATTTGAATTCAACTTCCTTAGAAGCTAGACCGGCAAGAACTGTGTTATCAAACTCAGTGTTGTCTTTGAATTCATAGTACAGTGGCAAGTTAGCCAAGTGAGTCTGCCATCTCCATTGTTCACCCGCAGCGAGGGAAGTCGAGGCGAATACGCCTTTGATACCCAGTTGATCTTTTTTAGCGGTCATATCTTCTACTACTGCTTTCAAAGTCTCGAAATTATTGATTTCAGTTGTGGAAGAGATCGAAACAGCTTTGTCAGCTAAAGCGAAGTATTTCTTCATAATGGCGTCGTTGTAGATAATACCGTATCCTTCAACTACGTAAGGGATACCATACACGCCTTCGCCTTCAGTTACAGCTAAGCTTTTGTCGGACAAGTAGCTGTATAGCTTAGTATCTTTCAAATCCAAGGTGTAATCTTTCCACGCTTGGAAACCAACAGGTCCATTAATTTGGAAGATCGTAGGTGCATCGGACTTAGAAATTTCGGATTTCAATTTGGTTTCGTAAGTACCTGCTGCAGCTGTTACGACTTTTACTTTAACGCCTGTCTCCGCTTCATAATCCTTAGCGATTTTTTCATATATTTCTGCAATTTCAGGCTTGAAGTTTAAAAAGTAAACCGATCCATTTTTACCAGATGAAGCGTTTCCACCATTGGTTGCTGTATTGTTCTCTTTATTCCCACACCCTGCTGCCAAGACTACAACCATAGACATTACCAACATGAGCCCTAGATATTTTTTAATATTCTTCATTTTTCTTCCCCCTCGAACTTTTTATTAAATTACTTCTCTTAAAGACGTCTCCGAGCTTGCTCACCGCGAATAATGTCAGCGTTTTCATTTCTCTTAAATATTCTCCGCTTTTTTTCCGGTATCCTTATCGGTAACGTTTTCAATTGAAATATTAGCACACCGTTTGGAACATTTCAATAACCATTTTATTGCAGAAACTCGCCATTACAAATCTTCAAACGTTATAATAGACAAGTATAAACGCCTTCGACTTTCTTATATTTTTAAAATAACTATGAATAGGTGATTGCATATCTTATCTCTGATCGAAAAGTATGAGTTACAATTCTCTAATAATAATTATTTTGGCGATATCGGGGTAGAGCCCTCTTACTCCATTGTAGAAGGTACTCTTCCTGTCCTTGTGTCTGCTCCGCATGCCATTAACCACTATAGAGAACATGCTGTAAAACCTGCAGATATGTATACAGGCTCTCTTGCGCTGCTGTTACAAAAGCTTACCAATTGCTACTGTATCTATTCCAATAGCTTCTCCAAAGAAGACCCCAATTACATCCTTGGCGGAGAATATAAAGCTGCACTTGGAACAATTGTCAAAGAACATCAAATTAACTTTGTTATAGACTTGCATGGTGCCTCTAAGGATAGGGAATTTGATATTGATTTAGGTACATTACACGGAACTTCCATACAAGAAAATAACATAAATGAAGTCGTACGTATTTTTTTCAATAATGGTATTACCAATGTTCATCAAAACCATACATTTTCTGCATCTCATCTGGGAACGGTCACATCGTATTCCGCCAAAGAGCTGTTAGTTCAAAGTATTCAAATTGAAATTAATCGAAATTATCGTAACCCGAAATCATTTGATTTATTCCAAAAAACCATTCATTCCCTCGAACAAATCATCAATCAATTGGGAGGTGCCTAACATAAATATCGAGCAGACCTTCACCCTATTGGACAAACAAAGCTATACTGCCCGGGAAGAACTCACGATGAACCCCGACGAGCTGGCTGAATTAGGCTTAGTCCACCATATCTTTGTCGAGCTTAAAGCAGAGAATGATGCTCAGGTTAGCTGTTTGCTTTTATCTAAAAGTGATATCCCTAGAGGCAGTATTCAATTATCTAAAAGAGCAAAGGACAAGCTAGGAGATTGCCCCATAACAGGATTAACCATTACTAAACCTGAGTACAACACGATTTTTCGGGGAATTCCTAAAGTGGACGAGATTGCCAAACCTTATGTCAAAGCTTGTCCAACGCTCGTCCGCAAGTATTCGAACCATGTAGAGCTGATTAATCCTAAGAATGGCTTTCGGGTAAACTTAACGTTAAAAGAGGATGACACAGCCAAGCCGAATGCACTATATTTCAACAGATATATCATGTTGTTACTTGAGACTCATGCCACTGAGGATGATCAACTAATTATTACCCGTGCAAGAACAAGTCCTCAGTCCAAGCCAGGCATACATAAACTTATACATCTGGGAATCAAACAGCCCTTAACCGCATTAGGAAATCTTTTTATTGGCAAAAGAGAGCTTACACTAAGAGTAGGGCATCCCTACCCTTTTGATGAGCACCAAAATCTATGCCGAATTCACCCCAATGTTAGAAAGCTGCTGGGTATGGAAGAGACCGACAAAATCGTCATCACCTATAACAACAAAGAAATCACCGTCCCCATCTTAGATATAGACACTGAGCATATTGCCCAGTTGATCAAGCTAAATGAGGAGGATGATCAGCTCAAATTTATCGACAGCCACTTATTTATCGGAATCACCGCTTTGTCACGAAATGAACTAGAAATCCCCAGTATCGGCACATCGGTTACCGTAAGGAGAAGCATGAACTCCCTATTCTTAAAACACTTAAATAAGCTGGTCTTGCCTGTAATTGCTCTATTGTTTACAGTAGTACAGCTGTATAAGGATTTGAACTGGAGCATCGCTCTGACCGTTGCTATTTCTCTGATACTACTTCCGATAATCATCTACACGACACTATCTGAAGAACGAGCAAAAATTAACTAAATGGAGCGATGATCGTGGAATTCACTTCACAAGCCCAGGTAGAAGATATGATCTACAGCTCTTATCTAAGAGCCATTAACAACATCACAGAAACTTTGGATGGACAAGTTAGACGACCGGAATTAACCAGACAATTGCTGGAACTAGTCGGAAATCCGGATCGAGATCAACAATACATACTAGTCACAGGCAGTAAAGGTAAGGGCTCCACCTCAAGGTTTATCTCTTCTTTGTTAAGTCACCTAGGCTATAAAGTGGGCTTGTTTACCTCCCCTCATCTGGTGGATTTCAACGAAAGAATACGGATTGACGGGCGGGCCATATCCGCAGAGGATTTTGTACGATTAGGAAATGTGGTTCGCGAGGGATTTCAAACGATTGAAGATCAGCTTGCCGCTGATGAGTATCAAGGTCCTGTTGGGGTGGGTCTGGCGATTGCGACGTTGTACTTCAAGGAGAATCATACCGATTTCAATGTAATTGAATGTGGAAGAGGCGGAAGGTTTGATGACACGAATGTCCTGAAGAATAATTGGGCTGTCATTACTCCGATTATGGAGGAACATGTAGCTAATTTGGGACCTGACCTGAACAGCATTACACTACATAAACTGGGTATCGTCAAAAACAAGGCTACTAACGTCTATATTAGCAAACAGAAATCGAGCGTACTTGCGACTATAAAAGCGAACCTCACTTCCAACACTGTCCAGTATTATGAGGAGCAGTTCCAGGCTGACTCTATTGCAATAACACCCGTTGGAACTACTTTTAATGTTCAGACAAATCAAGCAATTTACCCGTCCTTAACGATTCCGTTATTGGGGCAATTTCAAGCTCTAAATGCAGCCACTGCAGTCGCACTATGTGAGGATATTACAAGTGGTCCTCTGAATAGGGAACTCGTTCTCAAATGCTTTGCACAATTGCAATGGCCGGGTCGCTGTGAAGTGATCTGCCATGATCCATTAACGATAATTGACGGAGCAATTCATAAAGAATCGGCATGCTATTTGGCTGAGCTTATTCAACTGGTGAATCCTGACCGCAGCCGAGCTGTAACTTCAATTATCGGTGTCCCTAAAGATAAAGATTACCCAGGGGTTATCGAAGTGATGAGTTCGGTCTCGGATCAATTAATCATCACAAAGCCCGATGTTAGTCATCTTTCTTTTCCTACAGATGCACTTCATGTTGCCAAACGTTTTATCGAACAAAGTTACGAGTTCCCCTATTTAGAGGACGCTCTAACGCACATACAAACTCGCTCGTCTTCCGAGATTATTGTAATTGTCGGCACGCAAACCTTTATCGGAAATGCCAAAAGATTATTCGGGCAATCGCTGCTCGATATCGGCTTATAGCTTCTCAAAGCGCTGGAGAATGACTTCCTGATAAAGATCAGATAGAGCTGGCACTTCACTTGGATTCTGCTTACAATACTCATCTAGCATAACCTTATGATTCACTTCGATCACCCTGAGGCCTTGATCTGTCTCCAAAATATCCACGGAGCAGAAATCAAGGCCCATCGCTTTAGAGGTCTCGGAAGCAAGCGCCGCAAGTGCTGCTCGTTTGGCCTGATCGCTAACCTCAATAGCAACAGCCCCGTTAATCAGATTGTGCTTCCAAGAGCGAACTCTTTTTTTGCCAAGGAATACACGCGCCTGATGATTAAAAGTTACGATTCTATACTCAATCTCCGCTTCATAATAGGGACCTATTGCTCCATTAAGCTGTAAAGAAAATAATAAATCCAGCTTTTCGTGCAGATCGGCTATCTCATTAATTTTGTACACATGATTTCCCTGCGCCCCGTTATCCTGCTTCATAACTACCACCCCATTGAGCGTTTGGAAATAACGTTCAGCCAATGAATAAGGATTCAAGTTGTTAAATTTGGAGTCAGGATGTGGCAAATAGATATGTTCTACCGCGGGGATATTCGCCTTATGCAAAACGTCATAAGTTAGAGATTTACTCATAGCAATGATCGTAGAAGCACTGTTGTTTAGTCCGATCTCAGCGTCTACCATCACAAATGATTTCAATCCATCCGTAGCTCTATATACGAAATTCGGTGTAACTTCCTCAAAGGTAATCCCTGAGGTTGTAACAGAATGCTGGATCATTTTTAAGTAAGGTCTAGTCGTCATTCAGTTTCCTCATTTCTAACAAAATATGACCAAACCTAATCATAGCATGAGAAATATCAATCGAAAATAACATTAACATGTTATAATTACTATCACAAAAACCTTAGAAATCTTGTTCTAGGGACTTTCCCAAAAAAATAACAGGGTTAATGTTATGTTTAATGACTGATAGCGCTTTTATAGTTAAAAATAAGTATTGATTATTTAGTGATCATCCTCTATGATAAGCTTATCAAGCGAACCAAAAAGTTAAAGCGGTTAAACTTTAATACCAAGGTATCTATTATTATTGCTACTTAATAGTATTAGCACGACCAAAAGTTAAAGCGCTTATACTTTAAAATGAGAGGTTGGTGTGTCATGATCAATCGCGAGAACAGGCGGCAGACTTTCTACATGTATCTGTTCATTTCTCCTTGGATTATCGGCTTCCTAGTATTCGCCCTTTATCCTATCTTATCATCGCTTTACTTCAGCTTTACTGATTATGACATCATACACCCACCTAAGTTTATCGGGCTCGCTAACTACACAGAGATGTTTCACAATGACCTATTCTGGAAATCGGTGGTTGTCACGCTGAGATATACCTTCATCGGTGTACCTATCCAGCTTGTTCTCGGTCTTGGATTTGCGCTATTGCTTCACCAGACCATTCCCCTGCGCGGCTTTTTCCGAACGGCCATGTATTTTCCAAGCATGGTATCCGGCGTGGCCATGTCCCTCCTATGGTACTGGATCTTCAACCCGCAGATCGGGCTCTTCAATTACATCCTTTCCTGGTTCGGTATTCATGGACCGGCTTGGCTGATGAACCCGGACACTGCACTATATGCCTTGATCATCATGACCTTCTGGACAGCAGGCTCAGGAATGATTTTATTCCTCGCAGGTCTGCAAGGCGTACCGGCTAGCTTGATCGAAGCCGCTAACCTTGACGGTGCCGGACGCTTCAGAATTTTCTTGAACATTACCTTACCGATGATCTCTCCCGTGCTGCTTTTTCAACTAATTATGGGACTGATCGATTCCTTCCAAGTCTTTACCCAAGCTTTTGTCATGACTCAAGGAGGTCCGAATTACTCTACCTGGTTCTATGTCTATAATCTCTACACCAGTGCTTTCAAAGAATATCGTGCCGGTTATTCCTCAGCCTTGGCATGGGTGCTCCTCATCGTAGTTATGCTGTGCACCGCACTAATTATGAAATTGTCTAACCGTTATGTTCACTACGAAGGAGGCGGACGCAAATGAGTACAGTCAGAGCGCTAAGCCCCCAGACTAAAGGAACCAAACGCCGCCGGAAAGTGGAGCCTGTTAAGATTTTTAGCTTTATTACTTTAGTAGTTACAACATTTCTGATGCTGCTTCCTTTGTTCTTCATGGTCTCCACTTCACTTAAGTCCAAACGTGAGATGCTGAAGTTCCCCCCCACCTTTCTTCCAGAGAGCTGGCAGTGGAGCAATTACACAGAAATATTTGATACCCTGCAGTTCGGTACGCTTTACAAAAATAGTTTAATTATCGCCGGTCTCAGCGTTGTAGGCACCTTGATTTCTTCAGCGCTGGTCGCCTATGGATTCGCCAGATTCAGAGGTAGAGGGAATCAGATATGGTTCATCCTATTGTTGAGCACAATGATGTTGCCTTATCCAGCCATTATGATTCCGCAATTCGTACTCTTTTCGCAAATGAACTGGATCGACACCTTCCTACCCTTGATTGTGCCTGCTTTTTTCGGCTCAGCTTATAACATTTTCCTGCTGCGCCAATTCTTCTCCACGTTGCCTGAAGAGCTGTTTGATGCCGGACGCATTGATGGATGCGGCGAAATACGGATGTGGGCTACTATAGCACTCCCACTCTCCAAACCCGCCCTTGCAACTGTAGCTATCTTTGCTTTTATCTACAACTGGAACGATCTGCTTACACCGGTGCTTTACCTAAGCTCGTCAGAGAAGTTCACGCTACCCGTAGGGATGGCTTCTCTCACCTCATCAAGATTCCGCATTCCACCTTGGCATTTGCTGATGGTCGCTTCGGTTCTAGCTATGGTTCCTATCGTTACGCTGTTTGCTGTAGCACAGAAACAGTTCGTCGAAGGGATTGTACTTACAGGGATTAAGTAATAATTCGCCACCCGGGCGGCCAAATATACTTGAAATCATGGAGGGTTTAGCTAATGAACAAGAACAGGAAAAGTAGTGCGCTTTTACTTGCAACAACCATGCTTGTTGTTCTGGCATTGTCAGGCTGTAGCGGCGGCAAATCGGCGGGTAACACTCTATCTGAAGGAAATGGTGGCTCGACTAATTCAGGAGGCAAAGCAGAAACGGTAACCATCACCCATTACACAATAGATTCAGAAGACCGGACGTTTGTTGAGAAATTAATTCCTGATTTCGAAAAGCAGCACCCGAACATTAAAGTAAAAGTGGAAAAAGCACCTTATGAGCAGTTCGACAGCAAGCTGCAAACGCTAATTGCCGGTGGCAAATCACCCGATGTGACAAGTCACTGGGGTTATGGAGGTTTTGCAGAATACTACAACAAGGATATGCTGCTCGATTTGACCGACCTTTTAAAAGAGGATGGTTTCAAGGCAGCGGATTACAACATCCCAGAGAACCTGATGAACATTTATAAGGTTAAAGATCACACATATGGTATCCCAGTTAATATGTATGTCACCTTGATGCTCTACAACAAAGACATGTTTGATGCTGCCAAACTGACTTACCCAACAAGCGATTATGAAGATAAGAGCTGGACGTTTGAAAAGATGGTCGACCAGGCTAAACAAATGACTCTCGTCTCCAATGATATTGCCAAAACACAATATGGCGTAGACTTCACCTGGTCTGAACGCGATATGCGGCCATTATATTTTGGAGCGCAGCCTTATTCAGAGGATACATGGACTAATGGCGGCGTGCCTTCTGAGACTTATTTTGATTCCCCTGAAGTGATTGCTGCCTACAACAAACTCTTTGATCTCGTCTTCAAAGATAAAGTCTCTCCTTCCTCCGAGTGGAGCAAAAGCGTAGCCGGACAGAACGGCGATCCCTTTGTTGCAGGTAAAATCGGGATGTCTATCGGTGGCTCATGGAACCTTGCAGGTGCGAATGACTTTCCCTTCAAAATCGGTGTAGCCGCTGTACCATGGGGAGGCAACGATAAGGTACGCAGCACACTTTACGTCGATCCGCTGCTGATCTTGAAGGACTCCAAACATCCGAAGGAAGCTTTGGAATGGATCAAATATTTGATCACTACCGAAGTGCAGGAGAAATCCATTGAGCTTAGTGGCGGTAACCCGCCAGTCAACACCGAAGCTGCTGAAGCTTACTATAAACATTTTGATGGCATCGATCCACAAGATATCAAAAATGTCTACGAGGGTGCTGTGAACTATGGCTTCGAATCCTACAACCATTTGATCACCAACTACTCGCAAATTAATGACATGTTCATTAATGAATTGCAGCCAGTAGAAACTGGACATAAGACGGTGGAAGAGGTGATGACGACGATTCAGAAAAAAGTTACGGAGATCATTCATCGTTAATATTTGGCAGATATGCCGTCCCTTTAGGGACGGTATACCTGTTTGAAATCATACGTTTAGCGGACAGTCTGCCAACCCTGTATACTAAAGGTAGAAAACAGGATCGGAAAATCTGCCGCGAGGAGAACTAGAGATGAAAGTGAGTATTTTTGATGTAGCCAAAAAATCAGGATTATCGGTTGTAACCGTATCCCGGGTCTTAAATGGGGCCGAATCGGTACGCGAGAATAATCGCCAGAAGGTGCTTGAGGCCATTAAAGAGCTGGATTATCGCCCTAATGCAGCTGCACGCAGTCTGGCAAGCGGTAAGACGGGAATTATCGGGATTATTGTCACGACCCTGCAGGATTCTTTTTTTGACGCAGTGGTCAAAGAGCTGAATGAAGTCTTAGCGATGCATGGTTATTTTTTGGCCATCTCCATCTCAGCAGGCATCGAATCGGATGATAGCCATTATTTAATCCAGGAGGATCGTGTAGACGGTTTGTTTCTACTCTCTCCGATGGAAGAGGATAATTATATTGTGGAATTAAAACGGCGCGGCATCCCCTATGTGCTGATTGATAACCAAAAGCCCGAGAATGACACCTACTCTATCACGATTGACAACTTCAAAGGTGGCTACATGGCTACCAGTCATCTGTTAGCGCTTGGTCATACGTCAATTGCTCATCTATGTGGACAGGAGATGTTCCGTAGTACGCGGGAGCGGCGTGCCGGATTCCTACAAGCGCTTGAGGAAAAAGGTCTTACTCCATTTGAGATTGTACATGGTGATTTCGAAATTGGAATGGGATACGAAACCTGCAAGCGTTGGCTGAACGAAGGACAATTACCTACTGCGGTATTCGCTGGCGATGACAATATCGCCCTTGGCGTCATCAACGCGTTAATGGAAGCTGGCATTCGGGTACCCGAACAAGTAGCTGTGATTGGTTATGATGATCATTATATTGCTTCACAGCTTCATCCATATTTAACAACGATCCGTCAGCCTTCGGACAAAATTGGATTAGCAGCTGCCGAAATGCTCTTAAAGCGTATCTCTGGAAAGATGAAGCGCGGAGCTGGAGTAAAGATTGACCCAGAGTTAATTGTACGGGAATCTACTACTTCCAATTAATTAAATCATATAAACAAGGAGTGACAACCATTGACTTACTACTTGGGGATCGATGGTGGAGGCACCAAAACCTATGCTCTGCTATGCGATGAACATGGCAATGTTCTCGGTAAGGGCAGGAGCGGTAACGGCAACCACCAGACAGGCGCACTTGAGGCAGCCAACAGCATTCGAGAGGCCACATTCGGGGCACTAGATGAGGCTGGACTCCGATTGGAGGACATCCAACATACCTATCTTGGGCTTGCCGGTGCTGACCGAGAGGCCGATTATCTCATTCTCCATCCAATGATTCGCGAGATCGGATTTATCAATTACACCATTAACTGTGACACCATGATCGGATTACGTGCAGGGACGACTCGCCCTTATGGAGTTGCACTAATCTGTGGCACAGGCACCAATTCGGCAGGCAGAAACACGCAAGGAGAGCACTATCAGTGTGGTGGCTTTGACTACATGTACGGTGACTTCGGTGGTGGCGGTGCTCTCAACATTGAAGTCTTTCGTTCTGTCATAAGAGCTTGGGATGGGCGGGAGCAACCTACCCTCTTGACCGGACTTCTACTCAACTTGCTAGGTTATGAGGAAGTTGCAGATATGTTTAATGATTTCCTCAATCATTGGAAAAGGGTCCCTGTTCATGCTGCTCGTTTGCTTTTCGAAGCAGCAGCTGAAGGAGATGCTGTAGCCTTAGAGATTCTAAATCGGCAAGGCGTTGAATTAGGGAAGTCCGCTGCTGCAGTCATCCACAAGCTTGGGATGGAGCAGGACACCTTCGATGTGGTTCTGGCGGGAAGTCTGCTAACCCGTGGGGATCGCGGCTGGATTCGCGGACCTATTGAGAAAGCTGTACAAGCCGCAGCTCCACAAGCAACTGTGGTGACTCTTGCCACAGAGCCTGTAGTAGGTGCCGTATGGTCCGCGATGGATCAAGATGGTTTGACCCTTAGTAATGAAGCGTATGAGACCATGCGGCAATTTCAAGATTATGAATCGATCCAACAAACAAAAAAGACAGGAGTGGTTGATCTTGGCAACTAATCAAGGATTAAAGATCGCAGTTATCGGTGGGGGTTCTTCGTATACACCCGAATTGGTAGAGGGATTTATTCTTCATTACAAGGAGCTTCCTGTTCGTGAACTATGGCTCGTAGATATCGAACCTGGACTTCGCAAGCTGAATATCGTTGGAAATCTCGCTAAACGCATGGTTGAGAAATCCGGGCTTCCGATTGAAGTTCATCTTACAACAGACCGCCGGAAGGCTATCGAAGGTGCAGACTTCGTCAGCACTCAGATGCGTGTCGGTATGCTTGACGCCCGCGCACGAGATGAATCGATTCCTCTTAAATATGGTGTCATTGGTCAAGAAACGACAGGTCCTGGCGGAATGATGAAAGCACTGCGTACGATCCCTGTCATTCTGGATGTATGCCGGGATATCGAAGAGCTGGCTCCTAACGCATGGCTGCTCAATTTCACCAATCCTGCAGGAATGGTCACTGAGGCTGTTCTGAAATACTCCAAAGTAAAGAGTATCGGTCTCTGTAATGCACCTATCGGTCTGATCAAACAAGTATCCTCCAAATATAACGTAGCTGCCGACCGTGTTTATGCCGAATTCGTTGGTCTGAATCACTTACACTGGATTACTCGAATCGACGTTGAAGGTGAAGATAAGCTGGATGATATGCTCACAGAGGGCTACAGTGCCAAGAACGTGCCAGCCCGAGAGTGGAATCCAGAATTCCTAAAATCTCTTCGCGCCGTGCCTTCCTACTATTTGAAATATTTCTATATGACGGATGCCATGCTCGAAGAGCAGATGGAATCGTTTAAGCAAGGTATCAACCGCGCTGAAGTCGTCAAACGCGTAGAAGAAGAGCTATTTGAGCTATACGCCAACTTAGAGCTGAGCGAGAAACCGAAACAGCTAGAACAACGCGGTGGTGCTTTCTATTCAGAAGCAGCAGTTAATCTCATGAGATCGCTCTATAACGGTTCAAACGACATCCAGACCTTGAATGTTGCTAACCGTGGCATACTGGACTTCTTGCCAGATGATGCAAGCATTGAAGTGAACTGTGTTGTCACCAAGAACGGACCACTACCTCTACCACTGACTAAGATTCCACCGATGGCCAAAGGGCTTATTCATGCTGTAAAAACCTACGAGCAGCTGGCCATTGATGCCGCTGTGACCGGTGACCGTGCGCTTGCCCTTCAGGCAATGGTGCATCATCCACTCGTTCCATCTGTAGATGTGGCGGTTCGTATGCTGGATGAAATGCTGGAAGCCAATAAAGAGTTCTTGCCGAACTTTTTTACTAAATAACCATAGAGATGAGGCGTCAATATGTCAGCTAAAGCGGTTTGGAAAGGCGATGTGAACCAAGCCATCTGCGCGTTTACATTTGATGATGGGCCTTCCCAGCTTCCCGTTGAATTATGGCTTGATGTTTTGGAGGAGGAAGGTGCTGTCGGCACCTTTTTCTTCACTGGGGAATGGATGGATCGCTATCCAGAGAAGGCGAGATTGATCCTGTCCCGTGGTCATGTGCTTGCTCCGCATACGTACCATCATCGGCGAATGGCCCAAGTGCCAAAGGCGGTATTCTTAGAGCAATTGAAGCTGACTGAGCTGGTCTATCAGGACGCAACGGGTCTCCCTTCTCCCAATTTCATGCGTTTTCCATATTGCTCATTCCGGGAAGAAAATCTCGAGTGGTTGACAGAATGGGGCGATTATCTAGATATTGAAGGCGTTGACTGCGGAGATTGGTCTGGTATTTCTGCTGAAGAGATCGTTGCCAGAGTTGAACCTACGCTTGAGAATGGAACCATTGTAGTCATGCATAGTAATGATGTTGCAAAAGGTTCACCGGATGCACTGAGAGCACTTATTCGGATCGCCAAGCAAAGAGGCTTGGAAAGTGTCGGCGTACCTGAGATCCTTGGGTCCATTGGCGTAGAAGTAAACCACAGACCCTGGAAAATAGTCGTAGACGTTCCCGCAGAGTTAGATCATCCCTTGGAAAATTGGATCCCTTTAGAAAATAGTAAGCAGCTTGCCGACCTCGCGACCCAGACAACTGAGTGGAACATTCCGCAATATACACTACATTTCACTTCTGAAAAGGAGTGGCTGGAGCATCTGGAGAGTCCACTAGAAGAGGTTGGAGTGACAGAGGATCGCGAGTTGTTTACCATACGGCAATTTGATGGCAGCTATTGGGGATATGTACGCGCGGGTGTCATAGACAATACCCTTGTATTATTAGATTATGCGGCTAAAGAAGCGCAGGCTGATACCTTGGTATATTTGCTTCGCTGGGCTGCGGATACTTCGATCAGATTGGGCTTAACCCGGATCGAGGCTAGGCTGAATATTCGCAAAATGAGCGAGATGTGCAGACAGTTAGGCTGGCAGTCAGAGATAGTAGAAGATCAATAAGATATAATGTATTTCCTTAAGTCTGCTAAATTAAGCAGGCTTTTTTATTCACCTCAAGTTTGCTGTAGCTTCTATTGCATTATCGTATTTCTCGAATCACCTGTGCAATGCCAGAAGAAATATCAGGCTCTTTTACACTAGATACGTTGAGCTTTAGAATTCTCTCTTTTTTCGCAAAATAGGAAAGGTAACCGCTATCCGCCATCTCCACTCGAATGAACTTTTTTTGCAGCCGTTTGATCATCTGCTCTGCTCTAATACCATCCTCCAATTTCAGATACGTATGCACGCCTAGCTGACTAGCTGGAACATAGGAATAATGCTGTTCGGACGCTGCATTTGCCTCCCTCATAATCGAATCATGGAGGAGCATGGATCTTTTTCCGTAGCAGGAACGCATCTTTTTTCGGTGGCGCTCGAACATTCCACTTTTTAAATACAACTCCAAGGCAGCTTGTGACAGCATAGAACTATCTATATCCATCAGTCTTTTGAATCGGTTAAAGGACTCACAGAGCACCTCAGGAAGTACAGCCACACCAACGCGCAGACCTGGGAATATAATCTTGGAGAAGCTTTTTAAATAGATAACGTGTGATGTATTGTCATAGGCATAAATCGGATCTTGCTTCGTATCCTGCTCCAGATCTGCCATGTAGTCATCCTCAACGATATACACATCGTATTTAGCTGCAAGCTGGGCAATCGCCTTCTTCTGGTTGCGGGTATAGGAAACGCCAAGCGGATTATGAAACCGTGGAACGGTATAGAAGAACTTGAACTGGCCCGTCTTAAATAACCGCTCTAATTCATTCAAGTCCACCCCGTCATCCGAACGCTGTATCCCCTCTGTCTCGATGTCGTACGTCTTCAAATACTCCATAAACAGTGGGTAACTCGGCTGTTCAATCAACACACGCTCCCTGCTATTTGGAAAAGGAATACGGGTTAAGAGTCCAAGTGCTTGCTGCACACCAGAGGTGATAAAAATCTGTTTGGAATCAGCAAATACCTGATAAGAGGCCAGTTGCCGCTGCATTTCACGGATCAGAGACGGCAGCCCTTGCGGCGTTCCATAGATAAACAAATCCTTACGGTACATATCGATCGCCTTATTAATACAATGTTGAAAATCTAGATACGGAAAAATATCCGGGTCCGGTGCAGATGCTGTAAAATCAATCCAGTGCGCCCCCTCTTCTTTTTGTTCCCCACTGCGTTTCATGACATAATATCCACTCTTTGACGCGGCATAGATTAGATGTTTGTCCTGAAGGTCTTGGAGTGCTCGAATAACCGTGCTCTTATTGCAGTCATAACGTAGCGCTAGCTCTCGAATAGAAGGTAACTTGTCGCCCTCACGATATGTATCTTCAGCGATTTGTAATTCCAGATCGTTGATTAACTCCGAATACTTATATATGCCCTTCACCTACCTCCGAGTCTATTTTGTACCGGTACAGATGAACAATAATTACATTGTAGCACAGCTGTTCTAGCCTTAGAATAAAGAGCATAACAGGACCGGTCCTAAATGCGCGCAACACTTTGGAGGTCTTATAGATGAATACATCTTCTACTCAAAAAGCGATAGTAGCTGCTGTCTTGAATGCTATTATTGTCGGGTTTTCTTTTATATTTGTAAAAATGGCTTTAACCGTCTCGGACCCATTCGATACGTTAGCTCACCGCTTCACGTTATCTTTCCTTGCCGCTTCATTATTTACTTTTCCAGGATGGGGGCGGGTGAAGTTTGGTATTTCCAAGGCAGCAGTGGTAATCCCACTTGCTCTACTATACCCATCGTTGTACTTTACACTTCAAGCCTTTGGACTTCTGCATACAACATCTGCTGTAGCGGGCATTATTCAGGCGACCATGCCCATCTTTACCATCATTTTAGCAGCGATGTTCTTGAAAGAAACTACAAGCGGATTCCAGAAGATCTCCACCTTAATCTCGGTTGCAGGCATCATTCTTATCTTTGCCATTCCAGGCGTGAGTATTTCTTCCTCTAGTCTGTGGGGCGTCTTACTCATCCTTATCTCAGCGCTATCCCTTGCCGGCTATAATGTTGCGGCCCGAAAGCTGACACGAACTTGGAGTCCTAAAGAGCTCACTTATATGATTACTTTATTTGGATTTATATTTTTTAATGGATTGTCGATCATTAAACATGGTTCGGCAGGAACCTTGAATCAATATTTCACACCTTTTCAGGAGCCAAAATTCATATTCTCCATGATTTATCTCGGTGTGCTATCTTCCCTCGTGACCTCCTTCCTCTCCAACTATGCTTTATCCCGAATGGAGGCTTCACGCGTGAGTATCTTCGGCAGTCTTTCGACGGTTGTCTCTATTCTTGGCGGTGTACTCCTGCTGAATGAACAGCTGGAATGGTATCATTGGACCGGCACGGTGATGATCATTGCCGGGGTGATCGGAGTGAATTGGCGGAAAAGGGCAAGGGTTCAAGCAAAAAGCGAAATTGGGTTGGACTAGATACATTTACGTAACAAAAAGACACCCCTCGAGGTGTCTTCTTGCTTTTACCTTCTCATTCTCTCTATTCTGTATCAAGCTGCGGTTATCACTGTTACTTCGACGTTTCTAACGCCTTGATTTTCTCTTTATATTGATCCAATAGTTTAGTTAAAGCTTCCTTAATCACAGTAGAATCTTTGGTTTTAGCCGCACTATTCAGATCCTCTTGGGCTTTGAAGAAGGCTTTATCAGCCTCACTAAATTCTTGAATTGAAATCGTAGCTCCAGTCGCCTCTACAGCCGCAATTGCCGCTACACCTTTAATTGAAGTAGAGACAACACTCTCCATCTTCTGAGCTTCAGGTAATTGGATATCAACGCTGCGACCCGCTTCAATGTAACTCACGGGCAGAGCTTCAGCTGATCCAATCTCTTTCGATAATTGAACTCCCTCCGCCTGCTCAGAAGGTACAAGCTCAGAAACTGCGGTAATACTAAATCCAGCAGCCTTATAATATTGATCCAAGGTCTTCTTCCAGTCTTCCAGAGTATTAGGTGCGTATGTTTTAGCCAGTTCCAGGGGATCTACCCAATCAAAGCTTATTAAGCTTGCAGAAAGTGATCCACTATTTGCTGGAGTAACCACTGCTGCTGTTGTCTTCGCACTTTGATCGTTTGCTCCACTAGCTGCGTTCACTGCAGTCGGTGCGGCAACTGCGGACACTAGTAGGGCGGACAACGCTAACTTTTTAAATATCATCTGTTGATTCATAAATACAACACTCCTCGTCGATTTGAATGATCTTACAAGTACAAGCTTACAAAATAGGTGTGGCATAACATTGGTTAATTTGTGGAAAAACGATGGCAGACCCCTATACCCACCTATGGATTGATATAATTGCAGAAGAATACTCTGGAGGTAACGAAATGAATACCAACTATCTCATTGCCGTAGTAGACGATGATCAGCATATACGTAATCTTGTAGAAGCCTATTTACAAAAAGAAAATTACCGCACGATCGGCCTTGGCAGCGCTGAGGAAGCATGGATCTTATGGCAGACAAGCCCACCGGATATGTGGGTGCTCGACGTAATGTTGCCTGGCATGGACGGGTACGAGTTTTGTCGGCGGATTCGCAATGAAGCCGAGGTACCGATTATTATGATCTCCGCAAGAGATAATGAAGTGGATAAAATATTAGGCTTAGAGCTTGGCAGTGATGATTATCTGGTCAAGCCATTTAGCCCCCGGGAGCTAGTTGCTCGCATTAAACGCCAGTTACAACGCTGGTATAAAATGAGTAATCCCGTGGAACCCGCAATTAGTACCCCACACCCATCGACGCAAATTGAAGTTAGCCACCTACAGTTATTATTGGAGGAAAGACGTGTGTTCTGGCACGGAAATGAGATTGAACTTACCAGCAAAGAATTCACCCTTCTAAAAGTTTTTGCAGCTTCTCCAAACCGCGCATTTACAAGAGATGAGCTGTTAACCTATGTTTGGGGAGATGACTATTTCGGGAGCGATCGCGCCGTGGACCATTTAATTAAACGAATGCGGAAAAAACTAGACCTGCTGCCGATTGAAGCCGTTTGGGGACATGGTTATCGTATGCGTATTGAGGAGGGAATGGAGATCAATGAAGCTTGCACATCAGATTAATATCGCCTTTAGCATCGTATTGGTACTGCTCCTGTCTATTACCGCTGTCGTGATCCACTTTGTACTGCTCAATCATTTTGTCGGTACACAAAAGGCAGAATTGCGAACCATTAGCTCTGCCATGTCAGCCACTATGATTGAGGGAAGCACGTACAAGGGCGACATGGGGACTGAACTCCATGCGTTACCCGTAATCATGCCTTCTACTGTTGGTACCGCAGGCGTCGAGGCCATTCTTAGCGATGAGACAGGAAAAGTATTGTCCACCTCATCGAATATGAGTTCAATCGCGGTAAACTCCAATACGCAGTTTGTCGCAGGTCAAACCTCGGATCTCCAGAACATATGGAATGGAACAGATGCAAGATATATAACGGAAGTGAAGTCCACCCCGATAGGCACGCTAACTCTGCTTACACCTATGAGCGCAGTTACAACAATTGAACAAGCTCTGCTCAAAAGACTTCTAATCGTTTTTGGTGCAGCAGGGGCATTCATGCTCCTATTTGGCCTGTTTATCACGAAAAAGCTAATCCAACCTCTAATGAAGCTGCAGCAAGAGCTGAAAAAGGTAAAGGAACGCCACTTTTCAGATGTTAAGCTAATCAAAGCTGGCGGAGAGATAGGCGCTGTCGCTAAGTCGGTATATGACATGGCTGGCGAATTGAATCGTTTTAACCACGTACAGAAGCAATTTTTCCAGAATGCCTCACACGAATTAAAGACCCCACTAATGTCTATCTCTGGGTATGCTGAAGGGATTAAGGATGGTATCTTCGAGGGGGAAGGGATCGATAAAGGTCTGGATATTATTATGAGTGAGAGTAGTCGTCTGAAGAAGCTCGTTACTGAAATGACCCTGCTTGCGAAGCTGGATAGTGAGGAGGATATATTTAGAACTAGCGAGCTTTCTCTGGACGATTTAGTCGTAGAAACAATTGAACGCATGAACCCCCTTTTGATGAAAAAGGGACTGACCCTACATGTATCCTACGATGACTGCGAGCCGCTTACGATCCGGGCCGATAGAGATAAGCTATTGCAGGCGCTGCTTAATGTAGTTTCCAATGCAACTCGTTATGCCAACCAGCATATCTACATTCATGCTTCGGTTAAAGATGGTCAGGTTCTGCTCTCCGTTAGTGATGATGGCCCTGGCATATCAGAAGATCTGCTTCCATACCTGTTCCACCGATTTGTAAAAGGAAAAGATGGCGAATCAGGGCTAGGTCTAGCCATATCCCGTGCGATCGTTGAGCGCTCCGGAGGTCTGATTTCGGCAGGGAACCGTAAGGATGGCGGTGCAGTGATCACTATGGGATTCCCTACACTCTCCCCTACCTAGACAGTTTTATGTCGAGCGAAACACCAAAAAGCGATCCTCCTGAGTACCTCGAACTCAGTTCTTTCATTGTTAAAGAAGGCGCCAAGGTAGCTATATTGACCATCAAGAGATTTCCTTTAGAGGAGATCTCTTTTTCGTCTTCAAATCTCTTTATCGTTCGTTTAATGGCCTTCGGATTTAGGGTAATAATAAAGCAACATGCTATTTAATGCATAATTTAAAACATCCTGTGTGACCCGGAGGTATTAAAATGAACAAGTTCGACGCTATTATTATTGGTTTCGGTAAAGGCGGAAAGACCCTTGCCACAGAACTAGCTAATCGAAAATGGAAAGTAGCCGTGATTGAACGCTCTAAGAAAATGTACGGTGGAACTTGCATTAACATCGCCTGTATCCCTACGAAATCCTTAGCTTATCAAGCCCATCAAGGGGAAGATTATATAGAAGCGGTCCATAATAAGGATCAGCTTATTGCAAGTCTACGCCAAAAAAATTACGATAATCTAAATCAGAACGAGAATATAGAAGTTATCAATGGTGAAGCTTCCTTCTTATCAGATCACGAAGTCCAAGTAAAGGATGCCGGTGAGACGAAAATCTTAACCGCCGATAAAATCTTCATTAATACGGGCGCTGAAACCATCACTCCTACTATTGATGGGATACAAAATAGTAAGTTCGTATATACCAGTACATCCATTATGGATCTTAAGGAGCTCCCAACTAAACTAGCCATCATTGGTGGTGGTTATATTGGATTGGAATTCGCGTCGATCTACAGTCAATTCGGCTCACAGGTTACGGTGCTGGAGAGTTCCTCGAAATTCATTCCTAAAGAAGACCGCGATGTCGCGGACGCCGTCCTCCAAACCTTTACCAAGAAGAACATTGAGGTCAAACTGAATGCAAAGGTTATAGGACTGAAGGATGTTAAAGATGGAACAGTTATCTCCTTTTCGATAGATGGTGCTATTCAAGAATTGAAAGTCGATGCTGTTCTGGTTGCGACAGGTAGAAAACCAAACATTGAGGGATTAAATTTAGAAGCAGCCGGTGTAGAAGTTACAGATCGGGGTGCTATTAAGGTGGACCCTTCCCTAAAAACCACCGTTCCCCATATATGGGCCCTCGGAGATGTCAAAGGCGGATTACAGTTTACCTACATCTCATTAGATGATTATAGAATTGTAAGAAATGACCTTTTCGGGGATCATTCCCATACCACAAATGACCGTGACGTTGTTCCATACAGTGTATTTATTGATCCCCCACTATCCAGAGTAGGAATAAGTGAAGAAGCAGCCGTCGAACAAGGACTTGAAATTAAAGTCGCTAAGTTGCCTGCAGCAGCTATTCCACGTGCTCGCTTAATTAACGGAACCGAGGGCTTCCTAAAAGCAATTGTGGATGCAAAAACCAATAAAATCCTCGGAGCTACAATGTTCTGTGCGGAATCCAGCGAAGTGATTAATATCGTGAGCATGGCAATACAAACAGGGCAAGATTTTACCTTTTTGAGAGATCATATCTTTACTCACCCTACAATGAGTGAAGCTTTGAATGATTTGTTCTCACAGATCAAAGAATAATACTACATGCATGGCAAACAAAAAGACACCCACACGGGGTGTCTTTTACCTTTACTATATAACACGATGCTGAACCCACTTCTTACCCATGAAACGCCGTAGAAATATGAATCCTCTTATTCCCCACTCACAGTTCATAGCTAACCAAACCCCAAGCAGACCGAAATCGAGAACAATACCTAAGATGTATCCGAGTACTACACGGAACAACCACATACTTAACATAGACACCATGGATGTAAACTTGGAATCACCCGCCGCTCTAAGCGCTGACGGTGTTATGAAGCTAACAGACCACAGCGGTATTTGTACAATTGTATTGATAAGTACAATTATGAAAATATTCCTCACAATCTCTGCAGGTGGATGGAACATCGACACTAGCGGATGGAAGAAAGGCATAACTAACAATCCCATCACCACAAAGGAAAGGGAAGATGCTACGAGAAACGATTTAATAAATTTCCGAGCATCCTTAACATTATTGCTTCCCATACATTGTCCGACCACTGTAATAATCGTTAAAGACAGCGCATTGCCCGGAATTTGCATAATCCCCGCAAAGGAAGAGGCGATAGCGTTTGTAGCAAGCGCGTAAGTACCGAGACTGACGATAAAGACTTGCGTCAGAATCTTACCACCATTAAAGAACATCTGCTCCGCCGCAAACGGCATACCGATGAACATTATTTTTTTGAGCATGGAGAATTGAACCACCAGTAAGTCACGAATTCGAATATGCAGTTCATTGTCCATCCGGAACAGATAATACAGAGCGCATATCGCGCCCAAATATCGAGCTATATTTATAGAAATGGTCATTCCTAGAACGCCCATATGCAAAAGGTTAATAAATACGAGATTCAAGAGGACGTAAACTAAATTCATAATGAGCGATAGCGCAAGCGAGGCTCTCGTCCTTCCGATTCCCCGAAGAGCACCACACACTGCCTCTACCACAGCTATTCCAAGATAGGAGATACAGCTTCCAATCAAATAGATTCGGGCGTTGTGCATTACCTCGGGTGAAGCTGCTCCAAATAGTAAGTTCAACAGCGGATTATGAAAAAGAATACCAAACATACCAATAACAAAAGCCATAAGGGAAACTGATGAAGTCGCGCCTGCGGTAGCTTTTGATACCATAAGACTATTACCGCTTCCTTTATACTGCGCTACGACAACCGTACCACCTGTTGATACCGCGATAAACACACTAATGAGAAAAAGATTAAGGGAATCAATCATGTTCACCGCACTGATAGCTGCCACACCGGACGAACTGATCATAGCCGTATTCACTAGATTTAGCCCCACTATAAAGGCTTGATCTACCAGAATAGGGATAAATAAAGCAATCATATGGCGATAATCTAACGATTCTCCTGAAAAATATTTTTCAAGAAACCGCACACTTCGCTTCGTATTGACATTTACATTAGGTTCCATCTTCGCTTCACTTCTTTTACATTAGAGTTATCCAGATCTGAAATATCCTTATAAATAGAAAAAGGCTCTTCAGGTTGAAGAGCAATTCAAAAGTACAGCTAATTTATAAGCACTTAGGTATGCGGTCGAGAGGACTCGAACCTCCACGGGGATTAACCCACACGGACCTGAACCGTGCGCGTCTGCCAATTCCGCCACGACCGCACAAAATATAAAAGAATCATGCAGTGCAGAACTAAATTATCATATATTAGCGCAAAGGGCAATACCTAATGTAAAAAGAAAAAGTGTACCGAGTCCCTATTAGGGATCATCGATACACTTTTTAGAAGAACTATCGGATTATGAAGCTTGTTCAAGCATACGGTAGATAATGACTGCCGCTTGAGCGCGGTTAGCTATGCCCTTAGGTGCAAATTTACCACCCTCAACACCGTTAACAATTCCCAATTGGGTCAGTTGTGCTATAGCGTCCTGTGCGTAAGGAGCAATACTGGACTTGTCTGCAAACTTGCCCAGCGCTGCATTCTTATCAATCGGCTGTAGTTTATCTTTCAATGCATTAGCAATCATAATAGCCATTTCTTCACGAGTCACTTCACGACCCGGTTCAAATTTACCATTTCCAGAGCCTTTTACAAGTCCGGCCTTGACCGCAAGGGCGATAGAATCCGTGTACCAAACTCCTTGCTTAACATCGCTGAATGAACTGGTTGTTGCCGAACCCGTCAGATTCAGTGCGCGTACCAGCATTGTAATAAATTCTGCTCTAGTCACTGTTTTGGTTGGTGCAAAAGTATTTGCATCCAATCCTTTTATAATGCCCTTAGCAGCCAATGCTTGAATAGCTTCTTGCGCCCAGACTACCTTACCCAGATCTTTGAAGCTTGCTGCTGGGGCAGTAGTTGGTGCTGGTGTTGCTGTTGGTGTTGCTGTTGGTGCTGGTGTTGCTGTTGGTGCTGGTGTTGCTGTTGGTTTCACGGTTGGAGTAGGTGTTGGAGTTACAACATTAGAACCACCATCGCCACTGCCCGATCCCGTATCAGCCTTCTCTTTGTTCGTAATACGACCTTCAATGGCTGCCTTGATCTCTTTGCGATCAAACGTCTTCACAATGTAATCGTAGAATACATCCAAATCAATCGGACCAGCCAATGAATTCTTACCTTCAGTCAGAACCTTGTAGTTATCCCCACCAGCAGCCATAAAGTTATTCACGACTGCCGTATATTCCTGCTTAGGATTAATTGGTGTTCCGTTAGTCAGCGTAAGATTGGCTACGCGATCCTCTACTGGAAGATACATATTCGCTGTATATTTCAGTCCAGAAATTTGCAATGTTTTGATATCTGGTGATTTGTCAGCTTTCACGCCCCATTGCTGCTGAAGCAACGTTTTGATCTGATCTCCAGTTAGTGTCAGCTTCACAAGTGTGTTGCCGAACGGCTGAACTTTAGCCAAATCGCCAAAGGTTACATCACCCTTCGGAAGATCCGCACGGATACCACCCGGATTCATAAAGGCAAAATCAGCAGCCTTTGCGCCATCACCAAAATCAGCAGTACGCATAGAATCAGCAATTAGGTTACCGAGGGCAGCTTCTTTGGTATAAGCATCCGTACGAGTTACGGTTCCATCAGTTGTACCCACTGGTTGGGTTAGTTCAGGATGCTTCTCAAGGTAAGCATTTACCAGTGCCACACTTTCTGGATCTGGTGTTACACCTTCATGGAAGGTGGAAGTTACTACAGCAGACTTGTCCTTCACATCTCCTGTTTTAGGATCAATAATCAGCTTGATATCTTCAAATGCTGTACCGTAAGAGTATGCTTGTACAATCAACTTCCCGTTTACTGTTCCGTTTGCCAGAGCATGGTTATCACCAGCAACGATAACGTCAACCGGGGAATCCGCAGGAAGCGCTTTGGCCAGATCAGCAGCTTCACCTGTAGTTACGCCATCTTTAGTAGAGGCTGGATCATGCGCAAGCACGACAATCGTCTCTACACCTTTAGCTTGGAGCTCCTTGGCATATGTCTCAACAGCCGCTACTTCCTCCTCAGGAGTGAGGAAATATACGCCAACTGTACCGGAAGGTGCAACTTTGCTTGGTGTAGATTTAGTTACAAGACCTATAAACCCAATCTTGACTCCACCCACTTCTTTGATCACATAAGGATTAATAATCGGTGGACCTGGTTTATTATCTGTTTTACCATATACTGCATTGGCATTCACATAATCAAAATCAGAACCAGCATGGATAATTTTTTTATTCTTTGGATCAGCACCACCATAAAGCTGTGTCATTAGCGCATCAACACCTTGGTCGAACTCATGGTTACCCAAGGAACCTACATCAAATTTCATCATGTTCATCCAAGCATGAGTCGGCTCATCGCGCTCAAGCGAGGATACAGGTGCCGATGCTCCTACGGAGTCACCGTTATGGAAGAGCAAGGAGTTCTCATACTTTGCACGAGCCTGTTTCAAGTAAGTCGCGAGGTAAGCTGCTGTGCCTACAGACTTATTGCTCACTGTAGAAACTGTGTCTAGTTGACCATGGAAGTCATTGATTCCAATAAGGTGAACTTCAACATCTGCAGTTGGCGCAGGAGTTTTCACACTTAGATCCAGTTCGAAAATTCCGAAGCCTTTATCGTTTTGCTGACCCATATCGTATATGTTCGTTGGAAGTACACTTGCTGCTTTAGGCGTTGTAGTAAATGTTACTTTCACACTACCCTTAATAGGTGCCAAGGACCAGTTGCCATCAGCAGTAGGATCAATCGTTCCAGCTTCACTGATATAATCCATCAAGACCTGACGATTCTCATCTTGAGAGTCTACTACCAGCTCTGAGCCTTTAACACCCGGGAAGTTACCGCCACCGCTTGCACGGTAATTGTTAGTGACAACAATGAAATCCTGATCAAGATCTAAAGGCTGATCATTGTAAGTCACTTCCGTCACACGACTCGACGAAGCATCATTAATGGAGCCATCCGGATTGTACTTCGCGTTTTTCGTTACATCAATTTTATATTGGACCCCATCAATCACATCAAAATTAAAGACTTGGAATTCCGGATTCAACAGAGACTGCGGAGTCGAGATTCCAAGTTTGATGCGGTTAAATGCACCCGCGCTCATTTCCAACCACTCTTTAACAACAGAACCCTTAACCTTGATCGCTTTGAGCGTATTGTCGTATAGATAGAGGTCGCTTGCGCTACGGATAGTCAAGTTGCCTTCATCAATACTAGTGTATTCTTCTGGGCCGTTACGTCCTGCTTTAAATGGAGCGCCGACACTCAAAATCGGTAGGTCCTTATATTGAGGAACATTGACATCAATATACTTCTGAACATACCACTTCTGTGCATACGTTACGAGCTGAACCGTAGGATCATCCTGAACCATTGCAAAATAACTGTTCATTGGAGCCGTTGTAACACCCAGCTTCTGTTCAGTATAAGCAATAGTAGCGTTATGCGCTGCCGCAGCAGCATCATCTACAGCTGGATCAGGTTCGACCGTTGGATAATTCACTTTATTCTCTGTCTTATAGATAGAACGAGTTGAAGCTTTTGAGCTCTTCTTATCTACTTCCCAGCCTTTATCACCGTATACAATATCCAGATCAATTAGACCTAAATAAGCACCGCCGTAGCCAGCTTGTACAGCAGGCGTACCATTAATGTGACCATTCACATTATCGATCACAGCCTTATCGTTATCGTAAGGCTTTTTAGTATCCGGATCTTTGAACAAAGCATCCAGTGTGCTGTCATTTCCCGTTGGGAATACCTTATGGGTATGTGAGAATGTGATCGCATCGATACCCGGAACCTTACTCAAGGCGTTAATGTCATTCTCAGAACCATCACCTATAACAGCGTTGATATCAAACCCAGTATGAGCCATAGCGACAATGACATCTGCTCCTTCAGCTTTCATTTCTGGAATAAACTCCGCAGCCGTTGCGGCAATATCTTTAACGGTGACTTCGTTCTCCAGATTAACCTTATCCCATTCCATGATCTGTGGAGTAACCAGGCCGATCAGTCCAACTTGAATCGTTTGTTCTGTACCATTACTGTCTTTTATTGTTTTAGGTATGATAACAAAAGGATCAAAGGCATTCGTGCCATCCATTTTATATATGTTCGCATTCACATAATCAAAATTTGCACCGGTAGTTGACTTCTTCTTGCCATCGCTACCATTTATAGTACGATCTAAAAATTGCAAACCATAATTGAATTCATGATTGCCAAAAGTCGCAGCATCATATTCCATAACATTCATAGCCGCAATCATCGGATGAATCTCATTCGGATCTTTCAGTTCCGATTTCTTCGCCACGTACGTACCCAGCGGAGTTCCTTGAATCAAGTCACCATTATCAAGCAGGAGGTTGTCGGGTTCTTCAGCTCTCGCTTGTTTCACCAGACTTGACGTGCGGTCAAGACCGACGGTTACAGATGGTGCACCCTTAAAATAATCCCAACCATACACATTAGTGTGCACATCCGTTGTGCTCATCAAACGGAGCTCAACCTTGGCTCCAGAAGCAGGTGTAGCAGGTGCAGCAGCTACTTTGTCCGGACTCCAAACCGTACCCAAAACGACTCCACCTAGTACCTGTGCTGAAAGCACTGCAGTTGCTAGTACAGAAGCGAGAGGCTTGTTCCATCGTGTCTTCCATCCCATAAAGATTTATTCCCCCTAGTAATTTTTACATAATTTCGGTGATATTATATCACACAAACATGACGAAAAAGTATAGGATTGTAAAATTAATATAAATTCGTGTCAAATATATTAACGTGTGAAGAAAGACCTAGGTCACATTGTTATTTTATTAGATCAAGAGTCTCTAGACATACAAAAAAACACACCTTATACAGACGCGTCCTAAGAAAGCGCATACATAAGATCAAAACACGTCGAATCTTTATCTGATAATAACTCTCTCAAGACCCACTCATGATGGCAGTAAACCCAAAACAAATTGCCGTGATTAAAGACAAAGGTGTCACCACAAGTCTTTCTTTTCTACTCTTCGATAATATATTCATTACGGTATTGAGAATTAGATAGACTGTAAAAAAGTAACATACGCCTCTTTCAAAAGGTAATCCAATAGAAATCACGTTGCCTGCCTGCAACAAGTACGAGATTGCAATCAGTTGTATAACAACTGAGATCGCACACGCAATCCTCATCTGTGAGGGCATGATTCTATGTTTGCCACCCATTGCGAACTCTCCATAAGGTAATCCTAAAGACAGTAATATGTAAAGAATCGCTGCTCCCGCAAAAGTAATACTCCCAATCCATGCAGATAACATCCTACCACCCCCTTCACTAATTGTTATTCGAATCTTATAAGCGGAAGAACACCTTTATAAATGCAATGGGCTTTCACGAGAGATACTTGGAAATCGATATTTGTGTATAAATTTTCCTCATCCAATTTTTTGGACTTTCTTTTCATATTAATGATGAACCCGCACAAGCAACACCGGAATATCTGAGTAATATATAATTAAATAGACCAATGAGGTGATCCACAAATGTCAAACAGAGCAAAAATTCGCAAGCGAGCTGAACAGCTCAAGGGTAGACCTGTGTGCGTTACGCTTCATGATGGACGTACGTATGTAGGATGGATAACTGGCCTCGATAAGGATGGATTGACCCTCTCCAAACCACGTAAAAATAAAAACAAAAAATCAAAAAAACACTCTTCTTCCCGCTCCCGGAAAG
>Ga0153923_100055_pt1 | contig 62874 bp, 49 predicted proteins | sample TSNJ007MetaG_FD_104682 | JGI IMG/M metagenome (GOLD analysis project Ga0153923, IMG submission 104682) | Attine ant fungus gardens microbial communities from New Jersey, USA - TSNJ007 MetaG | ecosystem: Host-associated > Fungi > Mycelium > Unclassified | place: USA: New Jersey, Brendon T. Byrne...
CAGCTCCTACAGGGGAACGGGTGTCAGTTGAGGCCACGTTCGGCGAGGAAGGCGGCGATGTAATCGATGAATGCGACGACCTTGGCCGTGGCCCGCCGATGGCTCGGGTACACCGCGAGGATGTGCGGGCCGAAGGTGTCAGGGTCGATTTCGTAGTCAGCCATGACCCGCACCAGACGCCCGTCGGCAATGTACGGCGCAGCGCTCCACAGCGGTGTGTGCAGCAAGCCGCGTCCGGCCAGGGCACCGGCCAACAGCAGGTCGTAATTGTCGCTGCGCAAACGCGGCGCCGTCGGTTGCGCCAGGCTCAGGCGCTGGCCGTCGCGCTCGGCCCACCAGAACTCGCGGCTGAGCAACGGGTGCTGATACAGCAGCCATTCATGCTGTTCGAGGGTTTGCGGGGTGACCGGAAAACCCTTGCGCGCCAGATACTCCGGGCTGCCGCACAAGGCCAGGCGATTGCTGCCGACCACCCGGGCGATCAGCCCCGGCAAGTCGTCGTGGCCCTCGCGCAAGGCCAGGTCGTAGCCGCTTTCCAGCAGATTGACGAACGCGTCGCACAGATCCACTTGCAGGCTGATCTGCGGGTATTGCTGCAAGAAGCCGTCGCACACCTGATCAAGAAACGCCCGCCCGTACGCCAGCGGCGCGGTGATTTTCAGGCTGCCGCGCAGACCATACTGCAACTGTTCGACTTCCTCGCTGGCCTCCTCCAGCCGCTGCAACACCAGCCGCGCGGTTTCCAGGTACACCCGGCCGATTTCGGTCAGCAGAATCCGCCGCGTGCTGCGTTCGAACAGCCGCGCACCGAGTTCCGTTTCCAGGTGATTGACCGCTTTGGTCAGGGCCGACGGGGTCTTGCCCAGCTGCTCCGCCGCGCGGCTGAAACTGCCGAGTTGCGCGGTGACCACGAACATTTTCAGTGCACCCACCTTGTCCATGCTTTTTCCATTCAGGCAAAAACGTTTTTCGTGAGGGAGGCGTTCTGTCGGCCAGTGTCAGCCACTAATCTGGCCATCAGACGCAATAACAAGGAAATCTTCAATGAAAAGATTCATCCCGAGTCTGCTGGTGAGCGCTATAAGTTTTGCCTCGATGGAAGCCATGGCCGCCACCGATCTGGTACTGGTCAACGGCAAGATTTTTACCGCCGACCGCTCGCAACCGAAGGTGCAGGCGCTGGCCGTGGAAAACGGCAAAGTGCTGAAAGTCGGCAGCGACGCACAGATCAAGGCGCTGATCGAACCCGGTACGCAGGTCATCGACCTCGGCGGCAAGACCCTGATGCCGGGCTTGATCGACAGCCATTCCCACGCGATTTTCGGCGGCCTGGAAATGGTCTCGGCCAACATGGAAGACGAAGTCGTCGCCCTCGATGAATTGCAAAAGCGTCTGCGCGCCTGGCGTGATGACGGCAAGGCCAGACATGGCGACGTGCTGAGCATTGCCGGCATGAGTTCGGCGTACTGGGCGCAGGCCGAGGCGCTGGGCAAGACCTTCAACCAAGGCGAATGGGCCGACGTGCCGGTGGTGTTCATCGGCAGCGATCACCACACCGCGTGGGCCAACCACGTAATGCTCAAGCGCGCCGGCATCGACGCGGCGTTGCTGAAGGCCCTGCCCGCTGCGGAGAAAGACACGATCGGCAAACTGGCCAACGGCGAGCCCAATGGCTTTGTGGTCGACGCCGGGTGGGATCGGGTCGCCGCGAAAATGCCGGTGCCAAGCCCCGCCGACATGCTCAACGCGGCCAAATCCGCCGTGCGTTTCAACAACAGCCTCGGCATCACCGCGTGGATGGATCCGGCCGCCAACGCCGCGCCGGGCGAGGCCGTGTTCGCGCTCAAACCCACCGAGAAAACCGTCGGCGTGCTGCCGGCCTACAAAGCGCTGTCGGCCAGTGGCGACATGAGCGTGCACGTCGCCGCGCTGCTGGTCGCCAACCCGAAAAGCCTGCCCGCCGACCTCGACACGCTGGATAAGGTGCGCCAGCAGTTTCAGGGCATCCCCAACCTGAGCCTGCCCGGGATCAAGATCTTCGCCGACGGCGTGATCGAGTACCCGGCGCAGAGCGCAGCGATGATCGACCCATACAGCAATTCGCACAAACAGGGCGAACTGCTGATCGATCCAGAGCATTTCGGCGAACTGGTCAGCGCCATCGACCAGCGCGGCTGGCTGGTGCACATCCACGCCATCGGCGACCGCGCGGTGCGTGAATCGCTCAACGGTATCGAGCGCGCGCGCAAGGATCGGCAGAGCGGCATCACTCACTCGATCACCCACCTGCAGATGGTCAACCCGAAAGAGTTCGCCCGCTTCAAGCCGCTAAACGTGATCGCTTCGATGCAACTGCTGTGGGCCAGCGCCGACGACTACACCACCGACATGATCAAACCCTACGTCAGTGCCCTCGCCTTCCGCTATCAATACCCGGCGCACTCGCTGCTGAAACAGGGCGCGACGATTGCCGGCGCCAGCGACTGGCCGGTGTCCTCGCCCAACCCGTTCAACGCCATGGCCCAGGCCATCACCCGCGTCGGCCCGCTGGGGGTATTGAATGCCGACGAGCGTCTGGACCGCGAAACCATGTTCTACGCCTACACCGCCAACGCGGCGCGTACCATCGGCCTGGACCAGCAGATCGGCTCACTGACGCCGGGTAAACAGGCTGACTTCATCGTGGTTGATCGCGACGTGTTCAGCGTCGACGAAAAAGCCCTGCATGACACCCAGGTGCTGCAGACCTGGTTTGCTGGCCGCCAGGTCTACACCGCCACCCCATAACAACTCGTTCCCCTGTAGGAGCTGCCGAAGGCTGCGATCTTTTGATCTAGATTTTAAAAACAAGATCAAAAGATCGCAGCCTTCGGCAGCTCCTACAGGTTTTGCGTCCAGCCCCTAAAACAATCACAACACCGGGACTTCACATGAAAGCCTTGCCCTTGCTCGCCCTGAGTTCCTTGAGCCTGCTGCCCCTGAGCAGCCACGCAATTCCCTTGAACGACGACTTCGCCGTGCTGCTCGACCTGACCCTGGCCAGCGACTACCGCACCCGCGGCATCTCGCAAACCCAGAATGACCCGGCCGTGCAGGCCGGTCTGACCCTGGCCCACAGCAGCGGTTTGTACGTGGGGGCCTGGAGTTCCAACGTCGATTTCGGCGGTGGTCTGAAAACCCGGCAGGAGGTCGATTACTACGCCGGCTGGCTGTGGCAGGCCACCGAGGATGTCAGCCTCGATCTGGGCTACATCAAGTACGCCTACCCCAAGGAAAGCCAGTTCAATCAGAGCGAGGTCTACGGGATTCTCGGCGTCTATGGGGTGAAGCTGGCGGCGTATTACTCCAGCGATGCGCCGGGAATCGACAGCAAGCAGAGCTCGCTCTACACCTACGTCGGTTATGAAACCGAGTTGCCGTTCGATTCCGGCCTGAAGCTGCGTTACGGCAACATGGACTTCAAGGACCCGCACCTGTACTCGGCGTCCGGGCATGGCGAGGACAGCTATCGGGAGTGGGAGGTCAAGCTGACCCACAACGTGGCCGGGGTGGTGTTGGGCCTGAGCTATATCGATACCGATCTGTCGCAGAGCCAATGCCTGAGCAACTGGGGGTTCAAGGATGTTTGCACCGCAACGGTGGTCGCGAGCGTCAGTAAATCGTTCTGACACCCGCCTTGTGTAGGAGCTGCCGCAGGCTGCGATCTTTTGATCTTGATCGTAAAAAACAAAATCAAAAGATCGCAGCCTGCGGCAGCTCCTACAGGGAATGGGGTGTTTGTTACAGGATGTTTACGAAATTTTTACTATTGTTCTTCTACAGTTACGCGCGTTTCCGCGCGTGTTCTATTCGAGTAGAGGAATGTCTGTAATGGCTTTGGGCAAAGGACTGCGTTTACCGTCCATCACTTCAACCCGTCTGGTGCTGCTGTTTTCCCTGGCACTGGTGGCGCTGTACAACCTGGCGACCTGGAAGGCACTGGGTAATCTGATCACCCTGCAGGGCGCGCACAAACTGGCGTTTTTCGCCTCGTTCGGGCTGTTCCTGTGGGCGGCGATCACGCTGTTGCTGACCCTCGTTTCGTTTCGCTGGACGCTGAAACCGGCGCTGAGCGTGGTCGCCCTGCTCTCGGCCTGCGCCGCGTATTTCATGAACGAATACGGGATCACCATCGACACGGTAATGATCCAGAACGTGTTCGAAACCAATCCCGCCGAGGCTGCGGCGCTGTTCAACGGCAAGCTGCTGGCCTACGTGCTGTTGCTCGGCGTGCTGCCAGCGGTGCTGATCTGGCGCTGGCCGGTGCGTTATCGACCGTTCTTTCGCGGCCTGCTCAACAAGGTGCTGGTGATTGCCGCTTGCGTGCTGGTGATCGCTGCCTCGGTGGGCGCGTTCTATTCGACCTACGCGCCGATCTTCCGTGAAGAAGACAAGCTCACCCATTTCATCAACCCGACCAACTACATCTACGCCATCAGCAAATACACCAAGCAACGTCTGGGCATCAAAAAGCATTTTGTGGTGCAGGCCATCGGTGAAGACTCGGTGATGAGCGCGAATGCCGCCAGCCGCGAAAAGAAATCGCTGATGGTGTTCGTGGTTGGCGAAACCGCCCGCGCCGATCATTTTTCGCTGAACGGCTATGCGCGCGAGACCAATCCCGAGCTGAGCAGACTGGACATCCTCAACTTCACTCAGGTGCATTCCTGCGGCACGTCCACGGCGGTGTCGGTGCCGTGCATGTTCTCGATGTTCCCGCGTGAGGATTACAGCGACAAGAAAGGCAAAACCTACGAAGGCCTGCTCGATATCCTGCAGCGCGCCGGCGTGCAGGTGCTGTGGCTGGACAACAACAGCGACTGCAAAGGCACCTGCCTGCGCGTGCCGCACCGCGACATCGCGAAGAACCAGCCGGGGCCGTTCTGCGACGGCAACAACTGCCTCGATGAGGCGCTGCTGGCCGACCTGCAGAGCTACATCGACAGCCTCAAGGGCCACGCGATCATTGTCCTGCACGCCGACGGCAGCCACGGCCCGGAATACTACGAGCGCTACCCGAAAAGCATGGAGCGCTTCACCCCGATCTGCCACACCAACCAGTTGGGCAGTTGCAGCCGTGATGAACTGGTCAACGTGTACGACAACACCATCCTCTACACCGACCACTTCCTCGCCAAGGTCATCGAGTTGCTCAAACGCAATCAGGACTCACTGGACACCTCGATGGTGTATGTCTCCGATCACGGCGAATCGCTGGGCGAAAACGGCCTGTACCTGCACGCGGCGCCGTATGCGCTGGCGCCGGAGGCGCAGACCCACGTGCCGATGGTGATGTGGTTTGGCAGCAACACCCTGGCGCAGTTGGGGATCGATCGCGATTGCCTGCAAGGCAAAACCGGGCAGCCGGACCTGAGCCATGACAACCTGTTTCATTCGGTGCTGGGCTTGTTCGAGGTGAAGACCGCGCTGTATCAGCCGGGGCTGGATGTGTTTCGCGGGTGCCGGCCAGCCATGACGGCTGCGCAGTAAGCCGAATTCTGGAAACCCGAAAAACCCTGTGGGAGCTGGCTTGCCAGCGATGGCGGTGTGTCAGTCACATAGATGCCTGATGTGCCGGCCTCATCGCTGGCAAGCCAGCTCCCACAGGGAAAGCAGTGTTCTCAAGAACTGAGCTGTGCCAGGTATTCCCACGGGTAAATCCCGCGCTGATGACCGTCGCTGAACACCAGTTGCACGCCATAGCCCTGCGGGTTGATCTCGATCAGCCGAACGCGCTCATCGACCAGCGGAGTCACACCCTTCAGGCGAAACGCGCGGCACTGCGAGCACGGGCACTGGCGGCGCAGTTCGGCGTGGTTGAGCTGCGATTCACGGCCGTCCGGCCAGCTCAGGCGCAGTGTCCGTTCGCTTTGCGAGTTGCCCACCGACAGCGGACTCATTGCAGCTGACTCAAGGCAATCCGCACCGCTTTACGCACTTCCGGATCACCGTCATCCTGCGCCGCCTGCAACGCCGCCACTGCACCGCGATCATTCAACTCACCGAGGGCCAGCGCGGCTTCCTTGCGCAGGTTGCTGATGCGGTGGCCAAGCGTTTCGATCAGGGCGTCGAGCGCCGCAGCGTAGCGCAAACGCCCGAGGCTGCGGGTGGCGCGCAGGCGCACTTGCCAATAGTCATCGCCAAGCGCTGCGATCAATGCCGGGCCGGCGTCGCTGTGTCCGACCTTGCCCAGGGTTGTCGCCGCCTCTTCGCGCACCTGCCAGGCGTCGTCCTGCAGCGCCTGACGCAGGGCCGGCAGAACTTCAGCGCTGGAGGCCAATCCCAAAGCCCCGGTGGCCGCGCGGCGCACTTCGGTGTCCGGGTCGGCGCTGGCCAGTTGCGCCAATGCCGGCAGTGCGTCGAGCTGCTTGAGCCAGCCGAGCACACCGACGGCTTCGCGGCGTACGTTGGCATCGGCATCATCAAGTGCCGCGACAGCAGCAGGCGCCGCAGCGGCAAAACGCAATTCGCGCAAGGCCCGAAACGCGGCGATTCGCACGCTGACTTCAGCATGATCGGTCCACGGCAGAATCACCCGGCCTGCCGCCTCACTCTTGAGCAGGCTCAGACTTTGCGCGGCGGCTGCCTGCACTGCCGCAGACGGATCGGTCAGCGCCTGGCACAGCGCAGCCACCACCGGTTCGTCTTCCCACGCTTCCAGCAGCCGCGCGGCTTCGGCGCGGACTTCTTCGGCGGGATCTTCGCTCAGTTTCTCAACCAGCCACAGCAGGCCATCCGGCTCTTCCAGATCAGCCAGTTCGATCAGGGCAATGCGGCGCACACCGGCATCGTCAGCGGTCAGACGCGGTTGCAGGGCGAGGATGTCATCGTTATCGGTCACAGCAAAAAATGAGGTCATAGGGCAAATCGCGGCAAAGGGTTTTCGGGAGGCAGACCGAGCGGATTGAGGCGCGGCAGCGGTCGGGAGTTGTCGTGGCGCAGCAGGTCGAGGCAATGGCGCTTGAGGCGAGAGAATTCGGCGCTGGTCACCAGTTCGCTGGTGCGCGGACGCGGGAAGTCCAGCCGCAGGTCTTCGATGATTCGCCCAGGGCGTGCACTCATCACCAGCAAGCGGTCGGCGAGGAACAGCGCCTCGTCGATGTCGTGAGTGACGAACACCACGGTGGTGCGAATCCGCGTCCAGATGTCCAGCAGCAGTTCCTGCATGTTCAAGCGGGTCAAGGCATCCAGCGCGCCGAACGGCTCGTCCATCAGCAGCAACCGTGGACGGTTGACCAGCACCCGGGCGATTTCCACCCGTTGCTGCATGCCGCCGGAAAGCTGGTCGGGCCAGCGCTCGGCGAAGCCGTCGAGGCCCACCAGTTTGAGCATTTCATCGGCCTCACGCTGGCGCTCGGTTTTGCCGATGCCGCGCATCTTCAGGCCGAAAGCCACGTTGTCGCGCACCGTGCGCCACGGAAACAGCGTGTGATGCTGAAACACCATGCCGCGTTGCGGCGACGGCCCGCTGACCTCGCCGCCATCGACTTTGAGGCTGCCGGTATGGGCGTTCAAGTGTCCGGCGAGTGCGCCGAGCAAGGTCGATTTACCGCAGCCGGACGGGCCGAGAATGCACACGAACTGGCCCGGTTCGATCTGGCAATCCAGACCGTGCACGGCTTCGAAAGCGTATTGGCCCTCGCCGAGCACGATCGACAACTGGCGAATATCGATCCGCCCTTCCGGGGTTTGCATTGCGCTCATCAGGCTTTTCCTCGTGGCCGATGCCAGGGCGTGAACAACCCGCCCAGGCGCTTGATCAGCAGACTGCTGCCCATGCCCAGCACACCGATCAGCAGCATGCCGACGACGATGTCGGCGTAGTTCTGAATGGTGTAGGACTCCCAGGTGTAGTAACCGATGCCGAACTGGCCGGAGATCATTTCCGCCGTCACCAGGCAGAACCACGAGGTGCCCATACCGATGGCGAGGCCGGTGATGATGCTCGGCGCGGCGCCGGGCAAAATCACTTCCAGCAGAATCGCCCGGCGCCCTGCCCCGAGGCTTTTTGCCGAAGCGATCAGCCGTGGATCAACGCCTTCGACGCCGTGCACGGTGCTGAGCAGGATCGGGAACAGCGCGCCGGTGAAGGTGATGAACACCATCGACAGCTCCGACGACGGGAACATCAGGATCGCCAACGGAATCCACGCCACCGCCGGAATCGGCCGCAGCACTTCCAGCGGTGGCAGCAACAGGTCTTCGGCCCATTTCGAGCGGCCGATGGCCAAGCCCAGGGCAATGCCGATGATCAATGCCGCGAGATAGCCAGCGAACACGCGGCCGAGGCTCGCGCTCAGGTGCTGCAGCAGCTTGCCGGAGTCGCCCAGGCCCAACGCCGCTTCGATCACCGCCAACGGGGTTGGCACGTTGGCGAAGGTGACCAGGCCGAGGTTCCAGTGGTGGCTCGCGGCGAGTTGCCAGAACAGCAGGCAGAGCAGCAAAGACGCAGCCCTTGGAACCCAGCGTAAATAGGATCGGTACACAATTCTTCCTCTCAATCGAGATCCCCTGTAGGAGCTGCCGAAGGCTGCGATCTTTTGATCTTGTTTTTTTAAAATCAAAGTCAAAAGATCGCAGCCTTCGGCAGCTCCTACAGAGGGGCGTGGCGTTCTCCGGGTTAGCGGCTGGCCACGGCCTGGGTTGTGGCATCGGTAAAGTCGAAGACCTTGCCACCCTGCGCCGCCGCGAACTGCTGCGCCTGGCCCTTGAGCAGGAACGCACTCAAGCGCCCTTTGGCATCGCTGGCGAACCACGCCTGATCGGCGAGCAATTTGATCCCGCTGTCACTGGCCTGCGCATACACCGCGCGGATGTTTTTGCCTTCCTGCTTCAGCGCGGCCAGCGCAGTGAACGCCGATTCAGCCGAGGCGTACTGGCGCACCTTGTCTTCACCGCGCACCCAAATTTCGGCGACATGGCTGAAGTCAGTGATCGCTTTGCCGGTCGCCGCATCCACGGCTTTCAACGGCGTTTGCGCGTAGTTGCCCAGCTGCGCGCTGTAGTCCAGGTTCGACGCCTTGAAAGCGGCGCGGATGTACTGATCGTCGATGAAGGTGTTGAGGTCGAGGCCGCGGTCGGCCTTCTTCAGTAGCTTCAGGGTGTCGATCGCGGTGCCCACGGCCTGACGGTATTCCGGCTTCCAGCTCAGGTCGCGGGTCTGCACGCCGAGCGGGCCGTGGAACAGGTAGTTGACCTCGGCATCGACGCCGGTGACTTTGGCGATCAGCTCGCTGTACTTCTCAGGCTCGGCGGCCAGCAACTGGTTGGCCTCGATGCTCGCACGCAGGTAGGCGACGACGATTTCCGGGTACTGTTTCGCGTAGGCCTGATCGACCAGCGCACCATGGAAGGTCGGCGCATTGGCCTGGGCGCCGTCGTAGATTTTGCGGGCGAAACCACGGCTGGGGAACAGCTCGGCGAACGGCACGAAATCGGCGTGGGCGTCGATCTTGCCGGCCTGCAGCGCGGAACCGGCGACTTCCGGCGGCTGGGCGATGATGTTCACGTCCTTGAGCGGGTCCCACCCCTGCTCCGCCACCGCGCGCAGCAACATGCCGTGGGCGGTCGAGGCGAATGGCACCGAGATAGTCTTGCCCTTGAGTTCACTCAGCGCCTGCACCCCGGACGCGCTCGGCACCACGATGCCATTGCCACTGCCCTTGATGCTGCCCGACAACACGCTGATGAACAGGCTGTGCTTGCCGGCAGTTTCGAACGCCACCCCGTTGAACGCGCCGGGGAAATCGGCCATGGCGCCGAAATCGAGTTTGCCGGCGACCATCTCGTTGGTCAGCGGCGCACCACTGGTGAAGTTCTTCCACTGCACGTCGTACTTGGCGTCTTTGTAAGCGCCGTCGTGCGGCAGGTATTTGTCGAGCAGACCGAGTTCACGAATCAACAGCCCGCCGGCGGCGCAGTTGATGGTGGTGTCCTGAGTGCCGATGGCGATGCGGATGGTTTCGGCCGAAGCCGACAGGGTCAATGAAGCCAGTACCAGACCGGCGAGTGCTGCACGCAACATGGTGTGTTTCCCCTCGAATCGTTTATTGGATGTTCGTCTCCGCCGCGATCAGGGCGCGGTGGGAAACGAGGGGTGCTTGGTGAATCCAGCGTCCGGGGTATGCCGGATGGCTTTTGTGTTGTCCATGCGGGCCTCATCGCTGGCAAGCCAGCTCCCACAAGTTTCTCGGGTGTTCGCGAAATCCATCTCTCACTACAAATCCTTGTGGGAGCTGGCTTGCCAGCGATGGCGTGAGTCCAGTCACCGCAGGAGATAGGGGATGTCGACCTTTACGGCGCCAGTCGGGCAATCCTTCTCGCAGGGCATGCAGTACCAGCATTCATCGAACGCCATGTAGGCCTTTTGTGTGGCTGGATTGATCGCCAGCAGGTCCATCGGGCAGACGTCGACGCACACGGTGCAGCCCTTTTCAGCGATGCATTTGTCCTCGTCCACGGTGACCGGGGCGTTGGAGCGGAAGAAGATTTCCTGGGCTTGATAGGCCATGGTTCGGATTCTCTTTTTTGTGGTGTATCAAGCGGCAAATGCGCCGACCCGCAAACGGTCATAGGCCTGCATTTCTTCGGCATCGAGCGGGATGATGTACGGCTCGACGGGCTTCTTGAAACTGGTCATGCGGCCGTCTTCGCCCTTCTTCAGATGGCAGTGGCAGAACCACTCACTGTCGTTACGCTGCGGGTGATCGACGCGATAGTGGTACAGGCCCCAGCGGCTTTCGGCGCGAAACAGCGAGGCGCGCGCGGCCATTTCCGCGCAGTCGCGGATCACGCTGGTTTCCATGGCGCGCATCAGTTCGTGGGCGTTGTTGGCTTTCATCTGCTCGAGGTCGCGTTCGATGTCGCTGAAGCGCTGCAAGCCGATCTGCATTTTTTTGGTCACTTTCGGCGGTTGCAGGTAGTCGTTGACGAAGCGCCGCAGCTTGTACTCGACCTGCGCCGGCGGCAGACCGTGTTCACGATCCAGCGGCGCGTAGACCCGCGCTTTCTCTGTTTCGATCTGCGCGGCATCCAGCGCCGAGAACTCGCGCCCGGCGACAAAATCCGCCGCGTTCTGGCCCGCGAACCAGCCGTAAGTGAACGCGCCGAGCATGTAGTTGTGCGGCACAGCGGCCATGTCACCCGCCGAATACAAACCTTTTACCGAGGTCTCGGCCCGCTCGTTGACCCACACCCCGGACGCCGAATGGCCGCTGCAAAAACCGATCTCCGAGATGTGCATCTCGACCATTTGCGTGCGGTAATCAGTGCCGCGATTGGCGTGGAACTGACCACGACTCGGGCGCTCGTTGCTGTGCAGGATCTCTTCGATGTTCTGGATGGTTTCCTCGGCCAGGTGATCGAGCTTGAGGAACACCGGGCCGTTGCCGCTTTCCAGTTCCTGGTGGAACTCCCACATCATCTGCCCGCTCCAGTAATCGCACTCGATGAAGCGTTCGCCCTTGTTGTTGGCGGTGTAGCCGCCGAGCGGGCCGGTGACATAGGCGCAGGCCGGGCCGTTGTAATCCTTGATCAACGGGTTGATCTGGAAGCATTCGAGGTTCGCCAGCTCGGCCCCGGCGTGATAGGCCATGGCGTAACCGTCACCGGCATTGGTCGGGTTTTCATAGGTGCCCATCAGGTAACCGGAGGACGGCAGACCGAGGCGACCGGCCGCACCGCAGGCAAGAATCACCGCTTTGGCCTTGATCACATGGAAGTCGGCGGTACGGCAATCGAAGCCCATCACCCCGTTGACCGCGCCCTCCTCGTCGGTGAGCAAACGGGTGCAGACCAGACGGTTGGTAATGCTCACCCGCGCGCGTTTCAACTGGCGGTAAAGGACCTTTTTGATGTCGTGCCCTTCCGGCATCGGCAGCACGTAGGCGCCCATGTGGTGGACTTTTTTCACCGCGTAATCGCCGGTTTCGTCCTTCTCGAACTTCACGCCCCAGCGATCCAGTTGCTCGATGGTTTCGAAGCTGTGAGTGGCGTAGGCGTACACCGCCGCCTGGTTGACGATACCGTCATTGGCAATGGTGATTTCCTTGGTGTACTGCTCCGGCGTCGAGTGGCCGGGGATGATCGCGTTGTTCAGGCCGTCCATGCCCATGCTGATCGCGCCGCTGCGCTTGACGTTGGCCTTGTCCACCAGCAGCACGCGCAAATCACGGTTCTTCTCTTTGGCCTTGATCGCCGCCATCGGGCCGGCGGTGCCGCCGCCGATCACGACGATGTCGTATTCCTGTTCCAAGGTCTTGCGGGTCATGTCACGCCCCTTTTTGCCGGTCGATCCGCAGGCGGTACTGGAACGCATCGCCACGGTAGTAAAGGTGTTCGAAGTCCAGCGGCTGGCCGTTGGCATCGTGGGTCAGACGTTCGATACGCATGATCGGCGAGCCGGCTTCGACGTTCAGTGCCTGGGTCAGGTCGCTGTCGGCCAATACCGCGTCGATCGCCAGGTCAGCGTGGCCGAGGGCGATGCCGCAGTCGTTTTCCAGAATCAGGAAGATGTCGCGAGTCACCAGATCGGCCTTCTCCAGCCGTTCGCCAATCGCTTTGGGCAGGTAGGTGATTTCCAGCGAGATCGGCTCGCGGTTGATCAGGCGTACGCGTTTGATCTGCGCCACGGTCTCGCCTTCGGCGACTTGCAGGCGCTCGGCGACACGTTTGTCGGCGGGGATGAATTTGAAACTGCGCAGGCGGTTGATCACCTCGTAGCCGCGCCCGGTCATGGACTCGGCGAGGCCTTGCAGGCTGCTGACGTTTTGAAAGGTTTTCGGCTTGGCGACGAAGGTGCCCTTGCCGTGGATCTTGAAGATCAACCCTTCCTTCTGCAGATCGCCCAGCGCCTGGCGCACGGTGATGCGGCTGACTTTGAACAGCGTGCCGAGTTCGCTTTCGGACGGCATCTGGCTGTCTTGCGGGTATTCGCCATCGAGAATGCGCGCACGCAGGACGTCGCGCAGTTGGGTGTGCAAGGGGACGCTACTGAGGGACAGGACGTTATCGGTCATCAGGGATCACTTGTTATAACGAGTTATGACGTGATCTTAGAGACGTTATGACAAGCTTGAGAAATATTGTTTGGGCATAACCTTAGAGCTGGAGCAGTTCCTGAGTGCTCCCGTCTCCTGTGGCGAGGGAGCTCGCTCCCGCTCGGCTGCGCAGCAGTCGTAAACCCGGCTGAGGTGATTTACCTGGAATACCTCGTTGCCAGTATTTGGGGCCGCTGCGCGACCCAGCGGGAGCAAGCTCCCTCGCCACAGGGTTGGTTTTAAGACGTAAATCAATGGCGTTTCAGAATCTGATCCATCACCCAATCGGTCTTGACCGCTTGTTCGGCGACGGCCGGATGCTGCGAATCGCCACGAATATGCGCGTTCATGCCCAGCACGTGATGCCACTGAATGTGCTCGTGATGCGCGATTTCCAGGCTGATCTGCTCATCGGCGAACAGCTGCACCGGATGCTCGTCAAACACGGAGAACGCGATCCGACCCTGACTGCCGATAATCTCCACCCGGTCCTCACGCCGATCCGCAACAAAGCTCCAGCAACCCATGCCCAGCGCTCCAGAGGCGAACCGCCAACTGGCGCTGACCGCATCTTCCGCCGCATACAACCCAGCCTGCCGCGCGGTGAAACCGGCGACTTCGACGATGTCGCCGAGCAGGTACTGGAACAGGTCGAAACCATGGCTGGCCAGATCGGCAAAGTAGCCGCCACCGGCCACGCTCGGCTCGGTGCGCCAGTTGGCGCTGCCGTGCAGATCCGCCGCCGACGGGGCTTTGGTCAGTGTCCAGCTAAGGTGCCGCACCTCGCCGATGCGGCCCTGCTCAAGCCATTGCCGCACTTGAGCAAAGCGCGGCAACGAACGGCGGTAGTAGGAAACGAACAGGTGCAGACCGGCGTCGGCAAATGCCTGCTGCATCTCGCGGCTTTGCCCGGCGTTGAGCGCCATCGGTTTCTCGACGCAGCAATGCTTGCCGGCGGCGGCGACTTTCAGGCTGTAGGCGTGGTGGCTGTCGGGTGGCGTGGCGATGTACACCGCGTCCACCTCGGGGTCGTTGATCAGCGCATCGACATCGGTGTAGACCCGGGCGATGCCGTGGCGCGCGGCGTAATCGCTCACCGCTTCGAGGCGGCGGCCCATCACCGCCACCAGCGCCGAACCGGGCGCCTTGTAGAAGGCCGGCCCGCTCTTGCGCTCGGCGACACTGCCGCAACCGATCATGCCCCAACGCACCACGTCCATGTTCAACTCCCTTTGTTCGAGAAACTCAGCCGATGCGCAACGCGCGCAGATCGAGGTGGCCGTCCTGGATGGGCGGGCACCAGTAGTAGCCGCCGGTGATCGGCCGGCTGATGCGATACAGACCATCAGTGATGCCGTCTTCCAGACCGCTCATGCGCCGCAATTGGGCTTCGAAGGCGTCCAGCGAAACACCGAAGGCGAGGAACATCAGACCGGCGCGATCACCTTCGATCCACGGCATCGAACGTCGCACGACGAACGCTTCGGGAGCGAAGCTTTCCTGGGCGGTACGTTTGACGTGGGCGGAGACCGGCGCGTCGTCGATTTCCTCGTTGTCGCTGAGGCGACGGCCCATGATGTTGTCCTTGTCTTCGGCGGACAATGTGTGGAAACCCTTGAGGTCGTGCTGCCACTGCTGGATCGCGGCGAAGCTGCCACCGACCAGACCATCAGCGCCCTCGCCCAGCAACGCGGCGGCGATCGCGGCGTCATCGTGCGGGTTTTCAGTGCCGTCTTCGTAGCCCGTCAGGTCATGGCCGTCCTTGTGGCGGAAGGCTTCCTGCATGTCTACCAGGCGCAGCGCCGGGGCCAGCGCGGCTTCGAAGGCGTTGCAGCGATTGAGCAGTTCGCCACGATCGACCCCGTGCAGCCAGACCCACAGCGCGTGCTGGGTCGACGGGTTTTCCACGCCGACGCCGCTCATGGCCGGAAAGCTGCGCAGACCGTCGATCTGCACGTTCAGGGCTTTGGTCAGGGATTCACCGAAACCGATCACAGCCGACTTGCCGTCCACCAGATTCATCAGGTTGTCGATCGCCTGCGGCAGTGCTTCAACCGACGCAAGGGCGAAAAACAGGTGACGTGCTTGCGCAGGAACGGGGGTGGCGAGAATGCCCGGCTGGTAGTAACTCATGTGAACTCCTTGGGAAAGTGCGCGGGAGTTTACCTGTGGCCGGAGGGTTTGTGGGGTTGAAATACTGATGAGTGGCGCACGGAAGCCTGTGGCGAGGGAGCTTGCTCCCGCTCGGGGGCGAAGCACCCGCAAACCCCGCCGGCATGGTGTGTCTGGAAAAATGGCGTGGCAGGTTTTGGGTCTGCTGCGCAGCCCGGCGGGAGCAAGCTCCCTCGCCACAGGGGAACGATGTCTAAGCGGTGCTTGCATCCTGGCGCCACGCACTCGGGCTCATCCCGGTCCAGCGCTTGAACGCCCGACGAAAACTGCGCACGTCGCTGTAGCCGACTTCTTCGGTAATCCGCTCGATGGGCATGTCCGGATTGGCCAGCAAACTCATGGTCCGTGCCTGACGCACCTGTTCCAGCAGCGCCTCGAAGGTCAGCGCGTGCTCGGTCAAACGGCGGCGCAAGGTGCGACTGCTCATGTTCAGGTCGCCGGCGATCTTCTCTATATGACTGCCCCGGCTCAGGTCTCGGGCAATTGCCCGTTCCACCGCCTGAATCAGATCGAGTTTCTGGTGTACCTGCGCCGCTTCCAGCTCCAGCAAGGCCACCGCCTGACGCAGCGCCAGCGAATGATGGTTGGGCAGATTGACATCCAGCCACCGGGCATCGATCAACATGCGATTGTGCAGGCAGCCGAAGCGTACGTCCGGCCCGAGCAGGCGGTGGTACTCGCTCAGGTAATCCGGCGCGGCGTGCACGAACTCCACGGCAATCGCCTTGAACTCATTGCCCGCCAAGGCCCGGCCATACACCAGCAGGCTGGCGAAAAACTCTTCGACGGCGAACACCTGTACATCGGCGAACGGCAAGCGGCACTCGGCGTTCAACTGCACCTGATCGCCGACCACATCGACACTCGAGACCACAATCCCGCCGGAGGTGTGCTGGTGGCGGATGCCGAGGGCAAAGGCATCGCGCAAGGTCTTGCACAGCGACAACACATGGCCGAGCAGCCCCAGCGTCCCCAGCACATTCTGCGCCCCGACCCACAATCCCAGCCCCTGATTGGGCAGCACTTTTAGCGCCCGTTGAATCATCGCCACGGCCTGGCGGTAGGAGATCCGCTGCGCCGGATCCTGCAGATCTTCGAGGGTGAAACCCAGGCCACGGCACAGGCTTTCGGGGTCGATGCCTTTGTTGTGCACGACTTCGGCGAGGGTTTGCAGGAGGAACGGCGAGACCAGCGCCAATTCAAAAGTGGGGTCTTGGACTTTTACGTTCATGGGGGCTGACATTCCGGATCACGCTTGATTGTTATTTTTGTAACCGGTTATGTCGAAGGAAGTTAGCACAGGGTTGGCCGACTGTCCGCAGAAGTCCCCCTAACTGTCCGCCAATACCCTGCCCCGGCGGGCGCCAAGCGCTTATTTCTATGGTGCCGGACGTTCTGCGTACCGGCGCCACGTCCCACCACAATAATAATGAGGACAGCCATGAGCCCGAACCGCGCCACTTTCCCCTTGCGTCTGGCACTGACCTTGCTCGGTTGCACCGCGTCCCTGCCAGCCCTGGCCACCGAAGCCGGCGTCGACAACATCGGCCCCGGCACCGACGGGTTCTTCATGCTGCCGCTGGAGGTCGACAGCCTTCCGCAGAACATGGTCGCGTTCAACCTCTACTACAACCATTACAAGTCGACGAAGCTCAACATCAGCTCGTTGGGCGGCAAAGTGCCGAATGTCGAAATCGAATCCACGGCGGTCATTCCGCGCATCGATTACCTGAGCCCGGTGCGGGTGTTCGGCGGACGCCTGGCCGGCTACATCGCCCAGCCGTGGCTGAAGCAGGAAGTCTCGGTATTCGGCCTCAGCGATACCCGCGAAGGCATGGGCGACACCACCATCGCGCCGATCATCCTGTGGGACATGGGCAAGAACCTGACCCTCGGCGCTGCGCTGGAAGTCACCGTGCCCACCGGCGAATACAGCGTCGATCGGCTGGCCAACACCAGCAACAATTTCTACACCTACAAGCCGCTGTTCTCCTTCACCTGGCTACCCACCGACAAGACCGAAGTGTCGATGAAGACCACTTACAGCTTCAATGAAAAGAACAAGGACACCGACTACAAGTCCGGGCAGATCTTCCACTTCGATTATTCGGCCAGCTACAAGATCACCGACGATGTGATGTTCGGTATCAACGGCTACTACCTCAAGCAGACCACCGACGACAAACAGTACGGCCACACCGTGCAGTTCGCCGGGCAGGATGTGGATGACGGCGTGCGCGGCAAGGTCTTCGCGATTGGCCCGGCGCTGCACCTGACCTTCCTCAAATACGCCAGCGCGGAAATTCGCTGGGCCAAGGAGTTTGACGTGGAGAACCGCCCCGAAGGCGAGATGCTCTGGGCCAAGGTCAGCATCCCCTACGCCTTCTGACCTCGACCTGTAGGAGCTGCCGCAGGCTGCGATCTTTTGATCTGGCTTTTAAAAAACAAAGTCAAAAGATCGCAGCCTGCGGCAGCTCCTACAGGGAACGGTGTTGTGGGGAATCCGATGACAACGTGCGTCGATTTTCCCTTATGGGCAAGGGAAACGTCTGACATCTTTCCCGCCAGCGCTTCGGGATACTTCGCACTTCGTCTTGCCAGTGACGACAGCGAGCCACATCCCCCTTAGACTGCTTCACATTGATCATGGAGGTCACTATGAGCGCCGAACTTTCACTTATCGTTTCAGACTTCGAAACCCCAGAGCAGGCTGCCAGCTACGATCGCTGGTTCCGGGCACAGGTACAGGCCTCGATGGATGATCCGCGGCCCAACATCCCCCACGAGCAGGTGATGGCCGAAATGCGCGCCCTCATCGAATCGAAACTCAACAAAAACAGTGCGGGTTGACTGGCGACCTGAAGCTCGCACTCAACTCTGGCAAACCCTGAACTACATCGCTGATCGTAACGCCGTTGCGGCCAGTCAACTGAACGCCGCCATCGAAGCGGCTACCTCGACCCTCCCACTTCACCCCTATTTTTATCGCTTCGGCAAGGTCGCCGGTACACGGGAAATCGTTGTCCATCCCAACTACGTCGTGGTTTATCGGGTGACCGACCGGATCGAGATTCTCAACCTATTGCACGCTCGACAAGCGTATCCCTAAGCTTTCCCCACCCACACAAAAAAGGGCGACCCACCGGCCGCCCAAAGTACTACACGAGAGTCCTTTACAACGTCAGCTGCCCCCGTTCCTCCTCGCTCAGCTGCTGTTTCGCCTGTTCATCCAGCGCCCCCGCACCCAGCACCTGCACCGGGCTGTTCGGGTTATACCCCGGCGTAGGCGCACGACTGGCACCATCACGGCTCGGCGCCAGTTGTTCGTTGCCGAAACTCAACACCTGCACAGTGAACACCGACGCCTGGTTCTGCCGCGCCGCTGCTTGCTGCTGACGCGCCACGTCTTCAGCGGCCTGGGTTGCCGAAGACGCCGCCGAACTGGCCGAGGTGATCGCGCCGGTGTTCACCGCCGCCACCACCGGTACGCCACTGGTTTTGCCTTGCACGGCGATGTTGGCGGCGTTGACCACGGTCAGCGCGGCGATGTTGACGTTGCCCGAGACGCGAATCCCCGCCTCGCCCGCATCAATGGTGCCCAGCGGCGCGATCAGGTCGATGTCGCCCGGCGCCACTTCGGCAATCGGGTTAAGGGTGGCGATACCCGCACCGGTGCTCGGCACCGAAGGCGACAGGGTCACGTTGCCCCAAGTGTCGTAAACCCGTTTCGGCGGGGTGTAGACCACGGTGGTTTTCGAGCCGCGACCGGCGTTGATGTCGCCCTCGGCGGACCAGCCGAGGATCGAGCCGCCGAACGTGGTCATGATCCGGCTCTGCCCCAGCAGAATGCTGCCCTGCGAGTAGAGCTGAATGTTGCCCGAACCCTGCGTAATGATCCCCGCCGTGGACGGTGGTGCTGCGCCTTCGATGCCGAACACCTGACCGCCGCCCGGCGTGAGCATCTGGATGTCGCCACCGAACAGGGTCTTGACCCCGGCACCACCGTAGAGCGTGATGTCGCCGTCGTAGCGGATCGGGTTGCCGGCCACATCGGTGGTCGGGAACAGCGCCGCGATGGCATTGCGACCACGCAGATAGCTGCCTTGACGCGGGCCATCGACGTCGTTGTACTCCAGGCCGCCCGCACGCAGTTCGGCGAAGTACACCTGGCGGGCAAAGATCGCCTGCTCGGCGCTTGGCAGCGCGGCATAGAACGCCTGTGCCTGCTCGGCGTTGCCGCTGAAGCCGTAGCCGAGGGTCAGCCAGCTCTGCAATTCGTCGAGGTAGGTCTTGACCACTTTGCTCGGCTGGCTGTTGAGAGCGGCATCCGGATTGGCAAGGTTCTGCGGGCTCAGATAACGCGCGATGAACCTTGTGTAATCCGGCCCCTGCGCGCCCACGCCCGCCTGCAATACCACGCTGGCGCCAGGCCGCAAATCCCCGGCCACTATCGAGCCGAGACTGGTGATGCTCGCGCGGTTTTCCATCAGGATGTTGCGCCCGGCATTGATGTCCAGCGTGCCAGGGCCGGCGATATCGAAGCTGCTGTAGAGAATGTCGCGACCCGCCGACACCCGCGATACATCTCGCTGGTCATTGTGGACGAAGAGGTTGCCGGTGGAAAAAATGTTCTCCTTGCCGCTACTCATTTCCACTGTCGGCACGGCCGCAGGCTGCCCCAGGGTAGTGCCGGAAGCAACGATGTCGCGTCCGGCGATCATCCACACAGGCCCCGCCGCTTCGTACCAGGTGCGTCCGGAAGTGGAAAAGCTCAACGTTTCGCCACTGCGAATGCCCACCAGATCCCCCGTCAGCGCATAGAATCGCGCCGGCCCCTGTACGTCGTTCAATCCCGAGTAGCTGTTGGGACCAAAGGCAAACAGCGGATATCGCACGTTGCCCTCAGGTGCCACACCATCGTCGCTGTAGTTGGTGCGCACCGGCTTGCTGGTGTTGCTGTTGGTGGTATACGTGTTGAACGCCGGGTTGAGCGGCGTGGTAATGGCCATCGGGCTGGCTCCCGACTGGTTGATCGCATAGCCACCGGCGTAGATAGAGTCACCTGCCAACAGTTCAAGCTGTCCCGACTTCGACGGTGCCAGGAGCAGTGAGTAACCTTGCAGCGGGTAGATATCCACGCCAGTGAACGTCGCGGACGGCCCTGCATAGATGGACCCCTGCCCCGCCACCGCGCGCAGAATCGACGGGTAGACAAACCGGCCATCGGTAGGCGAGGTATTGCGTCCCGTGATCAGGCCGTTGCTGGTACTGAACTCGGATATCTGTGTGCCCGGCGTCAAGTTCCCGCCAGCCGAGAACAGATCGATTGCAGTGTGATCCGTCCACAATGAGAAGCCACTCAGGGTGCCGCCCTGCTGAACGCTTGCGTCGGCCGCCATGATCGGGCTGGCGTTCATCAGACTGACTCGCCCAGGATCCGCTGCACCGCCCAACACCAGATCACCGCGGCTGCTCAGGCTCATGCCCGAGTCACCCGGAATCAGTACCACGCCTCCGGAAGCGCTACCGGTGGTCGAGGTAAACGGATCAAGTGCCCGGGTTTCCCGAAGATCATTGACCACGGTGCCGGCGCCGTACTGCAGGTTGATGCCACCCAGTGCTCCACCCGTTATTTGTGCCGCACCGCGCAGGTTGATCAGCGCACCTTGCAGATCATGGACCGGTTTGCCGATACCGGTTTCTCCGGCCCGCGCTTGCAGCGACGGGTTGAGCGTGCCGCCGATACGAATATCCATGTCACCACCACCGGTCATCTGCACGCTGCCATCGCTGGCGACTCGACCGGTGCTGCCGACTGCGACGATCAGCCCCTGCCCGCGCGGATAGTGAACGGCATCGCCCATCGGTTTGAGCATGCCGGCATCACCACCAGTCCGCAGGCTGATATTGCCCCCGCCCAAGGTGCCGAAACCGGTGAACCCCACCAGGTACGGTTCAGTATTAATTACACGATCCGAGATCATTTGGGTGGCGTAACTGCCGAAGTTGATCCACCACGCCGTGGGCACATCCGGGCTACCCGTGCCTTGGCGCCACAGCCAGTTGCCCACTGCCACACTGGCCATCTGCTCGCGGAACCCAGCCGCTTCCGATTGCGCTTTCGTGCCCACCGAGTCACCCGACACCGACCCGCCGGCATTGATTGTCAGGTTGCCCCCCATCTGCGGATACCAGGCCTGATAGAGGCTGTCGCTGCCGCCGTTGACCCACTTTTCATAATCGGCGCCGGCGGTGCCCAACACCGAGTTATTGTCCGAGAGATGCCCGCGTTTCTGGTTATACAACGGGTCGACATTCGATGACTGTGTACCGGCGGTGTACACGCCGAAAGGCGAATCCATGCTCAGGTTGCCGGCAGCCATCAGATCGAGATCGCCAGTACCGGTGCGCAGGACACTGAACATCTGCGTATGAGCTTTAGCGGTTTTTCCGGGATTGTTGCCGATGCACAGCTCTGGCTGCAGATCACAAATGAATTGAGCCTCCTCGGGAACCGGCTCGTAATCCGGGCCCGCTCCACTGCCTGGCGCCCAGACCCAGCGAGCCATGGGGGCACAATCGCTGGGCTCGATAGTGCAAGCAACCAGAGCGTCATCGGGGACGGGTTCAAACTCGGGGAAGCCATATTGGTTACCCGCCGCCCAGACCATTCGCCCGGGCGATGTCGTCACCTTCACACCGTAATGAGTATCGGCCAGCCGCAGATCACCCTCGCGGGTCACCGGTTTCACGACACGACTGTCGGCTGAATCAATATCCGCACCCGCTACCACGCGCATCGACCACGACGCACTGCCAGATGGCAGCATGCTCGCCACCGCCCAGTTCTTGCCTTGCTGGTCACCCGTGAACGGACGCAGTTCGATCAGCGAAGTGCCATCGGCAAGCTTTACATCCGTCATCGAAGGAATCAGCGAGCCGCGCAGCAAGGCCAGCGAGCTGCTCAGCTTCACACCGGAAACCGTTAAAAGATCGAGGTCGAAAACCCCTGGCAGCGGCACGCCCCCGGGCCAGGTCATGGCCTGCAGGCTCGTCGCCTTGTTCAGGCGGATACCGGCACCCAGGCGAGTGTTCGCCGGCAACGTCACACTTTCGCTGAGCAACGTTCCCGCCGCAAACAACAGATTTCCGCTGGCATCATGGATAGCCCCCGCCAGCACAGTACCGGCGCTTAACGTGTACGCCTCGCCGAGTACTGCCTGGGTCGGCAGCAACGTGCCACTGGCCAGTCTTGCACCCTGAATCGTCACGTCGTAATTGAGCGTCGCGCCCACCGGAAACTGCGTGCCCTCGGCCAGTGTCACCCCACTGCCCGGCACGATCAGATCGCCACCGAACGGCTGCACACCGGCAATCAGTTTCCAGCCGGCATCGTCCTGGGTTTCCGGTGGCGGCGCGAAGCCGTCATTTATGCTGCCGTAAATATCGAGGTTGCCACCGGCACGAATGACCAGGCTGCCCGCTTCGCCGGAACCATATACGGAGGGGTTCAACTGCGTGTGCGGATTGAGACTGGCGTAGCGATAACCGGACAAATCCAGATCGCCCTCCACCACCAGATCACCGTCAGCCGTCTTGCTGGCGATCTCCACGCCCGGGCGCAGATGGAAAGCATCGGCGTAGGTGGCGTTGTTCAGCCCGGCAAGTTTTCGTTGCAGCAGATCGTTATTGCCCAGTGCGGCATTCATAAAGTCAGTGCTGTCGCCGTGAATGCGTTCGAGCATGGCTTGATCGATGACTTGATACGGCCGGCCACTGACTGCCTGATCGACACCCTCGCGGGCATCGGTGTAGCGGCGCAAACCGTTGAGGCCGATGGAGCGTGCACCCTGAATGGTCAACACACCGCTGGCGTCGATGGCGATGTCATTGCTGCCCAGACGCGGCGCGTTCAGCTCCAGCGTACCGCGCAGCATTCCATCGTGTTGTCCGGCAAGGAAACCGGGCACGGCATCGGTGCCGTGGCGCAGGTCGATCCGTGCGCCGCTGCCCAACGTGAGCAAACCATCGCCGGAACTCAGTTCGACCGTGGCGCGGTTCGGCGCATCGATGATCTTGCCGTAGCTGTCGACCCGCAGTACGCGACCATGGGCATCGAGCACGCTGCTACCCGCAAGGGTCAGACCATTTTTCGCCGACAGACGAATGCTGCCGACACGCTCGCCACTGGCGTCGATCAGACCGGCCACCGTCAGGCTGCCATTGTCCACCGACACATTGACCTCACCGGCCTTGAGGCCGTCGCCGATCACCAGGTTGCCTTGCTTGAGCTGCAAGCTGCGGCTGCCGTAAACCTGCCCGGCATTCAAGCGCTGGTTGAGCGCGGCAAACTGCTCAGAGGCGTTACCACCCAGGCGCTGCGCGCGAATGTCCACGCCACCGGCCTTGTACGGCACCAACGTGCCGCCGGCGTCGTAGTAACCGCTGCTGCCGCCGACAATCTCGCCTTGCAGATCGACCATCCCGGCCGCATCGGCCAGCGCGACGACGCTGAGGTTACCGGCCTGATTGTTGTTCGCCGACAGGTCGATCCGCGAGCCCGCAGCCTGACGGATATTGCCGTTGGCGCTGTACAGCGATACGTCGCCGCCCCAGCTGTATTTGCTGACATCGTTGAACGGCAAGGTACGTCCGGCCATGTCCAGCACGGCACCAGTGCCCAGCGTCAAATCGCCCTCGGACTTGACGGTCAACTTGCCGCTGGCCAAGGCGATACGGCTGTCCAGCACGATATCGCGGGCTTCAAGATTCAACTCCGCACCCAAGGCATTGGCCACCCCGGCAGCCCCGGCGCCGCTGAGCGTCAAGTTGTTACCGACCTTGAGCAGATTGACCGAAGCCGCCTCACCGGTGAGCACCGGCGTGCGCAGGTTCAGATTGCCGCCGCTGTAGCGGTAACCCTTGAGCGGATCGTAAGCGCCCTGTTCCTGATACACCGCCAGGCTGCCCTTGTGATTGGCGGTGATGCGCTCGCTGGCGCTGAGGTTGACGTTGGCAAAACCCAGCGCCAGACGATTGTTCTGATCCAGCCCGCTGGCCTGAGGCATCGGGCCGTAACCCAACTCGATCCGCTGGGCCTGAATGTCCAGCGTGCCGCTGCCGGTGCCCGCACCACCCGTGATGACAGCGCCAGGGCTTTGGGTCGCGCCGTTCCAGATCAGGTTGGCAGTACGAATGCTCGCCACATCGTTGGCATCGCCCAGACCGTAGATCGCCGGGGTGACCAGCACCAGGTTCTGCAGTTTGCTCTGGCCGGTCTGTGGATCGATCGTGTCGAGGCTCACGCTGCCGTAGAAATTGAAGGCGTCGCGAGTGGTCAGGCTCAGGGTTTCCAGGGCCGGCGCGGCAAACTGCGTATCACCGCGCAGCAAGCGGTCGAGTACGTTCTGGTTGAGCGTGAGGCCGGCGGGCACGCGGCTGCCCGCCGCTGCAAGTGCTTCGGCGCTGCCGGTATTGACCGAGCCGACCGACAATGCCAGATGACGGGTGCCGAAACGCACCGCTTCACCGAGTTCGAACTGGTTATCCGTGGCGGCAGTGATGCTGCCGTTCGAATACAGCAGGGCCGGATTGTTGCACGCACTCGCTCCGCAAGTGCCGATCCGGATGCTGCCCGCGCCGCTGATGCCGCTGGCCGCTTCCGGCGCCAGCACATTGGTCCAGCCGTTGGAAACGACCAACAGGCTGGAACCTTTCGGCTCATAAACGTAACCGGCCAGCGAGTCGTAGGCCACGTTGCCACGCCCCAGCGTGTTGATCCCGCCTCCCGCCTCGACCGTGATGCCGCCAAGCGTTGACGTGGTACGCAGCAAAACCTGCGGCGCAGACAGAATCGCCCCTTCACGCAAGACAATACTTTCACTCGCGCCCAGGAAGCCGATGATGTTAGCGGTCGTGTTGTACAAGACATTCGGCATCGCACCGATGGTCAGCCGCCCCGCGTTGAGGCTGTTGAGCGTGTCGGCGTACAGCGACACACCGTTGAAACCCGGTGTCGATGCACGGCCCGCACCCAGTATCTCGAAGCTGCTCCCGGCGTTGCCGCCACGTACCACCGCTGTGCCGGCCATGCCGCCCTCGGCAGCCTCGAACAGCGTGCGCCCGTTGAACTGCAAAGCGATGTCTTGCTTGCCGCCGGAGGCCAGGCGCAGATCCAGTGTCTTGCCGTCCATGGGTGCCAGCGCACGCGGCACACCGCGCCGGGTGGCGTCGCTCTGGATGAATTGAGAGAAACCGGTTTCGTTGTACTGCGAGTAACGACGCAACACATCGGCTGACGTGAGAATCAACTGACTGGCCAGGCTGTCACGCAGGCCGGTATTGGCAATCGACATCTGCCCGCTGCTGGTCCATGAACCATTGCGCAGTGGCAACACCCCCGTTGTCACGCCGGGTGCTGCCTGACCGTTTACCTCAACCCGGAACGCACCAGGCATCAGGGCAAACGTTGACGGCAACAGTGTGTAAGTACCCGCCGCCAACCCCGGCACACCGGCGCCAATAGTGATCTGCTGGCCAATGCGCGGATCGCCCGCACCCGCTTCGGCCAGCATCGGCGCGTAGCTGCTCTGGTTGCCGGGCACGATGGCATACACCGGGTTGCTCGCCAGCCCCGGCAGGCTGAAGGTGCCGTCAGTCGCAGTGCGCACCAGCGGGTTGAAACGTGCATCGGTGGAACCCCCGCGACCGGACACGAAACCGGCGCCACGCAGATCGCCACCGCCGGACAGGTCGATGACCGCACCGCTTTGCACATCGGCGAACTGCGTGCCGATCGACACGCCTGATGTTTCGCCGGAGATGCCGTCGAGCACCACGGATTTGCCGTTATAGCGATAGTCGATACCGTCCGTGGTGCCACCGTACGGCATGACCAAGCCAGCGCCGCTGACCGAGGTCAAGCTGCCCGGCAAGAGGCGAACCTCGTGAGTGGTGCTGAGCAAATCGTCACCCAATACGATCTTGCCCAGCGGTGCACGCAAGACACCGCCCTGTTCGATGTACGCGGCGGAAAAAATCAGCTTTCCGAATGCCGAGTACGGCACCGCAGTCGGTGCCGCGCCGTGGCCGCTGATCCGCAAGGTGTGTTCGGAAACCGGGACGGCGCCCTGATAACCGGCACGCACCTCAGCCTGAATGCCGGTGGCGGGATAGATCTGCGCCGCACCGAGGTTCAAGTCGCCCGGCGTCCACAGCCTGGTTTTCTCCGCACCATCATTCGGCGCGAGGAAGCGCAGGTCGCCGCTGCTGTCGAGGCTCACCAGACCGAAAGCCCGACGGCTGTATTCAACGGCCGGCGCCTGCCGTTGCAGGATCGAACCCTGAGTCCCGAAGGACAGGCCATTGCCCACGTCCAACAAATTCGCGGAGGCATTGAACGTTGCATCGGACGATCGGGCCGTCGGGCCAGGGAGCAACCGTGGGCGCATCATGTTGAAGCCGGCGAAGTAGGTGCCCACCCCTGACAGACGCAGGTATGGAGCACTCAAATCAACCCGTGCCGAGCCTTTGGAATTCTCGGCGAGAGACAGAGCTGCGGCAAAGAGACTGAGGCTCTGATTCATGCGCAGATTGACGTCACCGTCAAACGACAACAGACCGTTGCTCAGCAGGCTGAGATTGTCGAAACCGCCCGTCATCAAGCCATCGGCACTCAGACGGGCTAGACCGTAACGCAAGCCATCGGCGCCTTCGCCGGGTTGCAGGTTCGCGGGCAGCAGCTCGTTTTCTGCCGCCTGGCCAATGATCATTTCCCTCGGCGAGCGCACCGCGTTGCTCGCCGAATCGGAATACAACGGCGTCTCCAGCGCCAGTTCCAGACGACCACCGGCCGCGCCGACGCCACCCGCCGCCGCACGCAAGTTGCCTTCAACGAAAAGACCGTTATAGGAACTCAAACTGATGCGCCCGCCGTCCGTTGCGATACGCGTCGGGCCTTGGCCGGCGATATCCAGAACGGCCTCGGTGCCCGAGGCATCCAGCCGCGCGCCCGGACGCACAATCACGTAGGCATCGGCAGCCGTGGCGGTTGCCAGCTTCGCATCGATCTCGCCGCCGAGGATGATGCTGCCGCCCCTGCCGACCTGCCCGTAAGTGCGGCCCAGAGTGTCGGTCGCCGTATTGGCACGCCCGGCGACATCCAGCACCGCCTGCTCGCCGATCCAGATCGAGCGGTCATGTGCGTTCGGATCCGCCGCTTGAATCGAGGTGGCCGGCTGGATCGAGCCGAATTGTTGCTGACGAATATCGATCGTGCCGCCCCAGGCATTCAGTTCACCGTCGACAGTGATCTGCCCGGCACCGCGCAGCTTGATGCTCTGCCCCGGGTCGACGCTGATGCGCGAGCCACGGCCCAGGGTCAGCGGGCTGTCGGCCGCGTCGATCAGCCCGACCAGCGTCGCGCCACCTTGCAGGGTCAGGCTGGCACCGGCACGTTGGGTCAGCACGCCCTTGGTCGGGTTTTCCTGGAACAGCGTCGGTGTCCACAGTTCCAGCGCCGTTCGCGGATCAACGTCACTGACCTGATTGGGTGCCGCATCACCGAAACGGTACACCGGCAAGGTCACATCAATCGCGGCGCCTTCGGCAACGTCGAGCCCGCTGAGACCGATCATGTTGTAGGCGGAGAACCCCTTGATGAACAGGTCGGTGGACAGTTGCAGGGTGTTGTCTGCCAGGGCTTTATCCGTCTGGCCGACGAGAATCCTGTTGGCCTGCACCGTCAAGGTGCCGCCGCCCGTGACGCCATAACCGCGCAGTTCGCCATCGAGGTTCAGATGCGATGTGCCCGGCGCGGAAATCGCACTGGACTCCAGCGTCAGATCACCACCCTTGCCGCCCCGGGTCTTGCCATTGGCGAGCATGGCGCCACCGGAAGAAACGTCGAGCAGGCTGCCGGCAGCGACGTCGATATCACCGCTGCTGCGGATCGATATCAAGCTACCGTTCAGATACGCGAGGCTGGCGTTATCGTCCGGGTTGGTGCGCAGGTTGCTCCACAGCCCTCGGGTGTCGAGATGCACGCCCTCGGCGATGCGGGTTTGCGTGGTTTTTTCGGGCTTGGCCGCCAGGCGCGTGTCGGTGTTTGCGCCACCATTGAACTGATTGAGTACGTTGCCCAGACGCAGGCTGCCACCGCGAGCAGTCAGGTCGGCGCCGATCTGAACATCCGGGGCGTACAGGGTGATGTCGCCACCGCTATCGACCGTAAGCGCACCGTCAACGGCGATCTGATCCTTGGCCGAAACCTTGAGCGCACCGAGGCGGAACCCGTTGAGCTGATCGTTATCGAGATACAGCTTGCCCTTGCGGGTATCGGACACCGCGCCGGTGAGGTCCGGATCATTTCCGGCCACCGGGCGCGCGCCACCGATCTGCACCTGATCGAGCAATGGATTGAGGGTGTAGAGCAGGCCATTCGACGCCGCGACGAAGGTCGGGTCGTAACTGCCGACGACCAACTGCGCACGCCGGGCCAGCGCGGTCTGGCTCTGCTGATAGCCGTCGAGCACCGGTTTCGGCGCCTGATTCTGCCGCTCGCCCTGGTACACCTCGCCGATCATTTGCCCGTCGAGTACGGCGTTGGCCGTGGCGATCACCAGTTGCCCGGCGTCGCGGCCCACGGTGTAACCCGACTCGAAACGCGAGCGCGGGGCAATCAGCGGGCTGTAGTAATAACGGGTCTGGCCCCAGCGCTCGCTGCTGTCTTCATAGCCTTTGTACAGCCCGGTATAGAGCAGATCCCCCGGCGCGCGCGACACTTCATACAACTTGCCGTCGGCGCCACGCAGCCAGCTCTGGCGGATCTCGCCGCTCTGCACATCCAGGGTGCCGCCGGACAGGTTGATCAACGAGCCTTTTTCCGTGACCACGTCGTTGCCGGCAAAACTCACCGTGCCGCCCTGAGCCATCCATTCGCCGACGCTGTGCCCTTGGGTGCCGAGGTAACCGCCGACTTCGAGCAAACCGCCCGCCGTGTACCAGCGATCCGTGGCGTAGCCGTTGGTGCCCGCCGGCACGTACACCAGCTCGCGCACATCGACCCAGATGTCATTGCTGTTGAGCGCGCCCTTCTCGCGGTTGACCGAGGCATCGCGCTGCTCGTTGCCTTGCACGTTGATCTTGATGCTGTTGTTTTCCATCGCCACTTTGACGCCGACGGCACCGGACACATCGATCATCGCGCCGTCGCGCACCAGGCTGCGGCGTTGTGCGCTGACCGCGACCTGGCCGCCGGTGGCCAGGGTGATCGAGCCGTTCTGGAACTCGACACTGCCGCCGCTCTGAATCTCGATACGCGACTGGTCGCCACGGATCCGGTTATTGGCCGTGACGCCCGTCAGCGCGGCCTGATGCTGGCTGTCGAGGGCGGTCAGGTCGCTGCTGTCGAGCATGACGGCCGTGGCGCTGCCCTGCCCCAGCGTGACGCTGCCGCTGCTGTCGGTGTTCGGGTTGGTCAGGTGAATCGTGCCACGCGTCGCCACTGACGTGCTGGCGAGCAACACACCGTTCTGCGCCACCTCGTGACCGCTAAGAGTAATGTCGCCGGTGGCGGACTGGATCAAGCCGTTGTTAGTGACTTTTCCCGCCACGGCACCGGCCTTGAAACCGGGGATGACTTCGTTGCCGAAGGTGGTGGACAGCGCATTGCCCTCGGTGCCCGAGCCCTTGCGGATATAGAAACGGTCACCGGCGGCGAGCACGGTCTGGCCCTTGGCGGTGCTGATGCTGCCGTCATTCTGCACTTCATTGCCGAGCAGCAAGGCATAACCACCGGCAGCGGTAGACGATGCCGGCTTGTGGGTGTCGATGGAGGCACCGCGTTCCACCAGCACCTTGCCGACGGCATCGGTGAAGGTCGGCTGGGTGCCGGTGCTGTCGAAATACAGACCGCGATCGCGGAACTGGATATCGGTGATATTCGCCGCTGCCGCCACCAGGTTGCGCACGTTGACCTGACTGCTGCCGCTGAACACGATGCCGTTGCGGTTGATCAGCATCACCGTGCCGTTGCCCTTGATCTGACCTTGAATCTGGCTGGCCCGGGCATTCGGGTCGTTGACCCGGTTGAGCACCGCCCAATTCGACTGCTGGGCGAATTCAACGGTGGTGTTGCGGCCGACGTTGAAGGTTTCCCAGTTGAGAATGGCCTTGTCGGCGGTCTGCTCGATTGTCACTGTGGTTTTGCCATCGACCTGGGTCTGCTGCGGGCCCTTCGCGTTTTGCCAGCCTTGAGTCAGGTTGTTGTCGACCTTCAAGCCACCCTCGCCCAGACCGTCCGGCACGAACTGCACCGTGCCCAACGCGGCGGCGCGCCCGGCAGCCTGGGCCGCCTGTTGCGCAGCAATCGCGGCAACCGTGTTGTTCAGCGTCTGAATCGAGCGCTGCAACTGCGCATTAGCCTTCTGCTGCTGGGCCAGCGGCGGTGTCATGCCCGGCAAGCCACCCACGCTCGGACGTGCCGCCGCAGCCTGTTGCGCTGCGCCCTTGGCGGCAAACCAGCCCGAACTGAACGCCGTCTGCGCCTGCGCACTGCCCGCCACCAGACACAACGCCACCGCGTGTGCCAACGGCTTGAGCAGCCACAGCGTCGGCTCCACGGTATCACGCTGGAAGGACTGAACGTGGGTACGACGACGGGATGGGCGAGCGAGCATCACTACGAGATCCTTTTTTGATTGCCACATATGGCCGCAGGCGCGCAAATACCTGCTGTTACGACATAGGCAGTTGGCGGAAGGCGCGACCGAACGGATGTCACACAAACTTCATGTTGGGCGTGTATCCGAGCCAAAAAAAATGACGGCAACCCGAAGGTTGCCGTCATCGCTGTTACGACCGCGCGAGCTTACAAAGGACGACCGATAGCGTTGCAGACGCTGGCGTTGTTGATGTCCAGGTTGTTGCCCGAGGTGTTGGTGATGAAGTTGGCGGTTACAGCGGTTTTCCAGGCGTTAGGCACGGCGACGAACTTGTGGGCCTGAGTCGCAGTGTTGTTGCCCGGGTTGCTGTAGTGCTGAGTCAGGAAGGCTTTGACGGCCGCGGCCACGGTTGCATCCTTGTAGCACTGACCGAAGATGAAGTTGGTGTAGGCAGCCAGTTTGTAGCCCGAAGCCGGGTTAGCCACCACGGGCGACCAGTTAGCAGGGTTTGCAGCCTGGGCCGGGGTCGAAGGAGCGGACACCGACGACAGTGCGAGGGTGACGTTGAGCGAAGTTGGCTGAACACCGTTGACGCGAGCAACAACAGCGTTGCTGGTAGCGTCGACACCGTCCGGACCGACATAACCGATCGAACCGTCAACCGCGTTCACGGCAGTGGCGACATCGGCAGTGTTGGCAACGCCGACCCAGTTCGACGGCAGTGCCGAACCGGCTGGCAGACGCGCGTTGGTGAAGGTGGAGTTGGTGGCGAACTGAGTCGGGCAGACCGAGTTCAAGTGACGGCTGAGGATTTCCGAAGTGCCGCTGGAAACGTTGCGGTAGACAACGCGAATCGGCGTGGTGTCGGTTGTGCCGAGCAGCTGGCCCCAAGTGGTCTTGGCACCGGAGAACGCATCGCACAACTGAGCGCTGGTCAGGTTCAGCGCAGTCTGACCGGCCTTTTTGTATGGGATGGCAACCGAAGTGGCCACCGAAGGCAGTTGAATCAGCGGACCGTACGAAGCGCCGTAAGTGGTGTTGTAGGTGCTGATTTCCGAAGCGCTGAGGATCGAATCGCTACCGGCGAAATGCACGGTGCCGGCGGTGCTGAAGCCGGCCGGATTGTTGGTCAGGAAAGCAATCTTGCCGGCCCCGCTGCCCACGGCAGCGTAGCTGAAGTTGGCAGGCAGGATGCTGTCGGCCGAACCTTTGTACAGAGCGGCTGGCAGAGTTGCACCACCACCGGTAACGGCCATGGCTTGAGCGGAAGCCAGGGCGGCGACGGTCAGGGAAGCGGCGATCAGAGTGCGCTTGAACATGAAGAATCTCCTTTTCAACGATGGTTGTGAACACAGGTTTTCAGGGGTCTTGCATGACACTGGGAAGACTCACCGCTGACCTTCGCAAGCGGGGTCCGTGGTTAAGTCGCACTGAGAAATTCGCATCTTGCGGTGACAGATAAAGGAAAAAACCTCGGGAGCTGCGCGCTGATTTTCCGACAGTTTTCTCGGGTGTTTGCGGGGGATGGCGAGGGGTCTGGATCGTGGGTTTGGCTGAAACTGGCTGCAGCCGTTGCAGGGTGGTTGCAGATGACAGAAAGGAGAACCCGAGAATGGGGGAAACCTGACTCGGGTGATGCTGAAGCCTTGGAAAAAAGTCTGAATTATTTGTTGTTCTGCATGGCCCTATCGCTGGCAAGCCAGCTCCCACAGGTATTGATGTGTGACACAGATCGCATTAACAACACTGCCCCCTGTGGGAGCTGGCTTGCCAGCGATGGGGCCCGGGCAGACAACATCAATCGCAGCTACTGCACCAACTGGTTGATCTCAATGATCGGCAACAACACCGCCATCACAATCACCAGCACCACCCCGCCCATCACCACGATCATCAGCGGTTCGAGCAACGCGGTCATGCCCATCGCCCGCCGTTCGATATCCCGCGACAGGGTTTGCGCCGCCCGCTCGAGCATCGGCGGCAGTGCGCCGGTTTTCTCGCCGCTGGCGATCAGATGAATCAATACCGGCGGAAACACGTTCTCCACCCTCAGCGCCGCCGCGAGGTTGACCCCTTCGCGAACCTTGGCCGTGGCGTCGCTGACGCTCAGGCTGAGTCGATCATTGGATAACGTCTGCCGCGCCGCCTCCAGCGCCCGCAACAACGGCACCCCGGCACCGCCGAGAATCGCCAGGGCCGAGGCGAATCGCGCAGTGTTCAGGCCCAACACGAAACGCCCGATCAGCGGCAACTTCAGCACCCGATGATGCCAACTCAACCGTGCCGCCGGATTACGCAAATACAGGCGCCAGCTCCAGAAAGCACCAGCGATCACCGCTGCACACAACCAGCCCCACGCCCGAATGAAATCACTGGCGGTGAGCATCGCCAACGTCAGCCCCGGCAAGTCCTGCCGCGCTTGAGAAAAGGCGCTGACCACCTGCGGCACCACATAACTGAGCAAGAAAATCACAATGCCGATCGATACCAACCCGACCACACCCGGATAGATAAACGCGGTGAGGATCTTGCCGCGCAGGTTGTTGCGCTCTTCGATGTAATCCGCCAGCCGCTCCATCACCTGCGCCAGATCGCCGGACTCCTCCCCCGCAGCGATCAACGCGCGGTAGATCTCTGGAAAGTCCCGTGGTCGCGCCGCCAGCGATTCCGCCAGACGCATGCCGCTGCGCACATCGGCGCGCACCGCACTGAGGGTGTGGGCGATGTGTTTTTTCTCGGCCTGCTCCACCGTCGCGCTGAGCGCCGCTTCCAACGGCAGGCTGGCACCGAGCAGGCTCGCCAGTTGCCGGGTGGCCCAGGCCAGATCGTTGTCCGACATACGCGCACTGAACAAGCCACCGCCGCCATGCTGGGCGACGTTGCTTTCCTTGTGCACCGACAACGCGGTCAACCCACGGCTGCGCAACACGCCGAATGCCGCGCCCTGACTGTCCGCTTCCAGATGCCCGGATTCGATCTTGCCGGTAGCGTCGGCGGCTTCAAAACGATAGCGATTCATCAGGCGTCCCGGGTCACACGAAGGATTTCTTCAGGGGCGGTGGCGCCGCTGCGAATCCAGCGCTCGCCGTCCTCGCGCAGGCTGAACATCCCGGCCTTGGCCGCCGCCGCACGCAAGGCCTGCTCCCCTGCCCCTTGGTGAATCAAGGTGCGGATGTCGTCGTCGATGCAGAACAATTCGTGAATGCCGGTGCGGCCGCTGTAGCCAGTGTGGTTGCAGGCGGCGCAACCGACCGGGCGCCAAGTGCCGGGTGTCGCCGGGTCTTGCTGCTTGCACTGATTGCACAGCCGTCGCACCAGCCGTTGCGCCAGTACGCCGAGCATCGACGACGCGAGCAAGAACGGCTCGACGCCCATGTCGATCAAGCGGTTGACCGCCGAGACCGCGTCGTTGGTGTGCAGCGTCGCCAGCACCAGGTGCCCGGTGAGCGAAGCCTGCACGGCGATTTGCGCGGTTTCCAGATCGCGGATCTCGCCGATCATGATGATGTCCGGGTCTTGCCGCAGGATTGCCCGCAGCGCCAGGGCGAAGGTCATGTCGATCTTGGCGTTGACCTGAATCTGGCTGATCCCCGGCAGGTCGTATTCCACCGGGTCCTCGACGGTGAGGATGTTGCTGGTGCTGGCATCCAGCCGCGCCAGCGCCGCATAGAGGCTGGTGGTCTTGCCGCTGCCGGTGGGGCCCGTGACCAGCACGATGCCGTGGGGCTGGCGGATCAGGTGATCGAGTCTGGCCAGCACCTGCGCGTCCATGCCCAACGTTTCCAGATGCAGGCGCCCGGCCTGTTTGTCGAGTAAGCGCATCACCACGCGTTCGCCATGCCCGGTGGGCACGGTGGAGACGCGAATATCGATCGGCCGCCCGGCCACACGCAGCGCGATGCGGCCGTCCTGCGGCAAGCGTTTTTCGGCGATGTCGAGTTGCGCCATGATCTTGATCCGCGACACCAGCGCGCCGTGCAGCGCCTTGCGCGGCGAGACTACATCGCGCAGCGTGCCGTCGACCCGGTAGCGCACCACCGAATGGGTTTCGAACGGTTCGATGTGAATGTCGCTGGCCTCATCGCGCGCGGCCTGGGTGAGCAAGGCGTTGATCATACGGATCACCGGCGCACCGTCCTGGGTGTCGAGCAGGTCGGTGATTTCCGGCATGTCCTGCATCAGGCGGTCGAGATCGACTTCGTTTTCTGCCGCGCCAACCACAGCGGCGGCGCTGCCGGTGTCGGCGTAGGCCGTGGCGAGCAGGCCGTCGAGTTCGTCGTCGCGCACGCGCTTGAGCGACGTTTCACCGAACTGCCGCCGCACCTCGCTGATCGACCAGCCGGGGGTCGATGGGCACACCGTCAGTACCCCGTCGCACAGCAGAATGCGCTGGGCCTTGGCCCAGGCGTAGGGCAATGCACTCATCTCTTGAGCCCCCCCAATTCCCCTGTGGCGAGGGAGCTTGTTCCCGCTAGGGGGCGAAGCCCCCGTAAATCCGGCATGCAGGGTGTATCTGGAAGAATGGGGTAGCAGGTTTTGGGTCTGCTGCGCAGCCCAGCGGGAGCAAGCTCCCTCGCCACAGGAATGTTTTTCAGCTTGCGGGCCAAGTTCATGGCCTTGGACCAAGCGCAGGGAAGCGAACTCATCTCAAAACCTCCCCAATCTCTCTGCCTGGAGGTGTTCCTGTGGTGAGGGGATTTCTTATAGAGAGCGGGGTTCTTGTGGTGAGGGGATTTATCCCCGATGGGCTGCGCAGCAGCCCCGAAACTTGGCATCCGAATATATCTGGCTGACCGCGTGCATAGGTTTTGGGGCCGCTTCGCTGCCCATCGGGGATAAATCCCCTCGCCACAGGGTTACTTCTCAGATTGAGGGTCGGTTTCAAAAGCGTAGGAGCTGCCGCAGGCTGCGATCTTTTGATCTTGATCTTCAGCGACATTGAAAAAAGCCAAAGCAAAAGATCGCAGCCTTCGGCAGCTCCTACAGGTTCGGTGTCGTTCCCCATTCCTGTGGCGAGGGAGCTTGCTCCCGCTGGGCTGCGCAGCAGACCCAAACCCTGCAACCCCATTCCTACAGACACACCTTGCATGTCGGACTTGCGGGCGCTTCGCACCCGAGCGGGAGCAAGCTCCCTCGCCACAGTCATCATGCTGTTCAAAAGCGTGTACTCCTTTCGATCGGCACCGCTTTGATCGTCGCGCGGGGGCCCGAAGCCGGAACTGGGCTCGGCACCCCCTGCGCCGCCGTCGGCAACTGCGGCGCCTGCATGTCCGGCATTGCCCAGCTGCGTTCCGGTTGCAGCCCGCCCTGGGCGCGGCGCATGAAGTCGTAGCGGTTGAGGGTGATGCTGCGCCCCGCTTCGCTGTCGCGGATGATGTACGGGCGCAGGAACACCATCAGGTTGGTCTTGGTGATCGCCCGGCGTTCGTTGCGAAACAGTGCACCGATCCCCGGCAGGGTTCCCAGCCATGGCACCGCTTCATTGCTCTGGCTGTAGCCGTCCTGCAGCAGGCCACCGAGGACCATGATCTGGCCGTCGTCGAGCAGGATGCTGGTGTCGATCGCGCGTTTGTTGGTGACGATCCCCGCCGACGTCGCGCTGGCAGACGCGCGCTCGTCGATGCTGCTGACTTCCTGATAGATATCGAGCTTGACCGTGCCGCCCTCGGAAATCTGCGGCCGCACATTCAGCTTCAACCCCACCTCTTCCCGCGTAACGGTCTGGAACGGGTTGTTGCTCGTCCCCCCGCCCCCGGTGACATAGCTGCCGCTGACAAACGGAATGGTCTGGCCGACAAAAATGCTCGCCGCTTCGTTGTCGAGGGTCAGCAGGTTTGGCGTCGACAGCACGTTGGTGCCGCCCTTGCTCTTCAGCGCCCGAGCCAGCACTTTCAGGTCGAGAATCTTGCCGATGCCGGGGATATCGACCGTGCCGTTGACATAACCGAGGTTCAAACCCTGGGGCAGCACATCGAGACTGGTCTTGCCATTGAGATTGATCCCCGAACCGCCAAGATTCGCCCCGCCGATCACGCCTTTACCGCCGAGATTGCCGGTCTGCCATTGCACGCCGAATTCGCTGGCATCGTCCTCACCGACCTCGACGATCAGGCTCTCGATCACCACTTGCGCACGGCGCTGGTCGAGCAGATCGATGACCTCGCGCAGGTTGCGATACAACGGCTCCGGCGCGGAAATCAGCAAGGTGTTGGTGGTGGCGTCAGCCTGAATCGTCACCCCGCCAGCACTGAACGCAACATTCTGCTCGCTGGCCTGATTGCCGCCGCTGCCGGTCGAACTGCTGCCCTGCGCGTAACTGCCGCCGGTGCTGCCAGTGCTCGACGTGGTCGAGGTGTTGCCGCTGGTTTGCGTGCCGCTCTGCGCGCTCGAACCGCCACTGTTGTTGCCGTTGCTGCCCATGGCACTGAGCACCGAGCGCGCACTGTCACTGGTGCCGCTGTCGCTCTCGCCGGTGAGCAAACCGCGCAAGGCTTGTGCCAGTTTCGCCGCTTGCGCGTTACGCAAATAAACCACATGCAGATTGCTCGGATTGCTCTGCGCGTTGTCGAGTTTGTAGATCAGGTTGCGCGCCAGCTCGGTGCGCTCGGGGCTGCCGGCGCGGATGATGATGGTGTTGGAACGCGGGTCGCCGATCACCGCGATTTTCTGCGTCGGATCGTTGCCCGGCGCGTCGAGCAGATCGGCGACCATCGGCGCGATGTCGGCGGCGATACCGTTCTGGATCTGCACTACGTCGGTGTCGATCGCGCTCGGCGTGTCGATGGTCTGGATCAACTGGGCGACGCGCGTGAGGTTCTCGGCGTAATCGGTGACGACGATGGTGTTGTTGCCGGGGTAGGCATTGATCGGGTTGTTCGGCGACACGATCGGGCGCAGCACCGGAATCAGGTTCACCGCGTTCTCGTATTGCAGGCGAAAGGTGCGGGTGAGCATGCCGTTGCCGGCCGGTTTGTCCGGGCTGTAGATCGGCCCGCCGAGCAGTTTTGCGTCGGCCTCCGGCACAACCTGCGCGACGCCGCCGACATCGACCACGCTGAAGCCCTGCATGCGCAACGCCGCCAGCAACATGTCATAAGCCTGGCGCGCCGGCACCTGTCCTTCCGAGACCAGCGTCAGGCTGCCCTTGACCCGAGGGTCGACCAGAAACTGCTGGCCGGTGGAACGCGACAACGCGCGCACCACCGCTTGAATATCGGCATCGACAAAATTCAGCGTCACCGGCTGATCGCCCAGCGGATTGCTCGGCAGTGTGCTGCCGCGTGGGGCGCCGCCACTGCGTGCGCGTTCGGTGATGTTGTGCATCTGCCGTGGTTGCGGCGCGGTTTGTGCCTGGGCGCGTTGCCGATCGAGCAGCGCATCACCGCTGCGCTGGGTGTTGGCCAAAGGGCGACCGAGTTCGCTGTCCACCAGCAACGGCGGCTGATTCGGCGGCGTGGTGGTGTTGCTGCACGCGCTCAACGCCATCAGCAGCATCGGCAACGCCATGCGCGCCGGTTTGGATCCTGACCCCTTCATGAAGCTTCCTTAGCGCCCAGCGCCTGATCCATGCGAACGGTGCCTGACAATGTGCCGGCAGTGACTTCGGTCGAAGCGTTGTCGGCGCGTTGCAGACGGGCCTCGACCACTTGCAGAGAAAGCTGTGCCGGGGTGCTCAACAGCCAGTCGAGCACCGCATCGGCCGGCGCCGCGTCGAACGTCAACTGCCAAGCGCCAGTCTCCCCGGCCTGCAATTGATAGTGTCCGGCCAAGCCGCTGGCCTGCAGCGTCTGCTCAAGAGACTGCGCGAGACTTTGCCCTTCGGGGCGCACACTGACCTCGCGCAACAGCACTTCCAGCGCTTCGGTCTGCGCGCGCAACTTCGGGGTTTCGGCTTGCCAATAAGTGATTTTTTTCAGCGGCGGCTGAATCAATGCGACCCACACCAACAACGACAGCAGCACCACCGCCATGCCGCCGACCATGCGTTTTTCGCGCAGGGCCAACGCTTGCCAGCGCACCTGCAACTGAGCGCTGAAACGCTGCCAACGTGCGCGATAGACCGACAGCGTCGCCTTATTCATCTTCTGCTCCGCTGTCGTCAGCGCTTTCGTCGGGAGTGGTGACTTCTTCGCTCGGGCGCAGCAGCCAGCCTTCATCGTCAGCCGTCGCACTGATCCCGACCTGGGCCAATGCGGCTTGCCAATCCTTGTCCTTGTCATTGGCGCTGCGCCGGGCGTCGGCCAGCAGACTCAACTGCAAGCTGCCGTCGACAAACGTCAGGCGCTCGACCGTGCCAGCCATGAACGGCATGCCACTGCCGGCCTGCAACACCAGCCGATTGAACGGCTGCGCCGGATCCTCCGCCGCACCCTTCTGCCGCGCCGCCAGTTGCTGACGCGCCTGCTGCAGCGGATTGAGGATCACCGGCAACTCGGGAAAGGCCTGCTTCACCCGCTGCGCCATCTGCGCCTTGAGCTGCAGGCCCTGACTGGCTTCGCGGGCGGCATACAGGTTCAAGCCGATGACCCACACCGCCACCGCCAATGCGCAAAGCCCCAACGCCCGGCCCCAACCGCGATGCTCGCTGCGCTGCTGTTGCACCGCACCCTGCAGGCCCCAACCGGGCAACGGTCCGGTCCAGCGCTGCGCCTCGGCCATCGGCAATTCGGCTTCCGCCGGCGCTGCCGAGCCGATCCAGTGTAGCGGCGTCCCGCAGGTCAGCAGCCAATCGCCAATCTCGTCGTCGAACAGCGGCTGCACCCGCGCCACCTGCACGCTTTCGCGCAGCAACAAATGGCCGTCCTGCCGACAGGCCACCGTACCCGGCAGCACCGGCAAGCAGTACGCCGCCGGGTACAGACCGCGCAGATTCAGACCGACCTGCCTCAGCAATTGCCCCAGATGCTGCAAGCGTTGACGCGGCGCCCAGGCGATTTGCACCTGCCCCGCTTCGTCCCGCGAACTGTGCGCGATGTACATGTCGTTGCTGTCGCCGAGCATCAAGGCCTGCGCCGCGCATTGCACCGCCGCTGCGGTTTTGTTCGCCGGTAACGGTGGCAAGTCGATGCTCGCCAGCAGACTGTCCGCCGGGTGCAGAAAAGCACTCAGCGGTGGCTGCTTGGGTGACTGCCCCAGTTGGCTAAAGGTCTGGCGCTGCTCACGAATGACCTGCCCCTGCCGGTCCAGCCACGCACAGTCCATTTCACTGTCGAGACTCAACTGCGCCAGTGGCGGCAAACTCACACGCAACTGACTCATACGCCCACCCGCGACCAGATCACCTGCGGCAGACGATCCTCGCTGCGATGCAACAACGCATCGAGGCTGACCCGCCGCTGATCCCGCCGCGCCTCGCCACGCAGGCGAAACCAGTCACTGGTGATGCCGACCTTGACGCTGGTCAGCTCCAGATTGGGCATGCGCAAGCGGTTGACGAAATCGCCACGGTTGATGAACCAGCGCCCGGCGTCACGCTCATTGATCAGCGCCTGCGCCCGCTCCAGCGACAATCCCGGCACATACGCGGCCAACACCGGCGCGGTGGCGGTATTGCCGTTGAGCCAGGTGGTCGCCGGAATTACCGTGAGATACGGCGCCAGTTTGCCGATGACCGCGTCATTCACGCCCTCGACGCTGCGCAGATCATCGACACTGCGCAGCATCGGCAACTTCGGATTCAGTGGTTTGCGCGACGCATTCGGCGACGTGGCGCGGCCACTGTCAAAGGCGTTTTTGCTCGCAGTGTTCTCGGCAATCTGCGGGTTCAACAGATACGGATAAGAGCCGATCACCCGCTGACTGATGCGCTGACTCAACCCGGCGCTGACGCCAATCAGCTCGCACAACCGCTGAAACGCCTGCACCTGCGCCTCATCGACACGCTCGTTGGCCACCAGATTGCGCAGGTTGAATTTGCCCTGCTCGTCCTCCAGCCGCCCCTCGAAACCCTGCGCATTCAAACGCTGCGCCCACGGCTGATCGAGCCGGGTCAACGGATCACGCTGCCGCGCATCCCAAAGCAATTGCCGGCTGATCTCCAGCCCGCCGTGCAACACCCAGCGCCCCTGCACCCGCTGCTGATCCGCTTCCAGCGCGCGGGTCGAAACGCTCTGCCGGGTCAACATCCCCGCCGCAATCACCGCGACCACCGCCGCAATCAACAGCGCACTGATGATCGCCATCCCCTGCTGGTTCGATTGGCTGTTCATCACCGGCCTTACAGTTGCCAGGAACCGATATCGGCATTCACGCCGTCGCCGTCAGGCTGACCGTCGGCACCGAGGGAAAAGATATCGATCTCGCCGTTTGCGCCAGGGTTGAGGTACTGATAAGGACGACCCCACGGATCGTTCGGCAAACGCTCCAGGTACGAACGCCAGTTACTGTTCTTCGCATCCGCCGGCCGCTCCACCAGCACTTTCAAACCCTGACTCTGGCTCGGATAAGTACCGTGATCGAGGCGATACAACTTCAGCGCCTGCATCAAACCGCCAATATCCTGCTTGGCCGCCGTGGCCCGCGCCTGATCCGGCCGATCCAGCACCTTGGGCACCACCATCGCCGCCAGAATCCCGAGAATCACCACCACCACCATGATCTCGATCAGGGTAAAACCTTGCTGCCCGCGAGGCATCCGGCTCGGTCGTCCGGGCTGTTTGAACTGCGCGATATCCATCTCGACATTCCCTTGGCTTGATTCGATTCGACGCGCAGTGTTGCAAGAAGATATGTCAGGGATGTTGAAAATCCTCGGGAGTTTTCGTCGTCAAGCCGTCAAGGACGGGGGTTAGGGTCGAGGGCTGTGGTTTGGTTTGGGCCTTTTATGCGCGCGTGTTCCCGAGAAGCGGGTTTCACCTTGATTGAAGTGCTGGTGGCGCTGGCGATCATTGCCGTGGCCATGTCGGCGGCTGTGCGTGTGGCCGGGCTAATGACCCAAAGCAGCGGAGTTCTGCGGGATCGCTCAATTGCAATGATCGCAGCGCAAACACGCATGGCGGAGTTGCAACTGGAAGGTCGATTGCCGACCGGTGTGAAAGCCGTTGATTGTGATCAGGGAAGGTTGTCATTGCGGTGTGAGCAAGCAATCGCAGCGGCTGAAAATGGCCGACTACTCAAAATCGCCATCCAAGTCTTCAACCGCGACCAGGACGCCCCACCCCTGGCCCGCCTGGAAACCCTATTGAATCGCCCCCTGTAGGAGCTGCCGAAGGCTCGGGCCGCGTTCGGACGATCTTTTGATCTTGTTTTTTAAAACTAAAAGATCGCAGCCTCCGGCAGCTCCTACACAAACATCTCAGGCAACGGAATTGGCGCATGCACCATCGCCGACAGACCAACTCCCCAAGTCTCCAACGTCGTACGAAAAATCTTCGACCAACATAAAACCCTGTGGGAGCGGGCTTGCCCGCGAAGGCGCCAGAATGGGCACCAAATCAATCACTAAGTGATGCCGATACGCTCATCAAACGATGATTACCTGTCGAATGCCCGATCATTTCCAGAGGATGATGTCGGACAGAAGCAGTCAACGCATGACAATGGTATTGTCCACTCCTTTTCATTGTTTCTGACAGATCATGAATAGAGTCAAATCCTCAATCCGGGCCGTTGCTCCCGCACAAGGTCTCCCTGAATCAGCCCATCTTCTAATTGAATTCGGGACCCTTGGGCCCGCTTGCTTCGAGCTTCCCGATACTGTTGGGAGACTTCTACCTTGCTCTCGTTGATGGATATCTACATGCCCGACACCTCGCAGAACGCGCGACTAAATGAGTTGCTGACTGTGAGCGAAGCCAATATTGACAGGGCTGAATCCAACGCCGACCTATTGAACGTGATCCAAGAGTTCGCCTCGTACGATGGCCCGCTCAAGTTCAATTTCACACGTGCATGGTGGTTTTTCGGCACCGGCCTGTTATTGATTGCGGGCACTGTGGCCCTTTTTGGCTATATCGACACCTATCACGTGGTTTCTTTTTTTCACCGTCTGCAAATTGAGCCTGGCTTGTTCGGCGCAGTCACTGGTGTGCTAGGCATCGGGTTCGCCATTGGGAGCATGAAATGGATGAAATCCAAGGCTGATCGCTTGCCATCGCTCAGCCGCGAAATTGCTGAACTATCCTCCTACTTCCACAACGAGTTGATGTTCCTGGAAGAAAACTCGCACTGCACCCTCAACGAACTGGATACGCAATTTGGTGACTACCGCCGGGGCAACTACAGCCGCGAGCTGGTTGAGTCGTTAGAGGGCGTGTTTACCGGCAAGCTGCGCGATCTCCCTTATCACTACCGCCAGTTGCACTACGTCAACAAACGGGAGGAGCAAGTCACGGTGACCGACAAAGATGGCAAAACCAGTACGGAGACGCGAGTGGTGTATGACCATTACGACCGGTACAGTCTGGTTTTCGACTTTCCCTGGGTCACCGGGATATCGGTCAGATCCGATAACCAATCAGAGAACGACTATTCATGGCCAATGGACACGGCTTCTCCGGACTTTAATAAATCGTTCTGTTTGACAGGGCAGAGCGAGATACTCTGCGCGAAATTCATCAAACCTTCGACAGTGCTGCATTTGTTGAAATTATTTGAAATCCTCGATCGTCCGAACCTGGAGTTCTCCGACGATGGCTTGCTTTGCCTCAGCTTCGCGAGCAGTGACCTACTCGCGTTCGACACAGAATATTCGCTGGCTTCACCCAACGAGTTTTACGCAGAAATTTTTGCAGGTGTCGAACTGCCGCGCCTGATGTCTGTGCTCCAATGGAGCCACGCACTCTCTGAGCTGCACGATGACAACTTTACCTTTACCGCCTCTCCACCAAATAAATGCAAAGAGAAGTAAGCCATGGACATTGCACTCATACTCTCCGCTGTTATCGCCGTAATCATCATTTTGGTGGGGTTGGGCATCTACAACGACATCATCGCCCGACATAACGGGGTACAACGTGCCTGGTCGGACGTCCTGGTTTACGAACGCCAGAAGACAAAAGTTCTCGATCAACTGCAAAAAGTGCTCGCAGACTTCATGGTTTTTGAGTCCAGCCTCCTCGAAAAAATCACCGGCCTTCGCAGCGCCATTCACGCCCTTCCTGCTGGCGCAAACGGAAACGCACTCACCAACGTTGAAACCGCCTCGCGGGAACTGATGGGTGGCTTGCGCATTGCTTTTGAGGCTTACCCTGACCTGAAAGCATCGGAAGCGGCGAACAACATGATGCGTGAAATTGCCGAACAACAAGAGAACGTCGGCGCAGCCATCACCATCTACAACCGCAACGTCGAACTGTTCAACAACGCCATCGAGATGTTCCCTGGCTCGGTCGTCAACGGCCTGTTCAACAAGAAACCGCGTGTGACGCCGTTCACCGATACCGAAGCTTCGCAAGGCTTCTCCTACTCCCCGAATATCTAACACTTGTAGTGCTTCAAACCATCACCCGCGAGGGTGATGGTCGACCACCTCCCTCATTTAGCCGAACACGAATGTCCGTGCCCAACCCATAACCTTGTGGGCAAGTTCACAGCAGCGCCTACAGGTTTTGGGTGTCCGCAAATTACGCATCCACCACAAACCCTGTGGGAGCGAGCCTGCTCGCGAAGGCGCCAGAATGAACACCCGATCAATCACCAAGTGTCCCCGACACCTACATCACCCCTGCAACTGCAAATTATCCAACGCCCGATTCACCGCCAACTCCCCGAGCATGATCAACTGCGCAATCCCCGCCAGCGCGTGACGCTGCGACACCGGCAACAAACTGGCTATGTTCTGCGCGAGGGTTTTGGCTGAAGCGAGCGTTTCACTGGCATCGACCAGCAGCTCTTCAGTTTTGTTGTCCGCCGTCACGGCATACATCCCACGGGTTTTACGTGGCGGCGGCGTGGACCCGGGAGGACAGAGGTAATGGTCGAGGGCGCGGTCGGCGGCTTCGTGGAGTTTTTTGGAGTCGATGGATTCGTAGGGGGAAACCGAGGCGGTTTCGGGCGGGCTGGGTGTAGGTTTGATCATGGTGAAGCTCCTTGAGAAATGGAGCCGTCAGCCATCGCTGCTAAACGAAGAGGTGGCGGCTTTACGCGGGTTAGCAGACCAGGCTCAAGGATCCCGGCGCACCGAAGTGCCCCACGCAAAGCCACCATAACGTCATGGCGGAACCTGCGTGCCTTGAAAATTGGCGAGCTGCTAAACCCGGTCACTGAACATTCAGCGACCAAACCACAATAGAACCCGCCCCTAAGGCGCACAAGACGGCGGATTCTGGCGTAGCTGTTGGCAAAGGCGCAAGGATATGTAGCCTGGGAGAGTGTCTGGAGATGTCTTTTTAAACGACGACGTTTATCGAGGCCTTACTGCGGCACCTCCCAAATTAAAAAATCCGCCCCATTACCGGGATTCCTGCGGACAAAGCGTAACCCCAGTCGGGGCGCAAAGGCATTGCGGGCGACTCAACAGAAGCCACTCACCAAGAGTCAACCAAAGAATTGTAAGAAATGTTGAGCGCAACTTTTGCCTCAGGCATTCTGTGCGACGCAAAAGTACATGGGCGGTAGATTTTCCGCGTTCCTCCCCCCAGGGCGCATTTTCTAGCTCCCCCCAAACGCTCGCCCTACGTATCTCAGTGGCCGGAATGTCGACTTCAATTCCAATCAGGCCAAGGACATCTGAATCTTTGAAAAGGAACTTCCCGTGAGTGGCAAACCTGCAGCCCGCGTCACAGATCCCACCAATTGCCCGCTCCCGGGGCATGGCACTAATCCAATTGTCAGCGGCTCGCCCAATGTCAATTTCGACGGTCTACCCGCCGCTCGTATGACCGATAAATCCGCGTGCGGTAGCCCGATCACCGGAGCGGTCAGCTCGACGGTTTTTATCAATGGGCTGAACGCCGCTACTCAAGGCAGTACCGGTGGCCACGGCAACATAGTTGTAGGTGGCTCGGGCACGGTCATCATTGGCGATACCGTCGGATCAGCGCCTTTCAGCGGTCTGACGTCGATGCCCGTGCACTTCAGCGACAAGTTCAGGCTTATTGACGACGAGTCAGGGGAGCCGCTGGCTAATCTTGATTACGCCATTCAGCGAGCTGACGGCAGCATTGAGCATGGTGTCAGCGATTCAATGGGGTATACGCACGTAATCAGCTCGCACCTCGCCGAAACGATCCAGCTGTTTTTGGAGGATTGAAAATGGATGTCAAAGTAAATAACGGAAGTTTTCCTCATGGCTGAAGTCATTAGCAAAAACGGCCGAAAAATGTCATCTGTCGCCACCCGAACGGTGACACCTGTCAAAGACTCCAGCACTAAAGCTGTATCCGTAGACGCAAAGCAACAAAAGAGGCGTGCCGAGAATGCGGAGTTCTTAAAGAATAAAAATGTGCAGGCCTTTCTGGATACGTTGGCACAAGTCGAGGGTGGCGATTATCACGCGAAATTCGGATATGGTTGGGCTGCGGGCTGGAAATCCGGGAAGTGGACATTCAGCGATGAGTCTACTCACCCAGGACCAGGTTTTGGTGGTTCAACTACAGCTTCAGGAAGGTACCAGATCACGAAAGCCACATGGTCGGAACTCTCCATCAAAGCAATGGGGCTATCTGACTTCAGCCCCGGAACGCAGGACTTGATTGCCGTTGAACTCCTGCGCAACGTGAGCGCGATCGAACCGCTGATCGGTGGCGACTTAAAAACTGCAGTTGGAAAAGCATCAAAAAAATGGGAAGCGTTGCCTATGGGGCCGGGATTGGCAAATCGACCAATCAATGGAAAGCCTTCCGGTCAGCCTTATACTGATTACGACGAAGTAGAAAAAATATATAAAGGCTTTGGCGGTACAGTTAAATGAAACTAAAAATATTAGCCATCAGCCTTTTATGTTGCGTCAGTTCATTTTCTAGCGCAGCAGACGTTCCTATCAAAGAGGGAATGCCATTTTCGAAAGCCCGAAAGGCCTTGATCAAAAATGGCTGGAAGCCGAATCCGACCTACTCAGGTGAATTCGGGGTTGAAAGCGTCATCCAAAGAAAAGGCTTCAATGAAATCGAGTCCTGCACAGAAGGCGTCCGCTTCTGCAGTTTCAACTACATCAAGAACGGAGATTGTTTAGGTGTAGGAACCGTGGGCGAAGAAGTCAAAGACATGAAAATTTATTCCTGGAACTTCAAATGCCCTGAGAAGGACTGAAACCAGAAATCGACAACAAGGTGGGCGGCGCTTCCCGAAGGTCCAGGCAAGAAGAATCACTATCCTGCGCAACCTTACGCCGAGTATCCGGACTTTTTATCGACCTACAAAGCTGCGGGAGGAACTGCCGAATGAAGGCTTCAGCCCTCGTACTTGTCGCAGTTTATTGCATGGGTATCAGCGAAGCGTTCGCCGGCGGCTCACAGGCGTCAAACGACAAGCACGGACCAGCAGGCATCGTCATCGGTGAGCGTTTGGTGGCGGCCAGGGCCAAGCTAGTCAAACAAGGCTGGAAGCCCACGCCGATGCACGCCACCGACGGCTATGTATACAGTGGCGTGGAGAAAGAGCTGGCTGCACACAAATTCTTCGAACTGGATACCTGCTCGTTTGATAGCTCGCGATGCATCTTGTACTACGCGAAGAAAGGAACTTGCCTACGCATCGATACCCGCGGTGAGCAATTCAATGCCATGACGGTGACGCGATGGACCCGTGAATGTCCTGAAACGACTCAATAATCACACCAAGACGGCACGGTAATAATCAACTGCTCCCACAGGTTTCAGCGTTGTACACAACATCTGCAATCAGCATAAAACCCTGTGGGAGCGAGCTTGCTCGCGAAGGCGCCAGAATGAACACCCGATCAATCACCAAGTGTCCCCGACATCTACATCACCCCGGCAACTGCAAATTATCCAACGCCCGATTCACCGCCAACTCCCCCAGCATGATCAACTGCACATCCCCGCCAGCGCATGACGCTGCGACACCGGCAACAAACTGGCAATGTTCTGCGCGAGGTTTTTTGGCGGAAGCAAGTGTTTCACTGGCATCGACCAGCAGTTCTTCGGTTTTGTTATCCGCCGTCACGGCATACATGCCGCGGGTTTTACGTGGCGGCGGCGTGGAACCGGGCGGACAGAGGTAATGGTCAAGCGCGCGGTCGGCGGCTTCGTGGAGTTTTTTTGAGTCGATGGATTCGTAGGGGGAAACCGAGGCGGTTTCGAGCGGACTCTGTGTTGGTTTTTATGGTGAAACTCCTTGATTGCTGGAGCCGCCACGATCCACTGCGAAACCAAGATAGTCGGCAGCTGAACGCGGCTTGACCGACCGGCCATCGAGGAATCCGCCAAACCCGACGCTATTCCGCGCACAGGCCACCCTATCACCACCGATTAAAAATCAATCTGTCTGCCGCCGATTTGAGTTTCCGTATCGTTCTGACTGGCAACCATCGCCGAAGCGCTAACTGCATTTTGATTTGCCCAATCACGAAGTCTTGTGAACTCATCCTTGCGCATTTTACTCATTGGTACTAAACGCGAGATCGTGGTTTCAAAATCAACCATCGTCAGGTCGCTTACATCACCAGAATCATTCATCCGCCGCGAGAACGCTTCAATCAGAGACTCCCCAACCCAAGCTTCGATTTCAGCACCAGAAAGAACAATGTCTTTACCAAAATTCGATTCCCCCCCTAGAGCAGCCAATCGATCCAAATCGAAGCTTTCCGGATCGCGCTTCAATTTCTTCAGATGTATTTCAAGAATTTTCTTTCTTTCTAATGTCGACGGGAAGTCAACAAAAAAAATTTCGTCGAATCGACCCTTCCTCAACAACTCCGGAGGTAAGCTGTTGATGTTGTTAGCGGTAGCAAACACAAAAACAGGTGCCGTTTTTTCTTGCATCCAGGTCAACAGTGTGCCGAACACACGTGTAGCCGTTCCACCATCAGATGTTCCTCCGGAAGAGCCGGAAAGTCCTTTTTCAATTTCATCAATCCATAGGATGCAGGGCGAAACAGCTTCGGCAGTACGTAGTGCGGAACGAATATTGGATTCTGAGGAGCCGACCACCCCTTGGAAGATTTTGCCCATGTCCAAACGCAACAACGGCATGTTCCATGACGACGATACGCATTTCGCCGTTAGAGACTTACCACAACCAGGAACTCCAGTTAAGAGCAAACCTTTAGGAGTTCTGACACCAAACTCTTTAGCCATCTGTCCAAAACACTGGCTACGTAAATGCAGCCATTTTTTTAGCGTTGTCAGCCCTCCTACATCCTCGAGGCTTACCTTCGAGTCGATGTACTCCAAGATACCTGTTTTCCGAATAATCTGTTTTTTCTCGGAAAGCAGATCCCTTACGGTACTTTCATCGAGGCTCAGATTGGACACCAGTGAACGAGACAAACTATTGTCTATTTCTAATCCCGTCAGACCCAAAGCGGCATCAATTAATTTATCTTTCGCTTCGCTGGAAATATCAACTTTGACACTGCTACTCCCCTGCCACGAATTAACAAAATTATTTATTTGAGCTTTAACTTCATCTCTGGATGGCAAAGGGAAATCAATTAATGTGATTTCCTTTTGAAGATCATTGGCAACTTCAAAACTGGGCGCCACGACAATGCAATTACTTCGATATCCGCGTGAGCGGATATTTATGGCCAAATCTCGGAGCCGACGACGGTACACAGGATTTGAGCCTGAGCTCAGATAGTTATGAGCATCACAAAAAACAAAGATATTTTTACTACCCTCCTCCTTTGCTTTTTCTTCACAAAAATCTAAAGCCATTTTCAAGTCAAGTGTTTTATCTCCAGCCACTACACCATTTAACTGAACGCCTGACGTCGAGTTCCACACGAATAGACGATGGCTAAGCGTCCTGGCAATTTCAGAAACCTCATTGAGTGCACGTTCTTCCTCAAACGTTTCAATGACCAAAATCGCATAACGCGCTTTGAGATAATCTGTTATTTGTTTGGTACGGTTCATGCTTTTAATTCCTGCGCTTGAACTTAATTACATGTGCTTCGGAAGGCCGGTTTTAGTAACGCCCGAATTTGAAACAACAAATTCGACAAACCGTCTGCTACGAAAAAAGTCAATATCGACTCTGTCGCTGGTTTTGATAATTTGCTTATGTTGATAGGGGTGTACAGCGTTATGCCGATACCGACCGGCCAGCGTCAGGTCTACGGCTTTAACAACTCGAATCATGTCTTCGTTCTGAAATATCTCTTTCGGCGTATAGCCCGTATAGAGTATCCAGTTTTTTTCGTCATTCACCGCACGTATTAGTTGCTCCAGGGCTGCCGCCTGGTCTAACGGCTCCCCACCCGAGAGAGTCACCCCAGCAATGTCTAGTGTATTTATCTTGTTTGCCAACTCACAAACAGACATCAGCGTAGTAGTGTCGCGAGCGTGGGTCGCTTGGTTGAAGCACCCCTTGCAGTTCAGCGCACAACCCTGCACCCATAACGTCAAGCGCAACCCGGGGCCGTTAACGCGGCTCAATTCCATATGGTGTACATTGATTTCCATTTAGAAATGCGCACTGAGAATTTGAAGAGTTTGCTCCTCATGGACTATGGAGTATTCCGGCTTCCACTCAGTCACCAGTTCGGCATTAGGACTAGACAATAGAGATTCAAGCTCTTCCGTAAGTTTTGTGCAAATGTCGCCTTTCACGCCATGCACCTCCTCGGTGATTTGTTCGCCCGTAAAAGTGACACGAATGCTGTATTCGTAGTTAGGTCCAAACTCTATCTCGAAGCCTTGGAGCGTTTCCTTGACTCTTGCCGGGGTACCTGATGCATCCAAACGTTTTATTGTTTGATCAATCGCTACGCTGACGTACGCCCTCTGAAAACTCAAAGCTAAATCAGCCATAATCGATTCATCGTTGAAAGAAACATTTTCCCGTTCGATTAAGAGTTTGTATGAGCCATCCTCTATCTGACAAACAAACAGATTGAACTCATCATCAGTTTGGCCACAAATCGCTCTGAATTGCTGGGTACCCATATAGCCAATTTTTCTCAGAATTTTTTTACTGAAGTCACTGGAAAACATGGAGACCAGACCGGTCGTTGGGATGAGACCCATCTTACCGAAAGCTTTGGCTATGGCTTCTTCATTGACATAGGAAAACTCAAACTTTGTACAATGCGACATGGCTAGAGCTCCAGCCTGCGGCCAACAACAACTTCTTCGGCGGCCTGGATGGCAGTTAACACATCGGGTGCAACTTCTATATTGCGCATGGGCGCCTTGGAAAAATTCTTAGCCTCAGGCGCACCTTCTTTTGAACTCGACACTGAAGTTTCAGAGTTAACAATCACCCGACGTCTTTCTGCTGCCTGTGTCAAACCACTACCACCGAGGAGACTTGCGTCAATCGCTTCCAATAGCCTTCTTATCACCAAGAGGGGATTCGACGTAAGCTTTTCATACAATCCAACACGCAATAAAGCATCGGTCCCATCATTGAATTGCAACTTAACGAAGTAAGTATGGCTTTGATCCCCAATAATACCAATGCGCAAAATCTGATTCAAATCCCTAGATAGCTTTATCCAAATCGCGCCATCAAACGACGCTACAATTAATTTTGTCGCTGTTGCAGCAAAAGCATTGCTACCCGCTTTAACTTCACCGGAATCTCCAGCATCAAAATTCTGGTAGCTTACCAGTATCTTTTCTCCTACAGGAAACCCCAAAGCGCTTGCCAAATATTCATTTGTTGAATAATCAACATCAGCGTGAAACTTTAAGCTTTTTGAATAAATGTAAACACTGGAAATGGCCGCCAATCCATAAAATATTGTATTCACCGCATGATCCGGAGCAAGCACCAGAAAAAATGCAAAAATAACAACTATGATTGCGTAGCCGTAATTCAAGGCTTTCTTTGTATGGAATTTTTTATTTCTATACAATAGAAATGTCTTGCCTGGTGTATATTTTTTTGAAAAGACAATTGCTAACGCGCATCCAGCAAAAAAAATCAAAGAAAGAAGCCCTGTTACAGCCACACGAACTTGCCCATCTCGCAACCCATTAAGAAACATCCACGCACCGCCAATGATGAAAACAGGCAAGGATACAAGGACAACAACCCCCACCAATACTCCTTTGGTGTCCATTATTATTTTCCACATCGGGATAGTTTTAATCATTCATAAACCTTCTGGAGTTCGGGCAAAAACGCCTAGTGACGGATGGTAGTAGAAATACTGATTGGTCTATGCTACATGACGATCTTTGATTTATCACGCATTAGCGCTGGTGTGAAGTAGACATACGGTTCCGGCTGACTTCGATCACTGCCGACTTTTGAAAGTGACCAATTGCTGCAGCCTCAGGCGGGGTGACCGTTGCAGGCCGATCGCAGTCGTTCACGATGTTCTGTATCTCGAAGACAGTAACATTTCTTTCTTGTCTTTTTTTTCGGACAGGCATGTGAAGCTGGCGTCCAACCAAACAGCAAAAAAAACCGACTTCTCCCCTTCAGATCAGGGTCTGACTAACCTAGGCAACACCACCCCCTCCCCCAACCTCTCCACCCCCAACCTAACCCTCTCCCCCCTCTGCTCAATCACCACCCCATCCCCCTCCACCGCCACCAACTTCACCCCAGGCCCCACCCTTTCCCCCTGCAAAAAACTCCTCGGCGGCCCATCGTTCAAACTCAAAATCGCCACCGCTCCCCGACTCCCCGCCATCACCCCGCTCACCTTGATGTCCACCGGTGCCGTTTGATTGGAAAACCACTGCAACGCCGGGCTATCACTGCGCGCCGCGAGCATTTGCGGGGGGGCTGGTGGGGTGTGGGATTCGGCAGAGGTCAGGAGCAGCGACGACCAGGTCGCGACGCCGACCAAGGCGGCGAGCAGTGCGAGGGCCTGGACGGTTTGCGGGGGGGATATGCGGGTGGTGAGCATCATGGGCTGAATCTCCTTTTAGTCCCTGCTGACAGGCTACGCGGCAATTCTCACGGTTTTATTTCACATGCCTTACATGTTGGCCGTGCAGGATGTTTTTTTGGGACGGGGCTGGACGCAACGGAGTGCGCAACCGATGAATGTGGGCAAGCAACAGGGTTTTACGCTGATCGAGTTGATGGTGGTGCTGGTGATCATCGGGATCGCCAGTGCGGCGATCAGCCTGAGTATCAAGCCGGATCCGCTGCAGTTGCTGCGCAAGGATGCCGAGCGTGTGGCGCAGTTGCTGCAGGTGGCGCAGGCGGAGGCGCGGGCGGATGGCCGGTCGATTGTTTGGGTGAGTGATGGCAAGGGGTTTCGGTTCAGTCGGCGCGGTGACGGTGGTCGGGGGTTTGAGCATTTCAAGGATGATCCGCAGTTGCGGCCGCGCACCTGGCAGAGTCCGAAGCTGGAGGTGCGGGTGGAGCCGAAGCAGAAGGTTGTGCTTAACGCCGAGTGGATCAATCCGCCGCTGCGATTGACCTTGTCGGATGGGCTCAATCGGCTGAGTGTGCTGCGGGATGCCAGTGGAAGGATCAGTGTGCAATGAACGATCAACGGGGCTTTACCCTGATCGAGGTGATGGTCGCGATTCTGCTGATGGCGGTGGTCAGTCTGATTGCCTGGCGCGGGCTGGACAGTGTGACGCGGGCGGACAGTCATTTGCAGGCGAGCAGTGAGCAGAGCGACAGTCTGTTGCGGGCGTTGAATCAGTTGCAGCGTGATGTGGAGATGCGCGCGGGGATTGAATTGACTGAGCCGAAGAAGGTTGGCGTGGATGATGAGCCGCCGAGTGCGCCGCCTGCGGTGACGGTGCGGAGCAGTGACAGCAAGGGGTTCCGGCTGGATGTTATTCGCCGTGCGGCGGATCAGCCTGGGGCTTTGCAGCGGGTGCGGTGGTGGGTCAAGGGGGATACGTTGTATCGGGCGGTGGCTGAGGCGCGCAGTCGGTATCCGTTGCCGGCGCCGGGGGCTGGGGTGGCGGTGTTACAGGGTGTGAGTGATGTGCAGGTGCGGGTTTGGGAGGTGGATAAGGGTTGGCGGCAGTTGAGTGGGAATCGGCGGGAGGACCCGTTGGGGTTGGAGGTGCGGTTGATGCGGGAGACGGCGCAGGGGGTGGAGCGGTATCGGCAGGTGATGGGGCCGCTGCAATAATCTGGATTACTGAGGTCCCTGTGGGAGCTGGCTTGCCAGCGATGGGGCATTCACATCCAACATCTCATTGCCTGACATGCCGCTATCGCTGGCAAGCCAGCTCCCACAGGGTTTTATGGTGTTTGTGGGTGTTGGGTTGGATTAGCTGAGGACGACGACGCCGCCGGGCAGTTCGGTGCATTTGACGCCGTAGGCGTCGCGGATCAGCAGGGCCACGCCGGCGAGTTGGTCGAGGCTGAAGCGGGCCTGGACGCGGCGTTGGCCGAGGTCGCGGTTGAGCAGCAGCAACATGCCTGGGCGGTAGCGGTTGATCTCGTCGATCATCTGGCTGAGGGTTGCGCCGTTGAATACCAGCACTTGTTGGCGCCAGTTCATCACTGCGGCGGTGTCGACGCTTTGCACTGCGCCCACTTGCTGCGCGTCGTAGGTCAGTTGTTCACCGGGCTGCAAACGCAAACGGCGACCGTCGACATTGACGTCCACCGAACCATCGAGGCACGTCACGCACACTTGCTGATCGGTGTTGCGCAAATTGAACCGTGCCTGACTGGCGCGCAACCACCCTCCTCCAGCCTGCATCGCCAATGGCAACCGCGCGGTCTGCACTTCGACTTCACCGCTGACCAGCTCGAAACCCTGCACGCCATCATCGCCGGCGCGCTGGTTGATGCGGGTCTGGGTGTTGAGTTCCAGGCGCACGCCGTCGGCCGGTTCGAAACGCTTCTGCTGGCCGACTTCAGTGATGTAATCGGCGCCGAGCCCTTCGAAACCGCCGGGAATCGTCCCGCGTACCAGCAGAAACGCCGCCGATGCCGCGATGGCGCCACCGAGAAACGCCCGGCGGCCAAAGCGCCGCGGCGACTGCAGCATTTCAGCGGCAGGCTGCAGGTTGTGCCACAACACCTTGGCCTGCTCGAAAGCCTGGGCATGTTCGGCGCTCTGCGCGCACCACTGGCGCCAGGCGCGGGCGTCAGCCACGGTGGCGCGGCCGGAGGTCAGCAGGACCAACCAGTCATGGGCTTCGCTGTGCAGTTTGTCGGCCGCCGATGGCTCGGCAGGTGTCAGTCGAAAGATGTTCAAACGCGCAGATTCTCAACGAATTGATCGGGCACTATTCAGATGACGGTTTTCCGGCCCCGCGACCGAACCGCTGAAACACTTTTCTTTCCAGTTTCGCTGCGCAGAAGCCCAATGCAGCTTTGATTTCCTTCTCGACCATACGCGTGGAGATGCCGAAGCGCTGGGAGATTTCCAGGTGCGGCGCCTCTTCCAGCCGCGCTGCGATGAAGATTCGGCGACGCCGCGCTGGCAGTTCGTAGAGGGCGCTGAGCAGCGACTGGATTTCCTTCTGCCCACCGACCACTCGCGCCGGGTCCAGCGCCTCGTCGCCGATTTGCAGCAGCTCTTCGACTTCCTCGCCGGTGAGCAGGCGCGCATCGGCCTGACGGCGGTCGGCGGCGATGTTCAGGGCCATGCGATAGAGGTAGGCATTGGGCCGCAGCAGGTTCGGCGGCGTCTCCATGCGGTCGACCCGCAGGTAGGTTTCGTGCAGCACGTCGTTGGCCAGGTCTTCCGAGCCGAGACGGCGTCGCAAGCGCACCCGAAAGTCCTCGTAGGACGTCAGGAACAGCTGGACCATCGAACCTTGCCCGGTGTCTTTCATCCCCCGGAAACTCCTTCCCATTTGGTGCATTCCATGCGTTTCCCTGACGACTCCGGTAACAACAGCAACGTGACCGGCTGACGCAACGCGCTGGGCGTCGGCCGGTCGATCCTGAGATTGCGAAAGCTCTCTACCAGCGCGGTATCGCGCCGTACATCTCCGGTGGTGGTGACCAACCGGTTGTGCTGCACCACGCCGTCGCGCCCGACCCAGACCTGCAACACCGCGCGATAACTGCCCGGACGGGTCAGCGGCGAACGGCACAGGTTGCGCTCGATCGCCGCTTGCACCGCAGTGGCGTAGCTGCGACTCACGGCGGCGCTGGCCGGGGTGGACTTTTCCAGGGCCGACGGCACGTCTTCGACCTGCGCCACCTGCAAGGTGAATGCATCGTCGCGGGCATAACGCGCCATCAGACCGCTGCCGCCGAGCAAACGGCGCAGCGCATCGGCAGCGGTGTATTCGCCATCGACCGCCAACGAGCGCCGGCCACGACTCAACTGGCTGTCGACCAGCACCGCCACACCGGTGGCATGGCTGTACTGATCCAGCGCCCGAGCTAGGTCTTGCGCCGGAATGTGCAGCGTCATGCGCATATCGGCCGGCACCGGTTCGGCTGTCGCCGCACCGCTGAACCAGCCAAGCAGCAGCCCCAGACTCACCCGGCGCACGAGAGTCGCTGAACGCTGAAGACCGTCCCTGGAACTGCCTCGCTGCACGGCTGACGTACCCCTGAAAACCGTCATCCTGATGGCTGTTCATGAATCTGGTGTGACGGGCGGTGCAAAAAAACCATCACGGGATTCGCGCAAGGCTTGCACTAGACTGCAATCAGAGAACGGCCGCTTCGGGCCGGCCAGGAGGCTTGCATGAAATCACTGTGGAAAATCGCCCTCGGCGGGCTGCTGCTGAGCGCCTTCGCCAGCGCCCAAACCGAGCAGCCGCTGGGCTGTGTGGAGGTGACGGTGGGTGGCTACAAGGCGCCGAATTACGATTGTTTGAGTCAGCAGATGGGTAACAATCCGGAGGGTGCTGCGGCTGCGCAGAAGAATCAGGAAGCGCTGAATGTACCGGTGAACAAGCGGCCACCGAATCAGGTTGGCCTCGCGACGCCGGCGGCGACCAGTACGCGGATGGGGAATACCTTCGGGACGTCAGTCAAACCACAGCGCCCACCGAATTAGGGAAACATCAAAGTCAAAAGATCGCAGCCTTCGGCAGCTCCTACATGGGATCGAATGTAGGAGCTGCCGAAGGCTGCGATCTTTCCACCAGACTGAAGACCAGACCTTTGTGGCGAGGGAGCTTGCTCCCGCTGGGGTGCGCAGCGCCCCCAAACCTGCCGAACCGGTATTAGCTGGCAGACCGCATGCAAAGGTTTGGCGACTGCTGCGCAGCCGAGCGGGAGCAAGCTCCCTCGCCACAGGTTATGTGCATGTCAATCGCTTGGGGTCTGGCGGAAGCTTACTGCGAGGCGATTCCAGCTGTTGATCGTGGTGACAGCCATGGTCAGGTCGACCATTTCGCCTTCATTGAATTGCTCGCGGGCCATCTGGTAAACATCGTCCGGCACATGACTCTCGGCCAACAAAGTCACCGCCTCGGCCCAAGCCAACGCCGCCCGCTCACGCGGATTGAAGAACCCACTGTCGCGCCACACCGCGATCGCATACAAACGCCGCTCACTCTCCCCGGCCCGCCGCGCGTCCACCGAGTGCATGTCGGTGCAGAACGCGCAGCCGTTGAGCTGCGAAGCGCGGATCCTGATCAGTTGCAACAGCGGCGCCTCGATGCTCAGGTCGCGGGTCAGCGCTTCCATGGCGATCATGGCTTTCATCGCCTTGGGTGAGGCGTTGTAGTAGTCCAGACGCGGGGACATGGGCAGGTCTCGGAATGCGGGATAGTGGATTTACGTTAAGCGCTGATGCGCCAGCGTTACAGCCCCAATTCCACGAAAAACCGCCACACCACCGAAAATCCCGGCCCCACACAAATCCCCTGTAGGAGCTGCCGCAGGCTGCGATCTTTTGACTTTGAGTTTTTATAAACAAAAGCAAGATCAAAAGATCGCAGCCTGCGGCAGCTCCTACAGGGATGGTGACCAATTTTGGGTTTTTGCAACGCGCAACTACTGCCCATCACGCAACAGCGGTAATCTGGCCGACACTTCAATCGCCCCCGGAGCCGCGTCGGTATGGAACTTCACGTCGTGATCAATGGCCGCAAGGACCTAGCCGGTCAGCTGTACCAGCAGCTGCGCGGCGCCATCGAGTCCGGGCGGCTGGCTGCCGGTACGCAGTTGCCGCCGAGCCGCTTGCTGGCCGAGCAACTGGGGATCTCGCGCAAGACCATTTCCGACACTTATGCGCAGCTGACCTACGAAAACTTTCTCACCGGGGTGATCGGCAAAGGCACTTACGTCAACGCCCGCCCGGCGCAGATCCAGCGCAAGCAAAGCCATACCGAACTGGCCAGCGCCGAGGTCATCGAAAGCTGGCGCAACCTGCCGGTGTTCCTGCGCCACCCGACGCTGCAAGGTTCGTTGCGCTACGACTTCATTGGCGGCGCCACCAGCAAGGGCCAATTCCCCCATGACGACTGGCGCCGCTGCGTCTCGCACGCGATGCGCCAAATGGCGGCGTCCAAGGGGTTCTACAGCGTGCCCGAGGGCCTGCCGGCGCTGCGCAATGCGATTGCCCGGCACATCGCGTTTTCGCGCGGGATCAACTGTCAGGACGAAGACATTGTGGTGTGCAACGGCGCGCAACAGGCGCTGGACCTGATCACCCGCGTGCTGATCAGCCCCGGCAGTCGGGTGGCGATGGAAGACCCAGGTTATCCGCCCGCGCGCCTGCTGTTCGGCACCCACGGCGCCGAAGTCGTCGGCGTGCCGGTGGATGCAGAAGGTATTGTGGTCGAGCAGATCCCCGAGGGCACGCGGATGATTTATGTCACGCCGTCGCACCAGTTTCCGCTGGGCATGCCGATGAGCCAGGCGCGCCGCGAAGCCTTGCTGGCCCGGGCTTATGAGCTGGGCGCGATCATCATCGAGGACGACTATGACAGCGAATTCCGCTACGAAGGCCGGCCTACGGACTCTCTGTTCAGCCTTGATCAGCGGGGCATCGTGGCCTATGTCGGTACCTTCTCCAAGACCCTGCTGCCGGAATTGCGTCTGGGTTACGCGATCCTGCCGCCGGCGATCCTCGAAGCGGTGATCCGCGCCAAACAACTCACCGACTTGCACGCCTCGACCCTGCCGCAATGGGCGCTGGCCAAGTTCATCGCCGAGGGTTGTTTGCTCAAACACATCCGCCGTTGCCACGGGATTTACGCCCAGCGTCGCGAACGGATTCTGGCGCGTATGGCCGGTGATCTTTCACCTTGGCTCGACGCGGTGCCGGCCAGTGCTGGCTTCCACATGGCGGTATTCTGCAAGGTGCCGGTGGATCTGCCGCTGGTGATCGAGCTGGCGAAAAAGGTCGAGGTCGGGCTGTATTCGATCAATGGGTTCTATCATCAGCAACCGGCGAGAAACGGCCTGTACTTCGGCTTCGGCGCCATCGAGACGCTGGACATCGACACCGCTCTGGATCGCCTGCGCGACATTCTGCAACAAGTGGTGTGAATGATTGGTCTGGGCGATTAACCGCCGATTGGTTATTGGTGATCAGCAGGTGCAGGCCTATTCTGCACTGGCGTTATCCCTCAATGAGCAGGATTCGTCCGGCCTGATTCAGGAGTGTGAGCAATGTCCAACCAAGTGATCAACACCGTCAAGGTGCGCGCCGCCGCCGGGCGTTCGGAAGAACTCGGCCGGCAGTTGCAGAAGATCGTCGACACCTTGCGCCAGACACCGGGTTGCGATTCCTATCTGGTCGACCGCTGCCCGGACGACAACCACCACTGGACGGTGAGCGCACGCTGGCAGTCGGAAGCGGCGATGCAGGCGCATTTCAACCGGCCCGAGGCGCAGGGATTTATTGACCTGATCGATAGCCGTTTGGCCAATAGTGTGGATTTCAACTCCTTTCCGATCGTCTGATCTGCCCCTGTGGCGAGGGAGCTTGCTCCCGCTCGGCTGCGCAGCAGTCGCAAACCGGCCAATGTGATTCGTCTGAAGGAATCAGGTGCCAGGTTTTGGGGGCGCTTCGCGCCCAGCGGGAGCAAGCTCCCTCGCCACAGTTGTTTCTCATCCGGCCTGGATTGGTCACCCGATCTTCCCGAATATTGGCCGTTTGAATACCCCACCCCGCAGACTACTGTGGTCACCACCCCTCCCCAACTGGTGATCCACCATGAAAGCCCTGCCCCTCTTCACCGCCGCTCTCGCCCTGTCCATGTCCGCCGCAGCCCTGGCCCACGACCCATCCGAGAAAGTCACCGTCCTGCAAGACCAGATGCTGAAAAACGCCCCCGGCAAGAAAGCCATGATGATCGAAGTCGACTACAAACCCGGCCAGTCCTCCATCGCCCACAAACACGACGGCACCGCCATGGCCTACGTGCTCGAAGGCGAAGTGATTTCCCAGGTCAAGGGTGAACAGGCGATCACCTACAAGAAAGGCCAGTTCTGGTACGAACCGGCCGGCTCCGAGCATCTGGTGTCGAAAAACGCCAGCAACAGCAAACCGGCGAAGTTGCTGGTGTTCATGGTATTGGCCCCGGACGAGCAAGTATTGATCCCCCTGAAAAACTGATGGTTGTTTGCACAGCCATAAATAAAAAGGCGCAAAACCGTGTTTCGCGCCTTTTTATTTCCCGAGGCAATTAGCCGATTTGCCTTAAAGCCAATAAAACTAATGCATTGCCCTAACTCGAAAAATTGTCAGCTTGTTTACAGCTTGGCGGGTTTAGTCTGAATTAACTGTCGTGCGCTCGCGATCCACAGCCGCGACAACTCTGACTTTCCGACTGAAGTTGCTTCACGGGAGACTCACCATGAAACTTGCCTTTGCCAGTACCCTGGCGATATCGGTTTTAGCCTTGTCCGCCTGTTCCGTACCCACCGCGCCAAGAGCGGTCTCGTCCCTCGATACACTGTTCACCCAACCGGTCGGCCGCAGTAGCGTCGCCCAGGTGAAAAGCGGCCCCGGCGTGTCACTGGGCGTGGTCTACAGCCCGAGCACCCAGACCAACCGCGAATACCTGCGTGAATATCAGGCCAACGCCGGCACCGGTTTCGGCCAGAGCCTGCTGGTGCAGCCGATCCACGACGCCTACGTCAACACTTCGAAACCGGACATGGCGGTGGACTGGGTCAAGGCCTCGCTGCAACGGCAGTTCGGCTCGGTCACGGTGTACCCGGACATGCAGAGCCTGCGCGCGGCACACCCCGATGTGGTGGCGATCGTCGACACCCACAGCCAGTTGATCACTTCGCGCAGTTCCGACATCAAGACTGATGTCAGTGCGGACTTTTATGATGCGAAGTTGAACTACATCGGTACGGCGAAAGGTTCTGAAGCGAAGGAATTGACGCCGGTGTGGGCGGACTTCAAAGGTTCTGACGAGATAGTCGCTGATATTAATCAGCAGCAGGATGTGCAAGTTCGGGCGCTGCAGAAGTTTGATCAGTCGCTGAGTAATTTATTGACCAGACCGACAGATAAAGTGTCGATGCTTGATAACAAACAAGCACATAAGTTGTATTGACTCTCAGGCCCTCATCGCTGGCAAGCCAGCTCCCACAGGGATCTGCGGTGAACACAAATTCTGTGAACAACCGAAAAACCTGTGGGAGCTGGCTTGCCGGCGATGAGGCCAGATTAATCAACAAAAAATTCATCAGACATAAAAAAACCCCGGCATCTCACGACACCGGGGCTTCTTCATTCAACCACTACTCAGGCCAGTTCAAGCTCCGCAGTCGCCGCAGCAGGCACCACCGCTTGCCCGCTCAACGCGAGGTCCAGCAGCTCACGGTTGGCAACGGCATACATGGCGTAGTCAGTGCCGCTCGCAGCACGGATTTCCACCAGCATGGCGCGCCAGCGCTCGATCATGCTTTCGTGCTGTGCCATCCACAGCGCCAGACGTGCTTCCACGTCCTGAGTGCCGTCGCCCTGTTGCAGGACGGAGATGGTGATCGCACGTTGCTGCCAGTCCACATCGTCGCGGAACGCTTCACGGGCCAGGGCCTGCCAGTTGTTTTCAACCGGCAGCGCGCTGATCTGTTGCAGGTACCAGGTGATGTCCAGCGCACTGCCGACGGCGAAGTAGGCCTTGGCCACTTCGGCCGGATCCTGGCCAGTGACGTCGGACGCTTCGATGATCGGCAGCAGGGTGTACAGGTGCGAGGTACCCGCCACCATACGCGCCAGTAACTCCGGAACACCGGCCGCAACATAAGCCTGATAACGCGCCTGCCAGTTTTCACGGATTTCGCCGCTCAGCAGTTCGTCGAGTTTCAGGCCCAGCTCCTTCAGGTGCGGACCGAAGTGCGCGACGTCACGGGCAGCGTTCTGCTCGTTGCGACGGGCACGCAGGAACCAGCGCGTAGCGCGACGGCCCAGACGCATCAGCTCGTCCATCAGCTCCAGTTGCACGTCAGCGGAGACCTGATAGTCCAGCGCTTCGATCTGACGGAACCAGTGCGGGAGGTGGAAGATGTCACGCACGATCACGTAGGCACCGGCCACGTTCGCCGGGCTCATGCCGGTCGACTCTTTGAGTCGCTGAACGAAGGTGATGCCCATGTGGTTGACCAGATCGTTGGCGATCTGGGTGCTGACGATCTCGCGCTTCAGACGGTGGCGACGCATGGCTTCGGAGAACTTGCTGACCAGGGTCGGCGGGAACGCCGTTTCCATGTCGCGGGTCAGGTAGTCGTCGTCCGGCACCAGCGAGTTCAGCAGCTGTTCCTTGAGGTCGATCTTGCTGTACGAGATCAGCACCGACAGCTCGGGACGGGTCAGGCCATGACCTGCCGCAACGCGCTCGTTGATCTGCTCTTCGGTCGGCAGGAACTCGATGGCACGGTCCAGCTTGCCACGGCCTTCCAGATCGCTCATCAGACGCTTGTATTCGGCAATGCGCTCGTAGGCACGACGCGCCGCCAGGGACAGGGCCTGAGTCTGCTTGTAGTTGTTGCCCAGCACCAGACCACCGACTTCGTCGGTCATGCTCGCCAGCAACTGGTTGCGTTGCTTGTCGGTCATGTCGCCGGCCTGAACC
>Ga0153923_100057_pt1 | contig 62211 bp, 45 predicted proteins | sample TSNJ007MetaG_FD_104682 | JGI IMG/M metagenome (GOLD analysis project Ga0153923, IMG submission 104682) | Attine ant fungus gardens microbial communities from New Jersey, USA - TSNJ007 MetaG | ecosystem: Host-associated > Fungi > Mycelium > Unclassified | place: USA: New Jersey, Brendon T. Byrne...
AGCGGACATCGGCGTTTCCGGCGTCAACTCCGCCGTGGCCGAAACCGGCACCCTGCTGCTGGTGGAAAACGAAGGCAACGGACGCATGACCACCACCGTACCGCCGGTGCACATCGCCGTTACCGGCATCGAAAAGGTCGTGGAAAACCTGCGCGACGTGGTGCCGCTGCTGTCGCTGCTGACCCGCTCGGCGCTGGGCATTCCGATCACTACTTACGTCAACATGATCTCCGGCCCGCGCAAGGAACATGAACTCGACGGCCCGCAGGAAGTGCATCTGGTGCTGCTCGATAACGGTCGCAGCCAGGCCTTCGCCGACAGCGAACTGCGCCAGACCCTCAACTGCATCCGCTGCGGTGCCTGCATGAACCATTGCCCGGTTTACACCCGCGTCGGTGGTCACACCTATGGCGAGGTGTACCCGGGACCGATCGGCAAAATCATCACCCCGCACATGGTCGGTCTGGCGAAAGTCCCGGATCACCCGAGCGCTTCGTCGCTGTGCGGCGCCTGCGGTGAAGTGTGCCCGGTGAAAATTCCGATCCCTGCCCTACTGCGCCGTCTGCGCGAAGAAAACGTCAAAGCCCCGGACGCTCCACACCAAGTGATGCGCGGCCAGGGCAGCAAGTATTCGCGCAAGGAACGCTTCATCTGGAACGCCTGGGCGAAACTCAACAGCTCGCCGACGCTGTATCGGCTGTTCGGGTTCTTCGCCACGCGCCTGCGTGCGCTCACGCCAAGCAACGTCGGCCCGTGGACGCAAAACCACAGCGCACCAAAACCCGCCGCCCGCTCACTGCACGACATGGCCCGCGAGCATCTGGGCAAACAGGGAGATCGCTGATGAGCGCCAAGCAAAATATCCTCGCCAAGCTAAGGAAAAGTCTGACTGGTGCCACACCGATTACCGACGACTTCGATGTCGATTTGGTGACGCAGCCTTACACCTACAGCGCCGAGCAACGTATTCCGCAACTGCGCAAACTGATGGAAGCGGTGCACACCGAAATGCATCTGACGACCGGCGCAGACTGGCCGGCGCTGCTCGCGCAATTGCTGCGTGATCGCCAACTGCCAAGCCTGCTGATCGCACCGACTACGCCTCACGGGCAGCGAATCACACAACACTGGGCGAACAATCCTGATCTGCCGACGCTGAAGTCCTACAACCGGCCGATGGAAGAATGGAAAGCCGAGCTGTTCAACGACACCCCGGCCAGCCTCACCGCCACCCTCGGCGCAATCGCCGCCACCGGCAGCCTGATCCTCTGGCCAACCCGTGAAGAACCGCGGTTGATGAGTCTGGTGCCGCCGGTACATTTCGCCCTGCTCAAGGCCAGCGAAATCCGCGACAACTTCTATCAGGTGCAACAGGAATTCGCGTGGGCCCAAGGCATGCCGACCAATGCGCTGCTGGTGTCCGGCCCCTCGAAAACCGCCGACATCGAACAAGTGCTGGCCTATGGCGCCCACGGTCCGAAAGATTTGGTTGTACTGATCCTGGAGGACCAATGACGCTTCCGGTGAATTTCCTGCGTGATGCGCAGCAACTGATTCCAGCAGATCGCCGTTTCGACGATCCGCTGTCGACATTGGCCTTCGGCACCGACGCCAGTTTTTATCGGCTGATTCCCAAACTGGTGATCCGCGTCGAGTCCGAAGACGAAGTGGTGGCGCTGCTCAAACTGGCGCAGCGCGATCAAGTCCCGGTGACCTTCCGCGCCGCCGGCACCAGCCTTTCCGGGCAGGCGATCAGCGATTCGGTGCTGATTGTGCTGGGGGATAACTGGAACGCTCGCGAGATTCGTGATCAAGGCCTGCAAATCCGCCTGCAGCCCGGTGTGATCGGCGCGCAGGCCAATGCGTGGTTGGCACCGTTCGGGCGCAAGATCGGCCCGGATCCAGCGTCGATCAACGCCTGCAAGATCGGCGGCATCGTCGCTAACAACGCCAGCGGCATGTGCTGTGGCACCGCGCAAAATACCTATCACACGCTGGCCGGGATTCGTCTGGTGCTGGCTGACGGCACCCGCCTCGACACCGAAGACGCCGCCAGTGTCGCCGCGTTTCGCGCCAGCCACGGCGATCTGCTGGAACGTCTGGCGACATTGGGCCGCGAAACCCGCGCCAATGCCGAACTGGCGGCGAGAATTCGCCACAAATACCGTCTGAAAAATACCACCGGCCTGTCACTCAATGCGCTGGTGGATTTCGACGAGCCTGTGGATATCTTGAGCCACCTGCTGGTCGGTTCCGAAGGCACCCTCGGCTTCATCAGCGCGGTGACCTACGACACGGTGATCGACCACCCGAATAAGGCCTCGGCGTTGATCGTGTTCCCGGATGTGGAAACCTGCTGCAACGCAGTCACCGTGCTGAAAAGCCAACCGGTGTCAGCCGTAGAACTGCTGGATCGACGCAGCCTGCGCTCGGTGCAAGACAAACCCGGCATGCCGGATTTCGTACAGCACCTGTCGAACAATGCCTGCGCGCTGCTGATCGAATCCCGCGCGGCTTCTTCCACGTTGCTGCAGGAGCAACTGGCGCAGATCATGGCTTCGCTGGCCAGTTTCCCGGTGGAAAAACAGGTCGACTTCACCGAAGACCCGGCCGAGAACGCCAAGCTCTGGGCGATCCGCAAGGACACCTTCCCCGCCGTCGGCGCCGTGCGCAAAACCGGCACCACGGTGATCATCGAAGACGTGACCTTCCCGGTCGAGCAGTTGGCGATCGGCGTCAATCGCCTCATTGCACTGTTCGACAAACATGCCTACGACGAAGCGATCCTTTTCGGACACGCACTGGAAGGCAATCTGCACTTCGTCTTCACCCAAGGCTTCAACAATCCGGAAGAAGTCGCACGCTATCAGGCGTTCATGGACGACGTGGCGCAACTGGTGGCGGTGGAGTTCGGCGGTTCGCTCAAGGCTGAACACGGCACCGGGCGTAACATGGCGCCGTTCGTTGAGCTGGAATGGGGCAGCGATGCCTATCAGCTGATGTGGCAGCTCAAACGTCTGCTCGACCCCAACGGCATCCTCAACCCGGACGTGGTGCTCAGCGAAGATCCGCAGATCCACCTCAAGCACCTGAAGCCGCTGCCGGCCGCTGATGAGATCGTCGACAAATGCATCGAATGCGGCTTCTGCGAACCGGTCTGTCCGTCGAAAGGCCTGACCCTCAGCCCGCGTCAGCGCATCGTGATCTGGCGTGATATTCAGGCGAAAAAACGCGCCGGCGTTGACACCACCGAGCTGGAACAAGCCTACGAGTACCAAGGCATCGAGACCTGCGCGGCGACAGGTTTGTGCGCTCAGCGTTGCCCCGTAGGCATCAATACCGGCGAGCTGGTGAAAAAGCTCCGCGCCCGCAACGCCACGCATCAGAAAACCGCTGACTGGATCGAAGGAAATTTCGCCAAGACCCTGCAAGGCGCACGCTTCACCCTGCACGTGGCCAACGGCGCACGGATGCTGCTCGGCGCACCGCGTCTGGCGAAACTTTCGGCGACCCTGACGCGCTTGTCCAAAGGCCAGGTGCCACTGTGGACCAACGCGATGCCGCAACCGGAAAAAGCCATTCGCTTCAGTCCAAGCGTCTCCGATGAGCGCCCGCGCGTGGTCTATCTGGCAGCCTGCGTTACGCGGGTGATGGGTCCGGCCGCGGGTGACAAAGAGCAAATGTCGCTCTACGACAAAACCCGTGGCCTGCTGGAAAAGGCCGGCTACCAGGTGGTGTTCCCGGACAATCAGGACAACCTCTGCTGCGGTCAGCCCTTCGCCTCCAAAGGCTATGCCGAGCAGGCCGAACACAAACGTCAGGAGTTGATCAGCGCGCTGCTGCACGCCAGTCGCGGTGGACTCGATCCGATCTATTGCGATACCAGCCCATGCACCTTGCGCTTGGTGCAGGACGTGGGAGATGTGCGCCTGGATCTGTACGACCCGGTGCGCTTCATCCGTACGCATCTTCTCGATCGCCTGGAGTTCACCCCGCAAGAGGCACCGATTGCGGTGCACGTGACCTGCAGCACGCAGCATCTGGGCGAAAGCCAGGCGCTGATCGATCTGGCGCGCAAATGCAGCAAGACCGTGGTCATTCCCGAAGGCATTCATTGCTGCGGGTTTGCCGGTGACAAGGGCTTCACCACCCCGGAGCTGAACAGCCATTCGCTGCGCACCCTCAAGGACGCGGTGCAGCATTGCAGCGAAGGCATTTCCACCAGCCGCACCTGTGAGATCGGCCTGACGCAACACGGCGGCATCGACTATCACGGGCTGGTCTATCTGGTGGATCGGGTGACCCGGGCAAAGGCCTGCTGAAGAAAAATAGAACCCTTGCGGGCAACCGTAGTCCACAGAACAGACCCCGAAAATCGGGGCTTTTCTTCCACTCGGTTGCCCGTCCTGACGGCCAGCGCAGTCTGGATCCCTCAGTTCAAGGAGATACACATGAAACGTTCTGTACTGTTAGGTCTGTTCGTTACTGCCTCGATGATGGCTTCCACTTCGTTCGCCGCCGACAAACCTGCCGACCTGTGCGATGCCAATATCCAGACCATCAACAATGCCAAGGGGCAGTTGTCAGCGAACCCGGAACTCAGCCAGCGCGCTGAAGCCAGTGTGAGCAAGGCGCAGGCGCTGAAAGCCCAAGGCAAGATTGATGACTGCGTAGCGGAAACCTCGCAAACCATCATAGAACTGCGTAAATCCACCGGCACCAACAACTGATTCAGGCCCCGGCCAACCTTCGGGTTGGCCTCGGGGGCCGTTTGGCGTACACTGCGCAGGCTTGTTGCCTCACCTGATGTACGAGGCAATGAGTTCGGGGCCGATTAGGATTCGACGCCGGTGACGAAACTTTAGGTGCATGCCGACTTGGTAACAGAAGTCGTAAATCCACTGTTGCAACTTCTTATAGTTGCCAATGACGACCAATACGGTGCTGCTCTCGCTGCTTAATTGCAGCTGACATGCACTCCTGGTGCCTTCGGGCCCAGCAATCATCAGGGGATGTCTGTAAACCCGAAATGATTGTCATATAGAACAGAATCGCCGTGCAGTACGTTGTGGACGAAGCGGCTAAAACTACACAACTCGCCCAAAGCACCCTGCCCGTCGGGTCGCTGAGGGTTAACTTAATAGACACGGCTACGCATGTAGTACCGACAGCGGAGCACTGGCGGACGGGGGTTCAAATCCCCCCGGCTCCACCAAATAAGCTATACAAATCAGGCACTTAGCGTTTACCGCAAGTGCCTTTTTTGTGCCTGAATGGGTGATTTTGGCTCGGTTATGCCAGCTTAATGACAGCGGCACGCGAAACGACTGGGGCGGAATATGAGTTCGGAGATTGACAGGGTAGAGGATCGCGCAAGAAGTCGGGGCTTGGTAGATGACCTCTATCAAGACGCGAGCCGTGTATACGTCGTGCATTACTCCTGCGAGTCTTTTTATGAAGGGTCCACCGGCGCCTCGAAACGGGTAACGTCTATTGCGGTGCGAAACCTAAAGTCAGCCCAGACCAAATCCTGGTCACTTCATAAATCAGCCGAGCTGAAAGGCTCGCTTGCAACAATGTCGGATGAGCTGGACAGTCACGAAAGATCAATGCTCGACGGCTATTTTGCTTCACTGCGCCCAGCCCGGGCATGCCGTTGGTCATCATACGATGCCCAATTTACGAAGAGTAACTCGACTACATCGATGGTCCGGACGGCGTAAATTTAGGCGCTGGCGAAAGTAGCTGAACTGGAGCAGGGAACAATGACGGTGCGTAGCTGTGCAGCGACATAGCGCCAATCAGTTTTCCATCAGCGGAAACCCCTAGAACAGACGACATTCCCTCTGTAGACAAGTGTCCTGAGCCCCGGCCATCCTCTTTTTTATGAACGGAGAGAGCCTCGAGGTACTCATCGAAGACTGCCTTCGTTACGCCATATGTCATGACATCCATTGCGTCATAGTATTTCTCAGGAACAAAATAGTGCTGCCCAAACAGATCCAAGCTGACGGGATCGTTGTGGTTCATATGCGCGAAAACGATGAAGTGATGGTCATACCCACCTAGCCCTGCCTTGGCGTCTCCATAGTTATGAAAAAGTGTCTCTTCAGTTGGCAGATCAGCCAGCTTGCGCTTGAACTCGACCAACACCAGCATGGAATCCATGCCAAATACTGCATCGCCCGCCGTGCGCTCATGCCTCCCAGACAGCGGCGCTGCAAAATCGCAAAGTCGGTGTTCTATTGCTTCAACGATGAACTTGTATTCGACTGTCTTTTCCCACCAAGTGAAATTATTCATTCAACCCCTGCCCAAATTTATGTTGTCTGATATGCCGTCTCCAATTTTATCGACTGATTACCGTCTGTCTTGATCTGCTTCACAGTTCGGCCCATCCGGTGCGCATCGAATGGGCACAGCCCCCTCTGCAGCAGATAACGCAGCGTCGAATACTCAGTAGTGACCATGCGCAGTGACCATCACTGGTGACCGCTCTCCCTGGTCACTGACGCATCAGATCCCCTTTTGCCGAAACACACCACGGAAGGCTGGCCCCCAGTTACTGCCAGCGTGTTTCGCGCACTTCGAGCGCACGTGCGTCGCGCAACTGGTCAATGCGGGAAGCCATCTACCGGCAGGTTCTCACGCACCCTTCACGCAGTGTCTTCACGCACACGGGGAGCTTAAAACGCCTGTGGGAGCGGACTGATTGGCGTTGGTACGCAGCCAGGTACGCACGATCAGTACGCACCCTCCGACGTGTATAAACACCTAGTTCGCACCGAGGTTCGCACTTCTGGTTCGCACCCTCTTACGCGAAGCTGGTGCGAACCCAGCCTGTGGTCACCACGCTGTTTAGTATAAGCGGTTGTTAGTCGCTGGTTTCCACCCTAAACAGGTCGAATCATAGTTGAAGGTAATGGTCCATAATTACGCTCTGCTGACTCCAGCGCATTGCGCATATTCAATTCAAGCGCAGGATAGACTTCGCGCAAAACATTTACATGCCACTCTTTCGGCAACACGCGCTTCACGGACTCTTCGCAAAGAACGGAATACAAGTCCGCCATGTAAGAATGAAACACCTTAACCCTTTCAATCCTATAACAGACACGCAATGTTCTACTGTTATAGCTATTGGAAATATCTCGACCTAGAGAATTAAGCTTTTCCCAAACTCGCTCATCTGCAACAAAAGTATCCATCATCATATTTTCGACGAACATGAAATTCGCTATCAAATCTCGAATAACATATCCACCAAGCCGACTAGGATAATAGCTTGATTTAAAATCGGCGACACCATGCCCCCCTGTGTAACAAAACCGGAAGCGGCATAAATCCTCGAGCACCTTCAATGCGACTTCATCACCGATACCGACCGATCGCATTGCTTTGTTTATTTCTATACCATCCAAGTATTGAAACGAGGCATCTGATGAGTACTGAACCAACGCAGACAAAACAAAGAGCCTCGTCAATTGCAAGGTAGTTCTACCAAGATGCGAGTCATAGGGATTACCGATCGGAGAAAACGATTCGTTATAGACCGACTGGTTACCTAAAAGGATTGCACGCAAAGCTTCATGCTTTGGCAGCGTGTATTTACCTCCCGACTTATGAGTATTGTAAGCCTTGCCTGGGTTAGAATAGCCATGCTCAATAAATTCGCGCGTCATTCTCAAGGCGTTACGAACATCTCCCGAAGCCAGGACCTCCAACAGAGTTCCAACATCCGTTCCTAAAACCGAACTTTGGATCAACTCTATAAGAACTGCAAGATCCGAAACATGTACTTTCATACCGTTTTCTGAAATGAAATCTCCTGACTGCCCAGATATTAGATTGGTCGCCAAAAAGAATCGCTTAGAAAGTACGGCTTCGATTTTTGGGGGTTCAATCAAAATCGGATCAAAATCGAAAGCATTGAAAGCTGGAGAATTTCTATGCTCAACGTACGTGGAACTTCTCAAAGAAATAACGAGATTGAGACGGAGCCTGGAAGAAAAAGCTACAGCCTCGGTAAATATGCTTGACTGAAGCTTTTCATCAAGTTGATCGATATTATCAATCACTAGAAATACGGGCGCCTGAGATGTGCTATAGGAGAGCAGCTTGTCTACATAAGGCTTTATGTTCTCATAATCCTCCGTTAGTTTTTTAGTGATAAGCTGATCAAACTGATCCTTATCTTTCGCTATCAAGAAAGCAGGGCCCTTTCTAATAGCTTCGATTTCCTTGTGGTAAGCCTTTTCTACGCACAAATCAAAATCAGAAAAATAAGGATCCTCAATTAAGTAATCCTTTATACACTCATATATATAGTCGACAGGCAACTTATCATTAGTGTACTTCAAGAAGTTTACTGAAATCCAATGAGGATAAGCCTTTCCTGCGACTTTATTGAAGACCGCAGCAGCAGTCACATTTCGCGTATAGTGCAAAAAGGTTGTTTTACCGGCTCCGACACTTCCCAAAATAACTATGGCCAACGGTTTAGCTTGACTTTGAAAGCGCTGTATACGATCCCGCAAGAAATTGGCGTCTTTCCTCTGCATAGGCCTAGCGGGTTGAGAGCTAAACAAATGCTGACTCTTCGAAATATGCATATTGATACGCCTATCGAATTTTATTTTTTCTGGCGAATTAACGTAGCATCTCTCGAAAAGCTCAGGATCCATTTCAATTATTGTGTCGGAGAAAGAAGTAGAGATCGCCGCCTCAATTAAAGGATAAATTAAATTCCTCGAGTCGGTACGAGGACTCTGAAAAAAATTTCTTAGCCGTCTTCCCTCTACCTGATCTTCAGTGTACCCAAGCAGGAAATTCTCAAGACTCGAGTTTACAACCGCGTGCCGAGAAAGAAGATCATAAAACTCCGTGTAATCGTCAACAAGAATAGACTCAATCGAATTGAACACCAAGGCGTACGAGTTATGAAATGTCACCTGGTCAACTCGATTTGCAGGAAATATCACCCACTGATTCCCATTGGTGACTACTGCAAATTGTACACCTAACGTTCTACAGTAATCTCTAGCTTGTAGAACAGCTTTCTCGAGTTCGCCTTGAATATTGGTTCTCGAAAGTTTTAAACGTCTATCCCTTGGTTGGGTCTTAAAGACAACGCCACTTTTCTTAGCTTCCACTACAAATGCTGTACTGGCCGTTCTGATTACATAATCAGCGTAAGTAGTCCCCTCATCGCCAGTCACACGTTCTTCGACTTGGACATCATTATGAGTCCATCCAAGAATATCAAAGAGAACTTTATCGATAAGTTTTAAGCGTGTTTCAGCTTCGTTAGCGCTCTCGAAGTCGATTTTTTTTGCTGTTGCGACCAATTCAGGTATTGCATTCTTCATAGATCCCTCTACCATCAAGACTTCACTGACGAAAACCAACCTACTGAGGATTCACGGACGAAGATAGCTGAGACAGCTTGGTTTGCGCTTGAATCCCTCACCTGTGCTCGACACAGGTGAGGGGTCTCTGAGATAACCATCAAGCGCGTACATCTATCACTAGCGGCTCATTGCCAGCACCCTGGAGGATTGAAGCATACCGCCTTACCCCGAGGCTACGTCAAACGCCTGGCTTTATTTAGCGGTCCTAAAGCAATACTCCCTCCTCCAATCTCCCTCGATTGACCCCTACAGAAGTACTTCTCAGCCCCCCCATAGCGAGTGCTGTGCGTTTTTTCATACGCTCACTCGGGCTACAAGAACGCTCAAAATCCCGCCAAATCAGCGCATTTCGATCGCGGTTCCCACAGAGACTGTGCAAAAAGTCTGCGGTGTTAGCTCTGATCCAGTCAGCTCGATCCTCGCTATGAGAAATCTAAAGTCCGCTTAAGCCACACGCTGACTCCTTATTACTTTGACTGCTCTTTCACGGAATGTGAGACAGGCACGAGACGGATTTCGCGCCGTACGGCGGTCTCAGGCTGATTCCGTGCGGCCAGCGTCAAAGAAGGCCGTCTGGCCGTCTCATATCCCTGACAGTTCCCTAGCAGATTCTGGACAGGCTCTGGACGGATTGATCGGGCGTATTTGGTAGGTGGAGAACGGGCGCTACGGCCATCAAGGTCGGGCCAGCTCGGAATGCTGACGGCGATAGCCGACGCGTCCAGAACGGGAGGGTCTGTTTCCAGCGCAGGAGCCGCCCAAATCCTTGACCATCCTTGACGGAGCCTTGACCAAACTTTTGACAGGTCTTGACGGTTTCCCCGGCGACAGACCACGCCCGGGCACGGCAAACACGCGCATAGCAAGGCCTGCGGCGATTCGCGCGGCCCCGCAGGCGCCCACCTCGTCAAGAATTCAAGATCACGGCCGTCAAGGATGAACGGTAAATGGAAAGGCCACCGCGCCCAAGGGTAGACGGGCCGGGCGCGCCAACAAATACTAGACAGGCCCTAGACGGATTACGGCCGGCAGGATAGCGGTCCGTTGCCGGGAGGGCTTGTAGTGGGCGGCTTGTGGCGGTGACGGCGTGCCGACTCGCTCCGAGCCTGTCTGGTATTTTGCGGGCGCCTGGCTCCTGACAGCAGGCCGGAGCAGGCGGCAAAAAACTACCGAGGATTTCTCGGTAGTCCGATTGCGAACTAATAACATCTGCAGATCATCGCTGGCGAACAACAAGCGGATTCAAATGCCTAACCAATCCACGGCCACGCCGACGGCGGTCAAGACCGAGCCCTCTGACCAGCTATAGATCCCAAGTGACTCAAGCGAGCTGATGAAAAAATTTTTATGAAAGCGCAATGTAGTCGGCGGGCACGCAATCGGACATTTAGTAAGGCAGCGAGCAAATACAAAGTCTTTTGAGTTGTGTATTCCAATGAGATTGGTGAGCGCGACATCGCATCTGCTCAGATATCTGTTCACATCGTCAATTGCGAAAACGATGGTTGGCGTTACCGGAATTACAGCGTGATCTCCGGGAAAGTCGGGAACAAGAAACTCACCCTCTATCGCCTTCAAAATGCCCCACCTACGCTTGCTTAGGGTTCCCATAGCCATGTCGATGTAACGCTGAATCTGAAAGCCGTTGATCATCCTTGAAGGAATCGTGGAATCCGGCCTGATGAAGCCTACGTGGCCCCTTTCTAGCCTCTCCTGGCTGTCAACTGAGAGATTTCTAGCCGGACGTTCTATGTTAAGACGAGCATCATCAAATGGTGCTTGCTTTGCGATGCCCCGATATCTCCACAGGAGGTAAAACTCCCCTAACGCTTCCTCGGCGTCGGCGTCGAAGTCGAAAATACGTTCATTCAAAATGGCATCGACAATTCGTTGAAAACGATCTTCTATTCTTTTTTGGTAGCCGTTTTCCGCTCGCTCGTCCCAGAGTCGTCTTACACAAAAAATAGAATTTTTAGGGGGCACAAAAATCCGTCGGCCATGCCTATTAGTGACTAGCTCGACACGTCCATCGATCCCGCAGAATCTTTTGATGGAGGCTTTCGGAATTACGTGCTGATCAACCGTAAGCGCGTGCGGATTTCCTTTCTGTGTAGGTTCGTAAGTCATTAGGCTTTAACGCTTCCCGGGTTCGAATTATGAGACTATCCAGAGCGGAGCTCGCGGTCGATAGTTGAGTGAGCAGCAGCGAGAGGCGAAAAAGGTCCTATCCAATGACCGCTTGTCGATCTGGCTTTAACGACCCAAGACTTCACCAGGAAGGTGCAAATTCAACTCAGCAAAGCGCACCGTGTATCCACAGCTGTATCCCTGCCAAAACCAAAGGACGCGAAGTCCAATGTTTACAGTATAAAATCATTCCAGTTCAAACGACCCCGGCCCACCAACTCTCAACGACAAAGCCCGCCTAGTGCGGGCTTTGTCGCATCTGGACATCAGCCAAACCGGGCACACAAACCCACAGCCTGCAGGCGATCATACTCGACAACCCTGGCAATGCTCTGCCTACTCACAAAAAAGGACGACACGATGTCGTCCTTTTTCCTATCTGCATTCATCAAAATCAATGAGCCGCGCTGAGCAGATCCGGACGGCTGGATTTGAGCATTGCCTCATTGACCTTGCCTTGAATCGAGCAGGTAAACATCCCCTTGCTGCCAGTCGTCAGCTCTTGCGGAGCAGGCTCGATTAGAAACACGCGCTCGGCACTGTCGACAACCAGCTTACCCGCCGTTGCGGATGGGTATTCCGGCTGCCAGTTGGATTTGCCGTGGGACCAGATTTCCGCGCGTGCGTAGAGTCCCTGCGACATGTCCATACGCGGCCCGCCCGCTTTTTCCAACTGGGTGTGGAGTTCATTCGGCGTCTGTTTGGCGTAGAACCCCCAACTGATGATGCGAGTGCCCATCAGGTCTGTATCTTCGGCGTAGAAGCCGGTCAACGCCATGCCGTCAATTTCGACCGGCTTGGTGAACATCCAGCGTTGCCCCATATCGCTCTTGGTGCCGCCGGACAATTTGATCTGGCCATTTTCGACAGTGCTCGGCACCAGATCCTTGAACAAAGGTGATTGCACGACTGCCAGGGAGTGATCGTCACAAGCGGCAAACGACGCCACCGGCGAAGGTGCAGCGGCAACGCTGAAAGCAGAAAAAAGGGCCGCAATGGGCAACAACAGGAAAATTGGTTTCATGGAATGACTCGAATGAAAGACTGAAGAAATCAGCACAGACGATATCACAATGATATCAATCGACAGACTTCAGAGTTTCAATCAATGCCCATGCCGATGATGCACATCCGGAAAATGCGCATGACTATGCCGCATCGGCGTGTGCACATGCGGATGACTATGCGGCTCTACCCCATCCCACTCAAACCCATGCGTATGCTGGTGATGCTCATCGTGAGTATGCCGATGATCGTGCTCAAGCCGTTCGTGCTGATGCTCGTGAACATGGTTTTCCATCAGATGAATCCATACCCCCACGGCCATTAACACCGCTGCGAGCAGGAACATCAGCGATATCGACTCGCCCAGCAGCAGAATCGAGATGCCTGCGCCGAGAAACGGTGCGGTGGAAAAGTAGGCGCCGGTGCGTGCGCTGCCGAGGCCGCGCAGGGCGAGGACGAACATTACCAGGCTGACGCCGTAGCCGAGAAAGCCGACCAGCATGATCGGCACCAGCGAGGTGGCGGCGGGTAGTTGGGTGCCGATTAACAGGGCCAGTGTGCAGTTGACCAGACCGGCCACGAGGCCTTTGCTGCCGGCGATGAACAGTGCGTCCGAGGCAGACACCTTGCGGGTCAAGTTGTTGTCTATGGCCCAGCAAAAGCAGGCGAAGGCCACGGCCAGTGGGCCGGTCCAGTCTTGCGCCGAGACGGCCTCTTGCGGCCAGGACAGCACAACACCGCCGGCGACGATGGCGAGCATGCCGATCACGATTCGTCGGTCGGCATTTTCCTTGAACACCACCCACGCCAGCAGCGCCGTGAGCACTGATTCGAGGTTGAGCATCAGTGACGCGCTCGCGCCGGACGTTCGGGTCAGACCGAACATCAGCGCCACCGGCGCCAGCACTCCGCCGAAGCCGATGGCACCGAGCAGCCATGGCCATTCACCGGTGCCGAGCCCGGAGGGTTTCCAGCCACGATCGCGGGCAAAACGCAGGGCGGTCAAGCCCAGACCGCTACCGAGATAGAGCAACCCGGCGAGCAGAATCGGCGAAATCTGTACCCCCAGCAGTTTGGCAAGGGGCGTACTGGCGCCAAACAGCGCTGCCGCAATCAATGCGTAGAGGACGCTCACATTCATGCCGGGATCACTCGCTGGGGCCGATGGAATACCGGCACCTATCATGGCAACGATCATGGCAAAAATCAGGTGAGAATTATGTGAACAGCTGATTCGTGTCAGGGAACATCACCCCTGGCGCATGCTCAAATCCAGCAACATTTAATCCGCGCAATCTCTGGGCGGTCGCTCGACGCAGGCTCTATGCTGCGAACATCGAGATGCAATGGAGTTGAAGATGAAGAGCTGGATTGCCGCCGCGCTGGCCGCGCTGATTTCCTTGTCCGTCCATGCGGCCGACGCCCCCACTGTGCGCGTCGAACCGATCGCGTTCACAACCAGTGTCGACAGCGTCCAGCGCAAACAGTCGATCAAGGGTGACCAGACCGCGCAGTACAGATTCAACGCCAAAGCGGGCCAGATACTGACCGTCGACTTCAAACCGTCCAACACCTCCGCCTACTTCAACCTCCTCGCCAAGGGTGCCGATTACGCGCTGTTCAACGGCTCGATCATGGGTAATCACTTCCTCGGCACATTGCCCAGCGATGGCGAGTACACGGTTCAGGTCTACCTCATGCGCAACGCCGCACGGCGTAATGAAGTGGCCAACTACGAGCTGTCGCTGAGGCTGGTCAATGGCGATGCCATCAGCCGTCAGCCACCATTCGATCAGACGCTGGAATTGCAGGGCATTGCCTTTCACGTCAGCACTGAACAGTGTCGATGGCAAACCCACTTTGCACATCGCTCCCAAGGGCTGGAGATCGACAATACGGTCATCATTCAAGCCTCAGCGGTGAGGTGGTACGCGCCGAAGTCGCCGATCTCAACAACGACGGTTCCCCTGAACTCTACGTGTTCACTCGCTCGCCCGGGCGCGGCATGCCGGGCGAACTGATCGCCTATTCGGCCAACAACAAGAAATCCCTGAGCGAAATCTACCTGCCTCCGGTCAGCGACAACCCGAAAACCGCCTAGGGTTATCAAGGCGAGGACTCATTTTCCGTGGTGGAAACCACGTTGGTGCAACGCTTCCCGGTGTATGACAGCGCCGACGCTGGTGCGGGTCGTACGGGGAAGATGCGTCAGGTTCAGTACAAGTTGGTGGCAGGTGAAGCCGGGTGGATTTTGCGCGAGGACAAGGTCACGGAATTCTGAAATGACCTGGCTCGTTACGGTCGGCGGATAAACCCTTGAACCACTTCTACACTCACACCGCCCCCACTGCCACGACGAGTCCCCATGACCACCCTCCAAGACCGCATGAAGCAAGGCAAGAACGCCCGCAAGAAATGCTCTCGCAGCACCCACGCCATCACCGGCAAGATGAACCGCGATCCAATCCCGCTGATCAAGGCCTCCAGTCAGGGCCGCGTCGCCTCACTGGTGGAACTGCGTTACGGGCGGATGCTGGTGTCGCCCTTCACGTTCTTCCGTGGCAATGCATTGCTGCAGGCGCATGATCTGTCGAGTACCGAAAACATGGGGCTGGCCGGGCCGATCTGTGGGGATGCGCACTTGATGAATTTCGGCGGGTTTGCCACGCCGGAGCGCAATCTGCTGTTCAGCGTGAATGATTTCGACGAGGCGCATCCCGGTCCCTGGGAATGGGATGTGAAGCGGTTGGCGGCGAGTTTCGTGGTGGCGGCGCGGGATTTGCGCCATGGCGAGTCGGTTGAGGAAGAGGTGTGTCGGCAGGTGGTCGGTGCCTATCAGGCGACGATGCTGGAGTGCGCCGAACAGAGCGCGCTGGAAACCTGGTACGAATCGATCAAGTACGAAGACTTGCTCGATCAGGCGCGCAAGAGTGCGCTGGAGCATGTGCAGCGTGCCGTTGATAAAGCGGAACGGCGCACCCACGCCGAGTTGCTGCCGAAGATCAGCGAGCGCGACGCCAGTGGGCGGCTGGTCATTCGTGACGATTTGCCGGAAATTTTTCATCTGCACAAGAACACCACGCTGCTCGACGCCGATGATGACTGGTTGCGGCTGGCGGACTGGCGGCCGTTGTTCGATACGTTCATGCGTGATTACCGCACCACGCTGCAGGCTGACCGGCGGGAATTGCTCTCGCGGTTTCACGTACAGGATCTCGCGTTCAAGGTGGTCGGCGTGGGCAGTGTGGGCAACAGGTGTCTGGTGGCGCTGCTGACCGACGATCAAGAGTTTCCGTTGTTTCTGCAGTTCAAAGAGGCGCGGCGCTCGGTGCTCGCCGATTACGTGAAGGCCAAATCCCGCACGCGCCATGAGGGCCAGCGGGTGGTCGAAGGCCAGCGCTTGATGCAGTCGGCGAGCGATCTGTTTCTCGGCTGGACCACTGGTCCCAACGGTCGGCATTTTTATGTGCGGCAATTGCGCGACATGAAGATCTCCGCCGAGCTGGAAAACTTCGACGCCGAAACCTTCGCCGCCTACGCCCGGGTCTGCGGCCGCGCACTGGCCCGAGCGCACGCCAAAGCCTCGGATAATGCGGCGGTCATCAGCGGTTACATCGGCAAGGGCGATGCCTTGGCCGACGCTTTGTTCAAATACGCCCGCAGTTACACCGCGCAGAACGAGCGCGACTTCGAACGCTTTCAACAGGCCTGCCGCAAGGGCCGGCTGACGGCGCGTTCGGAAGCCGATTTCGCTGCGGATCACTTGCCATGACGCGTCGCAGAGCGGTCGCCGCCGAGATGAATTTTTCTTCACTGCCCCGCTTCGATCAACACGGTACAGTCCGCTCGCTCATTCAAGAAACTACGGTTCGCCCGCGCTCTCCCGCGGGCTTTTTTTTGCCTGGCGTTTGCCGCCGAAGCGATACACCCGGTTTGTTTTTTTCCATCTCCTAGGCAATCCTGTCCCTCGACCCTGCCAACCGGAGCCCCCGATGCCGCTGCTGACCTTGCCCTGCCAACGCCTGACGCTCGCCATGCTCGCCCCGGAACAGGCCGAACTGGAAAGTGATTTCTATGCACGCAACCAGCGCCATCTTGCCCCCTGGTCGCCGATTCGCACCACCGAATACTTTTCCAGCGAGCAGATTCGCCGCCGGCTTGAAGTTCAGGCCAGTGCTTTCGAGGCCGGGCTGGCGATGCATTTCGCGCTGTTGACGCCGGATGGCCAACAGATGATCGGCGCGTGCAATTTCAGCGGGATCATTCGCGGCGCGTTTCAGGCGTGTTATCTGGGTTATCACATTGACCACGCGCATCAGGGTCAGGGTTTGATGCAGGAAGGCCTGGAGGCTGGCATCGGCTATATGTTCGATACGCAGAACCTGCATCGGATCATGGCCAATTACATGCCCGGCAACGAGCGCAGTGCGCGGTTGTTGGAGCGTCTGGGTTTCGAGCGCGAGGGCTACGCCAAGGCCTATCTGAATATCGCCGGCCGCTGGCAGGATCACGTGCTGACGGCGCTGGTCAATCCGTTGTTCGAAACGCCGGAGAAGCGCTGGTCGCGACAACTGGCGTGAGTTTCACAATTTGTTAAGCATTGGCGAAGTATGCTCAAGGCTCCTGCCCTTTCCGGTTGCCTGAAACCCATGCCGCGTGCCGCCACTTCACTGTTTCTACTCGCCGCCCTGCTGTTTTTTTTCGCTTTGGGTAACCACCAGTTGCAAGGCTCCACCGAGGCCCGGGTCGCCGGGATCGCCATGGAGATGCATCTGGACGATGACTGGGTGACGCCGCGCCTGTTCGGCGAACCGTTTCTGGAAAAACCACCGCTGAGCCTGTGGCTGGACGCCGGCGCCATGCGCGTGTTCGGCGTTTCGCCATGGGCGGTGCGGCTGGCGTCGGCGGTGGCCGGGTTGCTCAGTGTGATGGTGCTGTACGGCATGCTGCGTCGTTTCGGGCGCCCGAAAGCGGTGGCGTGGACGGCGGGGATTCTGCTGGCGACCATGGCGAGCTATTGGAGCAACGTGCGCGGGGTCGGCGAAGATGCGCTGCTGGCGCTCGGCGTAACCACGGCGTTGCTGGCGTTCTTTCAGGCGCAACGCGCACCGAACGCGGCTAACTCGCTGCTGTTTATCGTCGGGATCGCCATCGCCACGTTGAGCAAGGGCGTACTGGGATTGGCGATGCCGGGGGTGGTGATTTTCGCCTACCTGCTGGCCGACAACCTGATCGACAGGCGCTTGAAGATCGGCGCCTGGCTGCGTCCCGGCCTGCTCACGTTAGTGGGCCTGATTCCATTGCTGATCTGGCTCGCCGTGCTCTATCAGCGCGGTGGTTCGCACGCTGTCGCTGAAGTGCTGCTGACCAACAGCGTCGGCCGCTTCAGCGGCTCGTTCGTCGAGGCCGGGCATTACGAGCCGTTCTATTACTATCTGGCCAAACTGCCGGAAGCGTTCCTGCCGTGGAACATTCTGGTGTATCTGGGGCTGTGGCATTTCCGCAAGGAGCTGAAGGCCAACCGTTATCTGCTGTTTTTCAGCCTGTGGATCGTCGCGCAGTTCATCATGCTGACCCTGGCCTCGAGCAAACGCACGGTGTACCTGATGTCGATGACCCCGGCTGCGGCGGTGATCGCTGCGGAGTACGCGCGCGTGTTGTTCGAGCGCCTGCAGGCGCGTGAAACCGCCGACCGGTTTATCGGAAAAGTCGCCCGTCATCGTCAGGCACTTGCCGCTGGCCTGCTCACGGTGGTGATCGCCAGCTACCTCGGCGCGGCCCAGTGGGCATTGCCCAACGCCGACAAGGAACTGTCGTTCCTGCCGCTGACTGAACACATTCAGACCCTGCAAGCCAATGGTCAGCAGGTTGCGCTGTTCCAGGCCAATGAACGGGTCGGTGGCGCCAGCGTGTTCTACACCCAAAGCGTGCTCAAGGGTCTGGACACCGACGCGCAACTGCATGACTTCCTCAGTGCCTCGCCCTCCAATGTCGCGGTGATCTCGGCGGACAGCGAACCGGTCGCGCCGCTCAAAGTGCTGAAGACCATGATGGTCGGGCGTCAGGCGTACTATTTCGTCGGCTATTGAAGCTCTTCGCGCCAGACAAACAAAACCCGCCGTCACTGGCGGGTTTTGTTTGTGCTGACGCTTGGCAAACTTCAGCTCATCGAGTGCTCACCGAGTGCCAGTCAGAGGCTTCGATGAAGCCAAGCACCCGCGGGTCTGCTTTGTTTGCGGCAGACACAAACAGCGAGGAGCCATAGCCAGGGTCAGAAACCGGTGTATTCAAGTCCTTCTCCAGCTCCGCCATGCACTCACTGTGGGTCACCAGAATCAGGTTACGCCCCGGAAGCTTGTGCGCCAGCGCTTCCTGCAGGATGTGGCCCTTGCAACTGATCAGCCAATCTTCACCCGTGGCCGCGCGGTTGAACATGTAACCGGCGGTCTGCACGGTGCGCAGCATCGGGCTGTTGTAGATGTCGGCGTTATTCAGGCCCAGATGCTCGAACTGTGCGCCGACACCAACCGCAACACTGCGCGAGCGGTCGGTGATGCCATCATCGCCACTCAGGCACGGCGCCGGCGAGTGATCGCAGCGCTCGACGTGACGCACCAGCACAATCATCTCGCCCTTGGCCCAACCGGCCGCCAGCGCCTTGGCACCGGACATATTGCCATGGGCCAGATCCGGCACCGCCGCCGGGGCGAGCAGCCACAGGGTCAGCGGAATCACCAGCAGCGACGCGCCGAGCACGGCCCAGGTATTGCGATAGCGGGCCAATCCGCTCAGGGAGATCGAGCGTTTGACGCCGAACAGACTCAGTCTCAATTCCACATCGGGCCGCCTCGTCGGCATCCATCACAGTCAATTCGATGCGGCGAGGGTAAGGAAGCGGGCGTAAGTAGCGAGTGAAACGCATGTGAAAAAAGTCTTGAAGCGCCCTTGTTACAAATTCCGTAGGACAAAATCCTTTCAGCTCTCGTGTTTGCGGCCGATACAGACCTGCTAACACCCTTGCTGGCTCAAAAAAACAACAATCTTCCAGCCTGACCGACGATCAAGAAGCACAACGTTCCTGGAGGAATTGTGATGAATAGCTGGTTCGGCAACATCAGCGTGAACATGAAATTGGGCCTGGGCTTCGGCCTGGTCCTGGCCCTGACCTGCGTCCTCGCCCTGACCGGCTGGACCAGCCTCGGCGGCCTGATTGACCGCAGCAACTGGATGAGCGACATCACCCAGCTCAATGCCGGTCTGACCAAGCTGCGCGTGGTGCGCCTGCAATACATGCTGACCAACGGCGACGAAACCGCCGCGCAGAATGTACAGACCACCCTCGAAAGCTTCGCCGCGCAGCAACAGGCGCTGATCAACAAGTTCAAGAGCCCGGAAAACGTCAAACTGCTGAAAGAGCAGGCGGCGACCATCGCCGAATACCAAGCCTCGCTGAACAAGATGCGCAACGCCTACCGCACCGGCAACAGTGCCCGCGACGTGATGGGCACTAACGCAGACACCGCTTACAACCTGATCGAAGCGATCAGCAAGCGCGTGCAGCAAATGGACATGAGCGAGCAGCGCTTCGAACAGTTCCAGGCGATCACCGAAGCCAAGGAAGCGTTCATCCTCGCGCGCTATGAAGTGCGCGGCTACACCGCCACCACCAATAACGAAACCGAGCAGAAAGCCGTCGGCCAACTGAACGTGGCCATCGACAGCCTCAAGCAGTTGAACACGCACTTCTCGGCGACTCAGCAAGACACGCTTCGTCAGCTGGAAACCGCCCTGACCAACTACCGCAGCGCGTTGCAGGCGTACAAGAACGCCAACAGCGAAGCGGTGCAGGCGCGTAAAGAGATGACCGATCAGGGCACCGCGATCGTCAACACCAGCGAGCAGCTGTACCAGATTCAACTCGACCGCCGCGACATCGAAAGCGCCCAGGCCCGTACTTTCCAGCTGATCAGCACCCTCCTGGCACTGCTGGTCGGTGTGATTGCTGCGGTGATCATCACCCGCCAAATCACCCGTCCGCTGCAAGACACTCTGGCCGTGGTCGAGCGCATTGCCAGCGGCGACCTGACCCAGAACGTCACCGTCACCCGCCGCGACGAACTCGGTGTGCTGCAACAGGGCATCGCACGCATGGGCGTGACCCTGCGCGACCTGATCAGCGGTATCCGCGACGGCGTCACCCAGATCGCCAGCGCCGCCGAAGAACTCTCCGCCGTGACCGAACAAACCAGCGCCGGCGTGAACAGCCAGAAGGTCGAGACTGATCAGGTGGCCACCGCCATGCACGAGATGACCGCCACCGTGCAGGAAGTCGCGCGCAACGCCGAAGAAGCCTCGCAAGCCGCTGCTGCCGCTGATGGCGAAGCCCGTGAAGGCGACAAGGTGGTCAACGAAGCCATCGCGCAGATCGAGCGTCTGGCCAGCGAAGTGGTGCGCTCCACCGAAGCCATGAGCGTGCTGCAACAGGAAAGCGACAAGATCGGCAGCGTCATGGACGTGATCAAAGCCGTGGCCGAACAGACCAACCTGCTGGCACTCAACGCCGCGATTGAGGCGGCGCGTGCCGGTGAAGCCGGTCGTGGGTTTGCCGTGGTCGCCGACGAAGTCCGTGGTCTGGCCCAGCGCACGCAGAAATCCACCGAAGAAATCGAAGGCCTGGTCGCCGGTCTGCAGAACGGCACCCAGCAAGTGGCTGCCGTGATGAACAACAGCCGCGCCCTGACCGACAGCAGCGTGGCCCTGACCCGCAAGGCTGGCGACTCCCTGGAAAACATCACCCGCACGGTGTCGAACATCCAGTCGATGAACCAGCAGATCGCCGCCGCTGCCGAGCAGCAAAGCGCCGTGGCCGAAGAGATCAGCCGCAGCATCATCAACGTGCGCGACGTGTCGGAACAAACCGCCGCTGCCAGTGATGAAACCGCAGCGTCCAGCGTTGAACTGGCACGCCTGGGTGGTCAGTTGCAGCAGATGGTCAGCCACTTCCGCGTCTGATCTTCAGTCAGCGCCAAAGGGTAAATCCAATCGCGGGCAAGCCCGCTCCCACAGGAAACGAGTCGAACACAAAATATGTGAACGACCGAAAAACCTGTGGGAGCGGGCTTGCCCGCGATGGCGTCCGACCAGTCAACCCAATGTCAAAGACAACCCGCCTTGTGTAGGAGCTGCCGCAGGCTGCGATCTTTTGATCCTGTTTTTTAAAATCAAAGTCAAAAGATCGCAGCCTTCGGCAGCTCCTACAGGGGTTGTGATACGCCTCTATCGTGTCCCGCGCTGGCGCAACGCCGACGGCATGAAATACGCGTCTTCCGGCACCGGTTGCGAGAAGTCGACGGTGGAGGCTTCTTCGTTGTCGAGGTTCTGCACGTAGTAACGCCGGGCCTGCAGGTCGTGGAACACGTCCAGTGCGCTCCACGTCGTCGGCAGGTCGTAGAAATTTTTCAGGTAGGCCATCGACACCCGCCACAGCTCCCCTCGCCCATCGTATTGATCGACCAGCGCCGCGCCCCAGCTGTCCTCGTCGAGGAACAGCACGCGCTTGGAATAGATATGCCGCGCCCCCGGTTTCAGGTTGCCCTCGACCACCCACACGCGGTGCAACTCGTAGCGGGTGAATTGCGGGTTGAGGTGGCCCGGGGTCAGCAGTTGCGCGTACTTCACGTCGGGACTGCCGACCTTGTAGTTGTTGTAGGGAATGTAGATTTCCTGCTTGCCCTTGAGCTTCCAGTCGTAGCGATCCGGCGCGCCGTTGAACAGGTCGGTATCGTCTGCCGTGCGCAGGCCATCGGACGAGGCGATCGGCGTGTCGTACGCCAGGTTCGGCGCGCGGCGCACGCGGCGTTGGCCGGCGTCGTAGACCCAGGCCTGACGCGGGTCCTTGAGCTGATCGAGCATCTCGTGCACCAGCGCCGCACCGCCGGCCAGTCGCGCCGGACTTTTCACGAAAGCGAGGTAGTAGAACAGGATGTTTTTCAGGTCGGCGTACTGCCCGCCCGGACGGTAGAAGTTGAACAGCGCTTCCTGCTGCGAGGTCACCAGCGCAAAGCTGCCGTTGCGCTGCACCGGGGCTTCGGACGCGCGACGTACCACGTAGATTCCGCGATAACGGGTGATGTGGTTCCACAGCACTTCGATGCCGTCCTTGGGCACCGGGAACGGTACACCGCCGTAGGCATCGGCGAACCCGCTGCCGCCCTCCAGCAGCTTGGCCGACGTCGCGTTCTTCAGGGTGTTGTCATACAGCCACTGAGGCGCCGAACCGGAACGACGCGACGGATAGACCGGCATCTGGAACGTGTCGGGGTAGCTGTTGAACAGCGCGATCTGACCGGGGCTGAGGTGGGCCTTGTACTGATCGAGATTGGCCTTGGTGATGGTGAACAGCGGCTTGTCCGCGGCATATGGATCCGGGTGATGCTGGCCCGGTTTGTAGCCGGCGGGCGCCTGGGTGATGCCGCCGGTCCAGGCCGGAATGGTGCCGGCGGCGTTACCCGCGCGCTCGGCGCCCATGGGTGTGAGGGTGGTTTTCAGTTGTTCGGCTTGTTGGGGGGTGATGGCGGCCAATGTGCTGCTCGCGGCGAGCCCCAGCACGAGTACCAGCGTTGTCTTCGTCAATCTTGAAATATGAACCATGTTCTTCTCCAGAATGCGTACCCTGTGGGAGCTGGCTTGCCAGCGATAGCGGTGGGTCAGCCACCATTGATGTCGAATGTGCTGCCGTCATCGCGGGCAAGCCCGCTCCCACAGGGGAATGAGTTGTCCCGGGATCTGCGTCTGAAACTCACAAGAAATACTTGAGGTTGAACCCGACGTTGTCGCGGTCGCGAATCCCGTTGTTCTGCCCGCCGCCCCAGAAGTTGGTGTATTGCACCTCGGCTTCGAGCTTGTTCTGGTAGTTGGCCTTGATCCCCAGGGTGTAGGCCTTGCGCCCGTCGATGGTGTTGCCGGCCTGATAGCTGTTGCCCTTGAAGTCGTCCTTGTAGACGACGTAAGGCGAGACGTTGACCCCGGCGTACACGTCGTTCCAGGTGCCGTTGAACATCACCGTGTAGCTGTAGGAGTTGCGGTTGACCTGATCGTCACGATCACCGCCGGACACATAAGAGGTGTTGCCGGTACCGGCGTAATAACGCGTGCTGCCGTCGTAGGCGGTGTATTGCAGGCTGCTGCCACGCAGGTGTTCGGAGGCCAGTTCGAAGATGCCGAACATCGAGTCGAACGATAGCGTCGGGCCGAAGTTGTAGATGCTGCCCAGCGAGGTGTTGAACGCCTCCACGCGCTCGGCGTTATTGATCTCGCTGTCGAGGGTGACCATCTGCCCGCCAACGTTGATCGCTTTGCCAGTCACTGCTGTCGCCGCACCGTTGGCCAAGTCGCCAATCAAATCGTTGGTAGCCGCCACACCGATCGGCAGGTTCGGTCGATAGGCGATCTCACCGAACACCGATGCCTGGCCCAGGGTGGTGTTGAAGCTGAAACCGTACATGCGAATGTCTTCGGCATAACGCCGATGCGCCTGAATGTTGCCCATCACATCGGCCGTCGCCAGACCGTTGGCCAGTGCCCCGGCCTGACTGCCGGCGACACCGGCGAGCATGTTGGTCAGGGCATTCATGTCAATGCCTTTGTAGCCACCGAGGTCAGCGGCGATGGTCGGCTCCTTGGCGTGGTAGTTGACCAGATACAGGCCGAACTCGGTGCTGTTGAGTTCTTCGGCGATGTAGCGGAAGGCGAAGCCGAACTGGCCGTCGTTGCGTGCGTTGTAGTCCTTGCCGATCGACGCCACTTTCAGCGTGTTGCCGTAGGCCGGTGTCACGCCGTTGGCGTACAGGCCGGTGCTTTTCAGTGCCGGGCCGAGCAACGGGTTGTTGCCCAGTGCGCTGTACAGGCCGATGACGTTGCCAAAGCCGGGTACCGGGGTATCGAGCGCAGTGCCGCTGAAGTTGTTGTAACCGGTGTTGCCGCCATCGGCGAACAGGTCGGTCTGCGAATAGAACGTGCCGACCGGGTCGATGCGGGTTTCCTTCCAGTTGGTCTGGTAGAAGCTCTCCAGGGTCAGCGAATCGCTGAGGCCAATGTTGAAGCTCACGGCCTCCACCGGCATCAGCACTTCCTTGACCTCGGCCCCCGGCAAACGGTATTTCGCCGCGTCCACCGGGTTGGTGGTGTTGACGCCGCCGCGATAGAAAATCCCCTCGCCCCAGTTGAACACCTGACGCCCGACCCGTGCGGTGACGGGCATCTGCGCCACGTCCCAATTGCCGTAGACATAGGCGTCGAGCATCTCGATCCGGCTGCCGGCGATGTCGCGGGTCTGGCTGGTGAAACGGTCGTCCTGCGGATAGCTCTGGCTCGGCTGCGCCGGGTTGTTGTTGCGGTAGTAATCGTTGCGCTTGTCCATCAACTGGGTGTCGTAGAACGCCGTGCCGCGCAGGAACATCCCGTAGTTCTGGTAGTTGGCCTCAAGCTCGGAAGTGATCTTGTACACCTCGGAAACCAGCCCGGTGTCGAAGTTGCGATTGCCGTCGTTGGTGTTGACGTCATCGTTGTTCTTGTCGCGGCCCTGCACCCGCCACAAACGACCATACGACAGGGTCGTGTCGATCGAGCCGGTGACCTGATTGTCCAGCACGCTGAACTCGGCCGCCTGCAGCGCATCCACCGCGCAGAGCTGCAGCAGCCCTGCCAGGCCGACACCGGGAAGTGCTACGCCGGTGAGGCGCAATCGAGTGTTGATCATGGATTCCTCCTTCCTTGTTCTTATTGTTTTTTGCGTGGCCGCGATGGCTACGGTGCCAGTCCAGCGCGGACATAAATCCGGCTGTGCGCGCCGAAATGCCCGAGCAGTTTGAACAGCTGCTGATTGAGTGCCGGATGCTCGAAGGTCTCGCGCTGCAGTTGATTGCCGCTGCTGAAATCGCTGGTCACCGGAGCCGTATCCAGCCATTGACCAATGGCTTCATCGAACGCCGCCGAGTCCTCCACCGACTCGGCGCTGACCACGTCGCGCAGGTAATCCACCGAGTACGGCGGATACTGTTTGTCCAGCGCCACATCGGCGTAGGCCGCGAGCATCGGATGCGCCTGACCGGCGCGCAGCACGCGGCGCAGCCAGGTCGATTGATATTTCTCGATTTCCATGTGGCGGGTGGTGACGCGCTCGATGGACGCCTGTTTATCCTCGGCAAAACCGGCCAGCGCCTTGCCCTCCAGCAGCAACAGGCTGGGCAGCTCGACCCCGGGCAATGGCTTGGCGTGATACGGCTGGGTCAGGTCCTGCACGTGGTGCACGCCCCACCCGAGGAACCGATAGCCCCAGTAAGGATGGCCAGAGGCGAACGCCAAACGCGCCAGCCCCAGGTACTGATAGGCGCGCCAGTCCGGCCAACTGCGCTGAAGAAACCCGGCAGCGGCATACACCACCGGACTCTCATGGAAGAAGCCCATGTGGAACGGCGCCTGCGAGCTGTACTGAAAACGCGCATCGCCGAACGGCTGCGGGCCGAAGCCATACAGCGCGCCGACCTCGCCGGGGCTGTCGCTGAACAGGTTGATGTCGTGACCGTAATCCGGCTCGTCGGCGGCGCTCGCCAGTACCGCCAGCGCAGCGACTTTTTCGCCGTCCGCCACGCGAATGAAACGCTGACGATTCCACGGTGAAAGCGTCTGCTCGACCATCACCTGATCAGCGCTGAGATGTTCGCGCTCAGGCAGGTCTTGACCCGGCAGCGGCTGAATGACCATCGCCAGATGAATGCGCGGATTGAGCCGCAACGCCGTGAGAAAGTCGTGGCGCAGATCGTCACTCGGCACCACGGGCAGTTTCAGGTTGTCGGGGCGCGGCGGGTACTGGGTGAAGTGTTCACGGGCGAAGCTTTCCTGTTGCTCCAGCAGCGCGACCACCGCCGGATACTGCTCGGCGAGAAAACGCTCCAGCGGCTCGACTTCGACCGGCGGCGCATCGCGCAGCGCCGGCAATTCCTGCAACGCCAGATAGCTGCCCAACGTATGGTTCGACCAACCCCACGCCGTCGGGGCCGTTGCACAAAGCAGCAACAGGAGAAAGGTCAGCTTCATTGCTTTTAATTCTTATTGGAGGTGCTGTGGGGGTTGAGCCTAACAACCGTCCCCGGCGCTGACACTGTCCGATCTCACCAGAAAAGTTCTCCGATAGCGCCATATGAAGCTCACCGCTCACCTGTGTAGGAGCTGCCGAAGGCTGCGATCTTTTGATCTTGTTTTTAAAAATCCAAGTCAAAAGATCGCAGCCTTCGGCAGCTCCTACAGGGGATTGGTGGTGTTGTTTCAGGCGGGGTAACCGGTGATTTTGCGGATGCTCTGGTACAACGGCTTGAGCTGGCGATACATGCGCAGGTACACCTCTTTGTATAAACGTTCGTAGACTTGCTGCGCCTCGAGTTGCGGTGTGAACACCGTCCCGACGCGGGTCATCGCGGCAATCGCCGTGCGGAAATCCGCATACAAGCCCAACCCCACCGCACAACAGATCGCCGCGCCCAGCCCGGACGCTTCGTACACATGCGGACGCTCCGCCGGCAGACCAAAAATATTCGCCGTCAGCTGCATCGCCGCATCACTCTGCGAACCGCCACCGGCCACTCGCAATCGCTTGACCGACACCTTCGAACGCTTCTCGATGTTCTCCAGGCCTTGGCGCAGCGCATACGCCAGTCCTTCCAGAATTGCCCGGTAAATGTGCGCGCGGGTGTGCACGTCGCCGAAGCCGATCATCGCGCCTTTAGCCTCGACACCCGGCTCACGAATCCCCGGCGACCAATACGGTTGCAGCATCAGCCCCATCGACCCCGGCGGCACCGCGTTCACCAGCGCATCGAACAGTTGCTCGGGCTCGATGCCCTGCTCTTTTGCCTGCTGCATTTCGCGCAGGCCGAACTCGTTCTTGAACCAGCTGACCATCCAGTAACCGCGATAAATCATTACCTCGCAGTTGTACTGATCCGGCACCGCCGAGGGGTACGGCGGGATCAGCGGGACGATTTCCAGATAGCGCGAGCGAGTGCTGGTGATCGTCGCGGTGGTGCCGTAGGACAGGCACACCGTGCTCGCATCGACCACGCCGGCACCGACCACTTCGCAGGCCTTGTCAGCGCCGGCGGCAATCAGCGGCAGCCCCTCGGGAATCCCCGTGTGACGGCTCGCTTCAGCGCTGATATAGCCAAGGGTTTCGCCGGGTTTGTGCAAGATCGGCAATTGCTCCGGACGCACCGCCAGCGCCTGCCATTTCCAGTCACTGGGTGCAGCCCATTTCAGGCGTTTGAAGTCGAACGGCAGATAGCCGACGCAACAACCCACCGAGTCGACAAAGCGCCCGCACAGACGATGAGTGAGAAACCCCGAGAGCAGAAGAAACTTGTCGGTCGCCGCCCAGACTTCAGGCTGGTGTCGGGCGATCCAGTTGGCCTCGGCCTGCGCGCGAAAATAATCCACGGTGGCCTGCGCGCCGACCAGTTTGAACAACCAGCCCCACGGCCCCTTGATCCCGCCCTCGACTTCACTCTGGCGCTGATCGAGCCACAGAATCGCCGGGCGCAGCGGCTTGCCCTGAGCATCGACATTGATCACCGTGCCGCGCTGGGTGGTCAGCGACACTCCGGCGATCTGCGCACGATCAATCCCGGTTTGCGCCCATACCTGCTGGCAAGCCTCGCCGAGTTTCGCCCAGTAATATTCCGGATCCTGCTCGGCCCAGCCCGGTTGCGTCGAGTAGTACGCCTGCAACTCGACCTTGCCTTTACCGAGCAGATTGCCCTGCAAATCGAAGAGCAATGCGCGCACGCTCTGGGTGCCGTTGTCGATCGCCAGCAGGTAGCGCTTGTTCGAGTGGTTATCCATGGCGATCTCTTCAAGGGGCCTCAAGGCGTGGCATCCGGCAGACCGTGATGGCGTTGCCACAACGCCCGGTAACGCTGCAGCTCTTGCTGCCAGTGTGCATCGTCCCAGCCCAGGCGGGGCTGGCAGAGTTGGCGGATGGCAGCGAAATGCGCTTCGCCACCGCGCACCAGCAACAAGCCCAGTCGGGTGCGGCGCAGCAATAGATCATCGAGGTGCAGCACCATTTCCGCCTCACAGGCGAAGGCCAGTTCGGCCCACAAGGTGTCGGTGTTGCCGACCGTTTCGTGACCCGACTCGGCGATCAACTGCGCCAGTCGCGGCAGGTCGCGACCGTGGCGTCCGGCCAGACGTCGCCACTGTTGCGGGCTGAGTCCGGGGATCGGCAGTGGCGCTACAGCGGCAAAAACCGCTGCGCCGTCATCTTCGAAATCGCGGCCAAGCATGTCGGCACAGGCCTTGAGCACTTCGATGGCTTGCGGGCGAAACGTCGTCAGTTTACCGCCGGCTAACGTGACACAACCCGGCTCCTGCCACAGCACATGCTCACGGGTTTCATTCGACGGCTTGCCTTGCTGTTGACCCGCCGCGCTGCCCACCACCGGACGCACGCCGGACCAGGTCGACAGCACATCGCTCGCCGTCACTTCGGCACCTGGAAATTGTTGCGTGCAAGCCGCCAGCAGATAGTCGAGTTCGTCGGCGCTGATGCTCGCGCTCTGATCCAGATTCTCGCGATGATCGAGGTCGGTGGTGCCAACCACCGTCGCCCCTTCCCAGGGAAAAACGAACACTGGCCGACGGTCGCGCTCATGCAGAAAAGTGAAGGCCTGCGCCACCGGCAAACGCCAGCCCGGCAGCAGCAGATGACTGCCGCGCAATGGCCGTAGCTGTCGCGGTGCCTCGGGCAAACGCAAACGCTCAGCCCACGCCCCGGTCGCCACCGCCAGCACGCCGCAACGCAATTGCCGCGACCCACCCGCTTCACAATCTACGATCTGAACCCCACACACCCGGCCGTCTTCACGCAGTAACTGTTCGACGCGCACCCCGTTAAACGCAACCGCGCCATCAGCCCGCGCTTCGCGCAACACGCGCATCACCAGCCGTGCGTCATCGGTCAGCGCATCGACAAAACAGGTGCCACCCAGCAGCTGGTTTTCCTTCACCCCCGGCGCGAGAAAACGCAGTTGCTGCGCGTCATGAAAACGATGGCTGCGGCGTCCGGCCAACGCGTCGTAAACCGACAACAATCCACCGAGCACACGCGGCCCGGGAAAGCCGCCGCGATAGTGCGGCATCATGAAACTCATCGGTTCCACCAGCCCCGGCGCTTCGTCGAGCAGACGCTGGCGTTCGCGCACCGAATCACGGGTCAGGCGCCACTGGCCCTTGGCGATGTAACGCAAACCGCCGTGGACCATTTTCGACGATCGGCTGGAGGTGCCCCAGGCGAAATCCCGTTGCTCCAGCAGCAGACAGCGCCAGCCACGTCGCGCCGCTTCGCGCAGGATGCCGGCACCGCTGATGCCGCCGCCGATGACGATCAGGTCCCACGTTTCGTCGGCCAATGTCGGCAAGGTTTGCTGGCGCCACGCGGCGTTCCAGTCCGGGTGCATGACCGTCACTCCTGCAACAGCGTGCCGGGGTTGAGGCGCCCGGCCGGATCGAAGTGCCTGGTCAGCGCCTGCAAGGTATCCATCGCCAGCGCGCCTTTCTCGCGCGGCAGGTACGGCGCGTGATCCTTGCCGACGCCGTGCTGGTGGCTGATGGTGCCGTGGTTGTCGACGATGGTCTGGCTGGCCGCGTGCTTGAGTGCCTGCCAGCGCGCCAGCGTCGCCGGGTAATCCACCGCCGGGCGAAACACGTAAGTGGTGTAGATGCTCGAGCCTTCGCCATAGACGTGGGACAGATGGGTAAACACATGCACCCGTTCGCCCTCTGCCGCCAAGGCGTCACGCAGGCTGTTTTCGATCAGGTTGAGCAGATTGTCGACGTTGCTCCAGTCGGTGGCGGTTTCCAGGGTGTCGACCACGTAACCGGCGTTCCACAGGTTCTCGCGCAGGTAGGGGAAACGGAAGCGGTTCTGCGCCCATTTCTTGCCGAGCAAGGTGCCGGTGAACACGCCGCCGAAGGCTTTCAGATGCTGCCGCGCCTGGCTCAGCGATAGCGCATTCTGCCGACGATTGCCGGTCACGCCGAAGGTCAGCAGGCACTTGCCCTCGCCCGCTCCGCGCAGGCTCAAGTATTTCTCCAGCCAGGCGATCTGCTGCGGATGCCCGGCCAGCGCCAGTTGGGTTTCGGTCTCCACCGCGTTCGACAGACGCAGCATCGACAGCGGCACGCGCGCCTGAGCGAGTTGGCGAATCGCTTGCAGCGCCTTGCTCCAGTTGGGCAGGAACACTCCGTAAAAACGCTCATCGGCCGGCAGCGGACTGACCCGCACTTTGACCTCGGAAATGATCCCGAAACGGCCCTCGCAACCGAGCACCACTTCGCGCAGATCAGGCCCCGCCGCCGAGGCAGGAAAGGTCGGGATTTCCAATGGCCCGGCGAAAGTTTCCAGGGTGCCGCCAGCGAACAATTGTTCGATGCGGCCATAGCGCAACGACTGCTGACCGCTGGAGCGACTGGCGACCCATCCGCCCAGCGTCGACAGCTCCCACGACTGTGGGAAATGCCCCAGCGTGTAGCCGCGAACGCGCAGCTGACTTTCCACCTGCGGACCACTGGCACCGGGGCCGAACGTCGCCAGTTGGCTCTGCTCGTCGAGGTCGATCAGGCGATTCATCCGCGCCAGCGACACGGTCACCACCGGTCGCGGCGAATCCGGCGGGTTGATGTGCCCGGCCACCGAGGTGCCGCCGCCGTAGGGAATCAGGCACAGGTCCTGCTCATGGGCGAGCGCCAGCAACTGGCGGATCTGTTCGGCAGTTTCGGGAAACGCCACCGCGTCCGGATAGTTGCCCAGCGCGCCTTCGCGCAACGCCAGCCAGTCCGGCAGGCTCTGGCCCCGGGCGTGCAGCAGACGATCATGGGCGTCAACGCTGTACAAGGTGTGCGCCGCCAGCCGCGAGAGCGGCACCCGCGCCAATGCCGCGTCCAGCGTGGCATCCGGCAATACGTGCCCGGCCCCCAGTCGCTCATGGAGAAAACTCGCGCCCTGGGCCGGCAGTTCGACCACCGTGGTTGCATCCCCCCAGCCGTTCCAGCGTCGCATGCGTGTGTCCTTCTTATGCAGTCTGATCAGTGATGTGGCAGGCCTCCATACTAGTCAGCGGCCGCAAAGTGTCACGGTCGCATCCGGCCAGTTCGAGTAGCCAATTGAGTCAAACGTCGCGCAAGTGCCAGGCATTTACTTTAGTCGGGGTTTCAAATTACCTTTCAGCCATTCATTCGCTCACGCAGGCCTTGATCAAGGGATTCGGATCATGCAATCGCTCGGCTTCACCTCGGTTCCGCCGCTGCTCAAATACGTGCGCCATGCCGAGCAACTGGGCATGGCCATCGAGCCGGCGTTGGCGGCAGCCGGATTGCAGGCGCAGCAACTGAGCGACAATAGCCTGCGCCTGCCGGGCGAAACTCATGAGCGCCTGCTCGATTATTTCTGTGAGCACTCGGGCGATCCGCTGTTTGGTCTCAACGCGGCCAATTTCGTCCTGCCCAATTCCTGGAGCGTGCTCGGTTACATCACCATGAACTGCGCGACCCTGGGCGATGCGATGAGCCGGATCATGCCGTTCGAAAAACTGGTGGGCGACATGGGCGTCAGCCGCGCCGAAGTGCAGGACGGCCATGTGCATCTGATCTGGACTTGCCGCTACGAGCGTCCGCGAATTCGCCGGCATCTGGTGGAAAACGTTCTTGGCTCATGGCTGCAATACGCGCGCTGGATCGCCGACACGCAAATGTCGCCCGCCGCCGTGTGGCTGGAACATCCATGCCCGGCAGACGCTACGCAGGCGCAGTACGAAGCGTTTTTCGATTGCCCGGTGCTGTTCGATCAGGCCTATTCGGCGCTGATCGTGCCACTGGCGTATCTGCAATTGCCGCTGCGCCAGGCCGACGCGCAATTGCTGCGTACCCTGGAAGAACACGCGATGGGTTTGATGGCGACGCTGGAGGATGCGTCGCTGGAGCAGCGGGTCAAAAGCATCCTGCGTCAGTTGCTCAAGGAAGGCTTGCCGCGCAAGGAACAGGTGGCCGAGCAGCTCGCGGTGTCGGTGCGCACGTTGCAACGCCAGTTGCATCAGGCGGGGACGTCGTATCAGCAGATTCTCGATGATTTGCGTCAGGAGCTGGCGGAGCATTATTTGCTCAACAGCACGTTGCCGATTCAGGACATTGCGCAGTATCTGGGGTTTACCGAGCCGCGATCGTTTCATCGTACGTTCAAGAGTAGGCGCGGGATGCCACCGGGGGAGTTTCGGCAGATGCATCGGGGGTGATTGTTCTGGCCTCATCGCTGGCAAGCCAGCTCCCACAGTGACCGGGTCGTACACAAAATCTGCGGCTCGCACATAACCCTGTGGGAGCTGGCTTGCCAGCGAAGGCGGCAGTGGCCACACCAAAAACCCGACAGACAATTCCTCAATTTCAGCAACCCAATAAACCCACTGCAACCCACGTGTTTAAAGACACTCAGTGTTACGCCCTACTGCCTACAAATCCTTGCGCCACTGCCTACGGCTACGCCAGAATCCGCCGGCTTGTGCGCCCCGGAGGCCGTCGGTAACTTGAGTCCGTCACTGATTTCCAGTGATCGGGTTTAGTAGCCCGTGGTAATTCGGTTGGTCGTACATTCATTACAGGTGCTGCATACCTGAGCTTGATGGTGGCTGTACGTAGGGCGCTTCGGCGCGCCGGCTTAAGCTGAGTTCCCCGGTCTACTAACCTGCGTACAGCTGCCACCCTTTCGTTTAGTAGCAAAGGGGCTGGCGCTCAATGACGGGAACACAGCCTATGTTCAAAGTTACGCCAAACCCACCGGACACCGGTCCGGCCTCCCCCTACGAATCCCACGAATCAAGGAAATTCCACGAAGCCGCCGAGCGCGCCCTCGACCATTACCTCGGCCCGCCGAGGCCCGCGATCATGGCCACCCCGTACCAGCCCAATCGTCTCTACATGGCCAATCCGGCCAGCGGCACCGAACCGTTGCTGGCCGATGCCTGCGAATCCCTTGGCTCGGCCACCGTGATGCTCAACGACTTCGCCGGCCTGCTGGAAGGCTCGCACCGCAAGACCCTGCAAGGCATCGCGCAAGTAGTGATGGTGGCGGAGATCGCCATCAACCGCGTGCTGGATCAGTTAGTGCCGACCGAATAACGAAAAAGCCCGCAGCCAGACCTTAGTGGTTTGGCTGCGGGCTTTTTTGTATGGCGTGAATCTTTTTCCCTCACCCCAGCCCTCTCCCGGAGGGAGAGGGGGCCGACCGAGGTGTCTGGCGTCGTACATCGACCTGAATGACCGAGTCGATTATGGATTCGGTAAAGGAGGTTCAGGTCGGCGTATTTCTCGAATATCCCAGGGTCAGTCCCCTCTCCCTCCGGGAGAGGGTTAGGGTGAGGGGCTCTTCTCAGCTCAAACACTGATCGCGTTGGTAAACACCAACCGATTACCAAACGGATCAGCAATCGTCATGTCCTGACTGCCCCACGGCATCGCCTGAATCTGTGGGTGCGAGAACTTGTAGTCCTTGGCCACCAATTGCTGCTGGAACGCCTCCAGCTCATCGGTCTCGATGCGCAACGCCGAGCCCGGGGTCGCATCGCCATGATGCTCGGACAGGTGCAGCACGCACTCGCCACGCGACACCTGCAGATACAGCGGGAAATTGGCTTCGAAGCGGTGCTGCCAGTCGATCTTGAAACCGAGGAAGTCGACGTAAAACTCCAACGCCTTGGCTTCATCGAAGATCCGCAGGATCGGGGTGGTTTTACCGAAGCTCATGGGGTGCTCCCTGACTTGTTTGGCCCAAAAGTGTAGACGGGCTGGATGTCAGCAATTCGGCTTGGCGGTGGCTTTCTTTAATTGCAATGTGCCACCACTGTGACGCACTCCGCGAAACGTCAGCGAAAGTTGTTGCGCAAATCCCCGTCCCGCGCCAGAAACCGCCCCTCCCTGCGACCATTCGTCTGCCCATCGCGATAACTCAACACACCATTGACCCACACCCCATCAATCCCCTGCGCCGCCCGCTGCGGATCAGCGAAATCTGCCACATCGCGCACCGTTGCCGGATCAAACAGCACCAGATCCGCCCAATAGCCTTCACGAATCTCGCCGCGCTCTTTCAAGCCAAACCGCGCCGCCGACAGGCCGGTCATCTTGTGTACCGCCGTGTGCAGCGGAAACAACCCGAGATCGCGACTGAAATGGCCGAGCACTCGTGGGAAAGCGCCCCACAGGCGCGGATGCGGGAACGGATCTTCCGGTAGTCCGTCAGAACCAACCATCGACAATGGATGCGCGAGGATTTTTCGCACATCGGCCTCGTCCATACCGTAGTACACCGCGCCCGCCGGTTGCAGGCGCTTGGCGGCTTCGAGCAGTGGCACGTTCCATTCGGCAGCGATGTCGATCAGGTCGCGGCCGCTGACTTCGGGGTGCGGCGTCGACCAGGTGATGGTGATGCGGTGGGCGTCGGTGACCTGCTTCAGATCCAGCGTCGAAGAACTCGCCGCGTAGGGATAGCAATCGCAGCCCACGTGCTGGGTTTTCGCCACTGCTTCCAGCGATGCGAGCAACTGCGGACTACGCCCCCAGTTGCCGACACCGGCGCATTTGAGGTGGGAGATGATCACCGGGGATCGCGAGTGACGGCCGATGCTGAACGCTTCGTCCATCGCCTCCAGCACCGGTTCGAATTCACTGCGCAGGTGGGTGGTGTACACCGCGCCGAACGCAGTCAGTTCTTCGGTCAGTTGCTTCACTTCGTCGGTGGAAGCGTTGTAGGCGCTGGCGTAGGCCAGACCTGTGGATAAACCGAGCGCGCCGGCTTCCAGACTTTCACGCAATTGCTCGCGCATCGCGGCGATTTCATCTGGCGTGGCGGTACGGAACAGGTCGTCGAGGTGATTGCTGCGCAGTGCGGTGTGGCCGACCAGTGCGGCGACGTTCAACGTGGTGTTCGCCGCTTCGACGGCGGCGCGGTAATCGCTGAAACGTGGATAGACGAACGCCGCTGCGCTGCCGAGCAGGTTCATCGGGTCCGGCGGATTGCCTTTCAAACTGACCGGCGAGGCGCTGATCCCACAGTTGCCGACGATCACCGTGGTCACGCCCTGGCTGAGTTTGGGCAGCATCTGCGGCTGACGGATGACCGCGGTGTCGTCGTGGGTGTGCACGTCGATGAAACCCGGCGCGAGCACGCGGCCGGCGGCGTCAATTTCTTCCGTGGCGCGGGCATCGTGCAAGTCGCCGATGCGTTCGATGCGCCCGTCGAGAATCGCCACATCGGCGCGGTAGCCGGGCGTGTTGCTGCCATCGATGACGGTGGCGTTGCGGATCAGCGTGTCGTACTGCATGTCTGTCTCCCGGCGGGAGTCAGCGTCAACTCCTGCCCTTGATCAAATGGTGATCGAAGCCCTGCTCCACCAGATACCGCCAGGCTACCTGAACCTCTTCGGGGATGGCCTGCTCGACCTGAAATCCCAGCGAAGGGTAAACCATGATGCGGTGTACATCGCCGACCATTTCGTCGATCAGGCCCAAGACCCCGATCAGGTTGCTGACGTCATCAGGAAAACCGAACGACGGCGCATCAACAAAGGCTTCCAGTCCGGGCCACTGCACGGGCAGGGTCAACGCCACGCGCCGGATCGAATTGGGCTTGGTCAGAAACGTCGCGCGGCGCACGTCGGGAAACATCGCTCGGGCGAACGCGATGTTTTCAGCAAAATTGGTCGCGCGGGTTTCCAGGGTGAACTGCTGCGCCGTCACCCCTTGCGCCAGGGCACGTTGGGCAAAAATATCGGCTTCGCTGCGTTCCCACAAATGCCGGGTCCAGTTGCCGGTGCTGCCGGTGAACAACAGGTGCGGTGCCACGCCGTCTTTCAACAGTTGGCAGGCGTAATCGCAGACCCGCAAGTCGTAGGAGCCGCAGACCACGATCAGTTCACAAGCGCTGTGTTGGCGCCCCGCACCGAGGAATTTCCAGAGCACGCTGGCGTGCTGCAACGTCAATGTCATGACCGGGCAAACCTCTGGGTCGGGTGCGCGTTGATGAACAGCGCTCCATCGGCATAACCGTGCGCGCCCCTGCCGTCGAGCCTAAGCGCAAGTCGAGTGAAATCGGCATACACGCCTGCGGCGCCATGCGCGGTCAGCGTCGGGTCGTCGCCAATGCCGATACACAGCGCACCGCTGCTGATCGCAGACTGCACACCGCTGACCGAGTCTTCGAAGACCAGGCATTCGTCACTTTGCCGGCCCAGTTGTGCCGCCGCCAGGCGATAGGGATCGGGCGCCGGTTTGCCGCTGCGCACATCGTCGCGGCAGATGATGCTGTCGAACGCCGACGTCAGGTGGTGTTGCTGCAGAACGTGCTCGACCCGCGCCCGCCAACTGCTGGTGACCAGCGCCAGCGGCACGGCGTGCTCGCGCAGCCGGGCGATCAACGTCGCGACGCCCGGCACCAGCGCACAGTTCGTTACCTGCTCGATGGCGTCGACTTTGCGCTTGATCGCCACCTGCTGCGCTTCGTCAAACTCGGCGAACAAGGTCTTGAGGGTATGACCGCCGGGACGACCGTGGATGTGTTCGTCGATGAACGCCTGATCGACGCTGATCCCGTACTCGCGCGCCACGGTGGTCCAGGCGTGTTCAATCACCTCGCGGGACTGGATGAGCACACCGTCCATATCAAAGCAGACGGCTGTAAACGTTTGTTGAGCCATGAGTTGCACTTCGCATTTTCTGATGAGCAATGAACGCCAGCACCGTTCCGACCAACGCGAACAGCGCCATCACGTAGTAGGACCACTGCGGCCGGGTCTGGTACAGGTAACCGGCGAAAGGTGTGGCCAGGCCCATGGGCAAGGCCACCGCCAGGGAGTAATAAACCCCTTGAGTAAAGACCTGAATATCCTGCGGTGCCTGGTCGCGAATAAAACGCATGATCGCCGCGTGGTAGGCGGCAAAGCTCAGCGCGTGCAGGCACTGGCCCAGCAGGATCAGCGACACCGCGTCGCTGTTGGCAAACAGCGCCCAGCGCAGCGCCGCACAGACGCTGGAAAACATCACCAACGACAGCGGCGCGCAAAACGCCAAGACCTTGTTGGACAGCGCGAACCAGGTGATTTCCGCAATCACCGCCACCGCCCAGAACATGCCGATCGCCGAGGAAGAGAAGCCCTTCACCCCCCAACCAATCGAGGCCGTGGAAAAGTACAGGGTGTGACTCAGTTGAATGAAGCTGGCGGCAGCAATCGCAATCAACAGGCTTTTGTGCGCCAACAGCGCTTTCCAGTCCGGCCGTTTGCGCGCCGGGCCGGGCGGCGCCAGATGCGCCCGCGACACTTGGCGCTTCAGGCGCAGACAGGCCACGGCGGTGAGTAACATGCTCGCCGCGATCACCAGCGGCACCCACGACTGGCTGTACTGCGCAAACAGAAAGCCGCCGAGAGTCGAGGTCAGGATAAAAGCCGAAGAGCCCACCGCCCGCACCCAGCCGTAATTCTGCAGGGCCAGTTTGTCGCGCTTGAGCAGATAGGATTCGGACAGCGGCAGCACCACCATCCACACCCCGCCAAACAGCACACTCAGGCACACGAACATCCACAAATGCGGCGGGATGAAGTAGAACAGCAACGTACACAACGCGGCGGTAACGCTCAGAACAGCGGCGAGCCGCAACTGATCCACGCGCCAGTCGGCCACGTAGGTGATCAGCACCCCGGTCACCACCTGCGGCCAATACGCCGCAGCGATCAGCAAGCCGATTTCACTGGCACTGAAGCCCAGGGAATCGAGCCAGGTCGGCCAGAACGGATAGATGATCCCTTCCGCCGCAAAGAACCCGAAGAAGATTAAATACATTCGTCAACCATAGCCCGGTACTCCTGAAGCAGGGCTCCTCGGGGAGCCCTGAATACCATCCATTTATTCGAAGCGTTGTTGAGTAAAGCTGTTTCTGCCCTTGCGCCAGACAATCAGCGATTCACTCATGACCACCAGATCGACCATGCCTTCTTTCAGCGCATCCAGTGCGTCCTGGGATGAGCAAACGATCGGTTCTTCATGGCGGTTGAACGAGGTGTTGATCAAGGCTGCCTGACCGGTTTTCTGGTGCCAGGCCGTCAGCAGGCGATGCATGAACGGGTCGCTCTGCGGGCGAATGATCTGCGGGCGCGCGGTGCCGTCGATGTGCACCACCGCCGGACTCGCCTCGCGAAATTGCGGATGGCAGTCGTAGGTCATGGTCATGGTGTCGGCGGCCACTTGCTGCTCGTCCCAACCGACGTAGCAGGCCGCCGCCTGCTCGATGGCCGTGACCGGGCCGAAGGGCATGAACTCGGTGCGGTGCATGCGTTTGTTGAGCCAGTCGTTCACCTCGGCATCCTGCGCGTGATAGACGATGCTGCGGTTGCACAGCGAGCGCGGGCCGAACTCCATCTTGCCCTTGAACATGCCCAGCACCTGATTTTCCGTCAGGGCCTCGGTCAGCACCTCGATGATGTTCGACGGCGTGTGATAACCGAGTTCAGGGTAGTCACGAATGATCAGGTTGATGTTCTGCGAAACGCTGCGCGATTGTGGCCCGAGCATCATCGACGGATTCTTGAAACGGGTGCCGTTTTCCAGGTACGCGGCGCCGACTGCCGCCGCCAGTGCCAGGCCGCCATCGCCCATGCACGGCAGCACGTAGACGTCTTTGACGCCCGGAATCTCGCGCAGGCGCTGGTTGAGTTTGACGTTGCCAAACACGCCGCCGGCCAGGCACAGGTTGGCAGTGCCGCGCTGCGCCAGATGATGGCTGACGGTGGCCACCAGCAGGTCTTCGCTGTGACGCTGCACGGCGGCGGCGATGTCTTCGGGGGTTTCCCGGGCAAACAGGGTTTCCAGCGGCTCGCTGTAGGTGTTGTAGGACGGCAGGAACATATCGCCGCAGCGCGCCTTGATACGGCCGTCTTCGAAACGGATCATCTGCTGCATCACGCCCAGCAGTTTCTGCGGATCACCGAATGCAGCCAGACCGGTGACCTTGCCTTCATGGCGGTTGGGCTTGTAACCGAGCAGGTGGGTGATCCGGCCATAGAAATAACCGAGGCTGTCGATGCTGGTTTCCCGTTGCAGCACCGTGGTTTCTGTCGGGCTGTACCAGGTCACGGTCAGCGACTGGAAATCGCCGCGTCCGTCGCAGGTCAGGGTCAACGCGTCGTCGAACGGCGAGCAGACATAGGCGCCGAGCGCATGGCACTCGTGGTGATCGATGTAATACGCCTTGCCTTGCAGACCGTTGTCGACAATGAACTGGTCGAATTCGCCGCGTTTTTCCTTGTCGTTGTTGATTTCATCGGTCACCCGCTGGCGGAACTGCGCCAGCCCCTGGGGGTTGTTCCTGACCTCCTCGACAATGCGATCGAAGTACAACTCCAGGTGTTTGTCGGCACTGAACCCGGCGTTCCATCCATAGGCGACATGATCGACGTCTTCCAGCGACACGCCGGCCTGGCTCAACACAAACTCAATGGACTTGGCCGGCCAGATTTTATGGTCCTTGATCCGGGTGAAACGCTCTTCACTGACCGCTGAAAGAATCTGACCGTCACGTACCAGGCAAGCACCCGCCAAATCATTGTTCGTAATACCCAAAATGATCATAACTATTCCTTGTTTTCGCCAATTGAGGTGACGGCTTCGCCCACGCGCGTAGCGTGCAATGCAATAACCAGAGTCAATGACAGATGCCGGCCGTCATGGCCGACCATTACTCATCGGGAGATCGCGGATTCATGTGTGTCCGCCGAGGGGATACGCCTTTACGAGAAGGCATCAATGGGTGTCGCCATCGCAAATTCCTTTTGCCAGAAAAACTCCATGGGTGGTGCCGTGCTGAACGGGCCTCATGCCTGCAACACATAGAGCGCGACATGCATCGCAGCCGCCCTCGTTTCACCGCGGTAGCAGCCTAGCCGGGAATTCCCCGAATGCCCGGACAAGTCCCCGCTAAAAATTAAATTCCACTGGCATGTGGTGTATTTGCGGGGGTTTACCGGGACAAAAAACGGGCGATGACGGCGTGCAGCCGACTATTCTGTTGTTTGAGCCAGCGCTTTCGCGAGCAGGCTCGCTTACACAGGTTGATTGCATTCCGTCAGTCAGAATGCGGTCACTTGTGGGAGCCAGCCTGCTGGCGATGGCGGCGTAACATCCAACACAGATGCTGACTGGTCGACCGCTATCGCTGGCAAGCCAGCTCCCACAGATTCGGTGGTGTTTGGATGGTTTGTGTAGGGCTCACACCATTTCGTTACGAATCCACTCCACTACTGACGTGCGCTTCGGTACCCAGCCCAGCAGTTCGCGGGCGTGTTTGCCACGTACACGGCTGTTGGAGCCGAGGCCGTAGTTGGCCATTTCATAGCCCCACTCGGCTTCGGCGTCTTGCAGTGGCCAGTCTTGTGGCTCGCCGAGATTCAGCGCTTCGGCCATGGCTGTGGTCATGTCGATGAACGACGCTTCGCCGCTTTCGACGAAGTAGAAGGTGCCCGGCACGTTTTTGGTCAGCGCCAGCAGGTACAGGGCGACGACGTCTTCGATGTGCACGTTGGACCAAATGTTCTGGCCCGTGCCGACATGCCGCACCACACCGCTCTTGCGCGCTTGCTTGAGCAGACGCGGCAACTGCACGCTGTCGCGATTGACGCCCAGGCTGTGGCCGTAGATCAAGGTGTTGCAGATCACTGCCGAGTTCACGCCATCCTGCGCGGCGGCGAGGATCAGGTTGTCGATGGCCACGCGCGCCGCCTTGTCGACGGTCGGCTCCGGCAGGTTGTCTTCGTAGTAGATGACGTCGCTGGACTTGCCGCCCGAGGCATCGCCAACGATGCTCGAACCGCTGGTGTGCAGGAACACTTTGTTTGAACCGCGCAGGGCATCGAGCAAGGCTTCGACTGCGCCGCGATGGTCACTGCTGGCGGCGTTGATCACCGCATCGGCGGCGCGGGCCTGATCTGCCAGCAATGTACTGTCTTCGAGGGTGCCGATCACCGGGGTGATGCCCAGTGCTTTCAGCTCGTCAGCCTGTGCGGCGCTGCGCACCAGGCCCGTGACACTGTGCCCGGCCTGAACCAGACCGGTTGCGATGGAACCGCCGATGAATCCGGCGGCGCCGGTGATGAATACGTTCATGGAGAAACTCCCTGCGTGAATAAGTGATGCAGCGAGTATCGACCGGTCACCTCGATGGAAAAACCCGCCCTCGCCCAAATCACTGTTGCGCAGGGGTCACGAATCAGCCCTTGAAATCGGCGTTGGCGTACGCCGCGAGTTTGCTCTGGATGAAGTCGAGAAAGCACTGAATGCGCAGCGCCAGTTGCGAATTACGGTAGTACACCGCGTTGATCGGCTGACGATAACCGCTGTTGAATTCCGCCAGCAGCACCTTGAGGCGTCCGGCGCGGATGTCGTCGATGGTCATGAAGTGCGACAGGCAGGCAATGCCCTGCCCCTCCAGCGCCAGATGGCGCACGGTTTCACCGCTAGAGGCGCTGATGGCTGGGGTGATCGGCCAGCGGTCGCCGTGCACGTAGCGCAGCGGCCATTGGTTGAGGCCTTCGTTGTGGGTGAAGCCGAGCAAGGTGTGTTCGCTCAAGTCGGCAACCTGCTGCGGCGCGCCGTGCTTTTCCAGATAGGCCGGGCTGGCGACGATCAGCAGCGGACTGCAACCGAGCGAGCGCGCATGCAATGTCGAATCGGCAAGGGTGCCGATGCGGATGGCGACGTCGGTGCTTTGTTCCAGAAGGTCAATGATCAGGTCATTGCTGTTGAGTTCGAGCTGGATGTCCGGGTACAGATCACGGAATTCGTCAATGTACGGCACGATGGCGTGCAGCATGAACGGCGACGCGGCGTTGATCCGCAGGCGCCCGGACGGGGTTTGCTGGCGTGACGACAGACGCTCTTCGAGGGCATCCATCTGGTCGAGAATCAGCTTGGCCTGCTCGAAGAAATACTTGCCCTCCTCGGTCAGGTCCATGCGCCGCGTGGTGCGGTTGATCAGCGTGGTGTCGAGCTTGGCTTCGAGCCGCGACAGTGTGCGGCTGACCGCCGACGGCGTCTGCCCGACCTGTTCGGCGGCGGCGGAAATCGAACCGCACTCGATCACGCAGACGAAAATCTGCAACTCATCGGATCTGGCTTTCACGGAAACTCTCTAATCGAATGCGTATTCATCGTGGCGAGGGAGCTTGCTCCCGCTGGAGTGCGAAGCGCTCCCCTGCGATTCAGGTAGAAGCGAGGGCCGCTGCGCAGCCCAGCGGGAGCAAGCTCCCTCGCCACAGGATTTGGCCAAGCCATTCGATAGTAGCTTGATTCACTCAAGCCTTGAGGCCAAACACCTGCTTGAGATGCTGCTCATACCGCGCCACATCATTCTCGATGTTCGGCCGCTTCATCACATCCACACACAAAAACGTCGGCAACCCGCTCATGCCCAAAAACTCGTTGGCCTTGTGGAACGGGAAATACACCGCATCCACACCCTTGGCTTCAAAGAAATCGGTCGGGTCATCAAAGGCTTGCTGCGGCGCATTCCAGGTCAGCGACAACATGTACTGCTTGCCCTGAATCAGGCCGCCGCTGCCGTACTTCTGCGAAGAGTCGGAACGGGTGCGACCATCGCTGGCATAGAGGCTGCCATGGCCTTCGGTGAACACTTCGTCGATGTACTTTTTCACCGTCCACGGCGCGCCCATCCACCAGCCCGGCATCTGATAAATGATCATGTCGGCCCAGAGGAATTTCGCCACTTCTTCAGCGACGTCGTAACCCTCATCGATGAAAGTGGTTTTGACATCCAGACCACCGCGATCCAGCACGCTCAGTGCAGTTTCGTGCAGGGTGGCGTTGTAACGACCGTCGGAGTGGGCGAATTTTTTGCCGCCATTGAGCAACAGCACTTTTTTCATGAGAACGCCTCGCGCAGCCAGTGGGCTGGAGAAAGATGGGAAAACGAATGGCGGCAGGTTAACCATCCCTCTCGCGCGGAATAAGCCGCGTCGGCGCAAAATACATTTGATCAAAAAGCACGAATCGAATGCCGATTATTGCAATAGCATTTTCAGCCATCTGCATTTGAGGAGTTGTTTTGATGAGTGAACGCCACGGTTTCATCCTGCACGCCAAGACCCGCCCGGAAAAAGCCGAGGCCTTCGAAGCGCTGTTTCGCGCCTATGTCGAGCCGAGCCGCGCCGAGCCCGGCTGCATCGAGTACCACATGCTGCGCGACAAGGAAGACCCGACGCTGTTCATCTTTTACGAGATCTGGGAAAGCCAGGCGCACCTTGACGTGCACTCGAACCTGCCGCACATGCGCGAGTTTTTCGACAACCGCATGACGTATCTGGAGCGCGATTTCGATATCCGTCGGATCGGCATGCTCAGCGCTTCTTCGGCTAGCCGCTGATCAGCAAATGGGCGCCGAGTGCGCCCAGTCCGATAAAGAACACCCGCTTGAACAGCACGGCACTGATGCGCTGACGCAACCACTGCCCGAACCACATGCCCAGCATCGCCGGGATCAGCACCAGCAGCGAGGCGCTCAATTCGCCACTGCCCAGTGCGCCGCGCCAGAACAGGCCGCCGGCCAGCGCCAGGGTCGAGACGGTGAACGACAGGCCCAGCGCCTGCACCAGTTCATCGCGATTCAAACCCAACGCTTGCAGGTACGGCACCGCCGGAATCACGAACACGCCGGTGGCCGAGGTGATGACGCCGGTGATCAGCCCGCACAGCGGACCGAGCCACGGTTCATGGCGCGGATTGACCCGCAGCGTCGGCAGCAGCAACCCGCTCAACGCATACAGCAGCAACGCCGCGCCCAGCCCACGCACCACCCAATGCCCGCCCGCCATGCCGATCGACAACGTGCCGACGGCGGTGCCGAGGAAGATCATCAGCAGCAGCGGCCACAGGCGTTTGATCAGCGCCTGCAGATGCCCGCCGAACGCGAGTTGCCAGAGGTTGGTCAGTGTCGCCGGAATGATCAGCAGCGCGGCTGCCTGTGATGGCGCCATAGCCAGACCGAGCAGGCCCATGGCAACAGTGGGCAGACCGAGGCCGATCACGCCTTTGACCAGGCCGGCCATTATGAAGGTGGCGATGACCAGTAAGGACAAGGCCAGACCCAGGTTTTGATAGAAATCGGCGAATGCGTTCATGGCGCTACTGTGCGCCTTTGCGGGTGTACTGAAAATCTGCCATATACTGAGGCTGCCTCTTCCAATACAAGAGGCTTGGTATTTGATTAGGGCTTCTGGCCTCATCGCTGGCAAGCCAGCTCCCACAGGTTTCAGTGTGGACTACAGGATTTGTGCACAACACAAATCCTGTGGGAGCTGGCTTGCCAGCGATAGGGCTCGCCCGGACACCACAAAAACCACAGGCTGCCCCATGCACTTCGACCTCACCGACCTGCGCCTCTACCTGCACATCCTCGACACCGGCAACATCACCGCCGGCGCCGCGCGCAGTCATTTGTCACTGGCCGCCGCCAGTGCGCGGATTCGCGCGATGGAAGCCTCGCTGGGCACCGAGTTTCTGCAACGTGGCCGCCGTGGTGTGACCCCGACACCCGCGGGCAAGGCACTGGCGCAACATGCGCGCGTGCTGCTGCAGCAGTCCGAGCGCATGCAGCAGGATCTGGCGGATTACGCTCAGGGGGTGAAAGGTCAGGTGCGGCTGCTGTGCAACACCACCGCGATCACCGAATACCTGCCGGAGGCACTGGCGGACTTTTTGCGCGACCATCCCAACCTCGACATCGATCTGCAGGAGTTGCCCAGCGCGCGCATCACCCATGCGTTACGCCAAGGGGCGGCGGATCTGGGGATCGTGTCCGACGCGGTGGACAGTTCAGACCTGCAGACGCTGCCGTTTCGGCATGATCCGTTGGCACTGATCCTGCCCTTCGGGCATCCGTTGTCTGACGCTGCCGAGGTCAGTTTCAGCGACGTCCTGCAACATGACTTTGTAGGGCTGCGCGCCGACAGTGCACTGGCGGTGTATCTGGAAGAACAGGCGCTGCACAGTGGTTCGCGGATGCAGATCCGCATTCGCGCCGACGGTTTCGACGGGGTCATGCGCATGGTAGCCCGAGGTGCCGGGCTGGCAATTGTGCCGCTGGCCGCTGTCGAGCGGGCCGCGTTGCGGTCGTTCAAATGGGTTGCGCTCAATGAACCGTGGGCGCGCCGCACGCTCATGCTGTGCGCCAGGGACTTCACCGCGTTGCCCAATTACGCCCGGGCGTTGTTACACGCGCTCACCGATCCGCGCGTTTCTGAGCAGCCCGATGTCGACCCCAGACAACTGACCGACAAGCAGGGGCTATAGGGTTCGACTTCAAATCCTTCTGCCCGGAGTCCACATGACCGCGACCGCCCCCATCACCGTTCTGCGCGACACTCACCCACTGCCGGTACTCGATGCCTGCAAATGGGAAAAACTCGAAGGCGACCCGCACACCGTCAACCTCAACGCCTACACCAGCGAAGACGGCAGCAAGATCATGGGCACCTGGATCTGCACGCCGGGCAAGTGGCGGGTCGACTATGTGAAGTGGGAGTACTGCCACTTCCAGGAAGGCTACTGCATCATCACCCCGGACGGCATGGCGCCGATTCACCTGCGCGCGGGCGACATCTTCGTGGTTGAACCGGGGATGAAAGGCACCTGGGAAGTGGTGGAGACCGTGCGCAAATATTTCGTCTTTGCCTGACAAGCAAAAGATCGCAGCCTTCGGCAGCTCCTACAGGGTGTTCATCTTGCCCATGCAGGAGCTGCCGAAGGCTGCGATCTTTTTTGTCTCACATAAAAAAGCCGGGAGATCACCCGACGTGATTTCCCGGCAACACCTACTGCGAATTTTTAAATACACCCACAGTGATACCTGTGGAAACCGAGACCTGTGGCGAGGGGATTTATCCCCGATGGGCGCAAAGCGCCCCCCGCATTGTGTCAGTTGAAACGCAGGCTCAGTGGTTGCGACTGCTACACAGTCGATCGGGGATAAATCCCCTCACCACAAAGTCTCCGTTGCCACAAAAAGTATTGATGTCCAAGTTATTGCGGCTTGCGATAGCTGTTGATAATCGCCGAGAAATCCTTGCCCCCCTCCCCGCGCTGGCTCATCGCCTGATACAACTGCTGCGCCACAGCGCCGAGCACCACCGGTTGATGCGCCTGACGCGCCGCCTCGGTCGCCAGGCCCAGATCCTTGAGCATCAGTTCGGCGCCGAAACCACCGGTGTAACCGCGCGAGGCCGGCGCCGTTTCGACGATGCCCGGCCACGGGTTGTACATTTCCGAACTCCAGCAACGCCCGGTCGAACTGTTGATGATCCCGGCCAGCACCGAAGTGTCGATCCCCAGCGCATCACCCAGCGCCATCGCTTCGCTGACACCAACCATCGAAATCGCCAGCAACAGGTTGTTGCAGATCTTGGCGATCTGCCCGGTGCCGACTTCACCGCAATGCACGATGTTGCGCCCCATCTGCGCCAGCACCGGCTGCAGGGTGGCGAACAGTTCCGGGGTGGCGCCGACCATGAACGTCAGCGTGCCCGCGGTCGCGCCGCCGGTACCACCGGAGACCGGTGCATCAGCCATGGCCACGCCTTGTTTGGCTGCCGCAGCGGCGACATCGCGGGCGGTCTGCGGATCGATGGTGCTGCAATCCACCGCCGGCACGCCTTTGCCAATGCCGGCCAGCACACCGTCCTCACTCAGCCAGACGCTGCGCACATGTACCGCCGCCGGAAGCATGGTGATCACCAGCTCGGCGTCTTCGGCGGCTTCACGGGCCGAGGCGCGGATGGTGCCGCCCAGTTGCTCGAGTTCCGCCAGCACCGTCTTGTTCAGGTCTACCAGATTCAGAGAGTGGCCGGCCTTGATCAGGTTGCGCGCCATCGGCGCGCCCATGTTGCCCAGACCGATAAATGCGATTTTCATGGCCAGTCCTCAGCGCAGGTTGATGGTGGTGTTCACGCCGTCGTTGACGCTGTCGTCATCGAACCAGCGCGCCGTGACCGTTTTGGTCTGGGTGTAGAACTGCACCACTTGCTTGCCGTACGGGCCGAGGTCGCCGAGTTTCGAACCACGGGAACCGGTGAAACTGAAGAACGGCACCGGCACTGGAATCGGGATGTTGATGCCGACCTGGCCGACGTCGATTTCCGTCTGAAATTTGCGCGCCGCTGCACCGCTCTGGGTGAACAGGCCCGTGCCGTTGCCGAACGGGTTGGCGTTGACCAGCGCGATGGCCTGATCGAGGGTGTCGACTTCCAGCACCACCAGCACCGGGCCGAAGATTTCCTGGGTGTAGATCTGCATGTCGGTGGTCACGCCCGAGAACAGGGTCGGGCCGACGAAGTTGCCTTGCTCGTAGCCCGGCACCTTGATGTCGCGACCATCAAGTTCCAGCTTGGCACCTTCCTTGATGCCGCTTTCGATCAGATCGAGAATCCGCGCCTTGGCTTTCTTCGAGATCACCGGCCCCACATCGGTGCCCGCCTCGCTGCCGGCGTTGACCTTGAGTTTCTGCGCCAGCGCTTTCAGGTCCGGCAGCCATTGTTTCGCCGCACCGACCAGCACCACCACCGAGGTGGCCATGCAACGCTGACCGGCGGCACCGAAACCGGCACCGACCAAGGCATTCAGCGCTTGCTCGCGATTGGCGTCCGGCAGCACCACGGCATGGTTCTTCGCGCCCATCATCGATTGCACGCGTTTGCCGTGCTTGCCGGCCAGGTCGTAGACGTGAGTACCAACCGCAGTCGAACCGACGAACGACACCGCTTTGATGTCCTTGTGCGTGCACAGGCCATCAACCACGTCCTTGCCACCGTGCACCACGTTGAGCACGCCCGCCGGAACGCCGGCCTCGATCGCCAGCTCCACCAGTAACATGGTCGACAGCGGGTCCTGCTCGGAAGGCTTCAAGACGAAGGTGTTACCGCAGGCGATCGCCATCGGGAACATCCACAGCGGAATCATCGCCGGGAAGTTGAACGGGGTGATGCCGGCGCACACACCAATCGGCTGGCGCAGGGTGTAGGTATCGACGCCACCGGCCACGTTTTCGGCGAATTCGCCCATTTGCAGGGTGCCGATGGAGCAGGCGTGTTCGACCACTTCCAGGCCGCGGAAAATATCGCCCTCGGCGTCGGCAATGGTCTTGCCCTGCTCGGCGCTCAGCACCACGGCGATGCGTTTGGAATGTTCGCGGATCAGTGCCTGCAGCTTGAGCATGATGCGCATGCGCGCGCCGATCGGGGTCAGTTTCCAGGTCTGGAAGGCGCGGTGTGCGGCACTGATGGCGGCATCGACTTCAGCGGCGGTGGCGAACGGGACTTTGGCCAGTAGTTGCTGGGTCGCCGGGTTGACGATGTCGTGCCACTCGGTGGTCTGCGATTCGACCCACTCGCCGTCGATCAGCAGCTTGACCTTCTGGACCGTGGTTTCGTTGGGCGTAAGCGATGCGTTCATGCTGGTCTCCGAAACTTGTTTTTATCGTGGAGCCAAGGCGAAAGGTTCGCCTTGAGATGAGGCGTGTGTCACGAATTGGTTGTCGGACTGTTTTTGGAGTATAGATGTGCAAACTTCTAATAAGAACGCACATATAAGCCCGTCCATCATGCAAAAAAACATCACCTCCCTGGGGTCGCTGAACTGGGACGACCTGAAGTTTTTCCTCGAAGTCGCCCGTACCCGCAAGGCCAGCACCGCGGCCAAACGGCTCGCCGTCGACTACACCACCGTGTCGCGGCGCATCAGTTCGCTGGAAGCGGCGTTGGGCACATTGCTGTTCGAAAAATCACGCACCAGCGGTTTTGTCCTGACCACTGAAGGCCAGCGTCTGCTGGGATATGCCGAGTCGATTGAAAGCACGTTGCACATGGCTTGCGAGCAGGTTTCGGGGTCCGGCGTGGCACTGTCCGGGCACGTGCGCATGGGTTGCACCGAAGGTTTCGGCAGCTTTTTCATCACCCCGCAGCTGAGCCATTTCGTCGACGCCTACCCGGCGATCTCGGTGGACATCCTGCCGCTGCCGCACTTCATCAGCCTGTCCAAACGCGAAGCCGACATCGTCATTGCCCTGGAGCGCCCGGAGCACGGCCCGTACGTGTGCTGCAAACTCTGCGACTACCGCTTGCAGCTGTACGCGACCCAGGACTACCTCGACCAGCACCCACCGATCCGCCGCCCTGCGGATTTGGGCAAGCATCAATTCATCAGTTACGTGGATGACCTGGCGTTCAGCTCGGAGCTGCTGTACCTGGCGAACGTGCTGCCCGGCGCCAGCGCTAACCTGCGCAGCACCAGCGTCATCGCGCAGTTCGTCGCCGCGCAGCAGGGGCGTTCACTGGCGATTCTGCCGTGCTTCCTCGCCGCGCAGGATCCGCGCCTGCTGCCGGTGCTGCCCGAAGAAATCGACATCACCCGGCAGTTCTGGATGTACTGCCGGGAAGATCTCAGGAAATTGAAGCGGATCACTTTGTTGTGGGATTACATCCGTGAGGTGACCGAGCGCAATCAGGGCCTGCTGATGGGGCAGACCCGCGAGATGCGGTTTGCCGATTAATCGGCGCTGACCACAATCGACACCCGGCGATTCTCGGTGCGTCCGGCGGCAGTATCATTGGACGCCACCGGCTCGCTGCTGCCCAGGCCGCGCAACTGGATGTTCTCTTCCTTCATACCGACGGTGGTCAGCACCTTGGCCACACTTTTGGCCCGACGCAGCGACAGTTGCTGGTTATAGGTCTCTTTGCCCGACGCGTCGGTATGACCGTCGACCCGCACCCGCTCGATACCGACGCCGTGCAGCGCCTTGCCGATGCGTTCGACGATTTCCGTGCTCTGGTTGTTCAGGCTTTCGATATCGCTGCCAAACAGCACTTTGCCGGACAGGCCAAACTCCCAGCCCTCGTCGGTCGCCTCGAATCCTTGTTGCTTGAGGACGGCGATCTGCGCCGGGGTCAGGCCTTTCTGCGGTGCGGTCTGGCACCCGGTCAGCGCCAGTACGGCGATCATCAGCAAGGCGGAAAACAGTCGAGCGGGAAATGTGAACACGGAATCAGCTCCTGGTTTGAAGATTGACGACCGGGCTCTCCGACCCGGCCGTGAATTGAGCGCCACGGGACAGGCGCTTGGCCTGATACATCGCCGCGTCGGCCGCATTGAGCAAGGCGCCTGGCGTGACACCATGATCGGGGAAAACCGCGATGCCGATACTGAGCGACGTCACCACACTGGTATCCCCCGGCAGCGCGATGGGCACGTCCATGCTGGCAAGAATCTTGTCGGCAATGCGCTCGGCGTCTTCGATCTTGTGCAGCGGCGCGAGCAGTACGGCGAACTCGTCGCCGCCGAGCCGCGCCACCAGATCCTCTTCACGCAGCTGCGCGCGGATCCGATTGGCAACTGCCACCAGTACCGCGTCGCCGGCGGCGTGACCGAAGTTGTCGTTGATGCCTTTGAAACGGTCACTGTCGAGAAACAGCACCGCCACCCGCTCATTGAGCTTGCCGGCGTTGCGCAAGGCGCGAATCAATCGACCTTCGAAAAACGCCCGGTTCGGCAGGCCGGTGAGGCTGTCGTGGCTGGCCTGATGGGCGAGGGTTTCGTTCTCGCTTTGCAGGTGGGTTTGCCACGATTCGAGTTCGTCGAGCAGGGCATTGAAGTCGTTGCCGAGGTTGTCGAGCTCGGCGATCTGCGCCGGCGGCACCCGGCGATCCAGCGCACGCTCGCTGCGCGCGGCGTGGGCTACTGCCGCGAGGCTGCGAAGTGGACCGGTAATGCTGCGCAGCTGTCGGCGTGCCAGATACAGCGCGACCCAGGCACTGATCGCGGTGCAGAGGACGATCCCCGCCAGACCGCTGAGCAAGAAGCGCATCAGGCTGCCGCCGTGACCGACCAGCAGGATGCGTCCGATCTCACGATCCTGATGCACGATCGGCAGGCTGATCGGCTTTTCCAGAATGGTCCGGGCGGCCTGCATTTCCAGCTCGGAGAACAGGCCGTTTTCGGGACGCTGCCAACGCGCGAGCAACGTACCCTGGGCATCGAAAACCTGAGCGTCCGCCACTTCTTCGGTGGACGCGATCAACGCCAGCGCTTCCGTCGCGGCAGCCTTGTCGTTGAACACTACCGCCGCTTCCACGGTGTAGCTGATCGAACGCGCAATCAGGTGCAGGTTGTGATCGGCGTAGACCCGCAGCGCGAGAACCCCCAACAGGGTCAGCGATACACTGGCCATCGTCACGGCCACCAGCGCGACAATCAAATGTCCACGACCGATGACCGAGCCCAGTGTCGGGCGGGTTCTGGAGCCGAACAGTTTCATGGTGCCGCCGGTTTGCGGCGCGACAACTGCAGCACGCTCGGGTGGATGCGTACGCCGCTACGGGCGACGGAGTCGAGATTGACCTCGAAGGACACCTGCTCATCGCTGACGCGCAGGCAGAACAGGCTGCCGACCGTGCATTGATCGCCACCTTCGCTGATGCTCAGCACCGGATGGCCGATCAATGAAGAGAAGAGCCGACTGCGTTCATCTGCGGTGAGTTTGCCGATGTACACCGCATCACACTCGCTGACGATGGCCGGATTGTCGGCCAGCAGTCGGCGCACAGTGACCGGACGACCAGTGGCTTGCGTGGTGCCTTTGACCAGATCGTCGGTGTACTCGGTGGGGCCGACGATACACAGGCGCAACTGCGCAGGCTCGACCGGCCAGCGTGCGTAGCTGAGGATGCCCAGCACGACTTGCGTCACTGCCTGGGCGCGCTGTTCGGCCATGCCCTTGGGCGTTTGTGGCTGTGCCATGGCAATGCCCGTCAGCAAACAGAGCAGACCGACAAGCAATACGTGCTTGCAGCGAACCACGCGCTCTGTCGCCCAGACTGCCACCTTCATGCAGGGATTCTCTTGCATCGTACCGAAATGATGCCGCAACGATAGCACAGCGGAGTAACACCCGCGAAACAGTGCCTCCTGACCGGCTGGTCAGTAACCACCGCCAATCGCCAGATCTTTCATCCCCGAGCCTCGCCACCCTCCTCCAGTTCCAGCATCAGTCCGCTGAGGCGCTTGACCTTGCGCTGCACGGCCTCTTCGAACACGCCTGCGCGAGTTTCGACCAGGGTGAACCAGTTTTTCGCGCGAGTGATCCCGGTGTAGATCAGCTCTTTGGTCAGCACCGGATTCAAGGCATCCGGCAGGATCAGCGCAGTGTGCGCGAACTCCGAACCCTGGGATTTGTGCACGGTCATGGCGTACACCGTTTCCACGTCGTTGAGCCGACTCGGCAGCACGAAGCGCACGCCGCCCTGACCATCGTTCCGCGGAAAGGCCACGCGCAATACCGGTTTGCCCACGTCGGGGCCTTCACGCTCGGGCAGCTTGAGCGCAATGCCGATGTCACCGTTCATCAGGCCCAGGCCATAGTCGTTGCGGGTCATCAATACCGGCCGGCCTTCGTACCATTGCTGGTCACTGTCGATCAGCCGCGCCTTGAGCAAGGCGTCGGTGATGCGCTGGTTCAAGCCTTCTACACCCCAAGGGCCTTTGCGCACCGCGCACAGCAACTGGAACGTATCGAATGCCTGCAGCACTTCACGCGCCCAGTGAATCCAGTCCGGGTGTTCCAGCGGTCGGCCTTGGGGTGGTCGTTGATTTCGCAACACGCTCAGGTAATGGCGATAGCCCTGCGGCCCGTCGCCATGGCCATCGAGCACCAGACGCTCGAACTTGTGGTTGTGTTCGCCATTGAGCGGCAGCGAGAACACATCGGCGTAATGACCAGCGCTCAGTAGTTGCCGCGCCTCCTCAGGCAACTGTTGATTGACCCGCCGCGCGAGTTGCCCGATACCGCTGCCCTCGCCGAATCGCCGGGAGTGGCGCAACATCACCAGTTGCTGCGCCAGTGGATGCGAGCCGTCATTGTCTTCGTGCAAACCGCTGTCCTGCAGCGATTCACCGCTGACAGACTCCAGCCATTGCCGGGTTTGCGGGTTATACCAGCCAGCCTCGGCATCGCGGCACAGATCGCCTAACACCGCACCGGCCTCCACAGAGGCGAGTTGGTCCTTGTCCCCGAGCAGCACCAGACGCGCATGTGGCGGCAAGGCATCGAGCAGATTGGCCATCATTTCCAGGTCGATCATCGACGCTTCGTCGACCACCAGCACGTCCAGCGGCAAGCGGTTGCCCGCATGGTGGCGGAAGTGACGGGTACCGGGCCGACTGCCGAGCAGACGGTGTACGGTGGTCACGTCGCAGGGGATTTTCTCGCGCACGGCGTCGGCGACTTTCAGCGACTGCACTTGCTGACTGATGGACTCGGTCAAGCGTGCAGCCGCTTTGCCGGTGGGCGCCGCCAGACGAATCCGCAGCGGCTGCCCGGCCTCCACGGCGGGCGCCTGGAGCAGCGCCAACAGACGCACCACCGTGGTGGTCTTGCCGGTGCCCGGGCCGCCGGTGACGATACTGAATGCGCCGCGCGTGGCCAGGGCGCAAGCGAGTTTCTGCCAGTCGATCACTGCACCTGGTTTTCTCGCCCCGAACAGCTCATTCAAGCGCTGCGGCAAGTCCGCCGGCGGCATTTCGCTCTGCGCCAGACGCAGACGCAAGGCGCTGTCGATCCGTCGTTCATAAGCCCAGTAGCGGCGCAGATACAGGCGCTTTCCGGACAACACCAAGGGGCGTTCCTGCGCCACTGCACTTGTGTCAGCCGCCAGCGCGACCAGCGGACTGCCCGCCAGCACCTTGCACCAATGAGCGCCGTCGAGGGCTTCGAGCAATTGCGACGGCAGTAGCAGCACACCCCCTTGCACATCCCCTTCGGGAGGGAGCGACAAGGCGAAATCCGGGGCCTTGAGGGTTTCGAACAAATCCAGACACACATGCCCGTGACCGAGCTGATGGCTGGTCAACGCGGCGGCAAGCAGCACCAGCGGATCAGCCTCGGGTGACAACTCATGAAGGAACGCGACAAACGCCTTGTCCAGTGAACGCAGCCAGCCCCGTTCGACCCAGCGGGTCAGCAACATTAGCAGATCGTCGGCGCGGGTCAGCGGTGACAAGGTCGACAGACTGTCGTCGGCCAACGGTGTCGGCAGCAGATCGGCGAAGGTACGGTTCATAACAGGACTCCCTGTTCCCATGCGGGCTCGGTTTTGGGTGCAGGCTTGCCCTGGAACAAGCGGTCCAGGCTTTCGATGAGCTCTCGTGGCGGACGGGCAAAATACACGCCGCGACTGTCCGACCGTGTGCCGCGCAGGAATAGATACAGCGCGCCCCCCACATGCCGGTCGTAATCGTAATCAGGCAGCCGCGCCTTGAGCTGACGATGCAGTGCCAAAAGATACAGCACGTATTGAAGGTCATAGCGGCTGTCGAGAATCGAGCGTTCCATGGCCTGCTCGGTATAAGCCATGTCGTCAGCACCCAACCAGTTGGATTTGTAGTCGGCCACATAGTAGCGGCCATCGTGTTCAAAGGTCAGGTCGATGAATCCCTTGAACATCCCGTTGAGCTGCACCGGCTCGGCCGCCACCCGCGCCACGCCACCGTGGGTGTGCTGGCGCACCAGCTCATCGAGTTTGAGCACGTCGACCTGATGGCTGGCGAACCAGAACTCCATCTCGACCCGGTACTGTGTCAATTGCTCCAGTACCACCGGTGATCGCCCGGTACCTGCCGGCAACGGTGTCTTCAGCAGATGCTCCAGCCAATCACTCAATGTGGTGATCCAGCCTTTCCAGCCACGCAGGTTGCAGCGCCGGGCAATCGCGTCCTCCAGCGCATCGCGCGGAACGGCGAAACCTTCGTCACCCGCCCATTCCAGCAAACCGTGGAGGAATGTCCCTGGATTGGGCCCGCGTGGGAAGCGATGGATATCGGCGCCACCGGCGATGATTTCTCTCGGTGCCTCGGGATCAAGGCGCTCATCATCAAACAGTTTTTGCGCTTGCGGACTGTCCGGCGCTTCATCACTGCCGACACTCAATACATCACTGATGCGCAAGGCACTGTAGGAAGCAATCCACCAGTTTTCACTGGCCTTGCGCTTGGGCAACAGCGTCGCGCTGAGCGTCGCTGCAGTGCGCGGTGGCTGATAATGCTCGTCCGTGGGTTGAGGCATGTCAGCGATGGCGATGGCCGGGCAATCCTGTTGCAGGTCCTGCAGCCAGCGATTCAATCCGGTGGACTCGCCCAGCATCTCGCCACCACCCAGCAGGTATCCAAGTGCAGAAAGATGCAGGACTGAACTGTTGTTACTACCGCGCTTGAGATCGGTCACGCCCAGCCAGCAGGCATGCTGCGCGCGGGTCAATGCCACGTAGAGCAGACGCAGGTCTTCGGCGAGACGCTCATCATCGGCCAAGGCAATCAACTCAGCAGTCGGTTTCAGGCTTACCTGCGCCTTGCCCGACGCGTCGTGGTAATTGAGTGGCAAGCGGCTACCGTCCACTGGTTTTGCCGAGCAGATGAACGGCAGGAACACCAGGGGATACTCAAGGCCTTTCGACTTGTGGATGGTCACGACCTTTACCAGTTGCTCGTCGCTTTCCAGACGCAGAATCTGCTCTTCCCCCGCCTGACCGGACAATGCCAGGTGTTCGGCCAGATGCCGGATCAACGCCTGCTCGCCGTCGAGCTCAGCAGCAGCCTGCTGCAGCAATTCCGACAAGTGCAGCAGGTTGGTCAGCACGCGTTCGCCGTCGCTGCGTGCCATGAGGATCTGCGGCAACTGGAAGTCGTGCAGCAGGCGACGCAGCATCGGCAGCACACCTTGCTTGCGCCACAATTCGCGATAACCGCGGAACTGCATGACGCGGGTTTCCCAGACCAACTCGTCCTGGTTCAGACGTTCCAGCTCGACCAGTGGCAGGTTGAGAGTGATGCAGGCCAGCGCGGCTTTCAGCGAGCGCTCGACGTCCGGCTCCGCGCAGGCCTTGAGCCACGACAGCAAGTCATGGGCTTCCTGGGCGGCGAAAACCGAGTCCTTGTCCGAAAGGTAGACGCTGCGCACGCCACGCGCAGCCAGTTCGCCACGAACGGCCTGCGCCTCCTTGCCATCGCGAACCAGAATCGCAATGTCCGAAGGACGCAGGCCTCTGAATTCCTTGCCACTCTGCACAAATCCAGCGCTGCCGGCTTGCCCGCCATTGAGCAACGCGGTGATTTGACTGGCACAGGCCGCCGCCAGTTGCTGGCGATAGACGGCACCCGGCAGCGGCTGGTCGGTAGGCAGGTGCCAGACGTTCAGCGCCGCAACGTCCTGTCCGGCAATCTGTAGCCATTCTTTGCGACCCTGAGACTCGACGGGTTGAAACGGTACCGGGTTCTTGCCGGTTTTCTGCCGAAACAGAAACGCGCCGCGCCCCAGCTCTCGGGACTCGGCGCGTTCAAACACATGGTTGACCGCTTTCACCATGCCGTGGCTGGAGCGGAAGTTGGTACCCAGCGTATGCAGTCGGCCGGCGGTAGCCTCACGTGCACGCAGATAGGTGTAGATATCGGCGCCACGGAATGCGTAGATCGCCTGTTTGGGGTCGCCGATCAGGAACAGACCAGTGTCCGGGCTGTTGTCTTCGATGCGATAGATACGTTCGAAGATCCGGTACTGCACCGGATCGGTGTCCTGAAACTCGTCGATCAGCGCGACCGGAAACTGCTCGCGGATCAGTGTGGCAAGCCGCTCCGCGCCATCGGACTGCAGTGCCGCGTCAAGACGCAGCAACATATCATCGAACCCCATCTCGGCACGACGACGTTTCTCCTCTTCAAAACGCGCGCCTACCCACTTGGCCGCGTGTTGCAGGACTGCTGCATCAGGGGTCGGCAATGCATCGAGACTCGACTTGAGACCGGCCATTGCATCGAGTCCCGGATGGTTCGGCGCCTGGCCTTTCCAGGCTTCGGCCATGCCGTCGGGCGTCAGCCGGGTGAAGCCGGTGCCGATGTCCAATTGCTCCAGCGACTCGTCTTCAGCCCAGGCCTTGAGCTTTTCAAACCAGGGTTCAAAGTAACGGGCCTGCATCTTGCGACCGTCGACAGCTTTGTTCGTAACGCCTTCATGACAAATGGCGAGCAGCTCATCGGCCCATTGGCGCCAGGGCATCTTCAGTTCAAGCAAGGCAGCACGACGCTCCTGCAGACACTCGTCGATCAGCTCTGCCGGGGGCTTGCCTTCGTCGCTGTCGCGCTCGCTGGCAAACAGGCCACGCACTCGAGGCAGCAGCGCCGCGGGTCCGCCCCAGTTGTTGCGCACCCAATTGAGGACATCGCCCTGCATCGGGTAGCAGAACAGACGCCAGTAGTCGCGCAGCACCTCGCCAAGCAAATCGCTGTGATCGGTCTCGAGGGATTGAGTAAACAGGCTGCCGCTATCAAAGGCGTGTTCACGCAACATGCGCTGACACCAACTGTGAATGGTCGAAACGGCGGCCTCGTCCATCCATTGCGCGGCGATATCCAGCCGATTGGCGCAACCGGACCATTGTTGCGGCGCATATTGCTCGCGCAGATCAGCAATCAGGGCATCAGGCGCCGGTATCTCATCACGGAAAAATCGGGCAGCCTCGGCCAATCGAGTACGAATCCGCTCGCGCAGCTCCTTGGTTGCCGCATCGGTAAAGGTCACCACGAGGATTTGCGGAGGCAACAACTCACGACCGAAGCCATTCAGGTCGCCGCCATGGCCGAGGATCAGCCGCAGATACAGAGCGGAAATGGTGAAGGTTTTACCGGTACCGGCACTGGCTTCGATCAATTGGCTGCCGTGCAGCGGGAAAGCCAGTGCCAGCGGGATCTTCGAACTCATGAGCGCCCCCCTTCGCTTGCGAGTGAGCGCCAGGGTGCTTCGAATAGAGGGCGATACAAGGCGTCGCACCACCCTGAAAATGTCTCATCGCTGAGTAGCGAATCAAAGTCGGCGAATTGCCTGGACAGCGCCGGGCTCTCACGACGCTCGCCTTCGCTGGTCTGGCCATCACCTTCATAGGCTTTGCGGGCCGCAGCTTGCGCCTTGAGCGGATCGGATTGGGACAACCAGGCAAATGCGGTTTTTACTGCGATCGGCAACGGCTGACGCATTCCGGCCTGCCAGGCAAGCAGCAGATCACCGAGGAAACGCAGCGCCCGATCCTGCTCCATGGGCTCGAGCAACAGCGTGTCATCACTGGCTACCAACGCAGTGGTCATCGATAGTCCACTGGCACAGGCAACAAGATGATTGACCCACGGTTTGATCAACCGGTGCCATTTTCGACTCTTGATCGAGCCGATGCTGTTGGGAATGGTCGTGACTGATAGCAATCCACCATCGGCACGCTGATGCAGGCTGGCGAGCCAACCTTCAAGGCGCAGTCCGTGCAATTGGAGACTGATCGGAACTGCGCTGGTCAGCGGTGTTGGCCATAAAGTGAGCAGTTGCTGAAAGCGCTGAAGCAAATCCGGCAGCGGTTCGATCAACTCGCGCTGCAGGCACTCACCGAATCCGGCCATGGGCAGCAGACCACTGTTTTGCAGGCGGCGGGCCTGCGCCTCGAGCGCCTGATCGACATTGTCCGGTTGCCGGAGTGCCGCGTCGAGCAGGCTGTCACTGAGGGTATAGCGTTGCAATGCATCGAGTACGAAAGGCTCCTCGTCCGCCAGTGGTGCTTCGGCGGCCTCGAAATACACCTTGAGTCGCTGGGTGAAAAAGTGGCGAACCGGGTTGCGCAGGAAGTCCTGCAGCAGGACCAGAGTCAGAGGTTCTTCCTGGACATAGGGATCAAGCAACTGCTCCGCAGTTTGGCTCTGAACGGGTTGATGCAAGACCTGCCATTCTCTGGCATAGCTGAATAGCTGATTGCCCTCATGAAAGTAACGCGCGCTGAACGGTTGCAACGGGTGCTCCTCGGTTAACGCGTCCAGCAGATTTCTGCTCTCGTCGGCCAATCGCCAGCCACCGGCGAGATGGTCTCGCAATTGCCCGATCAGCACCGACGCCGGGCGCTCGCTGTTGTCGCGAATACTGCGGCCGACCCAACTGATATAGAGCTGATTGCGCGCAGACAGCAACGCTTCCAGCAATAGATAACGGTCGTCCTCCCGTCGGGATCGATCTCCCGGACGGTAATCGCTGCCCATCAGATCGAAATCCAGGGGCGGCTGCGCGCGTGGATAGTCACCATCATTCATTCCCAGCAAACAGACGAGTTTGAAGGGAATCGCACGCATCGGCATCAAAGTGCAGAAATTCACGGCACCGGCGAGAAAGCGCTGGGACAGGCGGCCCTGATCCAGACCGGCAAGCCAGGCCTCACGCACCACTGTAAGCGGCAGTTCATCTGTCAGGCCTACCGATTCGCAGGTTTCCAGCCATGTCTCGCGAAGCTCCTCCAATTGGGTCAGCAAGAAGTCGTCATGTTCATTGCAGGCCTTGAAGAACAATTGCATCAGCGCCTGGAGACGTAGGCCCCACTCATGGGGTTGTGCCGGTTGCGTGAGTTCCTGATGCGCCAGTTCCAGCGCATCGAGCAACGCGACCAGAGGCCCGATCAGCGCGGCATCCAACCCACCGATTTCATCATAGGGCTCGATACCCGCACAGGCATTGGAGCTGCCGACAGCGTAACCGAGCAGCATCCGGCGCAAGCCAAAATGCCAGCTGTTTTGTTCGAGTTCACATGGCAGTCCGAGACCGGCCCGTTGCTCGGCATTCATGCCCCAGCGCACACCAGCGCCTTCAATCCAGCGATGCAGGGTCGGCAAATCACGTTCCTCAACACCGAATCGGGCACGCAATGCGGGAACGTCGAGCAAATCGAGGATTTCACTGACCGGAAAACGACTGTCCGGCAACTTGAGCAGGTGCTCGACGGCAATCAGCAAGGGATCGCGGCCGCGCTGCCCCTGATCGGCCAGAGTAAACGGGATGAAGCGCGGATCGTGTCGCTCGAGCTGGCCAAACACCGCACGGATGTGCGGGGCATAGCTGTCGATGTCCGGCACCATGACGATCACATCGCGGGGACGCAGTTGAGGGTTGGCGCTGAAGCGGGCCAACAACTGATCATGAAGAATCTCGACCTCACGCTGAGCGCTGTGGGCGATGTGAAAGCGGATCGACTCATCCTGCGTCAGATCGACAGCGGGCCAATGCTCGCGCGTTTCATCAAGTGGTCGCAACTCCAGGATGTCGTCCTGGAGCTGATTGAGCAGGTTCTGCGGCCGCGTTTCGCTGAACAGGTCGATGCGCCCGTCACGAAATGCCGCGCGATAACTGTTTGGATCATCGTAGCTGTCGAGCAGGCTGATGTAATCGCGACCTTGTTTGCCCCACGCGGCGAGCAGAGGGTGGGCATGTTGATGCAAGGTGTCAGGATCAAGTACGAACGGCATGCCGGTCTTGCGGCTCTGGCGCTTGTACTGATGGCGCAGCAGATCTTTGTCGGCAACGATATCGGCCCAGTGGTGACGGCAGGGGTTGTGCACACAAAGTAGGACCTGACTGAAACGTGCAAGTCCGGCCAGAGCCTCAAGCACTTGAGCCGGCAGAGAAGAAATACCAAAAACGATCACCCGCGAGGGCAGGCCTGCGGGGGCGACTTCGAGGGTGTTTATTCTCTCGATAAACCGCTGATGGACACCCGCACGACTCTGGGCCATGCCTTGTTCGCCAACATCCTGCAATAGCGCACGCCACAGTTCGGCCTGCCAGCAACTGGTCGGCGGCAGGGGTTTGATTTCGCCCCTGACATTACGTAATTGGTGGAAACCTTGCGCCCAGTCTTCAAGCCAATCCGCGCGATACACCTGATATTGGTCGAAAAGATCCGCCAGGCGTTCAGACAATTGATAGCGCTTGCGCAAGTCGGTGTCGTGGGTGAGAAAGCGCCGGAGTGGCTCGAAATGCGGACGGTCGATCAACTGGGGTAACAGACGCATCAATCGCCAGGTCAAGGGTGCCTTGTCGAGCAGGGATTTGGCAGGGATTTCATCTCGGCCCAGGACCATGCGATAGAGCTGCCACATAAAGCTGCCGGGTAATTGCACGTCGATGGCTGCAGCAATTCCGCAACCACCGAGATCATCGTCCTGGGGATCCTCAGCCAATGCCAACTTGAGCCATTGGGCAATACCGTTGCTCTGCACGAGAGCGATTTCATTCTCCAAGGGCGCCAATGGATAGCGCCGCATAATGCTGACCACCAGGCTGCGCAGCTCGTCCAGGCTACTGCTCTGGACCACCATGAATGCAGCATTGAGGGACGAGGCGTCCGGCATAAAAGCTTCCTTGGAAAAGTACAAAAGCCAGGGCAGAACCTTAGCACTGTCAGCGGGCTGTGACAGCCGGAAGGGGCACCTGCATGTCGTAGGAACTTTCCTGCGGGCAAAACAAAACCCCAACTGCTTTCGCAATTGGGGTTTCGGAATTTAATCTTGACGATGACCTACTCTCACATGGGGAAACCCCACACTACCATCGGCGATGCATCGTTTC
>Ga0153923_100058_pt1 | contig 62125 bp, 54 predicted proteins | sample TSNJ007MetaG_FD_104682 | JGI IMG/M metagenome (GOLD analysis project Ga0153923, IMG submission 104682) | Attine ant fungus gardens microbial communities from New Jersey, USA - TSNJ007 MetaG | ecosystem: Host-associated > Fungi > Mycelium > Unclassified | place: USA: New Jersey, Brendon T. Byrne...
AATCGGAACAGGCCCGGCCGGGCTTACTGCTGCTATTTATTTGGCACGTGCCAACCTTAACCCACTTGTAATTGAAGGGATGCAGCCAGGTGGACAACTGACAACGACAACGGAAGTGGAGAATTTTCCAGGTTTTCCCGAAGGGATTCTCGGCCCGGATTTAATGGACAACATGCGGAAGCAGGCTGAACGTTTTGGTGCTGAATTCAAGAATGGTTGGGTGGATTCAGTGGATTTTTCACAGCGTCCATTTAAAGTGACAGTAGATGGTTTGGGTGTATTAGAGGCAGAGTCGGTAATTATCTCTACCGGTGCTTCTGCCAGATATTTAGGAATACCAGGGGAGCAGGAGAATGTGGGCCGTGGGGTCAGCACTTGCGCTACTTGTGATGGCTTCTTTTTCCGGAACAAGAAGATTATCGTGGTCGGTGGTGGTGACTCTGCGATGGAGGAAGCCAGCTTCTTAACAAGATTTGCTTCTAGCGTAACCGTGGTTCATCGTCGTGATGAGCTCAGAGCTTCAAAGATTATGCAGGACCGCGCACGCGATAACAGTAAGGTTGTGTGGGCACTTAACCGTACACCGCTTGAAGTAACAACCGGCGAGTCTGGAGTTAAGGGACTGACGGTTCGCAACAATGATACAGGGCTTGAAGAACTGATCGAAGCGGACGGAGTGTTTGTCGCTATCGGTCATACGCCGAATACCGGATTCTTGGGCGGTCAGATTACGACGGATACCAATGGTTATATTGTAGTAAATCCAGGTACTACTGAGACGAACATTCCGGGTGTATTCGCTTGCGGCGACGTACAGGATACCCGTTACCGACAAGCGATCTCCGCAGCGGGCACCGGCTGTATGGCAGCAATGGACGCTGAGAAATATCTTGAGGGCACAATGGTACATGACTGGAGCGAAAACTTGGGTAGTTAATATAACTAAATTAATCGGAATGAATTCAAGCAGGTGATCCTTATTTTAAAGGGGCGCCTGCTTTTTTGTAGCAGGAAGCTGGGTGCTGTTAAAATAACTGTAACAATGTCTTTCGAAAAGGGCTTGCGCATTTAAAAAATACGTTTACAATAAGAGATAATGTTAACGTGAACAATTTTAACATATTTAGCAACGAAATTATTGTAATTTAAAGAAATAACTAAGTTTAAATATCATAATTCAAAAATTGTTCACGTTAAACTAATTGTAACTCCCATTATGATTATAAAGGAGAGCAGCAAACCTCATGAGCAAAAAATTCATGGATGAGAACTTCCTGTTGTCGAGCGAGACCGCCATTAAGCTGTTTCATAATCATGCGAAAGATATGCCTATTATCGACTATCATTGCCACCTCAGTCCTCAAGAAATCTATGAGAACAAGACGTTCAACAATATTACCGAAGCTTGGCTGTATGGCGACCATTACAAATGGAGAGTGATGCGGGCAAATGGTATAGAGGAGAAGTTCATTACTGGTGATGCTAGTGACTATGAAAAGTTCTTAGCATGGTCTAGAACCGTTCCTAAGATTATCGGGAATCCGCTCTATCATTGGACACATCTTGAGTTGCAGCGTTTCTTTGGAGTATATGATTTGCTAAATGAGGCTAATGCACCGAAGATTTGGGATGAAGTGAACAGACAGTTGCAAGGTGAAGGATATGGAGCAAGAGACCTAATTGTTAAATCGAAAGTAACTGTTGTATGCACCACCGATGACCCAGTAGATTCTCTGGAATATCATGAAAAAATCAGCAGCTTGAGTGGATTCGATGCCAGCGTAGTTCCGGGGTTTCGTCCAGATAAAGCCCTTGAGATTAATCGTCCTACCTTCAAGCCTTGGGTAGCTCAGCTAAGCGAAGTCTCAGGAATGGATGTTGAGAATTATGGTCAGTTTCTAGAAGCATTGGAGAGCAGAGTGAGATTCTTCCACGCCAGAGCGGGCCGTGTATCCGATCATGCTTTGGATGCAGTAATGTTTGAGCCTGCTACCTTGGAGGATGCTACGGCTATATTCAACAAAGCTCTTCGTGAAGGCGTTGTAAGTGAGAGTGAAGAAAAGAAATATAAAGGGTTCACCCTTGTGTTCCTCGGGAAATTATATAGCGAGCTGGATTGGGCCATGCAATTCCATATCCATGCGCTACGCAATAATAACAGCGTAATGTTCGGACGACTCGGCCCTGATACGGGCTATGATTCGATTAATGATGGCGTGATTGCTAAACCGCTGGCAGGTCTGCTAGATGCGCTGGATCGTGAGAATGCGCTGCCTAAGACGATTTTGTACTCGCTCAATCCAAATGATAATCATGTCATTGCTGGTTTAATGGGCTGCTTCCAAGGCGGCGGAATTCCAGGGAAGATTCAATTCGGAACGGCATGGTGGTTCAATGACAATAAGGATGGCATGCTGGAACAGATGAAGACGCTCGCTAATCTCGGTGTACTTAGCCAATTTGTCGGGATGCTAACAGACTCCAGAAGCTTTTTATCGTATACCAGACATGAGTATTTTAGAAGAATCCTATGTGATCTTGTTGGCTCTTGGGTAGAGACTGGAGAAGCCCCGGATGATATGGAGCTACTGGGCAGTATGATTGAGAGTATCTGTTACAATAACGCTGATCATTATTTCAATTTCTCGAAACAGGCATTGGTGACTAGGTAATCGTTATGATATCCTTACATGGAAGAGCCAAACCCGTTTGATAAGGAAGGTTGACCCATGGCACCTACAATCAAGGATATCGCCAAGCTGGCGAATGTTTCACATACAACTGTATCAAGAGCACTTAACAACAGTCCCCTAATTAAAGAAGTTACACGTAAAAAAATCGCCGAGATCGCTGCGCAAGTGGGTTACGTTCCCAATTACAATGCTAAAAGCCTTGTAATGCAGCGATCGTATACCATTGGCCTGTTCTTCACAAGCATTGCGAAGGGCACATCGTCCAGTTTCTTCTCTGATACGATTCGTGGTGTGAACAGCGTTGTAGATGTTGAATATAATTTGTTTATACGTGGGATCGATGATTATGCAGAGTATTCTTCTATTCATCGCAGACGTTTTGACGGAATCATTCTAATGAGCCAAAGCGAAGCAGATAATAAATTTATTTATCATGTGGTCCAGCAAGGCATTCCAATCGTTGTGCTAAACCGACAAATTGATGACCGCTCCATTATCAACATCATCTCAAATGACCGGGAAGGTGCTTATCATGCAGGCAAACACCTGATTGAATCTGGGCATCAAGACATTGCGATCATTGAAGGCGTCGAGGGCTTTAAATCCACGCAGGAACGCAGAGACGGTTTTATAAAAGCTTTGATTGACCATAATATCCCTGTTCGTAACGATTATATGAGAAATGGTAATTACGATATGCAAAGTGGGTATGAGGCGATGGGCAAGCTGCTAGATTTGGAAAAACCGCCGACGGCAGTATTTTGTTCCAATGACGATATGGCAATCGGGGCTATGAAAGCTGTTTTTGAGCGAGGGCAGCAGGTGCCAAACGATGTTTCTATTGTTGGTTTTGATGATATTGGATTTTCGCTCTTTGCGAATCCTTCGCTTACCACAGTTAAACGTCCTATTGAGAAGATCAGCGAGCATGGAGCCCTCAAGCTGCTAAGCTTAATTAAAGAACCTTTGGAGAATGACGGGCTAACCTCCATTGATACGGAGTTTATTGCGAGAGAATCGGTTAGAAAACTGTAGAAGCAAAAAGCTGAACATAGCAGCTTGATCCTTTCACTCGTAAAGGATTTTGAATTAAAATTTTCACGTGTGCATTAATTAATAAAATAATAATATAAATATTGTATTATAAAGTATGTTTAATTAGTTTATCGTGTGCATTAATAATCAGGAGGCGTTTATATGAGCAGATTAAATAGTGATAGTTGGAAAGCCTACAAGCAATATCCTGAGAAGGTTCTGCAATTTGGTGAAGGCAATTTCATGCGCGCTTTTGTAGATTGGCAGATTCATACCATGAATCAAAAAACGGATTTCAATGGTGGCGTGGTGGTTGTACAACCGCTGGGCAACGGACTTGCAGAAATGCTAAATGCTCAGAACGGTTTATATACGCTTTATCTCCAAGGAATCAAAGATGGAGCAGCGGTAAAAGAACATGAGGTCATCAACTGTATTACACGAACGCTTAATCCTTTTGCCCAGCATGAGGAGTATATGAAGCTTGCCGAGAATCCAGAGCTGCGCTTTATCGTGTCCAACACCACTGAGGCGGGAATTGCTTTTGAAGCAGGCGACAAGTTAACCGATGCTCCGCAGAGCAGTTTTCCAGGTAAACTGACGGCCTTATTGTATAAGCGTTTTGAATTTTTTAACGGTGATGCATCTAAAGGTTTTATCATCATTCCGTGCGAGCTGATTGACCGAAATGGGGATGAGCTTAAGAAGGTTATTTTGAAATATGCAGATTTATGGAATCTTGGAGAGGGCTTTGTAAACTGGCTGAATGAAGCTAACACCTTCTGCTGTAGTTTGGTGGACCGCATCGTTCCTGGATATCCAAGAGACACCATCGCTGAGATTACGGAAGAATTGGGCTATGAGGATAAGTTGGTCGTTGTCGGTGAGCAGTTCCATCTTTGGGTAATTGAAGGGCCGCAGTGGATTAAAGAGGAGTTCCCAGCTGAACTAGCAGGTCTTAATGTGCTCGTGGTAGATGATATGACCCCTTACCGGACGCGTAAAGTGAGAATTCTAAACGGAGCTCATACCGCGTTGACACCAGTAGCGTATTTGTACGGCATTGATACGGTTGCCGAGGCCATTGAGCACGAAGAGGTTGGGGCGTACGTGAAGTCCTTAATCTACGATGAGATCATTCCGACGCTGGATCTGCCGGTAGAGGAATTGAATTCTTTTGCAGACGCGGTATTGGAAAGGTTCCTGAACCCTTATGTGCAGCATTACTTGATGAGCATCTCCCTTAATTCTATCTCGAAATTTAAGACAAGAGATCTGCCTTCTTTATTGCAATATGTAGAGTCCAAAGGACAATTGCCCGAGAAGCTTGTCTTCTCATTGAGTGCATTAATTGCCTTCTATAAAGGACGTAGAGGGGAAGAAGAGATTCAGCTGGCGGACGATGCGGATATTTTGGAATGGTTCGCCTCCTTGTGGGGAGGATGGGATGGCACAGACCCTGGGTTACGCGCACTGGCTGTCGAAGTATTAGCAGCGACAAATCGCTGGGGCTGTGACCTGAATGAAGTGGCTGATCTTACTGACAAGGTGACAGAAGGGCTCATTGCGATTGAGAGAACAGGTATGAAGCAAGCGCTGCATGCGTACGTGAAGAGACCTGCACACAACTAATACACAGGAGGTGGATAACGACATGATTAAGACTATGAAAGAGGTACTGCAGATCAACGAGGCTGATAACGTGGCAGTTGCACTTAAAGACTATCAAGCAGGCGACACCATTGTGATTGGTTCAAAAGAGATTAAAATTACGGAAGATATTGCTAGAGGTCATAAAATTGCACTAACCAGCATTAGCGAAGGCGAGAATGTATTGAAGTATGGTTATCCCATCGGTCATGCTAAAGCGCCTATCGTGCCGGGCCAGTGGGTGCATACCCATAATACGAAGACAAACCTAACAGGGGTTGAGGAATATACTTTTGAACAGAAGCTGACACCCAATCCTTTTAAAGTAGAGAATTTGACCTTTAAGGGGTATCGTCGCTTTGACGGATATGTAGGTATTCGTAATGAGCTTTGGATCGTCCCAACGGTTGGTTGTGTGAATGGAGTGGCGGAGCAGATCATCAATATTTTTAAGGCAGAGGTTGGTGATATCGCTCCGTTCGATAACGTGCTCGTACTGAAGCATAACTATGGTTGCTCCCAGCTGGGTGATGATCATGACAATACTCGTACAATACTTGCTAACGCGGTTAAGCATCCAAATGCGGGCGCCGTACTTGTGCTCGGACTAGGTTGTGAGAATAACAATTTGCATATTTTTAAAGACATGCTGGGTAGTTACGATGAGGATCGAGTGCGTTTTCTTGTCTCCCAAGAGGTTGGAAACGAGATTGAAGAAGGCGTAAAGCTGCTGAAGGAACTCTACAATAACGTACAGGGCGATCATCGGGAAGAAGTGGCACTCTCTGAGCTGAAGATTGGTCTGAAGTGTGGAGGCTCGGATGGCCTGTCCGGGATTTCAGCGAATCCCCTTCTTGGACGTCTGTCTGACTATATGGCTGCCCAAGGCGGCACAACTGTACTCACTGAAGTACCTGAAATGTTTGGCGCCGAAAAGATTCTGATGGAACGTGCTGCAGACGAAGCTATTTTCCACAAAATTGTTGATCTCATCAATGACTTTAAGCAGTATTTCATGGACTATAAACAGCCGGTATATGAAAACCCTTCACCAGGCAATAAAGCCGGAGGGATTACTACGCTTGAGGATAAATCGCTGGGTTGCACTCAAAAATCCGGTAATTCCACGGTAATGGATGTACTCAAGTACGGAGAGCTTATCACTAACAAAGGCTTAAATCTTCTTAACGCGCCGGGCAATGACCTAGTGGCTTCGTCGGCTCTGGCTGCTGCCGGCTGCCAATTGGTGATCTTTACGACCGGACGGGGGACACCTTTTGGTACATTCGTGCCAACAATGAAGGTGTCTACCAATACCCCATTGTACGAAGGCAAACGTCACTGGATCGATTTTAATGCGGGTGTGTTGGTTGAAGATGGTTCTCCAGATGAGGTCCTGCGTGACTTCATTAACTACATTATCAGCGTGGCTAGTGGGGAATGGGTAAATAACGAGAAGAATAACTTCCGCGAGATATCCATATTTAAAACAGGAGTAACGCTATAATAAATAATTTATTACGAATTAGACTGTCCCTTATGCTATTTAGCGTAGGGGGCAGTTTTTTTAATTTCACATTATTCATAATCCATCTTTAAAAGAACAGTCCTTGCTTTCTTCTGATTTAGTGATTGCAATCACAATTGCTTTGTACGGCCTATGCTAATCTGTTGTTGAGAATAGTTCTCATATAAAGGAGAAGAGTCCAATGGAAAAAATGCTGCGAATGGATGAGTCTATCTTCGAGATGGTATCCCGGCATCCGGAGGTCGTTGAGATTATGGTAGAGCTGGGCTTTAAGGACATTGCTAAGCCAGGTATGCTGCAGACCGCTGGCCGTTTCATGACCTTATCCAAAGGAATCAAGCTGAAGAAAATGGATCTCGATACCGTGAAGTTAGCATTTGAACGACACGGCTTCGAGATTATGAAATAAAGGAATCTATCATCAAAATTTCATTAAGGAGAGATCAATAATGAGTGAATTGATAAATAACCGCGAGGTTGATGTACCGGAGCAAACTCGTCGCCAAGCCATGCTCAAGGAGATTATTAAAGAACTGCATGCAGGCAAAAGTGTTGAAGAGGTTAAGGCACGCTTCGAGGAAGCTGTAGGTGATGTTACTGTTGCGGAAATCTCTGCAATGGAGCATTCGTTAATGACTGAAGAGGGAATTCCAGTATCCGAGGTACAGCGGCTTTGTTCGGTGCATACAGCAATATTCAAAGGCTCTATTGAGCAAATTCACCGCTCCTCAAAGCCTGAAGAACAACCCGGTCACCCAGTCCACACCTTCAAGCTAGAAAACCGTGAGATTGAAAGACTTGTGAACTTCCGTTTAGATTTGCATGCTGCAAAATTCCAGAAGAATGACAGCGAGGAGCTGATCTTTAAGCTGCTGGAGGATCTTAGCTTACTGCTGGATCTAGATAAACACTATAGTCGAAAAGAAAATCTGTTGTTCCCTTACCTTGAAAAATACGGCATTTATGGACCAACCAAGGTAATGTGGGGCGTGGATGATCATATCCGTCGTATGATTAAAGAGGCAAAAGCAGCGCTCAGCAGCTACAGCGGAAATGCAGCAGATATTGGTGTTCAACTTACGGAGATCATCAAGGAAGTTAATGAAATGATTTTTAAGGAAGAAAATATTTTATTGCCTATGTCGCTGGATAAATTGACGGAAGACGAATGGGTCAAAATCGCACGGGAGAGCGATGAGATTGGATTCTGCCTAACGGCGCCGGAGCAGGAGTGGATACCCGAACGTGCCGCAGAGCCGGAAGGTGCAGCATTGCAGGGTGAAGCAGTGGGAGCCGCTCCGCAAGAAGGGTTCATCCGTTTTGAGACAGGGCTGTTGTCATTGCATCAGCTCGAAACAGTACTCAATCACCTGCCAGTAGATCTGACATTCATTGATGAGAATGATGTCGTTCGATATTTTTCACACGGGAAGGAACGTATCTTTGCCCGAACTAAGGCAGTTATCGGCCGCACGGTACAGAACTGTCATCCGCCTCAAAGTGTTCATGTGGTGGAGAAGCTTCTGGAAGACTTTAAGGCAGGTCGTAAGGATGCTGAGGACTTCTGGATCAACATCAAGGATAAATTTATCTATATCCGTTATTTCGCCGTCCGAGACGAGACTGGTCGGTATATGGGTACGCTGGAGTTTACACAGAATATCGCACCTATCCGTGCACTGGAGGGGCAAAAGCGTATTTTGTCAGAATAAATGGGTGATTTAGGTTATTTTCCAGATAATAATATAGTCAGAAGACTCTCTTACTTAGTCGTAAGGGGGTCTTTTTAGAATATAATAGAGTATAGTATTAAAATAAGGAATTCCCGGGTGTGTTGTCTTTCCTTGACCACAGAGGGGGCTTCTATTATAGTTGGTACTTAGGATTAACTATTTTAGTATAAAAAAAGGTGGCTTGTTACATGTCTGAGAATATCTACGTTGGCGTGGATTTGGGTGGAACTGCAATTAAGGTTGGAATCTGCAATGCTGAGGGAACGCTACTGCATACTTATGAGGGACCCACAGGAACTGCAGAAGGTGTCGATACTGTTATCGATAATATCGAGAAGTATGTACGCCAAATTGTGGAGGATTCCCCGTACTCTTGGGATCAGCTTGCAGGTGTAGGCGCGGGCGTAGCAGGGTTCACAAATATTCGTGAAGGAATCATTATCCTTGCGCCCAACATAGGATTTAAAGATGTGCCGATTCGTTCCATTTTGGAAGACCGCTGGAACAAGCCTGTCAAAATAGACAATGATGCGAACGTGGCTGCACTGGGTGAAGCCTGGAGTGGTGCAGGACGCGGGATTGAAAACTGTGTCTGCTATACGCTAGGAACAGGTGTTGGTGGCGGAATCATTATTAACGGAAAGATTTATCAAGGTTTTGCAGGTCTAGCAGGTGAGCTTGGCCATATCACTGTAGTGCCGGATTTGGAAGCCATTCAATGTGGTTGCGGTAATATGGGATGTCTGGAAACCGTTTCCTCTGCTACAGGAATTATTCGTATGGCTAACGATGCAGTAGCTCGTGGTGATCGTACTTCCCTCTCAATGGTAGAGAAGATTGCTGCGAAGGAAGTCTTTGATGCGGCTAAGGCTGGCGATGAAGTAGCGATTCGCATAGTAAACCGTGCAGCATACTACCTGGGTAAATCTATGGCTTCTGTTGCAGCCGTGCTTAACCCTGAGGTCTTTATCATTGGTGGTGGTGTGTCTAAGGCTGGAGATATTCTATTTGATGAAGTTCGTCGTGTGTTTGCTAAGCTCGCACCGGCTCCGCTTCAGACTGGTGTTTCGATTATTCCTGCAGAGCTTGGTAATGATGCAGGTATTGTGGGTGCAGCAGGTCTTCTGCTTCGTTCTTAAAAGATAGGGAGTATTCATATACTAATTTAGGGAGGGGACGCTTTAATGACCGAATTGGACAATACTCCAACGGCTGGAGCCACCCTGATCATTATTACCGGAATGTCAGGTGCGGGTAAGACAATTGCTGTGCAGAGTCTGGAAGACCTAGGGTTCTTCTGTGTCGATAATTTGCCGCCGGTGCTGATCCCTAAGTTTGCAGAACTGATTGAGCAGTCGAAGGGTAAGATCGCCAAGGTAGCGCTTGTGATTGACCTGCGCGGTAGGGAATTCTTCACTGCTTTGTCCGAGTCTCTAGCCTATATTAAAGATGAGTCAACCATTGGCTGTGAAATCTTGTTCTTGGATGCTACGGATTCGGTGCTTGTGCAGCGTTACAAGGAAAGCCGGCGTCATCATCCTCTAGCGCCTAAGGGACTTCCGCTTGATGGTATCAAGCTGGAACGTAAAATGCTTGAGGAATTAAAGAATTCAGCTACATTATGTCTGGATACTAGCAGTATGAAACCAGTGCAGCTCAAGGAGAAGATCGTTTCTCGGTTCTCGCATTTAGGAAAAAGTACACTCTCCGTCAACATTACATCGTTCGGATTTAAGTATGGTATTCCTATTGATGCAGACCTCGTCTTCGATGTTCGCTTTTTGCCTAACCCACATTATGTGGATCACCTGCGGCCAAAAACAGGTCAGGACAGCGATGTCTATGACTATGTAATGAAGTGGCCTGAAACACAGGTGTTCCTGACCAAACTGCTCGATATGCTTCATTTCTTAATTCCGCAATATCGTAGGGAAGGTAAATCCCAGATTATTATCGGCATTGGCTGTACAGGCGGGAAACACCGTTCAGTAGCCATTTCTGAATATTTGGGCAAAATGCTGGGCGTCAGCGAAACGGAATCCGTAGCCGTTAGTCATCGGGATTCCGAGCGTGATCGGCACTAATGAGAGAAGGGGTCCATAGTGGCTGAAGAACAAAGACAGCGTCCACGTATCGTCGTTATGGGCGGTGGCACGGGGCTATCTGTCATGCTTCGCGGCTTAAAAGAAAAGCCGCTAGATATTACAGCTATAGTTACCGTAGCAGATGATGGAGGAAGCTCGGGCATTTTGCGCAGTGAACTACAAATGCCGCCTCCTGGGGACATCCGTAACGTATTAACAGCTATGGCTGATGTAGAGCCGCTGATGGCGGATATTATGAGATATCGTTTCAACACGGGCGAAGGCTTGGCGGGTCATAGTCTTGGCAATTTAATTCTTGCCGCGCTTACAGATATATCTGGCGATTTTGTCACAGCTGTTCGTGAGCTTAGCCGATTATTTGCTGTTCGCGGACGGGTATTACCCGCTGCGGGGGATGCCGTAGTATTGCGTGCAGAAATGTCGGACGGCACGATTATCACGGGTGAATCTAAGATACCGGAAGCAGGCGGGATCATTAAAAGGGTTTCTTTGGAGCCTGCTGATGTGGAACCGTTGCCTGAAGCACTTGAAGCGATTCGAAATGCTGATGCAATTCTTTTGGGGCCAGGTAGTCTATATACGAGCATTCTTCCGAACCTACTTGTTCCGAAGCTAGCAGAAGCAGTTGTATCTTCTGATGCAATCAAAATTTTTGTCTGCAATGTAATGACTCAGCCTGGTGAAACGGATAATTATACTGTAAATGACCATCTACAAGCCGTTTATGATCATATTGGGATTCATTTATTTGATTATATTATTGTGAATGACGGTGAAATTCCAGAGCAGGTGCAGTCGAAATACGCTGAGAAGGGTGCACGTCCGGTACAGCTCGACAAGGATGTACTAGAAGGCAGTGCATATAAAGTTATAGCGGATAAGCTAGTGTTATTCCGAACTTATTTAAGGCATGATACCGATAAGCTTAGTCATCATATCTATCAGCTTGTGCAAGATTGGATAAACAGAAACCCTAGGGTATAACTTAAAATATAAGAAAATATAAGTTTTACACCTATACTTTCTTATATTTCTCGCTTAAACGCTTACCGTCCTCAAAAGGACGCCGAAGGTGTTTATGCTTGTATATATGAATGACGTACTTATTTTCAGAAAGAGGTGAGACCCTTGTCTTTTGCGGCCCTTACAAAAAAAGAGCTGACGATGGTGGAGAGTGAGCCCTGTTGTGAGAAGGCGGAAATGTCAGCGCTTATCCGTATGAATGGATCTGTGCAGCTTTCAAGCAAAAAGGTGATTCTCGACATTTCGACGGAGAACGCCGCGATTGCAAGGCGGGTATATTCTTTGCTTAAGAAATATTACCAGGTCCATATTGAGCTACTCGTGCGTAAAAAAATGCGTTTGAAGAAAAATAACGTTTATATCGTTAGAATCCCTAGTCGCGTACAGGAAATCTTAAATGATCTCAGAATTGTGTCCGAAGGATTTATTTTTACCGACGGTATTGATAAAGAGATTGTTGGGAATAACTGCTGTAAGCGTGCTTATTTGCGGGGTGCCTTTTTGGCGGGCGGATCCGTTAATAATCCGGAGGGTTCCTCTTACCATTTGGAGATTTCCTCGATGTATGAGGAGCATTGTAAGGCGCTGGTCGATCTGGCTGGTGAATTTCACCTAAACGCACGCTGCATTGAACGTAAAAAAGGGTTCATTCTATACATTAAAGAAGGCGAGAAGATTATCGAATTCTTAAGTCTGATCGGGGCGCATCAAGCGTTGTTCAAATTTGAGGATGTAAGAATTATGCGCGATATGCGTAATTCCGTGAATCGGATCGTGAACTGCGAGACCGCGAATCTCAATAAAACGATAAGTGCCGCGGTGCGGCAGATTGAGAATATCAAACTGCTGCAGCGAGAAGTGGGTCTGGAGAGCTTACCGGATAAACTGCGGGAAGTTGCAGAAATTCGAATGGCACATCCAGATATCAACCTTAAAGAGGTTGGTGAAATGCTGAAAGGTACGGTTAGTAAGTCCGGAGTAAATCATCGACTTCGTAAGATTGATGAACTGGCGGACAAGGTTCGAGGCGGCTAGTCACTTTTTTTCTAGTGTGGTTTACGTTATAATGATATAATAATATAAAATTAATGTGAAATTTTTGGGGAGAACTCAATTAGGGGGTAAGCGTTTCATGACAAAGCACCCGGTAGTTGTTCGGTTGAAGACAGGGCTACACGCTCGACCGGCAGCATTGTTTGTGCAAGAAGCTAACAAGTTTTCGTCGGAGATTTTCGTGGAAAAAGACGATAAAAAAGTAAACGCCAAAAGTATTATGGGTATTATGAGCCTAGCGATCAGTTCCGGCACGGAGATCTATATCAGCGCGGATGGTGCAGACGCGGATCAAGCTGTAAACGCTTTGACGAGTCTCGTCAGCAAAGAAGAGCTTGAGAACCAATAATCTTTTGAAGTGACTTTTTATCGAATGACTAAAAAGCCCCTAGGGGCTTTTTTTTATACCAAAAAATAGATTTTAACTGTGCAACATTTACCAAAAAGACTCGTCTAGAGGATAATAACAAATCACAAAGGATGAAAGGGGCTGGCAAATATGAAAGGTTTGGTAAAAAAGATTGGTTCAGTGTTGATCGTAGGAAGTTTGTTAATTGGAGGGATTAGCATGAGTGGTGTCTTCCAAGGTCCTGCAAAGGCTTATGCAGATGAAGTGCAGAAAAATGTTGTTAGTGTAGTAGGTAAAGGTGAGTTGTCCATCAAGCCGGATATTGTATACTTGTCCATCGGTGTGGATACTACGGCTACAACTGCGCAAGAAGCGCAAAAAACAAATGCTGCTAAAATCCAAAAGATCACTACTCTACTGAAGGGGACTTGGAAAATCGCAGATAAGGATATTCAAAGTACCCAATTCTATGTGCAACCCAACTATAGTTATAGTGAAAAAGAAGGACAGCAAGTGAAAGGATACAACGCGAATCATACACTGTTAGTGTCCTATAGAGATCTGACTAAGGTTGGTGAATTGCTAGACGCTGCATCTGCGGCGGGGGCAAATAATATCGGAAATGCACGTTTTTCCGTGGAAGATACTTCTGCCTTTGAAGCTCAGGTGATTGAAAAGGCGATGGCGAACGCAGATGTTAAAGCAGGTGCTATTGCTAAGGCAGCTAAACGTAGCTTGGGTCAAGTAATCACGGTCAGCCAAAATGATGGCAATGTCACTCCGGTTTATTTTGAACAGAATCTAAAAATGGAAATGGCTGCAGCAGATGCTGGTGCAAGCACATCCGTTCAACCGGGAGTAGTTAAAGTTACAACACAGCTGAGCGTAATGTATGAATTGAAATAGTAGCAGAACAAGATGATTGCAGAGAGGAGAGGTGATCTTCCACTAGTAATAGTGGGGGATGCCTCTTTTTTTGTGTAAATTCTCTAAGATTAGGTTTAATAAACTGGAAAGGAGTGGGAAAATTAGATGGTGAATATCTCAAAAGAAACAGTACGCAAATGGGGCATAGGTTTGATGTCGGCGGGATTATTGCTTGGTGGAGGATTGCTGCCCAGTGATACGGGTTATGCAGCTTCTGATCAGATGAAGAGCAAGGCTATTGCTACAAGTATAGTTTTAAAGGCGAATGGGGTGATTTCACAGCAGACAGGTATTTTGCAGGAAGGGAAGGTCTGGATTCCGATTACCTTTATGCGTGATGTGCTGCAATTACCTCTAACTTATGATAAAAAAGAAAATGCATACTCGATCGGAAAGGGAACGACTAAGGCCAAGTTGCTGGTATCTAGCTATGGTACTTCAATTTGGGTGAATAATTATTACATTCGAGAGTATGAAGGAAAGCTAATAAACAACCGGCTCTATGTTCCATCCGGTCTGTTAAATGATTATTTGGGCTATAAAGTGGATTGGAGTCAGGGCTCTAGTAAGTTGAATGTGGTGAACAGATCACAGAATGCGTTGACGGTAACCACTGAAACCTATGCTAAGGATCGAAAAGAGGCTTTGATCCAGCTTGATTATCCGAAGTTTAGTGGATTAAGCAATTCCAATGCACAGCAGGCCATGAATGATATTTTGAAAGAAAGTGCCATGAAATTCGCTGAAGGCGCGGAGAAGGATATCTCGAATCGATCCGGGTCAGAGCCTAAGTATACTTATGATATAGATTATGTGGTGACCTACAATCAGGATGGTGTGATCAGTTTAGTGATGTCAGAGTATAGCGATACGGGCGGCGCTCATGGTATGACCAATCGAGAGGCTTTTACCTTTTCGCTCAAGGATGGCAAACGTCTGCTGTTGGGCGACCTGTTCGGAGCTAACCCAAACTACAAAAAAGAGTTGAATGCTAAGTTAAACAAGCTAGTAAAAGCGGAGGAAAGTTATTTGGGAGGATTCAACGGATTGAATACGGAAAAGTATTTTTATCTGAAGGATGATCAGGTCGTTCTGTTCTTCCAATTGTATGAATACACAGCTTATGCTGCGGGGTTCCCGGAATACATCTTTACTTTCAAAGAACTGTTGCCGGAAGGCGGCAGCCCATTTGCTGCTGTAAAATAAATAGAACTGGACATCTCCCCCTTACCAGAATCACCTCGAATTCATATGCTAAATGGAGTAACTAGTTTATGAACGGGGGAGAGCTATGAGCTATCAATACACTGCAATTGGCGATTCCTTGACGACTGGATTTGGCGCTCTGCCAGGTAACGGTTTTGTACCGATGTACCGTAGAATGGCGGAAGGGAGACTGCGTTCTAACGTAGCCTCCACGAATTTGGGCGTGAATGGATTGACTACTTCTGAATTGGAACAGCGGCTACGCGGAAGCTCTATGACGCGTGAAGCCATTCGAGCAGCGGATATTATCACTCTATCCATTGGTGGTAATGATTTAATCCATGCAGCGAAGGCTGCAGCTAGACAACCTGAAAATTTATCTAAAGAGCTGCGAAGATCATTGCAAGAGTGCAAACAGAATTTTGCTGCAATTATGAGTATCCTCTTCCAATTGAAGGCGGGAACGCGTAGACCTTATATCATTCGAATTGTGGGATTGTATAATCCCTATCCTCAGGTAGTAGGTGCTACAGAGTGGGTAAGGCAGTTTAACAGTTATGCCTCACAGTACAGTAGCCGGGTATGTGGATTTGCTTCTATTTATAGTGAGTTTGCAGGAAACGAGAGAGGGCTTTTATCAATTGACCACTTACATCCTAATGGCCGAGGCTACCGTGTGATTGCTGAGAAACTGGATGCGCTTGGTTATGGTGGCTTGTATTAATTGAGATTCGTATGAAGTAGTGGTCTGAAAAGTAAAGAGGCTGTGCACTAACCATCAAGTGGATAGGGCACAGCCTCTTTGTGTTGTTTTATAGCTTACACACCGCTAGGCAGTGTCTTCTCGATGACTTTATCAACGATACCGTAAGCTGCCGCATCTGCAGCAGTCATGAAGTAATCACGATCAGTGTCCTTCTCAATACGTTCTAGCGGTTGACCCGTACGTTCTGCAAGAATACGATTCAACTTATCACGCAATTTCAGGATACGACGGGCACGGATTTCAATATCCGTTGCTTGACCTTGAGCACCACCCAGAGGTTGGTGAATCATGATCTCACTGTTAGGCAGCGCGAAGCGTTTGCCTTTAGCGCCAGCGTTAAGTAGGAAAGCTCCCATAGAAGCTGCCATACCCACACAGATGGTGGAAACGTCCGGTTTAATGTACTGCATTGTATCAAAAATAGCCATACCTGCAGTAATGGAACCGCCGGGGCTATTCACGTAAAGGTGAATGTCCTTCTCCGGATCTTCGGCAGCCAAGAACAGCATTTGTGCGATGATAGAATTGGCTACCACGTCATTAACCTCCGTTCCAAGGAAAATGATGCGGTCCTTCAGCAGGCGGGAATAGATGTCATAAGCGCGCTCACCGCGGTTGCTCTGTTCTACTACCATAGGAATATAACTCACGTGGAAAACCTCCTTGATATTGGTTCTTCAAATGTATTCATTTTTACTCTTGCCGTATTACCCACATGATAAACAAATTCAAACAAAAAGTCAAAGAAAGTCAAACTTATATTCAAAAAAAAGAGCCGACACGCGGCTCTTTGGTTAAGTAGTAGTATAGGCACTACTAAATTATGTACAAAAGTGAAATTAATGGCGCGCCCGCCAAGAATCGAACTTGGATCTCAGGCTTCGGAGGCCTACGTCATATCCATTGGACCACGGGCGCAACAAAAATGATTATAATACAATTTCTGTGCAATTGCAATGAATTAATAATACTGTACTCAGGCTCTATCCCTTGTCTTCAAGGTGGACAAGCGTACATTGTATTTCACTCAGCTAAAGAATCTGGATTGTTAATGACAGGTTTTTTGGAGCTGAACCTCTTTCCCAATCCTATAAATGTATAAGAAGACAAGCGCTTGAGAATTCTACTCTCGGAAGACTTGCACTTCGAGCAATATTTGGTTAGAATATGAGTGGGACTTAAAAAGTTTACCCGGGACATTTTGAGACCATGAACAAGGGAATAGAGGAAGACGAAGTTGCAGGAGTGAAAGTATGCGTAATTTATTAGATATCCAAAAGCAGCTTCTGCCTGATCTCATGGAAACCCTTAAGAGACGGTACACGATTCTTCATCAGATCATGCTGTCCGATATAATTGGGCGCAGAACGCTTGCCGCTTCGCTTGATATGACTGAGCGGGTACTGCGTGCCGAGACGGATCTTCTGAAATCGCAAGGGCTCATTGAGATCGAGAGCGTTGGCATGCGCATTAGCGCTGCTGGGCGTAGACTGCTTGATTTGCTAGAGCCGGTCGTTAAGAGCCTGTTTGGTCTGGATGAGCTGGAAGAGAAAATTCGGGCAACGTACGGTCTGGATAAAGTTATTGTGGTGCCGGGTGATTGTGAGTCATCGCCGTTCACCAAACGTGAGCTTGGCCGAGCGGGTGCAAAAGCGCTGCTCAGTGTACTTCGTACAGATGATATAGTTGCTGTCACAGGTGGATCAACGCTTGCCGATATGGCTGATCAACTGACACCGCCGTTATCCCTTTCCTATAAGAACGCTTGGTTTGTTCCGGCGCGTGGTGGATTAGGAGAGAGTATGGAGATTCAAGCCAATACGATTGCCTCAACAATGGCAAAACGGGTAGGAGCGAATTACCGGTTGCTGCATGTACCTGATTTACTTAGTGGGGATGCCTACCAGTCACTAGCACTTGACTCTAATATTGGAGAGATTGTACAAATCATCCGCAGTTCGCGTATTATTGTACATGGGATTGGGGATGCCATTGAAATGACTCGCCGCCGCAAGCTGGATGAGGCAACTGTCTCAGAAATCCAGGGTGAGGGAGCCGTGGCTGAATCCTTTGGGTATTACTTTAACGAAGATGGTCAGGTTGTCCATACGATGCTTACGATGGGACTACGTCTAGAAGATATTGTTCGGACGGAGACAGTCATCGGTATTGCTGGAGGCAAACCAAAGGCCAAAGCCATTCATGCCATGCTGCGTTTCGGGCAGGAGAATATACTCGTCACCGACGAGGCTGCTGCTGTGGAAATCGGCAAGGAAATTGATAATCAGTTACAGATATCCTCGTAACTCACTAGAGCATATATCTTGCATCATACTTAACATTGTTGTCATGACAGGCTTCACGGTCTGTTTTGAATAAATAAAACGAATTCTAGGAGGAACTATTCAATGAGTGTAAAAGTTGGAATTAACGGATTTGGACGTATTGGACGCCTTGCTTTCCGCCGTATTCAAAATGTAGAAGGTATCGAAGTGGTAGCAATCAACGACTTGACTGACGCTAAGATGCTTGCTCATTTGCTTAAATATGATACAACTCAAGGTAAATTCCAAGGTGATGTTGAAGTGCATGATGGCTTCTTCAAAGTCAATGGCAAAGAAGTTAAGGTTCTTGCTAACCGCAACCCTGAAGAATTGCCATGGGGCGACCTAGGCGTTGATATCGTACTTGAGTGCACAGGTTTCTTCACAACTAAAGAAGCAGCTGAAAAACACTTGAAAGGTGGAGCTAAGAAAGTAGTTATCTCCGCTCCAGCTACTGGCGACATGAAAACTGTCGTTTACAACGTTAACGATGACATTCTTGATGGTACTGAGACTGTTATTTCCGGCGCATCTTGCACAACGAACTGCCTAGCTCCAATGGCAAAAGTATTGAACGACAAGTTCGGTATCGTTGAAGGCTTGATGACTACAATTCACGCTTACACTGGTGACCAAAACACTTTGGATGCTCCACACGCTAAAGGTGACTTCAGACGCGCTCGTGCAGCAGCTGAGAACATCATTCCTAACACTACTGGTGCTGCTAAAGCAATCGGTCTTGTTATTCCAGAACTTAAAGGTAAATTGGATGGCGCGGCTCAACGTGTTCCAGTTGCAACTGGTTCCCTGACTGAGCTTGTAACTGTTCTTGATAAGAGCGTTACTGTTGAAGAAATCAACGCAGCAATGAAAGCAGCTTCCGATCCAGACACTTATGGTTACACTGAAGATGAAATCGTATCTTCCGATATCAAAGGTATGACTTTCGGATCCCTGTTCGATGCTACACAAACTAAAGTATTGACTGTTGGCGACAAACAACTCGTTAAGACTGTTGCTTGGTATGACAATGAAATGTCCTACACTGCACAATTGGTTCGTACTTTGGAGAAATTCGCTAAAATCGCTAAGTAATTGACTTGATATAAGTAACATCTATAGAGCGGAAACAGAAGTTCCTTGTTTCCGCTCTTTCTAAATGTATTTCTTGTTTCCTGCTAGAAACAACTTTGGGTGTGGAGGAATTAATCATGAACAAAAAGAGCGTCCGTGATGTAGAAGTAAAGGGTAAACGCGTATTTGTACGCGTGGATTTCAACGTACCTGTAGAAGACGGTAAGATTACTGATGATACTCGTATTCGCGAAACCCTTCCTACCATTAAATATTTGATTGAGAACGGTGCAAAGATCATTCTTGCGAGTCACATGGGTCGTCCTAAAGGTCAATTCGTAGATTCCATGCGTTTGACTACTGCTGCTGAACGTCTGTCCGAGCTTCTCGGCAAACCAGTAGCTAAAGCTGACGAAGCTGTTGGCGAAGCTGTCAAAGCAAAAATTGCTGAGCTAGGCGAAGGCGACGTACTTGTACTTGAGAATGTTCGTTTCTACCCAGGCGAAGAAAAGAACGATCCTGAATTGGCTAAACAATTCGCTGAACTGGCTGATTTGTTCGTCAATGATGCGTTTGGTGCGGCTCACCGTGCACATGCATCGACAGAAGGTATCGCTCATTTCTTACCAGCTGTATCCGGTCTTTTGATGGAGAAAGAATTGACCGTTCTTGGTAAAGCTCTTACTAACCCAGAACGTCCTTTCACTGCGATCATCGGTGGTTCGAAAGTTAAAGACAAGATTGATGTTATTGATAACTTGTTGTCTTTGGCTGATAACGTCCTGATCGGCGGTGGATTGTCTTATACATTCACTAAAGCACAAGGCTTTGAAATCGGTAAGTCACTTGTAGACAACGACAAACTTGATGTTGCTCTTGGATTCATCGAAAAAGCCAAAGCACTTGGCAAAAACTTCATGCTTCCTGTTGATGTTGTGGTTGCTGATAAATTCGGTGCTGATGCTAACACTAAGATCGTTAATTACAATGAAATCCCAGAAGGTTGGGAAGGACTTGATATCGGACCTAAGACTCGTGAACTTTATGCCGATATTATCAAGAACTCCAAGCTGGTTGTCTGGAATGGACCTATGGGCGTATTCGAAATCGATAAATTCGCTGAAGGTACACTTGCAGTAGCAAAAGCTTGTGCAACAACTGAAGGTTACACTGTTATTGGCGGCGGAGATTCCGCAGCAGCAGCAGAAAAATTCCACCTGGCTGACCAAATGGATCACATCTCCACTGGTGGCGGTGCATCCCTTGAGTTCATGGAAGGCAAGGCGCTTCCTGGCGTAGAAGCACTGAACGACAAGTAAGACGTATAGAAGGAGGCAATTTAATTCATGAGAACACCAATTATTGCGGGTAACTGGAAGATGTTTAAAACAGTTCCTGAAGCAGAAAGCTTTATTGCTGACATCAAAGGCAAAGCAGAAGTAGAAGGCGTTGAGACTGTAATCTGCGCCCCATTCACTAACCTGCCTGCACTTGTAGCAGCTGCAAAAGGTACAGACATCAAGATTGGCGCACAGAACCTGCACTTTGAAGATAACGGTGCTTACACAGGAGAAATCAGTGGTGTAATGCTTAGCGATCTTGGCGTAGACTATGTAATCATTGGTCACTCAGAGCGTCGTGCTTATTTTGGCGAAACAGATGAAATCGTGAATAAGAAAATGCATGCTGCATTCCGTCACGGTATCACTCCAATCGTATGTGTTGGCGAAAAGCTCGAAGAGCGTGAAGCTGATCAAACTAAAGCAGTATGTAAAGTACAAACTGAAGCTGCATTCCAAGGACTTAGTGCCGAGCAAGCAGCAAAAGTTGTCATTGCATACGAACCTATCTGGGCTATTGGCACAGGTAAATCTTCCACTTCCCAAGATGCTAACGAAGTTATTGCTTACATCCGCAGTCTTGTAAAAGATTTGTATGATGTTGCAACAGCTGAAGCTGTTCGTATTCAATACGGCGGCAGCGTGAAGCCTGAGAATGTAACTGAGTACATGGGCCAAAGCGACATCGATGGTGCGCTTGTTGGCGGTGCCAGCTTGCAGCCTGCTTCCTTCGTTCAATTGGTTGAGGGGGCGAAGTAAGATGTCAGCTCCAAGACCTGTAGCTTTGATCATCATGGATGGTTTCGGTTTGCGTGGAACATCTGAAGGTAACGCCGTTGCTCAAGCTAACAAACCTAACTATGACCGTTACTTGAAACAATATCCTAATACTACCCTTACTGCTTGTGGTGAAGCTGTTGGTCTTCCAGAAGGCCAAATGGGCAACTCTGAAGTAGGGCACTTAAATATTGGTGCAGGACGGATTGTATACCAGGATTTGACTCGTATCGATAAATCGATCCGTGAGGGCGAATTCTTCGATAATGAAACACTGGTAGCCGCAGTTAGAAATGCTAAGAACACAGGTAAAAAGCTTCATCTTTACGCGCTTGTATCCGACGGAGGGGTACATAGCCATATTAATCACCTGTTTGCTATGCTTGACCTGGCTAAGAAAGAAGATATGCACGAAGTGTATATCCATGCTTTCATGGATGGCCGTGATGTACCTCCAGATAGTGGTAAGAAGTTTGTCCAAGATCTGGTGGCTAAGATTGAAGAAGTTGGAGTAGGTACAATTGCAACGGTATCCGGACGTTATTACGCCATGGACCGTGACAAACGTTGGGATCGTGTAGAAAAAGCCTATCGTGCTATGGTTTATGGCGAAGGACCGAAATACACAGATGCTCTGCAAGCTATCACTGCATCTTATTCAAATTCCGTGTTCGACGAATTCGTTGAACCTAGCGTGATTGTAGACAGTGAAGGCAAGCCGGTAACGGCAGTAGAGAGCGGCGATTCCGTCGTATTCCTCAACTTCCGCCCTGACCGTGCTATTCAGTTGTCACAAGTGTTCACGAATCAAGATTTCCGCGGTTTCGACCGGGGTCCTTTGTTCCCACAAGACTTGCACTTCGTATGCCTGACTACTTTCAGTGAAACGGTACAAGGTTATGTAGCCTATTCACCGAAGAACCTGGATAACACATTGGGTGAAGTACTTGTGCAACACAACAAGAAGCAACTGCGCATCGCGGAAACTGAGAAGTATCCGCACGTAACGTTCTTCTTCAGTGGTGGACGTGATGAGGAACTTCCAGGAGAAACTCGTATCTTGATCAACTCTCCTAAAGTGGCAACCTATGATCTTCAACCTGAGATGAGTGCTTACGAAGTGGCTGCAGCCTGCGTAGCAGAAATCGAAGCGGAAAGACAGGATGCTATCATCCTTAACTTTGCAAACCCTGATATGGTAGGACACTCCGGTATGTTGGAGCCAACAATCAAGGCTGTAGAGGTAACTGATGAGTGTGTAGGTAAAGTAGTGGACGCAGTAGTTGCCAAGGGTGGCGTTGCGATCATTATCGCCGATCACGGTAATGCAGACATGGTATTTGATGAGAACGGTCGTCCGTTCACAGCTCATACCACTAACCCGGTTCCGTTCATCCTTACGGATGAAAATGTTGTATTGCGCGATCGCGGTATCCTTGCTGATGTAGCACCAACCATTCTGGATCTGATGGGAATTCCGCAACCTGCGGAAATGACTGGTCAATCCATGATCGCTAGTCGCAAATAAGGAAACAATACCTAAGATTAAGCTTCAACAATCAAAACCAAAACATTGTTTAAAGGAGATTAACTAAAATGACTATTATTTCTGATGTTTATGCTCGCGAAGTCCTTGACTCCCGTGGTAACCCTACTGTAGAGGTTGACGTTTATCTTGAATCCGGTGCTAAAGGCCGCGCTATCGTTCCTTCCGGCGCTTCCACTGGCGCTCATGAAGCTGTAGAGCTTCGTGATGGCGACAAATCCCGTTACATGGGTAAAGGCGTTCTGAAAGCTGTTGAGAACGTAAATGAAATCATCGCTCCAGAAGTTATTGGTATGGACGCTCTTGACCAAGTGGGCATCGACAAATTGATGATCACTTTGGACGGAACTCATAACAAAGGTAAATTGGGCGCTAACGCAATCCTAGCTGTATCCATGGCCGTAGCTCGTGCAGCTGCAGCAGCATTGGATATTCCTTTGTACGTATACCTGGGCGGATTCAACGCTAAAACTCTTCCAGTACCAATGATGAACATCATCAATGGTGGTGAGCATGCGGACAACAACATCGACGTTCAAGAGTTTATGGTTCTTCCTGTAGGAGCTCCAAGCTTCAAAGAAGCTCTTCGTACAGGTGCTGAAATCTTCCACAACTTGAAATCCGTACTTCAATCCAAAGGCCTGAACACAGCTGTTGGTGACGAAGGTGGTTTCGCACCAAACCTTGGTTCGAATGAAGAAGCAATCACTACAATTATCGAAGCTATCGAAAAAGCTGGTTACAAACCAGGCGTTGACGTATTCTTGGGTATGGACGTTGCTTCCACTGAGTTCTACAAAGACGGTAAATACACACTTGCTGGCGAAGGTAAATCTTACACTTCCGCTGAGTATGTTGACCTTCTTGCTTCATGGGTTGAGAAATACCCAATCATCACAATCGAAGACGGTATGTCCGAAGACGACTGGGATGGTTGGAAATTGCTTACTGAAAAATTGGGAGACAAAGTTCAATTGGTTGGTGACGACTTGTTCGTTACAAACACTGAGCGTCTTGCAACAGGTATCGAAAAAGGTATCGGTAACTCCATCTTGGTTAAAGTTAACCAAATTGGTACATTGACTGAAACTTTCGATGCTATCGAAATGGCTAAACGTGCTGGTTACACAGCAGTTATCTCTCACCGTTCCGGTGAATCCGAAGATAGCACAATCGCTGACATCGCTGTTGCGACTAACGCTGGTCAAATCAAAACAGGTGCTCCTTCCCGTACAGACCGTGTTGCTAAATACAACCAATTGCTTCGCATCGAAGACGAGTTGGGTGAATTGGCTCAATACAACGGCCTGAAATCTTTCTACAACCTTAAAAGATAATCTGCTTTTATAGCAGAGTACGAAGACCCGCCATTATGGCGGGTCTTTTTTTAATATGTGTTTATCCTAATCTTTCAAGAAAAGCTACGACTTAACAGTCTAGGCGGTTGTATTACCGGCACTGCTATGATAAAATAAGAATACTGTTTATGTATCGTGATAACCTCAATTACCATAGATAGTGATGCTTAGGCGTAGGAGGTGGAAGTGAATGGATATCTTTTTGAAAGTTGTGCTCCTGATTTTTTCCGTCGGTCTTATTGCGGTCGTTCTTCTGCAAAAGGGGAAAAGCGCGGGTCTTTCCGGTGCCATCTCCGGTGGTGCTGAGCATCTCTTTGGTAAAACAAAAGCTCGTGGTATGGAACTCGTACTACAACGTGTAACAGTTGGACTTGCTGCAGGATTCTTCATTATGGCGATTCTAGCTGCTGTTTTCATTGACTAAAGTACCTACAGTAAGCCCTCGCTCTGTTCTGAATGGAATGGAGCGAAGGCTTTTTTGTTATAATAAAAAGGGGATAAAGCACCTGCAGGTGCTTTTCTTTGCATAGCAGAAAGAATAAGATTCGATACGGTAAAGCCTTAATAAATAAACTTTCTCCTTCGATGTGAATGAAATTTCGTACTGCGTTTACCTTTGGATGACAGTAACAGGGATGCGCAGGATTGATTTCGTGTATACTAGGGTATGAAGTAGGTAAAGGTAAATTTTACTTGGCATTACTACAGAGCAGGACAAGACATACATATTTGCCAGCGGCTTGGAGCCGCGGAGGGCTGGGGTGACGAACATGATAACACAAGAAATATTACTCGATTTCATGCGGGAAACTGCATATAAACCAATGACTTATGAAGAGCTGGTGAGCCATTTTGCTCTAGAAGATAGCACAGGGTTTAAAAAGTTCGAGGAACTACTAATTGAATTAGAGCAGGACGGAAGAATTGTATTAACTCGTAATGCACGTTATGGCGTGCCGGAACGAATGGATTTACTGCGAGGCCGGTTACAGGCTCATGCGAAAGGCTTCGCTTTTCTTATCCCGGATGATCGTGATCATCCTGACGTATATATCCATGCGAATGATCTTAAGGGAGCTATGAATGGTGATATCGTCCTTATCCGTATTACCTCTAAAAGTCCGTCCGGCGGACGTATGGAAGGCGAAGTTGAGCGCATTGTAAAACGGGGAGTATTGCAGACGGTTGGCGTATTTCAAAATCTGGAGACCTATGGCTTTGTGCTGCCTGATGATAAACGGATTAACCGCGATATTTTTATTCCGAAGCAATCCTTCATGGGGGCGGTAGACGGTCAAAAGGTCGTTGTACGTATCGTGAATTATCCAGAAGGCCGATCAGCGGCAGAGGGTGAAATTATTGAGATCCTCGGACATAAGGATGATCCAGGAGTCGATATTCTATCTATTATCCGTAAGCATCAGCTGCCAGAGGCCTTTCCGGCTGAAGTGATGAACGAAGCGGACAACGCTCCGGATTCAATCACAGAAGAGGAAATTGCTGAGCAGGGACGTCGCGACTTGCGCGGACTAAACATTGTCACGATTGATGGTGAGGATGCTAAGGACCTGGATGATGCGGTTAATGTTCAGCGACTGGAGAACGGAAACTACAAGCTAGGCGTGCATATTGCGGATGTAGGTTATTACGTACGCGAGAGCTCTGAGCTCGATAAAGAAGCCTATGATCGGGGCTGTAGTGTGTACTTGGTGGATCGGGTGATTCCGATGCTGCCTCACCGTTTGTCTAACGGTATTTGTAGTTTGAATCCACAGGTAGACCGCTTAACGATGTCCTGCGAGATGGAATTTAACGAACACATGAAGGTCGTGAAGCACGATGTCTTTACAAGTGTGATTCGCACCAAGGAAAGAATGACTTATTCCAATGTCCGCAAAATTTTGGAGGATGAAGACGCTGAATTGCTGGAGCGCTATAGTCCATTAATTGATGATTTCCGTCTCATGAAAGAATTGGCGATGAAGCTGCGTGATGCACGGATGCGGCGAGGCGCGGTTGATTTTGATTTTGAAGAAAGCAAAATCATCGTAGATGAGAACGGCAAGGCTGTAGATATTGTGAAGCGTGAGCGTTCTGTAGCTGAGCAGATTATCGAGGAATTTATGCTCGCGGCGAATGAAACAGTCGCGGAGCATTTTCACTGGTTGAAGGTTCCGTTCCTTTACCGGATTCACGAAGATCCAGATCCAGAGAAGCTGCAGAATTTTATGGCTTTTGCAGCTAATTTCGGATATCACGTGAAGGGACGTGGCAATTCGGTTCATCCACGTGCTTTGCAGGATCTGTTGGAGCAAATCCAAGGGACTAAAGAACAGACCGTTATTAGCACAATGATGTTACGCTCCATGAAGCAGGCGAAATATGATGCGGAGAGCACAGGCCATTTCGGACTGGCTGCGGAATACTATTCCCACTTCACTTCGCCGATTCGCCGTTACCCCGATCTGGTCATTCACCGCGTAATGCGTGAAGTGATTGAGAATGGAGGGGCGCTGAGCCAAAAACGACATGATTATTTGGCCGGCCGGATGCCTGACATTGCTCAGCAGTCCTCGGAGCGTGAGCGTGTAGCGGTAGAAGCAGAACGCGATACAGAACAGCTGAAGAAAGCTGAATACATGCAGGATAAAGTAGGCGAGGAATTCGAGGCAATGGTCAGCAGTGTGACCAGCTTCGGAATGTTCATCGAGCTGGACAATACCGTCGAAGGCCTTATTCGTCTCAGCGCTATGAGCGACGATTATTATCACTTCGACGAGGCCCATATGGCGCTCATCGGCGAGCGCACATCACGGGTGTTCCGTATTGGCGACGAGGTGAAAATTCGAGTCGCCAAGGTAAACATGGATGACCACACGATCGATTTCGAGTTGGTCGACATGAAACCACGCGCGCCAGGTGAGCATCGCGGCGGTGGTTTTGGAGGCGGCCGCGGTGGCAAAGGCGGCCGTCCAGGTAGCGGCGGCTTCAAGGCGCCAGCCGGGGGTAAAGGCGGCGCGGGCAGCAAGGGCCGCGGCGGTAAAGGCAAGCCCGGCGCTGCTGTAGGCGCGGGCAAGGGCAAGCCGGGCGCTGGTGTGCGCGCCGGCGAAGCGGCCGGTGTTGGAGCACCGGGCGGACGCGGAAAGCGGAAGCGCGGGCGTGATGCCGGCGAGGATACGAGCCGGGTAGTTGCGGCGCCGGGCGGAAGCACCGGCGCAGAGCGCGGGGGCGAAGCCGGCGGTAACGTAGGCGCGCCACGTGAGCGCAGCGGCGGGCGAGGCCGCGGTGGTGACAACGGCGGTGCCGGTGGTGGACGCGGCATCAGCTTCGGCTTTGGCTCCGGCAAAGGCGGATACGGCGCTCCTGCGTCTGACTCTTCCAGCGGCGAAGTCCGCGGCCTGGACGGCAGCACGAAGTTCCGTAGCCGTGAGGACCGCGGCGGTAACTTTGGCGGTGGAGAAGGCCGTAGTGGCGCTCCAACAGGTAAAGGTCGCCGGAAAAAGAAGAACAAAAGCGGTGTGTTCATCGGTCAATCCGTGACACCGGGCAACGTTCAGACGTCGGAACAAGCCGCTTCTAAACGTAGTGACACTACAGGCAGCGCTCCAGACGGAGCTCCTCGTAAGAGAAAGAAGAAATAAATAACGTTATTGGGCTACATTACGTAGCTCTATGACGCAAAATTAAGCACTGCCCCCTTTGATTGGGGGCGGTGCTTTTTTAATTCTTTTTCGCGGCTCAAGTGTGAAATTCTCATTTCTGACCGAGACTATTGGTTGCCACAAGTTTGTTGAGTAATAATCAGAAGAAGCTAGGTTGCAGCGTTGTTTGTAACTATGACACTTGGGTTGGAGCAAAGTAACACGTGCTATCACGATGCTTATTTTTTAATTGCATAATGTGCAGTTAAAATTCCGGCGTTTCAGTAGAGATTGAGGTTAATTGCACTTTGTACATTAAAATGTGATCAGTATCTTCAAAACCGCATGATTTCGAGTTATTAACTGTAGAAAGTACAACTAAACAACCATCGAGCGTTTAAATATATTAAATAGATGTATAAAGTACATTTATGTAGCTTTAGGGTAGCGTCGGAGGGAGAGAGTGAATAGAAAGGGTATGAGTTGACTGGGATGTGTGAATATAGAAACATAAACACTCGTTTATCAATAAATGTAATTAAAGTTAACTATTGGGTAAACTTACTGACAACTAGTTGTCAAAATGGCTGAGAAAGGATTACCTGATCCTTCCTTGCGCACAATCGATTCCATTTGTTACAATATAGATCAGACGTTCGATGACTATGTCGTTTAAGATTAGAGAGACATGGTTACTTTAACTTATGAATATGATTCAAGGAGTGATTCTCATGGGTAAAAAAGCAGACGGGAAAGTACTTGCCCAGAACAAAAAAGCTTCCCATGATTATTTTATCGAGGATACTTATGAAGCTGGCTTGGTGCTGACAGGTACAGAGATCAAGTCGCTACGTAATGGCCGCGCTAATATTGGAGATGCTTTTGCTACGATCCGTAACGGTGAGATTCACATTCACAACATGCATATCAGCCCTTTTGAACAAGGTAATCGTGCTAACCCTACGGACCCGACGCGTACTCGTAAATTGCTGATGCATAAGGAGCAAATTCATAAACTGCTGGGCTTGTCCAAGCGAGATGGATTTACGATTGTGCCACTCAAGATTTATGTGCGAAATGGCTATGCGAAGCTGTTAATTGGTCTTGGTAAAGGTAAGAAAGAGTACGATAAACGTGACTCTGCTGCTAAGCGTGATGCTCAACGTGATATTCAGCGTGTATTGCGTGAGAAGCAAAAGATCGCCAGATAATCTAGGAAGAATGTACGATTCAAATGAGTACCAGTTTCCACCTTCAATTCCTTTAACCTACGTGTTAAAGTATTGATAAATGTGATATACTGAGTAAGTAAGATTATTGCTTCGTTACAGACTTCTTGAAGAAGAAGCTGTGGATAGGATCTCTCTTGCTTGGAAGATCCGCTTGATCCGAAGCGCCCTTTTTAATGAGGGGCCGTTCTTGGATTCGACGGGGGTAGTTCGAGCATGAGTAGCGAGTAGTGGGGACGCGTCCGCTTCATCAACGCTAAAGCCTATTAAACGGCAAACAACAAAACAACTACGCTTTCGCAGCCTAAGAAACTGCGCGCGTGCTTCTACCCTGCATCGCCCATGTGACAGGGATAGGGGCTAACAAGTAGTGGGATACGCCGTCTGGTCTCCGCCTGGGGTCAACGGAAGAAGATAATCAGGCTGACCCAACGTATAGCCGGTTACGGGGCGATACTCGGGTGACATCAAAACTGTGACTACACTCGTAGAAGCTTATGTGCCGTTATCTTCGGACAGGGGTTCGACTCCCCTCGGCTCCATAAGAAAAACCCGCTAAAATAGCGGGTTTTTTGCTGTTTAGTGGTTGGATTGCAGACCGAATGTAGACAAGGAGTTATAGGGAACTAAATGTGTTCATTATTGTAGACATGTTGTCTACATCTAAAATTAGATCATTCACTTTGAAGTTATTAATATCTATAAGAGCCCGAACTGATATAAAATTATAGTATTAAGCATCCAAAAACAAAAACATTCGGAGGAATTACTATCATGAGTTTTACTATTGATTATGTTAAAAACAAAAACAGAATTATTGTAACATCGGACGGTATGGATGTTGAGGATGCCCTTGCGTACGCGGAACAATTTCCGAAAGTACTGAAGAAAACTAAGCGAGGGTTTACAGGTATGACTGTAATTACTGGTGGCCTGGTATTTAAGCAAGAAGTGTTGGCAATTCTTGCTCCAACTAGTGAAGATGCTGTGAAAGCTGGAATCTCTACAAAACACAAATGGGTGTATGTTGCGCCTACCTCTTTCTACAAAACGCAAATGCATCGTATGTTTAAAGATATTGCAAACTTGTACGAATCGATAGAAGAAGCTGAAACGTATCTTGATTCTGCAGGGAATTAGCAACTTCTAATAATTAAAAGGGTCCAGCCATCATCTGTAGCGGCAAAGGTACTTTTGCGTATTAACTTATATAATTGCATCACTATACTAAGGAGATATTCCTATGATCAGTCTCCTTTTTTAACCATAGATAAGTAATTTTTATACGATTCTATAATTTGTTAAATATATAACAAGGAAGAACAGTAATATAGCCAATTTTTATCTAAGTAAAATCAGACGGACTCATCAAATGCTGGTTAGAATGCTTCTAGGGTGACATCAAAACTGTGACTACACTCGTAAAAGCTAATGTGCCGTTATCTTCGGACAGGAGTTCGACTCCCCTCGGCTCCATATGGAGTGTAAGTGATGACACCTTTAGGGGTGTCTTTTTTATTTCTTTTTTTCTATTACAAGTACAATAAAATAAACTGAATTCATTGTAACGTTTTTATGTTTAGTTAGTCTTATATATGTAAGGTGGTGAACCATTGGACAAATCAGATGAATTAGAAGGAGTCTATGATCAATACTTCCGTGATGTATACATATTTGTGCTGTCGTTAAGCAGGGACGAGCAGATTGCCGAGGAAATTACACAGGAAACCTTTTTTAAAGCGCTGAAGCGAATTGACCAGTTCAGGGGGGACTGCAAAATGAGCGTCTGGCTGTGTCAGATTGCGAAAAATACTTATTTCTCCTATATGAACGGGCAGCGGAAGTTAGCTTCGTTGGCTGTACAGGAAGAAGAGGGCAGCATTAATCTGGAGCAAAAACTCATTGATCAGACTGAAGCTATGCGTATTCATAAGGTTTTGCACGTTTTGAACGAGCCGTATAAGGAGGTTTTTATGCTCAGGTTATTTGGAGAACTATCTTTCGATCATATTAGTCAAATCTTTGGGCGAACGGAAAGCTGGGCAAGAGTGACCTATCACCGTGCTCGGCTAAGAATACAAAATCTGCTAGTGGAGGATAAATGATGAACCGAATCTCATGTGACGTAGTTCAAGATCTTCTCCCCTTGTATTATGATGACATATGCAGTGAAACTAGTAAGGGACTGGTGGAGGAACACCTTGTTGATTGCCCTGACTGCCGTTCTTCTCTGGAACAATTGAAATCCAGCCTGAGCTTGCCCATTCAAGATATGGAAGTAAATAAATTGGAGGGAAAAGGGCTGCAAAGCATTAAAAGAATGTGGAGCCGTACCCGATCGATGGCTTTTATGAAAGGATTGTTTGTGGCTGCTTCCGTATTTGGAATGTTGATTGTTGGCTACTTCGGTCTTTTCCGCTGGAATATCCTACCGGTGTCATCCGACCATATTATTATTTCTGATATAAGAACCATATCAAGCGGTGAAATTGCTTTTCGTGTTCAAATCAGGGACGGGTATAGTTTCGCTCATGTGAAGAATACCGTTAAGGATGATGGGAGTTTCTATATGATCCCCGTTCATCCTCTTATCATATCGAAGAAATATAATGCCTCCAATCCAGTCAATGGCGAGATGTTCGTCAATCCTCTGAATGTAAGGGCCTATCAGAAGAAGTATGGTAAGGACGTGGAGATTACGTCCATCTACTACGGTTCACCGGATCATCCGATTCTGATTTGGAAGAAGGGAATGGAACTGCCGACGGCAAGTCGATAATTAGGGGGCTCATGTTGAGACAAGGGCTGTTCGACTCCCCTCGGCTCCATATGTTAAATCCACAACCGAATCTGGTTGTGGATTTTGCGTTTCAGGGATAAGAAACTATAGAATAAGATGCTCTTTTTACAGAATTCTCACTATTTCAAATCAAATCCTTTGCTTTTTACGTATTCCGTATAACCATCCAACGGCAAATCTTTATCCAGCATGGCGATGAATTTTCCGGACCAGCTTGCCATTTGTTTGTTATTCGTTCGCGCGCCGTAGTACTCCTCGATTTCCCGGTCATATCTTTCGACCTTTGCTTTAAGATCTGGATCATACTTGTTTTCAAAAAATACGGCAGACCGTGGCAACCGTGGCTTTTGCTCTGGAACCTCGTCGGGAACACCTACTGCAAGACCGACCAAAGGAATGACGAAGTCCGGCAGTCCAAGCCATTCGTCCAGTCCAGGCAGGGCTTCGTTAATTCCGCCAATAATCACGGCTCCGAGCCCCATCGATTCGGCTGTCAGATTGGCATTTTGCAGGGCAAGCGCGGCACTCAGCACAGCGGATTGGTAAAAATACGAGAAGCTCAGGTTACGACCCATTTTTTCTTGTTGGTCCGGGCCAGCGGCCAACATCATCCGATGAAGATCGGCGCAAAAAATAAAAAAGTACCCACATTCCTCAATCGATGGATTTTTCGAATGCACCGCGATCTTCTTCCGAAGTTCCTGATCGTTAACGCCGATGATCGAGAACGGCTGCATATGCGCCGAGGTCGGTGCCATTTGCGCTGCATCGACAATGGCTTCGATTTGCTTGCCAGTCAACGGAATATTTTTAAACTTACGGATGGAGCGATGCTGGCGGATCACTTGCATGACCTCATTCATTAAAATTCCCTCCCAATCGATGGTTTTTGTGGAAGCTGTAAGAAAATTGTGTTTTGCAAAATGGTTTCCATGGAAACGATGATAACAAGAAAAAGATATCTTGTCAAATGGTTTCCGTGGAAACCATGATATAATAAAAAGAAAAAAGGTAGGCTTGCCTTATGCCAGATATGAATGATGATTTGCTTCAGCTCAAAAACCGTATCGAAAAGTCCATATACCGGATCCTCATCAGCGAAACCGACGAGGACCAGGATCGGCTTTGGCTCATAGAGCACATCTCCGACGACCGGCTAAAAAGGCTGCTGCCCCGCCTATCCGTCTCAAGCCTGCACGTTTTGGACGTCATCAATATGCATGAAGGTATTAAAGGGGCTGATATCGCCCGCGATATGGAGATAACGAAAGGCGCCGTCTCTAAAATCACCCGCAAATTGCTGGATTATGACCTGATCCGGAAAACCCAGCTGCCGGACAACCTGAAAGAAATTTATTTCTCCATGACTCCGCTCGGCACCGAATTGGCCGAACTGCATCGGGTATTCCACCAGGAGAAAGATCAAAAGGCGATGGAACTGTTGACAAGTTTCGATGCAGCGTCGTTGGAAATTGTGGCAGACTTTTTGGAGAAGCTAGCCCGTCTGCGATAGGGCATGGGTGCTCCGATAGGTAACGGTTCTGCATCGCCACGGTTCGGCTCCATATGGAGTATCAGTGAAAGACACCTTGAAGGGTGTCTTTTTTTATGTTTTTCAAAGTATGATCTAGACTATGTGTAATGGTTCAAAAAAACTGCGTATTTTGCTAGGTCCAGTATCTTACGTGTATGGAATTAAAGATTGCAGTGTAGAAAGCATGCTCGTCCCGTAATCAAAGTTGATAAGCTCTGGAAATGCTATTCATTCAGTCTTAGAGTTGTGAAAGTTTTGAAGGCCAAAAAAATTTAAGGTTCTATATAGGGATAAAAAAGGCAAACATAGGATAGGAAGAGTTAATAGGGAGATATAAATGAAAACCAGTATACTTATGCTATAATTTAATAAAGTGACTCTGTGCTTTTAGAAAAATTGGATAAAGGATGCATTGACCAACCATGTATGAGAATCAGACTTCTATGCACCACAAGCTGTTTATTATCGGCGCAGGTGCTGCCGGACTAATGGCCGCCGTTACTGCGCGTGATATGGGTATCGATACTGCCATTCTGGAGGGTAACGACCGGATTGGAAAGAAGATATTAATGACAGGTGATGGCCGCTGTAACATTACGAATGAATCCACTGCAACGGGTACGGATGAAGCAATCGCTTTATCGCACAAGTATCACAGTAATCAGGCCGGATTTCCACTTGCGGTATTGCAGCAATTTGGCATCCGTCAGACTATAGATTTTTTCTCCTTTCTCGGGCTTCCACTTACAAGATTGAAGGAGGGCTTGATGTATCCAATGTCGCTGCAGGCAGCAGCGGTGCTGGATATTTTCCAGCTTGCGCTGGAGGATCGGAATGTTCCGGTATACCTCAATAACAAAGTGTTGGATGTTACTGTTTCGAAGAATCATCCGCGCTTCAAGATAAAATGCCAAACGGAGACAGAGGAGGAGGTTGTTTATACTAGCGACTATCTACTTCTATCTGCGGGTGGCCTTGCCGGTCCAAATGCGGGAAAAGAACCTCCTGGGTATACACTTGCCGAACGTCTGGGACACACCCTAATTGAGCCTTTGCCGGCCATTGTGCAATTGAAGCTGCAATATCCGAATATGAGGGCACTGTCCACTATCAAATCTCAGGGACAAGCTCATATCATTGTGAACGGTAAAGTCATCCGCAGTGAGCAGGGTGAAATTGCCTTCACGGACTATGGCATTACCGGCCCGCCAATTCTTCAGCTAAGCAGAAAGGCTGCGTATCATCTTGCAAGAGGAGAACAGGTAACATTGTCGGTTGATCTGATGCCGGGCCGCACGGAGGAAGAGTTAGTTGAGTTTTTAGAAAGGCTCTGGGAGACCTTTGGACACCGGACTGTGGCGGATTGCCTTGTTGGCATCTTCAATAAGAAGCTTGTTTCTGTCCTACTAAAAGAGACTGGCTTAGATCAACAGCCAGAGCTGCTTTGCCAGGATCTATCGATGAAAACCAAGGGGAAATTTTATCGAATCTTGAAGCGTTGGGAATTTAAAGTGACGGATACCAATGGCTTTACGAATGCGCAAGTGACAGCCGGCGGCATTGATACGTCGGAACTCATCGAAGGAACGCTGGAATCCAAGCTGGTGCCTGGGCTGTATTTGGCTGGCGAAGTGATGGATGTCGACGGAGATTTCGGCGGCTATAACCTGCAATGGGCCTGGAGTTCCGGATATGTGGCCGCGATGGCGCTAGCTAAGTCAATTCAATAAATTTATTAGGAAAAGGGATGCATCAATTAACATGTATAAGGATCAGACTTCTAAGCACCACGAGCTGTTCATTATCGGTGGGGGTGCTGCAGGTCTAATGGCTGCAGTTACAGCGAGGGATCAAGGTATTGATACAGCAATTATTGAAAGCAATGACCGGCTTGGGAAGAAAATAATAACGACGGGTAACGGGCGTTGCAACATTACGAACCAATCCACCGCCACCGGTACGGATGAAGCGGCCGCTTTATCACGCAAGTATCACAGTAATCAGGAAGGATTCCCAATACATGTATTGCGGCAATTCGGTGTCCGCCAAACGATCGAATTTTTCTCCTCGCTCGGGCTTCCTTTTGTAAGCTTGGAGAATGGCCGGATGTATCCGATGTCGCTGCAGGCGGCTTCGGTGCCGGGTGTATTTAAGCTGGCGCTGGAGGATCGGAATGTTCCCGTATATTATAAACATAAAGTGTTGGATGTTACCGTTTCGGCGGGACATCCGCGGTTCGCGATAACCTGTCAGACGGAGACAGAGGAACAGGTTGTGTATACCAGCGACTATCTTTTTCTATGTGCAGGCGGCCTTACCGCTCCCAAAACGGGAACGGACGGCTCCGGTTATACGCTTGTCCAACGTCTGGGGCACACCCTGATCAACCCGGTGCCAGGCATTGTACAATTGAAGCTGGATTATCCGTATTTGAAGGAACTATCGGGCATTAAATTTGAGGGAGAGGCCCATGTTATCGTAAACAATGAAGTCATCCGCACTGAGTCTGGTGAGATTCTTTTTACGGACTATGGTATCTCGGGCCCGCCCATACTTCAGCTCAGCAGAAAGGCTGCGTATAATCTCGGAATAGGAGAATCGGTGACATTGTCGGTTGATTTAATGCCGGAGCGCACGGAGGAAGAGTTAATTGATTTTCTGGAGATCCACTGGGGGATCTTCGGACACCGGACGGTTGCCGATTCTTTTGTGGGCATCGTCAGCAAGAAACTGATTCCAGTTCTGCTGAAGGAGGCTGGAATTGATCAACAGCCGCACTTGCTTTGTATGGATTTATCATGGAAAACAAAGAAAATATTTTATCGAATCTTGAAACGTTGGGAATTTAAAGTGACCGATACCAATAGCTTCACGAATGCACAAACAACAGCCGGTGGCATCGATACGACGGAGCTAATCGAAGGAACGTTAGAATCTAAGTTAGTCCCTGGGCTGTATTTGGCAGGTGAAGTGATGGATGTCGATGGAGATTGCGGCGGCTATAACCTGCAATGGGCCTGGAGCTCCGGCTATGCTGCCGCGATGGCGCTTGCTAAACGACGTGTTAGCGCCACGTAATAGGATAGATGGTTGCTGACTCTTGGCATGTTGCAGTGGAAATACTTGCATGCCCTAGAACACACGGAGGCTAATGGATTTACCGTGCCACGCCTCGGTTCCATATAGAGTAAATAAAAGACACCTTGTGAGGTGTCTTTTTTCAATCAATTCTTATTCCAATATTCCCAGACTGCTGCCCTTGTTGCATTCGCTGAAAGGCTTGAAGGGTGTCTTGTAAAGGATACACACTATCAATGATAGGGCGTATCGAGTGAAATTCCATAAATTCAAGCATCGCAATAAACTCTTCACTGCTTCCCATTGAGGTGCCGATGATACTGATTTGGGGGTAAAATATGGATCGTGCAGCTATTTCCATTCGATCTCCTGAGCTTGCTCCAAACGTAACAATCCGGCCATTTGGCTTAATGATATCAAAGTACTGTTGGAACGTCGCTGGCCCGATACTGTCCAAGATGAGATCCACTGTATCTCCTTTCATACTTTCCTTCCAATCGCTATGACTGTCAAAGGCATGATCTGCCCCATGTGCAAGAGCAACTTGCCTTTTTGTTTCACTTCGTGATGTGACACTGACTCTTGCACCCGCTGCTGAAGCCATAAGCATGGCATAAGTAGCCACACCGCCACCAATACCCGGAATAAGGATATGTTCACCTTGCTGTAAGCGGCCTCTCGTAAACAAAGCCCGATAGGCTGTCAAGGCAGATAAGGGCAACACGCCCGCTTCTTCCCAAGACAAATAAGCTGGCTTGCTGATGGCATTTTGCGCAGGGATGACGATAGACTCGGCAAATGTACCATCTGAAGGGCCGCCCACTATGGCCGGAACGTTCGGGACATCGTGGGTGATTTCCCATCCGATACACGGATTAATGATTACATCGGTACCTACTGTAAGTGATGTTATGCCTTCACCTACCGCTTCAATTATACCCGCCCCATCAGAGCCCATAATCAGGGGAGCATCCTCATTTTTTCGATCCGCTATGAGAAATAAGTCTCGATGATTTAACCCTGCGGTTTTCAGCCTTACTTTTACTTCACCGAAGCCTGGCTGTTTATCAACAACGTCTTCATATGTCAGGCTCTTCAAGCCGTTCATCCCAGCATGTACGATTGCTTTCATCCTAATCCTCCAGTAATTCGTATTTCAATGAATCTATATTGAATTGTACAGAGTGGGAATCATACAGTAAAATGAACAAAACCGATTGTGAGTATCATAAATGAACATACCAAGCAGGTGACATAGAAATGGAAAGCGGAGATTTAAAAATATTTCAGGCTGTGGCTCGAGAGGGGAGCATAACCAAGGCTGCGCAAATGTTGAACTATGTACAGTCTAATGTGACGACTCGAATTCAGTATCTTGAGGCTCAGTTGAAAACACCCCTTTTTCGGAGATCCAATCGAGGAATGACGCTAACTTTGGCTGGAGAGAATTTACTGGGGTATGCGGATAAAATACTGACTCTGATGGACGAGGCTGTGAAAACAACACAATATTCGGACCATCCTGCAGGGCCTCTTCGGATAGGCTCCATTGAAGCGACAGCAGTCATTCATCTGACTCCTCTATTGGCCGAGTATCAATCACGATATCCGGATGTTAATTTATCGCTCACTACGGGTGTGACACATGCGCTCTTACAAAAGGTGTTGGATTACGAGCTTGATGGAGCGTTCGTCTATGGTCCTGTTGATGATCCAGATATAGAACATATCGCGGCCTTTGAAGAAGAGTTGGTGTTGATCTCTGAGCCGGGACATAACGAAATGTATGAGCTACTCATGAAACCGATGTTGTTCTTTGACGTTGGATGTACGCATCGGGCAATAGCAGAGAGTTTTCTGAGAGGCACTGGCCTGACCACTTATCAGATTATGGAATTTGGCACATTAGCAGTTATTCTAGATGGCGTTTCCTCTGGACTTGGTGTGTCTATGCTGCCACAGTCATCGATTGCCAAGGCGGAAGAACAGGGCATAATCACTTCCCACCGTTTGCCTGAAGAGTATCGAGATTTGCAGGTATGGTTTGTGCATAGACATGACACAATTTACTCAAGCGCGTTAACCAGGTTAATACAATTAGTTGAAACTAGGCAATAATAGTTCACCCGCAACGATCGATACGTCGAATGTTAGTGCTAGACCATTTCATCAAACAATTTAAGTAACACGCAGCAGGAGGAAATGATGAATTTTATAAAAGATCAACTAGCAGGATACGGTGTAAACGAACAAATGACAGGTTATCTTTCGAATATAATCATGGTCTTATTTATAGCACTACTCTCTGTACTGGCCAATTTAATAGCAAAAAAAATCGTGCTGAAGATAATTATTCATTTCATTAGTAAGGATCGGTATGCATGGGATAATATCGTTTTGGAGAAAAAAGTGTTTCACAAGCTGTCGCATCTCGCGCCAGCCTTCATCATCTATTATTCTGCGTCTATCTTTCCGCTATATCAGGCCTTTATTGAAAAATCCGCCTTAACTTATATGATTATCGTAACTATCACGGTGTTTAATGCACTACTTAATGCCATCGATGCTATTTATCGCTCGTTCGAGGTCTCCAAGATTAGACCGATCAAGGGGTACATTCAGGTTGCAAAGATTATTCTATTTATCATTGGTGTTATTGTGGTGATCTCTAACCTCATTGGTCAGAATCCATTGATTATTCTTAGTGGGTTAGGTGCATTATCAGCTGTTTTTATGCTAATTTTCAAAGATTCTATATTGGGCTTGGTGGCAGGTGTTCAATTATCATCTAATGATATGGTGCGTGTAGGTGACTGGATCGAAATGCCTAAATATAATGCGGATGGTGATGTAATTGACATTACATTGAATACGGTAAAGGTTATGAATTTCGATAAAACAATCACCATGATTCCCAGCTACGCCCTTATTTCAGACTCGTTCAAAAACTGGAGGGGTATGCAAGTATCTGGCGGCAGAAGGATTAAACGAAGCGTTCATATCGATACAAGCAGCATATGCTTTTGTACAAAAGAAATGATGGAGGAATTCCAGAAGATTCACTACCTTTCCGATTTTATAAGGGCAAGATTAAATGAAATTAGCATTTATAATATCGAACATCAAATCAATACGGAGAGTAAAGTAAATGGAAGACATCTCACGAATGTTGGTGTATTCAGAGAATATATCCATGAATATCTGAGGAATCATCCTAAAATTCATAAGGATATGACGCTGATCGTCAGACAGCTAGCACCAGAGGATAATGGACTGCCCTTAGAAATCTACGCGTTTAGCAATGATACTAACTGGGTGGTGTATGAATCGGTTCAAGCGGATATTTTTGATCACATTTTTGCAGTTGTACCGATATTTGGGCTTCGTGTCTTCCAAAACCCGACGGGCCATGATATTGCTCGCTTAAAAGAAAGCAAAGAGTATTCGTCTGAATACTGAAGATAAGAATGATTTGCAGGAGAAGGCATTTCTTAATATCAGTAAAAAAGCGACCATCGTGGTCGCTTTTTTACGTTTTTTTCATTTTGGAAAGGATCATAAAACGTGCGATTTATTGGGGTGCGGACATAGCTGAAGACTCTAATGGAAGTTCCCAGATTCATTTTCTGAGAATTTGCCATCGCTGTCATGCAGAGCTTGTTTGCGGCGATCATTACGGGCTTGCTGCTGCTGTTGGGCTTCCAGGCTGTTTACGGACGTGGCTTCCAGTTCTTTTACTGTGTTGATTAGATTCTTATCTGGTTGATTTGCACTCAATTGAAAGATCCTCCCTTGATTATCTAATGGTTGTGAATTTTATTATGTGCTGGCTACTGTGTGGCTATTCATGTTGTATTTTCACAAGAGCCTAGGATACATTGCTGAAAGTACGGGTGAATCAATGCTCTGTCCTATAATCATTAACTCAGAATACTGTTAGATGTGAAAAAATATGAGGAAATGATTGTATCGGAACTGATTTCTGTTCTGATATGTTGAGGATGTTTTAGTCCCATAAAATGTAATATTGTCAGGAGGTGAAAAGGAAGCTTTATATCTTCTTGCAAGCGGTTACAATTCTATCTGCAACAAATTAGAATCAGGAGGGAATAAAATGAAAAAAAGTATTGCCAAGGTAATCAGTATTGGTGTGTTGTTTTCTCTTGCACTTTCTTTGATAGCAGGTGGATGGACAAATACAGTAGTGCATGCTGCTGGTCTTTCGATGACAGGCAGTGGAGGCTGGAATGAAGCGGCATATGTGGAATGGTCACCTGTAAGTAATGCGACAGGATATAACGTATATGTTAAACAGGCAAGCGCATCAGATTCGGGGTACCAACAGATTGATAATGAATTGATCCGCAAATATTCTTCCTATTGGAGAGCGGATGCTGTAGGGCTTGCAGCTGGAAGTTATGTAATGAAGGTTGAAGCTACCCTATCAGGGGGAGGAACGGCAAGTGCGGTATCAAATACGTTATCCGTAACGTCATATGATCGATCTGGGTTTGCTTTTTCGGCAAGCTCGCCATTTGGTACGGGTTCTGGCGCTTATAATGAGAATGGAACCCTCAAGAATGGTGCTCAAGTGCTGTATATAACATCTCAGAATGCGAAAACCGTAACACTTGATGTGAAAATCAACAGCTCAGGTGCTGTACAAACAGGCGTTGGTCTTGGTAGCATCTTGGCTCTGAGACAAAAGGGTTATGATACAACCCCACTTGCCATCCGAATTATCGGTAAAGTTACAGCTGCTGACCTGAGTGGACAGCTTAACAGCAGTGGATATCTTGAAGTCAAAGGTAAAAATAATTATTCGGAAATGAATATTACAATCGAAGGTATCGGAAAAGATGCTTATGCATACGGTTGGGGATTGCTGCTTAGATATGTTGGTAATTTGGAAGTAAGAAATCTGGGTGTGATGTTATTTCCTGACGATGGCATTTCAATGGACACAGGCAATGCGAATGTATGGGTGCATAATAATGATATTTTCTATGGATCTGCAGGGAGCGATGCGGACCAAGCCAAAGGTGACGGATCTACGGACCTCAAAAAAGGATCAACGTACATTACCATCTCGTACAACCATTACTTTGATTCCGGAAAAGCTGCTCTAGTCGGACTTAGTGAGTCTGCAGAATTCTTTGTTACCTTCCACCATAACTGGTTCGATCATTCGGACTCCCGTCATCCGCGGATCAGAGTGGCCTCTGTTCACGTCTATAATAACTTCTATGATGGAGTCTCGAAATATGGTGTCGGCGTTACAACCGGAGCTTCGGCTTTTGTGGAATCCAATGTTTTTAGAAATACTAAAGACCCAATGCTTAGTTCTTTACAGGGTACAGATGCTTTAGGTGAGGGTACGTTCTCGGGTGAAAATGGGGGTGTGATTAAAGCTTATAACAATCTAATTGTTGATGCTTCAAGTCTTATCTACGCTAACTCCAATACAGGGACAGCTCCTGCTAATGAAACCTCATTTGATGCCTACTTGGCCTCGTCGAGAAATGAAACCGTCCCAAGCTCATACAAAGCATTAAAAGGTGGAACAGCCTACAATAACTTCGATACAAACGTCCAAACCGGAGTGAACGTATCGAATATTGACAACGTAAGCAATGTAGAACAGGTTGTTACGGCAAAAGCCGGACGCCTGAATGGCGGAGACTTCACATGGGCATTTAATGATTCCGTGGATGACGCATCGTATGCACTGAACACAGCACTGATGTCTGCAATCAGAAGCTACACAACGGGGCTCGTCTCCGTAGGGGGCAATTCAAACCCAACAAGTCCGACACCAACTCCAACAGCTACTCCTGTGCCAACAGCGACTCCATCTCCAACAATAGCACCAACAGCAACACCAACACCGACAACGACACCTACGGCAACGCCAGTGCCGACAGCGGCAGCAACCGTTCATAACTTTACCACTGATGGAACAACGAGCAGCTTCTTCAATATCCAAGGGAATCTCTCAACAAGTAAGGGAACTGTGACATATCAGGGGTTAACCCTAACTCAATGTCTAAAAATCGAGAGTGCAACCAGTATTCAGTTCACAACTGCTAAAGCTTCAACCCTAACCCTGGTGTTCAATACAGAAGGAACTAAAATCAAAGTGGATGGAACAAGTTATCCTATAACGAATGGAATTGCCACTATCTCACTTACTGCGGGCGCACATACCATTACGAAGGATAGTACGGCGAATCTGTATTATATAAAGTTGGAATAGATAGTTTTTTTCTAAACCGTGCTTCCATAAACTTTTCAAGCAGCGGTTCGACGTGCCTCAGCTTCAAAAGGATCACAAGAAAAGCGACCTTTAAGGGTCGCTTTTCTTGTGATCTTATTACTTGAATCATGCCGACGCAGCCGTGGTCGGATGCGCTAACGCTGATCTTACGATTGCTAGACAGTTTAGTACGATTTGCTAATATGTACTTAAGTAAATAACTTAATAGAGGAGGAATCCAATGGATAAATACAATATCCATAGCGACTTTGAACCCTACGCGAAGACGACACTTCCATTAAATCCTTTGTTATTACCAATTTTGAATAAACTCATTGCGAGAAGTGTGAATAAATTCAACTCACCTGAAGGTATGAATGTAACGACAGAAGTTATTCCAGGCTATAAAAGCGGGACAGTCGAGCTGACGATAATTGAACCTGGGTTGAGGTTGAAGTGTATTATACCAAGGGGACCATTCATGGGTATGATATAGCGGAAAAAAGTGAAATTGTGCAGGAGAGTGTAGCAAGAAGAATTGAGGCCTTACGAAGAGCTTTTAAGTAGAAAATAAGAGTCAAGCCATGAGCATCCTTTCGATGATCCATGCGTTTGATTCTTTTTTATTTAAATATCCATAAAATGTAAAAATGTCATATGATAATTTGATGACTACAGTCACTATTTATCTTAATTTAAAAGTATTACAATAAAGGATGGTCCTAAAGATTTAACTTTTGTAGAGTTGAAGCCTAATAGAAATTATAAAATGTTACACTGGAGGCTGCTCTTGAAGATGAACCCACAACTGTTACGAGATTTCCCATTCTTCGAACATCTTGATGATGAATATTTAGCTGAAATTGCCAAGTTATGTAGCGAGCGTACTTATATAAAGGGAGAGTCTATCTTTTTTGAAGGTGAAGAGGGAGAGGAACTCTATCTGGTTATATCTGGAGTTGTTCAAATCTATCAAGATAACCACTCAAGGGATGTAATCCTTTCTATTTTTAGAGAAGGTGATTTCTTTGGAGAGATGGCTTTATTGCAAAATGAAAGAGCACGTTCTGCGTCTGCAAGAACCATTGAGAAATCCACCTTATGTATTCTGAAAAAACGCGATTTCATACCCTTATTAAAAAGTAATCCAGAAATATTAATCGGCATTTTGGAAACAGCGTTAGATCGTCTACGTGATGCCAATAAATTAATAACAGACTTGACCGTTATTGACGTGCGTACGCGCATTGCTCGCGTATTGTTGCGTCTAACAGAACAGCATGGAGTGCCCTCTGATGAGGGTGTTCTAATCGATTTGAAGCTGACGCATCAACACCTGGCGGATATGACAGGAACGGCGCGCGAGACCGTGACAAAATCATTGCTTGGATTACAGGATGAGCAGTTGATACGTATTGATCAGAGGAAAATACTTGTGTGCAACATAGATAGACTTAGAAAGATACTTGATGTGATTTGAGTTCGAGTATTTGGAAATTGTAATTGGGGTTACAGACCATTAATCACCCAAAATGATATAACAATATTAACAAAGAAAGCGCATATTTGGATTTGTTAATCGTAATGACGCAATGATCATCCATAAATGAAAAGAGGAAATGAAATGAGCGTGAAAAGATTAGTTTTATCTATGTCAGGTACTTTTGTACTGGGGATCATTGTAGGAGGGGCTTTGTTGTATAACAATTCGGTGTATAACTCTGTTAAGGATGCCCTGAATGGAAATGCCACGCAAAATTCGGTAGGTAGCGTTGATATGAGTGGTATGACACAGGTTAACATTCAGGGCATGGATCTTGAAGCAGCAATGATGGCTGTACAGAATAATCGTGCAAGTATGTTAGAGGATCAGTTGAAAGATCAAATCGCATCCGTACAAGCCAAGAATGAAACAATCTCAAAACTGAATCAATTGCTAGGAGTGATCAATGAAGAGCTAGCGAAGCTTCCTTCAGGTGCCGAGGCCAACGCTGCTGTAAAGCTGGCAGATGACAAGGGGGCCATGTTTACTGCTATGAGTATGGCTATACCGCAAACAAAAGGGCAACTTGAGAATCTGTTGGGACAAATCAAATCACAGATTGATAGTGCAAGTAATAGTCAGCAAATGGACATGCTGCGCCTGCAAAGTCTAACGAATAAACGTAACGAAGCTTTTGATACAATGACAAATTTTATTAAAAAAATGCAAGATTCCAGAAGTAGTGTTATTGGAAATATGCGGTGATGAGTTAAACCTATGATACCAAGTGCTGCAGTCGATTTTCTACGTGATCATCCGTTATTACGAGGTATTCCTGATGATGAGCTACGAAATGTAATTAATGCTATAAAACTTGTGTCTTTAGAGGATGGACAACGACTTCTTATGGAAGAGTCCACCTCTAAGGACTGTTTCATTATATGGCAAGGAAAAGTGCAAGTCACCTCGGTTAACTTAGTTGGGCAGGCACTGCTCTTGGCTGAACTTGGACCGGGAGAGTTAGTCGGAGAGATCGGTCTTATTCGGAACGTACAAAGATCAGCTAGTGTTACGGCAATCGGGCCAGTACAAGCGTTGCGTCTAGACCGTTCCTCGTTCGAATATTTGGCGAGCCTGAGTCCGCTATTTTATGAGAGTGTGCTTGTGAACATACGGATTCGAATGATCCATAGTATGCTTCGCAAAGCGACAATCTGGTCGGTCATACCTGATGCTGAACTTCGGGGTCTTGCAGAGATTACAACGATTAAGAAAGTAACGAAGGGCGAAGAGATTATCGCGGAAGGTACGGTTGTTGATGAATTTCTCATGATTAGCAGCGGGAGCATCGAGCTTCGCAGCCGAAAGCGGCGTAAGACTATTCTTCGAGATGGCGATTTTTATGGAGAGACAGAGTTACTAACGGACACGGTTTCCTCGCACACGTTGATCGCGGTAGAAGATAGTGAATTACTGATCATGGGTAAGTTAGAATTCTTAACTATACTTGACTATTATGCTCCGGTTCGACAACAACTCATTGAGTTTCTAAATATGCGAACACCTCATCTGATGGAGAGAGTTACAATTGCTTTTGGCGAGGAGTCTATTATCGTGGATAATGAATCGCTACCTAAAGCCAAAGACAATTGGATTAACCAGTTGCTGTGGCTGGTCGGTGGATTCCTTGTCTTATCCTTCTTGGCACTGTTCCTTCATAGCCAATGGTGGAAGATCGCCGCCTTAATTGTTGGAGGTGTGGTGGGTCCCCTAGCATTCGTAGCTTTTGTGAGAAATCAGCAGTTAATAGGCTTTCGTCAGAGGAGGCTTGGTTTAGTTTTTGTGTCTACCGCCATTGTTGCTATCCCCCTGGCTTGGTATTTAGAGCGGATTTGGCTTTTTGAAGTCAAAGCAAGTTCCTTTGACTTTTCGCAGTTTTACGTGCCTTTGTCTGTAGCTCTAATAGAAGAAACTGCAAAATTATTAGTCTGTGTGATGCTCGTTCGAACGCGAAAAATCCATTTTCTGATGGATGCAGTGGTGTTTGGTGCCGCAGCAGGAATGGGATTCGCTGCAGTGGAAAGTATTATTTATGGATGGGTGCATATAGACGAAGCCTCTTCACTTGGGATGCTCGCCGTCCTATGGATGAGAGCATTATTATCGCCATTCGGTCATGGAACATGGACTGCGATTGCAACTGTGGGAATCTGGTATGCAAGCAGCATGCATAAGCACTCGAATTTGGGGGACGGTAAGCCGTGGACGAGAGGGCTACGTGCAATGGGGATGTTTTTGGCAGCAGTCGTGATGCATGCACTATGGAATTATCACTTTGAATCAGGTCTGATGAAGGCGGGAGCTATGGCTGTAGTCGGGTTTATAGGACTCTATTTATTATTCTCACTTATTCGTAGGGGAAGAAAAGAGGAGTTCCATGCATTGAATATGTTGAATCCAACCACGCATGAGGCGATAAGGCATGACGATCAAGTGAAGCCAATGACGCAGGAGCTTTACTGTGAAGGCTGCGGGTCATTGTCTCCTCAGGGTACCCGCTATTGTGCACGCTGTGGCCAAGCATTAAGGGTTAAATGATAATTAACTCTGACGTAGATCCAAAAGCTCCATTCCTAGAGGAACGGAGCTTTTTTACGTGTTTATTTAGAAGCATGTGAAGGATTGGATGGATTGCAAGCTCAATCCAGTGTAGACCCGAAATATTCCACTTCACTGAAACCCCGCAACCGAGGTGCGTCCTACGAAACCGGGTATAACCAGAATATTCACGAGCTAAACGTACGTATTCCGAAACAAACAATCAGCAATTGCTCCCGGATCGACAGCCAAGGGTGAAACCGCAGATTGCTGAGGGATGAATTCCGGGGGAGGTGAGCTGGGTGCCGTGAGTTCCTGTTCCTCGATGTGGCTGCGACTCACTTAGCTTCTTCACATAAATCGGAGATTGCTTTGTTTTTGGTTAGTTGCAATAGAAGGTCATAGAATTGCTTTCTTTGCTCCATTGAAAGATTCTCCAGCATGTTGTCAGCGACTGTATCCTGGAAAGTAAGAACCTCCTCAATCGTGGATTGTGCAAGTTCCGTAAGCTGGATCAGTGTAGCTCGTCGGTCGGTTGGATCAGGAATTCGAACGAGGAGCTTATCCTGCTCAAGTGCATCAACAAAATCGGTAACGGTGCGTGCTTTGATCCCTAACTTAACAGCTAACTCATTCATACGGATATTGCCTGTTTCGGCAACGACTGAAAGCAGACGTAACCTGGGACCGGAGAGATGATAAGGCGTATTGAGCACTAATAACTGGGATTGAAATTCTGTTTTAATGTAGTTGGTTGATCTCATTAATATGTGAATGACGTCTATCGCCTTGGGATGATCTGTGTTCATGGATGTAGTGCCTCCTTGACTTTATTGTCAATTTTTCATTTTCAATTCTTGGCAACGGTGAATATGTGTGCACTCTTAATGAGTACACTCTTTATATTATACTCTTATAAGGCGTATCCAGCTATAGTTCCATGTAAAGGATATAACTTGACAGGTGAGAAAATAATGAGTATCCTCAGTAATATATAATACTGAGGATACTCATTATTTATCTTTTTACTTATAGTTCATTATGAATTTAATCAGAAAAGAGGTTTAGATCATGACGGATACATCATCACAAAATGCAGATAAGCTGCTGAAAATACTTGTAGTTACCTTAATATTCTCGGTTATGAACGGTACGATGTTCAATGTAGCTCTCCCTGAGATCGGCAAAGAGTTTAATCTCGTTCCATCGCAGGTTAGTTGGATTATGACCAGTTATATGGTGGTTTATGCGGTAGGTTCTATCGTCATGGGGAAATTGGCGGATAAGTATCGGTTGAAAGATTTGTTAACGTATGGACTGCTTATATTCGCTCTCGGTTCATTAATAGGTCTGCTTGCTAGTGAGTTTTGGATTATTATTCTGGGCCGTGTAATTCAAGCTGCCGGTGCTTCCGTTCTTCCTGCAACAGCAATGATCATTCCAATCCGGTATTTTGCTCCCGAGAAGAGGGGGAGAGCACTTGGGACTTCTGCGGTTGGGTTAGCGCTTGGTAATGCTTTGGGACCGGTCGCTGCAGGCCTTATCACCAGCTTTGGAAGCTGGAGACTCATGTTCGTCCTTTCCTTGCTTCCGCTACTGACGCTTCCTTTCTTCCGAAAGTATTTAGATAATGCGAGAGGGAAGGCAGGAAGTATTGATGTCCTTGGTGGCGGGTTACTAGCTGCAGCAGTCGCAATCTTCTTGCTTGCCATCACACAGATGCAAGTGTGGTTGTTCCTCGGGGGACTTGTCTTATTAGCCTTATTTATCATTCGGATTCGGAAAGCTGAGGAGCCCTTTATTAAACCCGTTTTGTTCCGTAACAAAACCTATTCGATTGGGTTGTTGCTTGCTTTTACGACGACAGCTATGAGCTTTAGCATGACATTCATGACACCACAATTTCTAGCGACAGTGAATGGTTTGTCCCCTTCGACCATTGGTTTCGTGTTAGTACCAGCTGCTATTGCTTCGGCTATCATGGGACGCAAGGGAGGCAGGTTGGCTGATGATCGTGGTAATTTCGTGCTTGTGTTCGTCGCTTCGGTATTGTTATTTCTTGCTTTCTCCCTACTCTCTACTTTTATTGGATTATCGGCATATTTCATTGCCATTATTTTGATATTAGGGAACGTGGGCCAGACTTTCATGCAAATCTCGATGTCCAATACGATTTCGCGGACGCTGCCAAAAGAGGAAACAGGAGTGGGTATGGGATTACTCTCCATGATCAATTTCATCTCTGGCGCGATGGCCATGAGTGTGGTCGGTAAAATGCTCGACAAGGGTACTGCTGTTGTGCAGTTCAATCCTTTGAATACTAACGCTACTGCTCATGTGTATAGTAATATTTTTCTCGTCATGTCCCTAGTGATTATTGCGGTAGTTGTGATTTACCGTTATCAGTTTGGTACGGGTGCTCCCGGGTCGATGAGTATTAAGAAAAAAATGGAGGTTTAATATGCCGCATTCAGCGCCTTATGGATATTATTCCCTCTATAAATTAAGCGCATGAAAAACCCATGGAGGTTATAATAGATACAAAGAAGAACCGATGTTTGCTAACCAACAGTACAATAGACCCCGTATCTTACGATGGGTGGGGTCTATTTTTTTTGGCGTAAGGCTGTAATGGGAAAATTGTGGAGTCGGTATTATTGAAAGGTGATTTAAATGTTAAAAGCTTATGGTTGGCTCACTTTTTGTGTAGTCGTATGGGGCAGTAATTTTGTGTTTGGAAAGATCTTAGTTGAGGACTTCTCCCCCGGTCTATTAACTTCACTGAGACTTTTATTTATAGTGTTATGTCTAGTAGGAATAACGGCTTACAAAAAGAATTTTAAGCTGGTGAGTAAATCGGATGTATTCCTAATCTTATCTCTAGGTGTTATTGGTGTGTTTATTAATCAATGGTCCTTTTTTAAAGGGCTGCAAACAGCTGATCCAACAACATCTGCAATCATTTTAGCTATGACTCCTATTTTAACGGGTTTATTAGCGGCAGTTTTTTTAAAGGAAAGATTAACGATCCGTATGTTGATGGGGTCTATTCTAGCGATCATTGGTATTTATTTTGTCGTTGTAAAAGGGGGATCCTCCTCTTTGCATTTTGATAAAGGACTACTGTGGATTGTTGTAACGATGATAACCTTCGCCATTATGATTATTATGACTAGGGTACTCTCACAAAGAATAGATCCGTTCACGATTACTTTATAATCGAATCTGGTGGGCTTTATTGTATCGATCCCATTTGCCTTCTCGCTAGATACACCTTTACGAATGAGCTCGAATATTACAGATTGGGCTCTTCTGATCGGAACAGCTGTTGTTGTACATGGTGTAGCTACACTGGTTTGGAATAACAATATTCGCCATGTTGATGCTTCAAAAGCGTCTGTATTATCTAATTTAGAGCCTTTTGTAGCTATGATCATGGGGTTGATATTACTGCATAAACCGATCACAGGTGTAGAAATATTAGGGTCTTTGTTCATTCTAGCAGGAGTTATGCTATCTACGTATCAACGAAAAATGCGATATAAGCAAACAATAGGCTGATTTTCTGAGTCTTTAGACGTTCTGAAGTTAATCAAGCAAATAAAACCATTTTATGGTATGTTTTTTGCGATGGATGTTATAACTTGGGAGCTGCATAAGGATGATAGGGAATACGACAGGGAATGCGACAGACAAAGAACGGACGATATTTGATCATGCTGGAAATACGATTAAGACAGAAGATCGAGAGATTCGAATTCTTGCCAAGTATGAGGAACCGCTGGTTGTCTTGTTAGGAAATGTGCTTAGCGATGAGGAGTGTAATGAGTTAATTGAATATTCTAGGCAACGATTGCAACGTTCAAGAATTGGTGAAGACCATGCGGTCAATCCGATTAGAACGAGCAGTGGTGTGTTCTGTGAGGAGAATGAGACGGTTACAAGAATCGAGAAACGATTCTCTCAAATTATGAATATTCCTATCGAGCATGGTGATGGCTTGCAAGTTCTGCTGTATATCCCTGGCCAAGAGTATTTACCCCATCATGATTTCTTCACTCAAACGAGTCGAGCAAGTAGCAATAATCGAATTAGTACGCTCGTGATGTATTTGAATGATGTGGAGGAAGGTGGAGAAACAGCTTTCCCTATGCTTAATTTAACAGTGAGTCCTAACAAAGGTATGGCGGTCTACTTCGAATATTTTTACGATAATCATGAATTAAACGAGTCCACCTTGCATGCAGGTACGCCAGTGATCAAAGGCGAAAAGTGGGTTGCAACGATGTGGATGAGAAGACAAGTCCTTCGCTCATCTTAGAGGTCTGAACAGATACTAAGTTCCATATGGAGTATCAGTAAAGACACCTTAAAAGGTGTCTTTTTTCATTTTAACGGCAATGTTTACTCCACCAAAACGCCATTAATGAACGTCATAGTTTTATCTTTGAATTCAAGGATAAATTTGTTTGGGAAATCCAGATCGGTTTGAATTTCCGTCCCCAACATAACTTTTTTCCCTACATCATCAAAGGGATTATGAATCAAGCCTCTAGGGGTATACCTAGTTTCGGAACCGATCACATTATTATTTTCATCGCGGATAAATTTAGTTTTTCCTGAGAACACCAAGTCCTTGCCGTTTTCCAAAGTCAGATGAACCTCCAAATGAGTCTTTGTCTTCTGATAATCGATGGTCACATCTTTAGAGGACACAGGGAAGCCAATCACAAAAAGTCCAATAAGAGCTGCAGCCAGTATGATTACCGATAAGATGGAAAGGACGATTACCTTTATGTTTTTTGATTTCACCTTTTTAAAATAATTAAGTTTGTTAACCTCTTCTTTATCAACAATAGGCACGTTTAGATTTGCTGTTGCGGTCATTTCGTTATATGACTGAAGGCAGCTTTCGCAGGTTTGCAGATGTTTTTCAATCTCTTCGTTGCTATGTAAAGAGGTTAGCTTTTCGATATAGGAGGGCAATAAATCCTGAATGATCTCGCATTTCATGAAGATCTTCCTTTCATTAATTTTTGTTTTCCACGGTAAAAGGTAACTCTTGCCCAGGTTTCATCCCTTCCGAGAATTTCGCCAATTTCCCGAAAGCTGAACTCTCCGGTCAAACGCAGATACAATACTTCCTTGGTATTTGGATCAAGTAAATGAAGCTGTTTAAATAACTCCATTTTGTTTTGAGCTAAAATGAACTCAGTTTCTGTTGAATTTGCGTTAGAAAAAGGAGGGTCTTCAAATTCACAAGTCTTCCTTTTGTTCTGCTTGTCCAATTCCTGATACCACACATGCTTAGCAATCTGACAAAGCCATACATATACTTTGCAGGTTCCATCGTATTTGTGTATGGACTTTATAGCTCTATAAAAGGTTTCTTGGGTGATTTCTTCTGCCAGTAAGTGATTATGACAAAAACTAAATACGAATTTATATACTTGGGTTGAATATTCCCTGTATAATTCCTCGTTGTCCTGCATCCGTTCACCTCCTCACTTTATATATCCGTAAAAAGCTATAAACGTTACAGCCTTTCTAAAATAATTATGAGTATAACGAAATAACGCCTTGGGTGTGTAGTATGATAAAAATCCTTAGAAATGTAAAAAAAGAAAGACTGCTTTTCCTCTATAATTAGATGAGATCTTATTGTACAAGTTACAAGGGGGCTCATAAATGACAATAAAGGTGAACCGACAGTTAAATGAAGGTCCTAAAATTCAAAAAGAACAAGATATTGTCACGAAAATGATTCGTATATATTGTAAGAATAAACATCACCATAAGGGGCTTTGCAACGAATGTCAGGATTTAAACGATTATGCTCTGAAGAGGTTAGCTTATTGTAAGTTCGGGGAAGTGAAAACGGCTTGTGCTAAATGCCCTATTCATTGTTATAAACCGGAGTATCGTCAAAGAATAAAAGGGGTTATGCGTTTTTCAGGTCCATGGATGTTACTGTATCATCCCATTGAGTCGATTAGGCATATTCCATTACCCAATAAGCTGAGGAAATAAGTAAAAAACGGACATCATTTGATGCCCGTTTTAAGATCTAGCATTCTATTTTCCACTTGGCAGTAGTTTATTCAATAAGATCGCTGCCAATGAAGCCGCTAGGATAGGTGAGCCCAATAAATATTGCACGAATGAAGGTAAGGAATGCAAGTAGTCGCCAGGAATGAGTACCAAAGCTAACGTGATAATCATCGGTATTGCGATAATATACATTTCTTTCTCGCCAATCGTTACGTTCTTCATCACCTGTACACCATTAATTGCAATGATCCCGCAGACGATAGCGAAGACGCCGCCGATTACAGCGGATGGAATGGAAGAGATCAGAGCAGCTAATTTACCAGAACAACCGAAGAGGACAAACCATCCTCCTACTGCGAGGAAAACCCGGCGGGAGGCAACACCTGTGATGGAGATAATGCCCGCATTGGTAGAATAGCCTGTTACAGGTGTTGAACCGAGTGCAGAAGCAATAAGACAGCCAATCCCCTCACCGATAACCCCTTTATTAATATGTTCGTCTGTTAAAGGTTTATTGATTACGTTGCTGACAGCAAACCAGGTACCTGTTGTTTCAGCTAGCAGTACGAGATAAATAATAACCATGGTGATAATAGCCGAAAAGTTGAACGAGAATCCGAAATCTACAAAAGCGATACGAGGCATGCTAAACCAGTTCGCTTTGCTAATCGCTGAGAAATCTAACACACCCATCAAGTTAGCAGAGATACATCCAACTACTAACGCCATCATGACGGAAATAACTCTGAAGATCGATCCTTTATTACGGAACATAGAACCGAGAATCACGAATAAAAGGAGTGTACCTGCTGAAATAAGGGCTAACAAAACGTTCTGATTGATTGAAGCGCCTGAAGCTCCATAGATATTGTCTCTTATAGCAACAGGTAATAAAGAAAGACCAACTATGAATATGATCGTACCACCTACAATGGGTGGGATAAAGTTCTTAACGATTTTATTAAAGATCCCGACATAGCCCAAAATAATAACTAGAACCGCACCGATTAAGCTGGCACCTAACACGGAACTCCAACCCAGCTCCCCGCCGCCACTAGCGGCATAAATACTGACAATCGCACCAAGCGGAACATAAGATGGACCTTGCGCGATAGGAAGCTTCATACAGAAATAAGTCTGCACAATCGTTGCAAGTCCAGCAGCAATAAAGGTAGATTGAATCAACGCGCTTGACTGATTCGGTTGTAAGCCGATTAACATTGCAATCAGGAAAGGAACTACATAAACGTCCATTGCCAATACATGTTGAAAGCCTAGGATGATGGATTTACCGAAGGAAACTTTTTCATCGGGTAGAACGGTTAATAGTTGTGACTTCAATGGCGCTTGATCTTGTACGTTTGCTTGTGTTTCCACTCAGATGCCCACCTTATATTTTCTAGTTTTATCGATCCTTAACGTGAATGAACCTTTTCACCCTGTACCCAGACTTCACGGATATTCTCAGGTCGAGCTAAATACATCATCTTTTGAAACACGTCCTCTAAATCTTCATTCCCATCAAAAATAGGCAATCTAGCCGATGGTAGTTTCGTATCAATAATTTGAACATCCCATGTATAGCCTTCTAGTATCCGACCGATAGGTAAGCTTAAACTTTTACCACCGCCAGCAGTAGCAAGATAGAAAGCTTCATCAATCTTAATCCGTGATCCTAGTAATCCACGCTCTTGTGCAGTAAGGGAAGGATTAACGCCATCCTCTAGCATTCTTGAAGACATTACAGCCTGTCTTATGTTATCGAAGAGACTAGGTGAAAAACCGCCAGAAATATCAGACCCTAAACCAATCTCTACACCTTTGGAGTGGAAATGAGCGATAGGGATGACACTATTGGCAAAATAAGCGTTTGATATTGGACAATGCGCAATAGCCGTTCCTGTCTCCGCAAATAACTCTACATCCTCTTCTTCTAAAAAATTACAATGTGCCATTACAGATTTATCACGGAGTAGACCGAAATCATGCAAGGCAAAAGCATCGTTCTTCTGGAATCGTTCTTGTACATAACCATGTGCCCAATCACTTTCACTACAGTGCGATTGAATATGAGTATCATATTTGGCGGCTAAGTCTCCTAAACCTTGCAAAGCCTCATTTGTACAGCTAGGAATGAACCTAGGTGTCACTACTGGATAAACGCCTTGCTTAGTAGATTTGGCTAGTTCTTTTACCGCTAGTATAAATTCTTCTGTATCTTTAATTGCGGTGTCGGTGTCAGTGTCGCGATAGTATTCTGGATTTCCTTGAGGGTCGTCCATTACCACTTTTCCAACGAGTCCGCGTTGCCCTTTATCCGCACATATTTGGGCTAATAGTAAACTGGCTTCTTTATGCACCGTTGCAAAATAAAGGGCTGTAGTAGTTCCGTTCGCGAGTAAAGTATCAACCACATCAGAGTAGACCTTTTTAGCAAAATCCAGGTCCGAAAACTTAGACTCCAGTGGGAAGGTGTACGTATTTAACCAATCATAGAGTGGAATATCTAATGCAGTTCCAGATTGAGCCCACTGCGGGGCGTGAACATGCAAGTCGATAAAGCCAGGCAAAAAATACTGACCTTCAGCTAATCGATGGAAGTTGTCTTGGTCTTGATAAGTAGCTAGTAAAGTTTGATAGTCGGGTTCTTCTGGTGAAACGATCTTTTCTATCATTCCATCTGTATTAATGCAGTAGAGATGGTCTTTTAAAATTTGAATTTCCTTTGGTGATTTGCTTGAAAATGAAGTGCCTAGGAATATTTGCATATATTCAGTCATGATTTCCGCCTTAATGTTCGTCTTTTGGTGTTCGTTTGTTATTATAATCCGTAAAAAATGATAAGTCTATACCTAAAGTCGAACGAACAAGGGGGTTAGGCGCTGAATTATGCTCTGATTAGATCAAAATTGTTAGGATTACGTAAAATGTATGCGGTTACTTACTTATGCTATAATACATATAGATAAATAAGGTTAAGCGCTTAAGAAAAATGGGTTAGGAGTGTTACTGAAATGAGAAGATATAACTTTTGGCGTCCGATCATGCTAATTATTGTCGCGTTGCTTACGAGAAGCCTGGTGACTAACGTATGTATTTTGTTTGGTATGCAGACTGAAGTAGCGAGTAGTATAGGTACGCTGGGCATGGTCATCGCCGGTTTAGTGATGTATAATCGCATGAACATTCGTCGTCGAAAATAACGAACAGATTTCTAGAATCCGATCTATTTGGTTAATTAATAAGATATGAAATTAGCGCAGGAGCATTTGCTGACCCGTTATACATAAAAATAAATCCATCGGGATTTGTTTTTAGGACATAGCCAGTATCATAGAAAATAATGAAAAGGACACCCTTAAGGGTGTCTTTTTTGGGTTGTTCAAGTAACTATACAAAATAATTATAGTCATTCTTTCATCTTTACCACTGTAAATATATGTGAGTAAATAGGTGGGTAAAGAAAGGGGAGAAAAAGAATGCCATATGTTGATAAACTTCCCAAGTCTATAGAAATGCAGCTTACGGAACAACCGTTATTCCACTTTGGATCTGATTTAATGAAAGATGGACAGTTCGGTGAGCAATGGCTTGTATTGACAGAGAAGGAAGTGTCCGTTTGGGGAACGGACGGGAGAATGGTTTCGAAGTTTTTTGTTTCGAGCATAACCGATGCTCGAGTAGTAGGTGGGGTAGGAGGCGGTTCGTTACTTGTAGATACTAAAGAGGGTCCAATCATTCTTATACGTTATACCGCATCGCTTACCTCTATATTTGGATATGCGTCTAAATTAATTGCTGCTGTAGCTAAAGGGGAGGAGCGGCCAACGGCTTCTGAAAAAGAATTTCCAAGACATTGTCCGAAATGCCGCAATCCGCTACCTGAAGATTCTCAGACCTGTCCGGTGTGTAAAAGTAACGGCAAGGTTCTATTTCGAATGTTAGGTTACGCTAAGCCGTATAAAATCCAAATGATCGCAGCAGCGATTATGCTGATTTTCACTACATTGATAGAGCTTGTTCCACCTTTTTTGACGAAAATGATTGTAGATAACGTGCTAACAAAAAAGGACATGGGTTCAACGTTGCTATGGATTGTAATTGGGCTTGCAGCCACCTCTCTGGTGGTTACTCTAATGCAGACTGTACGTGGACTTATCGGAGTATGGATTGGCTCAAAAATTATGGGTGATCTGCGTCATGATGTGTATCATTCCTTGATGAAATTGTCGTTATCTTTCTTCGATCGAAGACAGTCTTCGCAATTCATTGGACGGGTAAATAATGACTCTGAGGCGATGCGGCAATTCATGACAGATGGCGTAATATGGGTCTCAGGTGAATCATTAAGGGTGATCGCAATCTTCGCCATTATGTTTAGTATGGATTGGAAGCTAACACTGCTAGCCATGCTGCCTATGCCGCTTATGGTAGTACTATCGACTGTATTATGGCCGATGATTGGCAGACGGTGGTACCAGCAGTGGAGATCTATTTTTAGACTAAACGCTCTGGTTGGCGATTCTTTGCAGGGGATTCGTGTGGTTAAAGCATTTGGTCAGGAAACTACGGAAATGTCACGTTATACTGTCGCTAATAAGGAATTGGTGCGGCACAATATCCGGATTGAAGGCTTGTGGCAGGGAATGTTTCCCGCCTTTGCGTTAGTTGCTGGCGTAGGTACGCTATTAATTTGGTATTATGGCGGCAGAACGGTGCTTGATGGACAGTTATCTATTGGTACACTAATCGCTTTGGTGACTTACCTCGGGATGCTCCTCGGACCTTTGCAGTGGGTAAGTCAAATGATCAATTGGGCCAGTCATGCGATTTCAGCTGCAGATCGGGTTTTTGAAATTATGGATACACCATCCGATGTGCCTGATACTACGAACCCAGCTGATATTGGTCGTGTTAATGGTGAGGTAGAGTTTAAACAGGTCACTTATGGATACGAAAAGCATCACCCTGTGCTCAAGAACGTGGATTTAAAAGTAGCTGCAGGAGAGATGATTGGTCTGGTCGGACATTCAGGTGCTGGGAAGTCGACCTTCATCAACATGATTTGCCGATTCTATGACACAGATGAGGGTACCATCACCATCGACGGGGTGGATATCCGAAATATTAGCCAGTCTGACCTTCGGAGTCAGATCGGTGTAGTGCTGCAGGAGACATTCCTGTTCGACGGCACGATTGCTGAGAATATCGCTTATTCTAAACCGGACGCTACAGAGCTGGAAATTATGCGTGCTGCTAAAATTGCCAATGCACATGACTTCATCGTTCAGCTACCTGATGGCTATGACACAAGGGTAGGTGAACGTGGGCATAAGTTATCCGGAGGGGAGAAGCAGCGAGTGTCTATTGCCCGAGCAATAATTCACGATCCGCGGATTCTAATTCTGGACGAAGCAACGGCTTCTGTGGATACAGTGACTGAGCGGCAAATCCAAGAAGCGATCTCGCGTCTGGTTAAAGGTAGAACGACATTCGCCATTGCTCATCGATTGTCCACTTTAAGAAATGCCAATCGGCTCGTCGTGCTGGAACGCGGTAAGATTATTGAGGTGGGTACGCATGAAGAATTGCTAGCAGTAGAAGGGGCTTACTTTAAACTGGTCGAAGCACAGAAAGAAATGTCCCAGATCAAGGGGGTAGAAGTGCATGAGTGATCCAATCAGCGTCAGTGATGAATTGAAAGCTCAAGATAAAGATCCCTATGAAATTAACATTTTTGAACCGGGTCTGATTTCCTTTAGCCGTAGTCAAGGTGGGGTGTTTCAAGGGGTAATAGAAGGTAAGGTTTATGAAGAACTAATCCTTTTTCGTATATTTCCTTTTCAATACAACACCCAGTATATTTCTGTGAGAAATTCTAAGAGTGAGGAGATTGGTGTCATTCGTGACATTGATCAGCTGGATGAGGAAAGTCGGGGGGAAGTGGACAAAGAATTGCAGCTGCGATACTTTCTTCCCGTTGTGACCCGAATTGATTCCATCAAACAGAAGGCAGATATGTGGATTTGGGAGCTACAAACGAATCTGGGGCAGACCCGTATCGTTATGCGTAACCTGCATGAGCATATGCAATACCCGAGTCTTTACCGCATCATTCTTACTGACGTCAACGGAAAAAGATGCGAAATTCGTGATTATTCCACTTTGGATATTCAGAGTCGGAAAAAGCTGAAAGACGTTTTATAGTGGAAGAAGCAAAGTGCTTGGTAGTTTATACTACTGAGCACTTTTTTGAACTGTGTAAACATCCGCGGTTATCCCTCCTTTATGATGAGGAAACGCATTAGATTGGAGCAAATTTGTCACTAAACTTCCAATATATGTGGTAATATATTACAACTAGATGATTACTATATGGGAGGTATGTGAGTGAAGCATAAATGGATGAACTCGCCGTACACCTTTGCTTTAGGGATGTTTGCGATGATGGTTCCCAGTCAGGCTTTTAGTTCTTTTTACAGTTATTTTTATGTGGAGAAATTGGGCTTGGGCATTGGACTTGCTACACTGGCCAGAACAATCTTTCTGATCTGGGATGCGGTGAATAATCCGCTGTTTGGATACTGGTCAGACCGCACAAATACCCGCTATGGTCGGCGTAGACCCTGGGTGTTCGGCTCGATTCCGTTATTTATGCTGGCGTTTGTGCTGGTGTTCTCTCCTCCTGGCGGTTTATCCGAGAATGGACTCTTCACTTGGTTTCTAGTGACGCTTATTTTCTATGAGGCTGTCGCTACGGTCTTGTGGGTGAACTATGGCGCACTGCTCCCGGAGCTCTTCCGTGGAGATCGTATTCGGGCAAAAGCCTCGGCGATTCAGCAAGGGTATCAAGTAGTTGCTCTGTTAATCGGTACGGCTCTAACGCCAATCCTTTTCGCAGCAATTAACTTCTCTAATATGGCTATTGTGTATGCCTGTGTCTTCGGCGTGTTTATGTTTTTATGTATGATGAATGTCCAAGAGAAGAAAGAGACCACTAAGACTGAACCGTTGAAGCTCATCCCGGCTTTTCGGGAGACGATTCGAAATAAGAAGTTCTGGGTGTTTAATATTTCGAATTCTTTTGCCCAAACGGTTAATGGACTTGTAAGCTCGATGATTCCCTTTTATGCAAAATATGTTCTACATATTTCAGAAGCACAAGTGTCTATTATGCTCGCGGCTGTCTTTGTCTCGGTCATTCCATTAGTGTTCGTGTGGTATTGGATTATTCGTAAGATGGATGGGGTCAAGGCATGGCGGCTATCGCTTATCCTATATGCTTTATCTGTCATTCCGCTATGGTTCGGGTATGATCTTGTAAGTGGTGTGGCCGCTGGCATTGTTGTCGGTTTCGGACTAGCAGGATTTCTAGTAACCCCGGCAATCGTAGGTGGCAAAATTATTGATGAGGATGCGGAGAAGACAGGTCTGAGAAGAGAAGGCATCTATACCGCGGTAAGTGGATTCATCACTCGCTCGAGCGGATTAATCTCGGCGCTGGCTTTTTTCATTGTAGGGATGATCTTTGGTTACAAGGGTGGCGATGACCCAGGGTCTGATCCAGAAGCAACGTTCCGGTATTTAATAAGCGTGGTGCCGTTATGTCTGCTAGCGATATCTGTTGTCATATCTTTTACTATTAAATTTACATTTACGGGGCAATTGAGAGGTGATGCTGACTATGATCAGAAAATTAATCATCAATTGTGATGATTTTGGGCAAAGTCCTGCCATGAATCAGGCGATTATGCATCTATTAGAAGAGGGAAAAGTATCTTCAGCGACGATCATGGCGGTGGCCCCTGGATTCGAGGAGGCAGCTAGATGGTGTAGCCGTAGGCAACAACAAAATGTGGGCCTTCATTTGACGATGACTAGTGAGTTTGAGGCTTTACGCTGGAGCAGCCTGACGGGGGACTCTTCACTACATGACGATGCCGGGCATCAATATAAGACGGTAAAAGAGTTTGAGCAGGGGGCGCAGACAAAAGCTGTGCTGAAGGAGATTGTTGCGCAGTATGAGAGAGTGAAACAATCGGGAATAGTGATTAGTCATGTAGACAACCATATGGGAAGTTTATATGGCATGGAAACGGGACGTAGCTTGCTCCCGCAGACGTTGTGGAGAATTTCGCGCTGGGGATTGCCATCACGGTTCTTTCGATACATCCATCCAGAGGATCCTCTTCTGGGATCGCTGAAAAATATTGAACGTCCTGTTGCACTTGGATCCGGGCTGGCCGATACACTTGGAGTCCCGATTCCTGATTACTTGTTGTCGCATCCTTTTGGTGTGGAAGAGGGTGAGACGTACGATCGTTTCAAACAATCCATTATTGCCAAGATGTATTCGCTACCTGATGGTGTTAGTGAAACCTATATTCATCCCGGAATCGACGATCCGTGGATGCTTGCAAATATACCACATTGGGAGAAGCGAGTCTGGGAATACCGTCTACCCTTTGATGATGATTTTACCTATGCGATTCGTGATGCTAGTGTTGAATTAACGGACTATCGCTATGTACAGGAGCATTTAAAGCGCCCACGAGTAAAATCTGCGGGGAGACTGTTGAAGAGACTGATAAGTTCATGAGGAAAATAAAAAGACACCTTGAGGGGTGTCTTTTGACTATCCCATTAAACCCTTCAGTCCATTCAAGAATGGAGAAATAGATTTAATCATATTATAGCCCATTTTCACAACCGGCATGGTTCTTTGGATCATCCCTACGAAGCCCATAATTCTACCGAATCCTGAAGCGCCTGAACTTGCAGCCTCGGTAGCCCCTGCAGCTCCTCCTCCCATTCCAAAAAGTGAGCCGAATAACGGCATGAGTCCTGATACGTTCGCTTTCCGGGAGCGGGAAGAAGAGTGTTTTTTTGATTTTTTGTTTTTATTTTTACGTGGTTTGGAGAGGGTCAATCCATCCTTATCGAGGCCAGTTATCCATCCTACATACGT
>Ga0153923_100059_pt1 | contig 61488 bp, 22 predicted proteins | sample TSNJ007MetaG_FD_104682 | JGI IMG/M metagenome (GOLD analysis project Ga0153923, IMG submission 104682) | Attine ant fungus gardens microbial communities from New Jersey, USA - TSNJ007 MetaG | ecosystem: Host-associated > Fungi > Mycelium > Unclassified | place: USA: New Jersey, Brendon T. Byrne...
CAAGCTCGGCTGGGGCAGCAAGTTGGGTGGTGGAGGCGACTGATGCTCGATCCCGCGCGCAGTTATGACTTGATTGGTGACGTGCACGGATGCGCCCTGACCCTCGAACACTTGCTTGACCGACTCGGTTATCACAAGCAGGGCGGGGTCTGGCGGCATCCATCGCGCATGGCCGTGTTTGTCGGCGACATCATCGACCGTGGCCCGCGAATCCGCGAGGCGCTGCACATCGTCCACGACATGGTCGAGGCCGGGCAGGCGCTGTGCATCATGGGCAACCACGAATTCAATGCACTGGGCTGGAGCACGCCGGCGCTGCCGGGCAGCGGCAAGCAGTTCGTGCGCGAACACACGCCGCGGCATGCGCGCCTGCTGCACGAAACCCTGACCCAGTTCGAAGACCATCCGGGCGACTGGCATGACTTCCTCAACTGGTTCTACGAGCTGCCGCTGGTGGTCGACGCCGGGCGGTTCCGTGTGGTGCACGCCTGTTGGGATGCCAGCCTGATCGAACCGTTGCGCGGGCTGTTTCCCGACGCGCGTATCGACGAGCACTTTCTCCAGGCCTCGGCCGTGCCCGGCAGTTTTGCCTGCACCGTGTTCGACCGCTTGCTGCGCGGCACCGACATGCGCCTGCCGGACGGTCTGACCATGACCAGCGGCGACGGTCTGGTGCGTTCGTTCTTCCGCACCAAGTTCTGGGAAGACGACCCGAAAACCTACGGCGACATCGTCTTCCAGCCGGATGCGCTGCCGGAGCCGGTGGCGCAAAAGCCGCTGACCTCCAGCGAAAAAAACAATCTGCTGCGCTACGGCATTGACGAGCCGTTGTTGTTCGTCGGCCATTACTGGCGCAGCGGCAAACCGGCGCCGATCCGCCCGAACCTCGCATGTCTCGATTACAGCGCGGTGCTCTACGGCAAACTGGTGGCCTACCGGCTGGATCAGGAAACACGTCTGGATCCGCATAAATTTGTCTGGGTCGATGTCGAGCGGCCGGAGGTGCTGCAATGAGTGCGGTAGCGGTATTGCGTCTGCCGTTGGCGGTGGACCTGAGCGGATTCGTCAAACTGCTGCAACGCATGCAGGTGCCGCATCGGGTCAGCGAAGAGGCGGGCGAGCAAGTGCTGTGGGCGCCAGCGGAAATCAGCGAAGACGTACGTTCGCTGTACGAGCGCTTCCCGGCCGGCGATCCGGAGCAACAACTGGACATCCCGCAAGCCCCGACCTTCAAGCGTCCGAGCTTCGCCGAGCAACTCAAACACGCCAAGGCCACCGGGTTGATCCTGCTGCTGAGCCTGCTGGTCGGTGGCCTGACCTATCTGGGCGACAACCTCGACACCATTCGCTGGCTGACCTTCCTCGACTTCCGCGTGGTCGGCGAGTACATCCAGTTCACGCCGTTGTCCGACAGCCTGGCGGCGGGGCAGTGGTGGCGCCTGTTCACGCCGATGCTGCTGCACTTCGGCATCCTGCACCTGGCCATGAACGGCATGTGGTACTGGGAGCTGGGGCGGCGCATCGAATCGCGTCAGGGCAGCATCAACTTGCTCGGGCTGACCCTGCTGTTCAGCCTGGTGTCGAACTACGCGCAGTTTGCCTGGAGTGGCCCGAGCCTGTTCGGCGGCCTGTCCGGCGTGCTCTACGGCTTGCTCGGTCATTGCTGGATTTTCCAGTTACTGGCGCCGAACCCGGCGTATCGCCTGCCGCGTGGCGTGCTGGTGATGATGCTGGTGTGGCTGGTGATTTGCATGTCCGGGCTGGTCTCGATGATCGGTTTCGGCCAGATCGCCAACGCCGCGCACGTCAGCGGGTTACTCATCGGATGCTTCACCGGTTTGTTGGGCGGTTTGTATAACCGCCGTAAACTGGCCGCCTGAAATTTTTAAGTGAATAAAGAGCACGGAGACCCTGATGTCCTCTTTTAACGACATGATCAAGAACATCACCCCGGACATCTACGAGAGCCTGAAACTGGCCGTGGAAATCGGCAAGTGGTCCGATGGCGGCAAACTCACCGCCGAACAGCGCGAGCTGTCGCTGCAGGCGATGATTGCCTGGGAAATCCAGAACCTGCCGGAAGACCAGCGCACCGGTTACATGGGTCCGCAGGAATGTGCGTCAAAGTCGATCGAAGTGCCGAACATCCTGTTCAAGTCGGATGCCATCCATTGATCGAGATTGGCCGCGGTGCAATCAGCAAAATGTCGGCGCGCCTGGACGGGCCGAATGTGCAATACGCGTTTCGTCTGGATGATGTCGAGGTGCCGGTCAATCCGATGATCGGCACCACGGTGCGTCTGGAGTACCTGGGGGCGATTCATTGCACCCATTGCGGGCGCAAGACCAAAACCAGTTTCAGCCAGGGTTACTGCTACCCGTGCATGACAAAACTGGCGCAGTGCGACCTCTGCATCATGAGTCCGGAGCGCTGCCACTTCGAGGCCGGTACCTGCCGTGAGCCAGAGTGGGGTCAGAAGTTCTGCATGACTGATCATGTGGTGTATCTGGCCAACTCGTCGGGGATCAAGGTCGGTATCACCCGCGCCACGCAGTTGCCGACCCGCTGGCTCGATCAGGGCGCGAGTCAGGCGCTGCCGATCATGCGCGTATCGACGCGCCAGCAGTCGGGCTTCGTCGAAGACCTGTTCCGCAGCCAGGTGGCCGACAAGACCAACTGGCGCGCGTTGCTCAAGGGCGATGCGGCGGCGGTGGACCTGGCCCAGGTGCGCGACCAGCTGTTTGAAAGCTGCGCCGAGGGCTTGCAAGGCTTGCAACAGCGATTCGGCCTACAAGCAATTCAGACGATTGCCGATGTAGAACCTCTCGAAATCCGCTATCCGGTCGAGCAATACCCGGCCAAAATCGTCAGCTTCAACCTGGACAAGAACCCGATTGCCGAAGGCACGCTGCTGGGGATCAAGGGTCAGTACCTGATTTTTGACACCGGCGTGATCAACATTCGTAAATACACGGCCTATCAGCTCGCCGTGCATCAATAAGGATTCCAGCATGCGCACCGAACAACCGAAGATGATTTACCTGAAGGACTATCAGGCGCCTGAGTACCTGATCGACGAGACGCACCTGACCTTCGAGCTGTTCGAGGACCACAGCCTGGTCCACGCGCAACTGGTGATGCGCCGCAACCCCGAGCGTGGCCCGGGCCTGCCGCCACTGGTGCTCGACGGCCAGCAGCTGGAGCTGCTGTCGGTGACCCTGGCCGACCAGGAACTGAGCGCCGGCGATTATCAACTGAACGAAAACACCCTGACCCTGCAACCGGCCAGCGCCAGCTTCACGGTCGATACCAGCGTCCGGATTCACCCGGAAACCAATACCGCGCTGGAAGGCCTGTACAAATCCGGCACAATGTTCTGCACCCAGTGCGAGGCCGAAGGCTTCCGCAAGATCACCTATTACCTCGACCGCCCGGACGTGATGAGCAAGTTCACCACCACGGTGGTCGCCGAGCAGCACAGCTACCCGGTGCTGCTGTCCAACGGCAACCCGATTGCCTCCGGCCCGGGCGAAGACGGCCGGCACTGGGCGACCTGGGAAGACCCGTTCATGAAGCCGGCGTACCTGTTCGCGCTGGTGGCCGGTGATTTGTGGTGCGTCGAAGACACCTTCACCACCATGACCCAGCGCAATGTCGCGCTGCGCATCTACGTCGAGCCAGGCAAGGAAGACCGCTGCTTCTACGCCATGGACAGCCTCAAGCGCGCCATGCGCTGGGACGAGGAAGTGTTCGGCCGCGAATACGATCTGGATATCTTCATGATCGTCGCCGTCTCCGCCTTCAACATGGGCGCGATGGAGAACAAGGGCCTCAACATCTTCAACTCCAGCGCCGTGCTGGCCCGCGCCGAAACCGCCACCGACGCCGCGCACCAGCGGGTCGAGGCGATCGTCGCCCACGAATACTTCCACAACTGGTCGGGCAACCGCGTGACCTGCCGCGACTGGTTCCAGCTGTCGCTCAAGGAAGGCTTCACCGTGTTCCGTGATGCCGGTTTCTCCTCGGACATGAACTCGGCCACGGTCAAGCGCATTCAGGACGTGGCGTACCTGCGCACCCACCAGTTCGCCGAAGATGCGGGTCCCATGGCCCATGCGGTGCGCCCGGACAGCTTCATCGAGATCTCCAACTTCTACACTCTGACCGTGTACGAAAAAGGCTCGGAAGTGGTCGGCATGATCCACACCCTGCTGGGTGCCGAAGGCTTCCGCAAGGGCAGTGACCTGTACTTCGAACGCCATGACGGCCAGGCCGTGACCTGCGACGATTTCGTCAAGGCCATGGAAGACGCCAACGGTGTCGACCTGACCCAGTTCAAGCGCTGGTACAGCCAGGCCGGTACACCGCGTCTGGCGGTCAGCGAGTCCTACGACGCGGCGGCGAAAACCTACAGCCTGACCTTCCGCCAGAGCTGCCCGGAAACCCCGGACAAGGTGGAAAAACTGCCGTTCGTGATCCCGGTCGAACTCGGTCTGCTCGACAGCAAAGGCAACGCGATTGCCCTGCGTCTGGCCGGTGAAGCGTCGGCGCAAGGCACCAGCCGCGTGATTTCGGTCACCGAAGCCGAACAGACCTTCACTTTTGTCGACATCGTGGAACAGCCACTACCATCGCTGCTGCGTGGTTTCTCGGCGCCGGTAAAACTGAGCTTCCCGTACAACCGCGACCAGTTGATGTTCCTGATGCAGCACGACAGCGACGGCTTCAACCGCTGGGATGCCGGTCAGCAACTGTCGGTGCAGGTGCTGCAGGAACTGATCGCACAGCAGCAGAAAGGCGAGAGCCTGGTGCTCGATCCGCGTCTGGTCTCGGCGCTGAAAACCGTGCTGTCTGACGAGTCGCTGGACCAGGCCATGGTTGCCGAAATGCTCTCGCTGCCAAGCGAGGCCTATCTGACCGAAATCAGTGAAGTGGCGGACGTCGAGGCGATCCACAACGCTCGCGAGTTTGCTCGCAAACAACTGGCGGACAACCTGTTTGAAGCGTTGTGGCTGCGCTATCAGGCTAACCGCGACCTGTCGAAGCAGACGCCGTATGTGGCTGAGGCCGAGCATTTTGCCCGTCGCGCGCTGCAGAACATTGCGCTGTCGTACCTGATGCTCAGCGGCAAGCCGGAAGTGCTGGCTGCTACGCAGGAACAGTTCGAAAACAGCGACAACATGACTGAGCGCCTCACTGCATTGGCGGTACTGGTCAACTCGCCGTTCGAAGAACAAAAAGCCAAAGCGCTGGCGACTTTCGCCGAGCACTTCAAGGACAATCCGCTGGTCATGGATCAGTGGTTCAGCGTGCAGGCCGGCAGCACCTTGCCAGGCGGTCTGGCGCGGGTGAAGGCGTTGATGCAGCACCCGGCGTTCAACATCAAGAACCCGAACAAGGTGCGTGCGCTGGTCGGCGCGTTTGCCGGGCAGAACCTGATCAACTTCCACGCCGCCGACGGTTCGGGCTACCGCTTCCTCGCGGATCTGGTGATCGAGCTGAACGGCTTCAACCCGCAGATCGCCTCGCGGCAACTGGCGCCACTGACTCGCTGGCGTAAATATGACAGCGCCCGTCAGGCACTGATGAAGGCTGAGCTGGAGCGGATTCTGGCTTCGGGGCAGTTGTCGAGTGATGTGTATGAAGTGGTGAGCAAGAGCCTGGCTTAAGTAGGGATAAGATCAGACCTTGTGGGAGCGGGCTTGCCCGCGATGGCGGCATCAGATTCAACGTTGAAGTTGAATAATCTACCGCTATCGCTGGCAAGCCAGCTCCCACAGGTTTTTGCGTTTTCTGTTACTTCAGGTCGAACCGGTCCAGCTCCATTACTTTGGCCCACGCCGCCACGAAGTCTTTGACGAACTGATCTTTCGCATCAGAACTCGCATACACCTCGGCCAGCGCGCGCAATATCGCGTTGGAACCGAACACCAGATCGACCCGCGTCGCCGTCCACTTCACGCTGCCGGTCTTGCGGTCGCGTCCTTCGAACTCGTCCGCCGCCGGTGAGGTCGGTTTCCACTCCACGCCCATATCGAGCAAGTTGGTGAAAAAGTCATTGCTCAGCGTTTCAGTGCGCGAGGTGAACACGCCATGCCGGCTCTGCCCGACGTTCGCCCCCAATACCCGCAGACCGCCTACCAGCACGGTCATTTCCGGAGCGGAGAGGGTGAGCAGTTGCGCCTTGTCGATCAACAGCGCTTCGGCCGACACGGTGTATTTGCCCTTGCTGTAATTGCGGAAACCATCGGCAATCGGTTCGAGGAAACCAAACGACTCGACATCGGTTTGCTCCTGAGTCGCGTCGGTGCGTCCTGGATTGAACGGCACAGAGACCGAGTGCCCGGCGTTTTTCGCCGCTTGCTCGACCCCGGCGTTACCCGCCAGCACGATCAGATCCGCCAGCGAGACTTTCTTGCCGGATGATCCGGCGTTGAACTCGTTCTGAATGCCCTCAAGGGTCTTCAGCACCTTGTCCAGTTGCTCCGGCTGGTTGGCCTGCCAGAATTTCTGCGGGGCCAGACGCAGACGTCCGCCGTTGGCGCCCCCCCGTTTGTCCGAACCTCGGAATGTCGATGCCGCGGCCCAGGCGGTAGACACCAGTTGCGACACCGACAGGCCGGAAGCCAGCACTTTGCTTTTCAGCGCTGCCGCATCGTTGCTGTCGATCAGTGGGTGAGTGGCATCGGGAATCGGGTCCTGCCACAGCAGTTCTTCGTTCGGCAGTTCCGGGCCGAGGTAGCGCGACAGCGGACCCATGTCTCGGTGGATCAGTTTGTACCAGGCGCGGGCGAAGGCGTCGGCCAATTGGTCAGGATTGGCCAGGAAACGGCGGGCGATCGGCTCGTAGATCGGGTCGAAACGCAGCGCCAGGTCGGAAGTGAGCATGGTCGGCGAGAGCTTTTTGCTCGGATCGTGCGCATGGGGAACAGTGCCAGCCCCGGCGCCGTTTTTTGGTTTCCACTGATGCGCACCGGCCGGGCTTTTGAACAGTTCCCACTCGAAACCGAACAGGTTTTCCAGGTAGTTGTTGCTCCATTGGGTCGGGGTGGTGGTCCAGGTGACTTCGAGGCCACTGGTGATGGTGTCGGCGCCTTTGCCGGTGCCGAATGCGTTGCGCCAGCCGAGGCCCTGTTCTTCCAGGCCGGCCGCTTCCGGCTCAGGTCCGACATTGTCGGCCGGGCCGGCGCCGTGGGTCTTGCCGAAGGCGTGACCGCCAGCGATCAGGGCCACGGTTTCTTCATCGTTCATGGCCATGCGGCCGAAGGTTTCGCGGATATCGCGACCGGAGGCAACCGGGTCGGGATTGCCTTCAGGGCCTTCCGGGTTGACGTAGATCAGGCCCATCTGCACGGCGGCCAATGGATTTTCCAGATTACGTTCGCCCTGATCGGTGCGGCTTTGCTCTTTGCCGTGCAAGTCCGGTTCGGCTACCAGCGTGCCGTCACCGGGCTCCTGCATGGCCGATTTGTCTTTGCCGTAGCGACTGTCGCCGCCAAGCCATTCGCGTTCCGAACCCCAATACACGTCTTCGTCCGGCTCCCAGACATCGGGACGGCCGCCGGAGAAACCGAAGGTCTTGAAGCCCATCGACTCCAGCGCGACGTTGCCCGTGAGCACGATCAGATCGGCCCAGGAAATATTGCGACCGTATTTCTGCTTGATCGGCCACAGCAGGCGCCGCGCCTTGTCGAGGCTGACGTTGTCCGGCCAGCTGTTGAGCGGGGCGAAACGCTGCTGGCCGGAGCCGGCGCCACCGCGGCCATCGGCGGTGCGATAGGTGCCGGCGCTGTGCCAGGCCATGCGGATGAACAGTGGGCCGTAGTGGCCGAAGTCGGCGGGCCACCAATCCTGGGAATCGGTCATCAGCGCGCGCAGGTCTTGTTTAAGGGCCTGGAAGTCCAGGCTCTTGAAGGCTTTGGCGTAGTCGAAGTCCTTGCTCAGCGGATCGGACTTGGGCGAGTGCTGGCTGAGGATCTTCAGGTTCAGTTGATTCGGCCACCAGTCACGGTTCGTCGTACCACCACCGGCGGCGTGGTTGAACGGGCATTTCGATTCGTTTGCCATGTTCGGGTCCTTATCAGGTCTTGTACGGCCGGCTCGTGCCGACTTCGGACTAGTAAGGCTAGACCCGACTCGGGCAGTCAGCTAATAGGCCGACTATTGGAGCTTGATAGCCGCAGTCTTTCAGCATTTGCCCGTACTCGGACAGGTCGCTGCACGCTCAGATTCGAGCCAGAAACTGCGTGCTTGAGCGCTCGCTGCAAAACGAATTGCAAGAATCGTGATGACAGAAAGAAATGTTATTGTATAACATAAAAAAGATTTCATTCTGTTTCTGCCAGCGTTATTTGCCAAGCGCCGGCAGCGATCCTCACTTTTCTGCTCACGGAAGTTCTGAAATGCCTGCCCGTTCCCAACCCCTTCAACGACGCCTGACGCCTCTGGCCGCCGCGCTGCTGATTGCCTCACCGGTGTTCGCCGCCGAACCGCTCGAACTGCAACCACAAATCATCACCGGCAATCCTTTAGGCAGCCAGACCCTCGCATCGCCCTCGACCGTGCTCAGCGGCGACGACCTCACGTTGCAGCAGAAGGGCAGCCTCGGCGAGACCCTGAACAAGCAGCCCGGCGTGTCCTCGTCATATTTCGGCCCGGGTGCGAGTCGGCCGATCATTCGCGGTCAGGACGGTGACCGCATTCGCATCCTGCGCAACGGCGTCGGCGCGCTGGATGCCTCGTCGCTGTCTTACGACCACGCGGTGCCGCTGGATCCGGTCAACGTCGAGCGCATTGAAATCGTCCGTGGCCCGGCGGCGCTGCTCTATGGCGGCAGCGCGATCGGCGGGGTGGTCAACACGTTCGATAACCGCATCCCCACCGAAGCCATCGACGGCATTCACGGTGCAGGTGAGTTGCGTTACGGCGGTGCCGACACCACCCGCAGCAGCGCGGGGAAACTGGAGGCCGGCAACGGGCAGTTCGCCTTGCACCTGGACGCCAGCGCCCGCGAGTTCAATGACCTGAAGATTCCCGGCTACGCCAAGACCGGCGCGGCACGCGCCAACGACGACGGCGACTCGCGCAAGCATCGGCTGGCCAACAGCGACGGTCGTCAGGATGGCGGCGCCGTCGGCGGTTCCTACACCTGGGATGACGGATACGCCGGTCTGTCCTACAGCAATTACGATTCGAACTACGGCTCGCCCGCCGAAGACGACGTGCGCATTCGCATGGAGCAGGAGCACTACGCGTTCGCCTCGGAAATGCGCAACCTCGACGGGCCATTCAGCTCGGTCAAACTCGACGCTGGCTACACCGATTACCAGCACCGGGAAATCGAGGGCGGTGAAGTCGGCACCACCTTCAAGAACAAGGGCTACGAAGCGCGGGTCGAGGCCAGACACCAGCCGTTGGGCCCGTTCAACGGGGTGATTGGCGCTCAGGTCAGTCGCAACGAATTCTCGGCGCTGGGCGAAGAAGCCTTTGTGCCGCACACCGATACCGATGCCGGTGCACTGTTCATTCTGGAAGAGTTGCAAGCCACCGAGCGTCTGCTGTTCAGCCTCGGCGGCCGATTGGAGCACACCACAGTCGACCCGGATGCCAAAGGCAACGAGCGCTTCGCCAATGCCGACCGCTCCAGCCGTTTCACCGCCGGCAGCCTGTCGTCCGGCGCGGTGTACACATTGACGCCGATCTGGTCGGTCGCCGCGACACTCGGCTACACCGAGCGCGCGCCGACTTTCTATGAGTTGTACGCCAACGGTGCCCATGTTGCGACCGGCACCTATGAAGTCGGCGATGCCGGGCTGTCGAAAGAAAAAGCCGTGTCCAGCGACCTCGCATTGCGTTTCGACAATGGCACGCACAAGGGTAGCGTCGGCGTTTTCTACAGCCACTTCTCCAATTACATCGGCTTGCTCGGTACCGGCCGAACACTGAATGACGAAGGCGAAGAGGATGCCGGCGGGATTCCCGAATACACCTACTCAGGCGTGCGCGCACGTTTTAGCGGCATTGAAGCGCAGGATCGCTGGACGCTTGGCGAAAATGCCTACGGCAAGTTCGCGCTGGAGCTGTCGGGCGATTACACCCGCGCCAAGAACCTCGATAACGGTCAGGATCTGCCGCGCATCGCGCCGCTGCGCTTGAACAGCGGTTTGCTGTGGGAACTGGATCGCTGGCAGGCACGGATCGATATCGAACACGCCAGCTCGCAGCACCGTGTGCCAGCCAACGAAAGCAGCACCGATGGCTACACCACGCTGGGGGCGAATGTGGGGTATCACTTCGATGTCGGCCAGAGCAAATGGCTGGCCTTCGTCAACGCCGAGAACCTGACCAACCAGACCGTGCGCTACGCCAGCTCGATCCTGCGCGATGTTGCACCGGCGCAGGGGCGCAGCATTCAGGTGGGATTACGCACGACGTTCTGATAGCCCATCGCCCCCCGTGTAGGAGTTGCCGCAGGCTGCGATCTTTTGATCTTGATCTTGAAAAAACAAGATCAAAAGATCGCAGCCTGCGGCAGCTCCTACACGGAGGGCATCAGCTCGATTGCGCGGTGTCGTCGTCCGGCAACGCATCCAGCGGATCTACTTGTCCCGGCAGCTCGGTGTTCACGCTGAAGTCCGTGACCTCGACCGCACCAGGTCCCTTACCGGCTCATACTTTTTCGGAAACTGGTTTGATACTGCAGTTAACTTTTGAATTTCCAAATTCTTATTTCGAATTCAGCTAATAACCTGTCAGTTATGACAGTAGCGATCGGGATAGTTGAGGCATAGGTTCACAGGCAGAAGCAACGGCTTCTGAGTTTTCGAGAACCACTCATCAATATCAGACTATCCCGGAGTGCATGCAAATGAGCGAATCAATTCATATAAAAGAGGAACTCGAGGCATTGTTAAAGAAGGCCGGACAAGGTTATGACGGCGAGTTCAATGCATCTATTGGTGGAAAAAATTTCGTGTCGGCGACGGGGGATAATACGACGTTCTATGAAGCAACCGACGACTTCTTGATTGTTGGATTTGATGACGAAAAACGAGGTCATGTTGCTTTCACCGTTCCAAAGAACCTGGTTGGGGATGGACCTCATCCGGTGCAATGGTATAGAGGCCAAATAAATTGGAGCGCTAATGTTGGTGGCGGTTCTCAAATTATTGAATCAGGATGGGCAGAGGTGACGTTTTTGAAAAAGGTATATGAACGAATCGGCGCTAAAGGTGACATCCATTTTCAATTGCCTGATGGACAGAAAATAGAGGGACACTTTCAAATCGAACGTCGTTAGTAAACGTAAAGGGACGGATCCAACCAATCCGTCCCTTCCCTGATTTCAACTCGATTGCACAGCCTCATCATCCGGCAAAACATCCAGTGGATCTTCCTGCCCCGGCAATTCAGTAATCACACTGAAATCCGTGACCTCGACCGCGCCCAGCCCATAACCCAGCAAGTGGAACGAGAAGGCCTTGCGCTGTTGCGGGTTGTCGAAGCTGAAATCCATCTGCAGCGGCTGATCGGCTGTGGCGACCATCTCGGTCGGCAAGCCCAGCTGCACGTCCTGTTCGAACTCCTTGGCCTTGAGCTGGATGTACGCCGCCTGCTGCGGATCCACCGAACGCACGGTCAGGCGCACGCGGGTGTGCGAACCCTTGGGCATTTCCAGGTATTGCGCACCGATCAGGTTGTCGGCCCAGTCATCGTTGATCTGCGCCTGCAGCGGGATGACGTTGTTGCTGCCGAACTGGTAACGCTGATTGAGTGGCGTGCGCAGCAGCGACAGGTCCAGCGCCATGGCCCGCGCGGCAATCTGTCGGGCCTGCTGGCTGCTTTCAGTGCCCTTGAAGGTGGCGCGCTCGGCAATGAAACCGGCGCTTTCGTAGTAGCGGCAACGGCGCGGCATATCGCACTCGGAAAAGATCCCCTGACCGTTGTGATAGCGCAGCTTGCCGTTGGTGTAGGACATGATTTCGCGTCCGCTGTCGTAGTCACGGAACAGCGAACGGCCGCTCAGCGCCGATGGCACCGGCAGATCGAAATAGTCGAGGATCGATGCGCTCAGATCGACATGACCGTAGACCCCGGCATTCAATCGCGGCAGTTGCTCGTGCTCCGGCGCCAGGGTCAGATTGAAACCCCACGATGACGCCAGACGCACGCCATCAATGCCGTGGGATTCGTCCGAGGTGATCACCACCAGCGTGTCCTTGAGTACGCCCTGACGTTCGAGCCCACTGAGGAACTGCTCCAGCGCATCGTCCAGATAACCGACGGCGGCCTGCTTCGGCGTGTCGTAGCGCGCCAGATATTCTTCCGGTGCGGAATAGGGCTGGTGGGTGCCGACGGTCAGCAGGGTGAGCATCCATGGTTTTTTCTGCTTCTTCAGTTGGCCGACGTAATCCAGCGCGCCTTCGAAGAACGCCTTGTCATCCTTGCCCCACGGAAACTCCAGATAGTTGGCGTTGCTGAACCATTCCAGACCATGGGTCGCATCGAAGCCGATGTGCGGCATGATTTTGTCTTTGGCCATGAAACGCAGGCCGGCGCCTTGCAGGTAATGGGTGCTGAAGCCGTTCTGCCGCAGTTGCGCCGGCAGGCAGGCCTGATTGCGCTCCTGCTGGGTGAGCATCTCCACACCTTTGGGCGTGCCGTTGTTGAGCTTGTCGTAATCGCCGCAGAGCATGGCGTACAGGCCGCGAATGGTCTGGTGCGTATGCAGTACGTAATCCGGGGTGTTCATGCCGCGCTCGGCCCAGCGGCTGAGGTTGGGCATCAGGTCTTCCTGATAATGGCTGCCGATGGCTTCGCGATTGGCGCGGATGTAGGCGCCGGGAATGCCTTCCAGGGCGATGATCAGCACATTGCGCGCCTGCCCCGGTGCGGCCAGCAGCTTGTGGCCATTGAGATCCAGGTCGGTCAGCCCGGCCATCTGTGGCGCGGGTTCTTCGACGTCACCGTCCAGCCATTCTTCGGTCTGCAACTGCAGATCGGCCACTTGAGCGGCGAGCAACTGATGCGGCAGGTTGTACAGGCGCCACGGATCCTCTTCGTTCGGCCACAGGTTCTGCACGCCCCAGTGCGCGGCGAACAGCAGCGCCGGCGCCGCCCATACGGCGCGGGGCAGGGCAGCAGCGGGTTGCGCGCGATTGGCGAAGCGCGACACTAACCAGAGCAGCAGCGCCAGCAACAGGGCCACGCCCAGCGCCGGATGGGCAAGGCCGCCACCGGTGGAGTTTTCCACGAACTGCGGGTCAATCAGGTAATGCAGGTCAGATGGATTCGGCAGGCGACCGACAGCGCTGACCAGTTCGGCCGTCGCCACCGCCAGCAATCCCCAGAACAGCAGCAACGGCAACGCCAGCCACCACGCGCGGCGATGCAGCAACAGCACCAGCAAACTGCCAATCGCCAGGTCGGACAAATAGCCCAGCGGCGACGACCAGCCCAACGCCGCGCGCAGGCATACCGGCACGATCAGCACCAGCAGAATCAGGGAAAACAGGCGGGCATGGGGCTGCCGCAACCAACGCAAAAGAACGCTCACAAAAAAAGACCTTCCAGCCATCAAACCGTCATAAAAGTGTGCGCGATGATACCAAGGGTGGGCTGTCTGATCGCCCTTTTAAACACCCGGCTGATCCGCTCGCGCAGACGTGACGCAAGGCTTGAGGCCATGACCGGCGTTGGTGTCCGCCCGCTGGCGGCTGACGTACAGCTTGTAACCGGTGGCAGATTTATTGTTTCAGGCTGTTTAAATCAGCGCGCAACGGCAAACATGAGCGTGCTATGGATATTCGATAACGGTATTTAATTTCTATTTTTTATAGCGATAGAGTTCGGCCTTTCTGCCCAATCCACCGTGCTGCGAGGTTGTCATGGCCATACCGTTCAAACGTTCTGCGCTGACTCTGTTGGCCGCATCCCTGGCAGGCAGTCTGCTGTTCAGCGGCGCCGTCCAGGCCGAAGGCAAGATCAGCATCGCCCAGCAATTCGGCATCGGTTATCTGATTCTCGATGTGGTGCGTGATCAGCAACTGATTGAAAAACACGGCAAGGCGCAGGGGCTGGAGATCAAGGTCGACTGGAACAGCATCTCCGGCGCCACTGCCATGAACGAAGCGCTGCTGACCGGCGCGCTGGACGTGGTCTCCGCCGGGGTGCCGCCGATGCTCACCGTGTGGGATCGCACCCGTGGCAAACAGAACGTCAAGGCGATTGCCTCGCTCGGCTCGATGCCCAATTACCTGCTGACCAACAACCCGAACATCAAGACCCTCAAGGATTTCAGCGACAAGGACCGCATCGCCGTGCCGGCGGCGGGCGTGGGGTTCCAGTCGCGGACCTTGCAGATCGAAACGGCCAGGGAGTTCGGCAATGATCAGTACAAGAAGTTTGACGACATCTCGGTCAGCTTGCCGCACCCGGATGCCACGGCGGCGCTGATTGCCGGCGGTTCGGAAATCAACGCGCATTTCTCCAGTCCGCCGTTTCAGTATCAGGCGCTGCAAAATCCCAACGTGCACAAGGTGTTGAGTTCCTACGACGTACTCGGTGGCCAGGCCACGTTCAACGTGCTCTACACCACGGAAAAATTCCACGACGAAAATCCCAGGACCTACAAGGCGTTCTACGACGCGTTGGCCGAAGCGGAAAAAATCATCAAGGCCGACAAACCCGCCGCCGCTCAGGCGTACATCCGCGTCGAACAGTCCAAACTGCCGCTGGCGCTGGTCGAGAAGATCGTCACCGATCCCGAAATCGACTTCACGGTGGTGCCGCAGCGCACGTTTATCTATGCCGAGAAATTGCAGGAACTGGGCGTGCTGAAGAACAAGGCTGACAGCTGGAAGGATTACTTTTTTGAAGAGGCGCATGGCGATGCCGGGAGCTGATAACGCTCAGGCATCGCCCACCGTCGTGCAATTCGGCGATCAGTTCGAACCGTCGTCGAAGATGCTTTCAATCGGTAATTCGAACGTCCGGGCAATTTGAAAGGCCAGCGGCAGGCTCGGGTCATAACGTTCGTTTTCGATGGCATTGATCGTCTGCCGCGACACCTTGAGGCGTTCCGCCAGATCGACCTGCGACCAGTTGCGCTCGGCGCGCAGTGCCTTGAGGCGATTTTTCATTGGTAGCGGCGTTGAGCGATTTGCAGACCGAGAATCCACATCGCGCCCATCACGGGCCACACGCAAGTCCACGGGATGTGTGGGGCGCCGACGTTTTCCAGAAAACCGTAACTGAAGGTCAGCAACGCCGAAGCGGCGAAGGCAAATCCCAGCGCTTCGAACTGGATACGCAGATGCATTTCGTCCAGGCGCCGCATATTGCGCACGACGCTCCAGCACATCAATCCTGCCGGAATAACCGGTGTCAGCGCGACGGCTGAGCGCAGAATCATGTTGGCTTCCGTCAGGTATTGCGTGGCGATCACTGAGGCCGTCAACACCAACATATAGAGGATTAACGCCGCGCCCATTTCAAGGTAGTACCGGTTCATTCTTCAACTTCCTGTGTAAAAGACCCTTTACATACTGGCTAAAATTTTTCTTGATGTAAAGCAAGCTTTCCATAGCCTTGGCCGGGCTGTTTCTGGACAGCGTAATGGCCAGTCAGTAGCATTCGAGCCCGACGGACTTTCCCTCTGCACGTCGTCCGACGTGGAATTCTCAAGGAATCGATATGCACGACACCCCCAATGGTGAACAACGAACGCTCGTGACCTTGGTCAACGGCGAGATTCATCGCGAAACCCGGATCAGTTTCAGCTCGGTATAGCCATGCAAGCGTTCACAAGTGGAAAGGTCGTCATCGAGTTCGGTGATTTCAGAGGAACGATGGTTCGTCATGAACGGTTTTTGATGCCTGCCGGCGAGTATCAGGATCGGTATTGGGTCAGGACTGCACAGGGTGATCTGCCGCTGGATCTGTTCAACCAGCATCTGCCGGTCAAGCGGGGCGAAGAGATCTCGGTACTCTACGGTTGCCTGCCGGGTGGCGAACACAAGATCGCGGTCCGTGTGTTCAACCACTGCGAGGGTCGGCTCACGCCGCTGTCGGAGGGGAAAATGCTTCACGAAGAATTCATTCGTCGCCTCCCGGTCAGCCTCGCGTATGTTGCCTGCCTGGCGACCTCGGCAGTGGCGGGGGCGTTCTTCAATTGGTGGGGTGCGCCGGCGGGATTGGTCGTCTACTACCTGCTGAAGGCTGAGAGCGCCAAACGCAAAATGCTTCTGATCAGTGGTTTGGACCTGCATCTGGAGAAGTTGAGCAAGGGTTATTTGCGTCAAGCGTTGCGGGGCAGGGTTACGCGGTTGCTGGCGCGACATCCTTGAATGACCGCGCAGTTGGATTGGCAGAAGCGGGACAGTGATTCTCTCGCGTAATAAAAAGGGGCGACCTGATCATCGATCAGGCCGCCCCTTTTTATTGCCGCAAAGTCAGATCAATGCATCTTGCTGTGATCGTGACCTTCCATGTGCGTCAGCGCACGGACTTCGGCTTTGACTTCGACGGTCTGCTTCTCGCCCTTGGCGTTTTCTACGGTCAGGGTCAGCGGTACGCTTTCGCCTTCCTTGAGCTGGCCGGTCAGGCCCATCAGCATCACGTGGTAGCCGTTCGGGTCGAAGGTGACGGCTTTGCCGGCCGGCAGGTCGACCGACTTGACCGGGCCCATGCTCATCACGTCGTTCTTCATCGACATTTCGTGGATCTGCACATCTTTGGCCACCGGCGAGGCCACGCTCAGCAGTTTGCTGTCGCTGTCCGCGGTGACGGTCATGAACGCGCCGCTGGCCGATTGGGTCGGCACGGTCGCACGCACCCAGGCGTCGTCGACCTTGGTCTGAGCGCTGGCCTGAAAAGCCAGGCCCAGCAGGGACAGGGCGCAAACGGCGCGTTTGATGTTGTTCAAAACGGGGTGCATCAGCAGACCTCCATAACGGTGAGCAAATCTTCCGTGCACTCTTGTGCCGAAAGCGATACAGACAGACCCAGGCGCAGCTGGCCGCGCGAGTCGTAGACGTAACTGGTGGACGTGTGGGAGATCGTATAGGTGTCGCCGGCCGGCACCTTCTCGAAAAACACGTCGAATTCCTTGGCGGTGGCCTGGGTTTCTTCCAGCGTGCCGTACAGCGCGACAAAGCTCGGATCGAAAGCTTTGACGTAGGCGTCGAGGATCTGCGGCGTGTCGCGTTCCGGGTCGAGGGTGATGAAGATCACCTGCAGACGGTCGCCGTCCTTGCCCATCAGCTTCTTGATTTGCGCGGCGCGGGCGAGGGTGGTCGGGCACACCGCCGGGCATTGGGTGAAGCCGAAGAAGATCATCGGCATCATCCCGCGAAAGCTCGACAGCGTCATGGTTTCGCCGTCGGTGTTCTTCAGCTTGAAGGTGCGTCCGAGGATCTTGTCACTCAGGTCCTTGCCGTACTTGTACGACAGTTGGCCACGGGTGTCGCAGCCCGCGAGCAGGCCCAGGCCCAGCACGCCCATTCCCGCAAGCACCTTGCGGCGAGTCAACAAAGCCGTCATCTAATACCGCCTTTTGCAGCCCGTCAGTCGGCAGGACTGGCGGGGGGTTAACCGTAAAAGCGGCGCATGATACCAAACTGACGGCAGACGCCGGCCACGGATCGCCGCGCGGCGCAGGATCGGGCGACAAAAGGTGTAAGAAAAAGTGACGACGGACTACTGAACATTCGCCTCATCCGCCCGCCAGCCGCCGCCCAGCGCGGTGTACAGGTTGACCTCGGCTACCAGTTGCGCGAGGCGATCAGTGATCAGCCCCTGCTGCGAACTGAACAGTGAACGCTGCGCATCAAGAAACGTCAGGCTGCTGTCGACGCCATTCTGATAACGGTGTTGCGCCAGGTTGTAGTAGTCCTGAGTGGCCTGCACCAGATAGCGCTGCGCCTGCAATTGCTGCTGATAAGTGCTGCGCGCCGCCAGCCCGTCGGCGACTTCCTGAAATGCGGTTTGAATCGATTTTTCGTACTCGGCAACCGCGACGTCTTTCTGCAATTTCGAATAATCCAGGCTCGCGCGCAGGCTGCCGGCGTTGAAAATCGGCAAGTTGATTTGCGGCTGGAACGTCCACGCCCCGGAGCCGGCGCTGAACAGCCCGGACAGGTCGCGGCTGGAGGTACCGGCGCTGGCGGTCAGACTGACACTGGGAAAAAACGCCGCGCGCGCCGCGCCGATATTGGCGTTGGCCGCTTTCAGTTGGTACTCGGCCTGCAGTATGTCCGGGCGCCGTTGCAGCAGATCCGATGGCAACCCGGCCGGCAGTTGTTGCACCAGATCGCTGGACAGCGGCTGCGCAGGCAGTTTCTCGGGAACCTGAGCCCCGACCAGCAGCGTCAGGCCGTTCAGATCCTGCGCCACCTGACGTTTGTATCGCGCCAGATTGGCTCGCGAACTGTCGACGCTGGTTTGCGCCTGCGCCTGTTCCAGCGCCGAAGACTTGCCGGCCTCACGGTTGCGTGTGGTCAGGCGCAAGCTTTGCTCATCGGCGGCCAGGGTCTGGCGCGTCAGTTCGAGCAACTCCTGATCGGCGCGCCAGGTCAGGTAGGCATTGGCGACGTTGGCCACCAGACTCAGCTCGGCGCTGCGCCGCGCCTGCTCGGTCGCCAGCCAGGTTTGCAGCGCCTGCTCGCTGAGGCTGCGCACCCGGCCGAAAAAATCCAGTTCATAGGCACTGACGCCCAGGTTCACCGCATAGGTCGAATTGATCATGGCTTTGCTGCCGGTCACGCTGGGCGGCAGGCGTTGGCGCGACTCGCTGGCATTGGCCGACACCGCCGGCAGCAGATCGGCGCGCTGAATGCGGTACTGCGCCTGGAACGCCTCGACGTTCAGTGCCGCCACCCGCAGATCGCGATTGTTCACCAGCGCACTCTCGATCAACTGTTGCAGCGCCGGGTCGTTGAACAGCGTGCGCCAGTCTTCAGCGCGCGCTGCGCCGGGTGTCGGTGCCGGGTAAACCGCGCCTTGCGGGTACTGCGCAGCGCTCGGTGAAGCAGGGCGCTGGTACTCGGGAATCAATGAACAACCGGCCAACAACACGGCGAGGGACAGCAGGGAAATGCGCAGCATCGAACGCTCTCATGCAGAAAAAATACGTGCCGGGGACCGCGTCCCCACACCATCATCGAACACTGTTGAACACGACCGCGCGGTTACGCCCCGGCCATCCAGCGCGCCAGACCATGCCGTCCGCTGACCCCCAGTTTGGCGGTCGCCCGTTTCAGGTAGGTCTCGACCGAACTGCTCTTGACCCGCAGCTTCTCCGCCAGTTGCGGCACGGTACCGCCGGTCAACAAACCGAGGCAGACTTCCTTTTCTCGCGCCGACAGCACGATGCCGCCCAGCGCCAGACGTTCGTCGAACACCTGCTGCAACGGCGCCTGCTCCAGATCGGCCAAGGGCAGGCGCGGCTGTTTGGCGACGATCTGTCGACTGAGCTGCGCGTGCCGTTCGATCAGCGGCAGCAGGGTGTCGGACAGGCTTTTCAGAAACGACAGCTCCGGCAGGGAAAACACCCGTTGCGTATGCGGTCGGTAGAACGAGATGACACAGCGGCGATTGGAGGTGCGGGACACCAGATTGCACTGGTGCACGCTGTGCTGCGGATGTTGCGGCTGGAGCGACGCTTTGAGTTGAATCAGCAGGGAATCATTCATCTCCATCATCTTCTGCAACAACGGATGATCGTCAGGACTCTTCAACGGGTCCGGTGGCGGGAAGGTCTGCGGCAGTCCGGCGCTGCCCAGCGCCTTGATCTCGACCACGCTGGCCTGACGCTCGTCCAGCGTCCACTCACTGAGATCGACGCGATTGACCGGCACCAGGGTGTCGACCAGCTGGAACATATTGCTGGCGAAATGATCGTCGCCGGTGCTGGCAATCAATTCCCCCAGTTGCCAGTAGAAGTGCGGGTTTTCCATGTTGCGAATGCTGCCGGTCAGATTCATATCCTTGTCATTCCTGGTTCCGAGTCATCACCGAGTCGTCCGCTGTTTATGCAAAAGCCGCCCACGCAATCGTTTCTCCTTGAAACTGATCTGGAGCGGGATTTAAGCCTATGGATTTGTCCTACGTCTGTAAGGGAAAACAGGGACACAAAGTGCCATCATTTCTGAAACTTGGCGCCGGGCTTCTGACGCCTTTTGCTACAGGTGTCGCGCATCGTGTGACTGTTTGGTCACGGCAAGACCCTGAAAACCGGGGCTGTTGTTTTTTTTGGAGTTATTACGCAGGTCAATGGCAGCGCTGGTGTGTGGCATTTTTCCTACAAGATTTTCAGTATTTCCTCTCCGAACTTTTAGCCAGTTCCCAGCCAATCAGGGTCGACAAGTGCTGACAGGCCAGCGCCGGGGGCGGGGTTGTCCGGGTTTTACGTGTCATGTCGGCACCGGGGCCGATGCTTGAATAGGCGCAAAATCACATGAGAAGGATCTTATGCCGCCTATTTCTGCCCCTGCGGTAGCCACGCCGTCCGCTTCGTTCCAGACGTATCCGCTGACCGCTGCGCAGCTGGATATCTGGCTGGACCAGCTGAGTCGCGGGGATTCGCCGCTGTACAACATCGGCGGATACCTGGATCTCAATGGCCCGCTGGATCCGGCGCGAATGCAGGCCGCGCTGGAGCTGCTGGTGGCCCGGCATGACGCGCTGCGCACGATTCTGCTGCCGGACGCCGGCGCCGATGGCTTGCCGTTGCAGCAGTTCGCCCGGTCATTGCCAGTACCGATGCCGATCGACGATGTGTCAGCGCAGAGCGACCCGGAATCGGCGGCGCGGGCACTGGTGCAGGCGCGCATCGATCAGCCCTTTGTACTGGACGGCGGCTGCCTGTTGCGTTTTCTGTTGATCCGTCTCGATGAGCAGCGACACTGGCTGTCCGTGCAGGCTCATCACTTGATCGTCGATGGCTGGGGCTTCGGCGAAATGTTCAAGTCACTGGACGAGATCTACAACGCGCTGGCGCACGGCCAACCGACACCGCTCGCGGCGCCGTCGTACATCGACTTCATCGAGGACAATGCGCGCTATCACGCGTCGCGCCGTTATGCGCAGGATCGCGCCTACTGGCTGGACAAGTACCGACAATTGCCCGAGCCGCTGCTGCTGCCGCGGTATCAGCAGAGCCTGGCCGGCCAGTCCGCGCAGACGCAGGTCTACGCGCAGCCCTTGCCGGCGCTGCTGCACGAGCGCATGCAGCAGGTAGCTCGGGAGTTTGGCGCCTCGGCGTTCCATGTGTTGCTGGCGGCGCTGCATGTCTACTTCAGCCGCACCGCGCAACGTGACGAATGGGTGGTGGGGCTGCCGATTCTCAACCGCTCCGGGGCGCGCTTCAAATCCACCCTCGGGCTGTTCGCCCAGGTCAGTGCGGTGCGCATGGGCTTCGGTCGCCACTGCACGTTCGCTGAACTGGTCCGGGCGATTCGCGATGAACTGCGCCAGGACTTTCGCCATCAGCGTTTTCCCGTAAGTGAGATGAATCGCGCCCTCGGCCTGCTGCGGGAGGAGCGCTCGCAGCTGTTCGAGGTCACGGTGTCCTACGAGCAGGGCACTCACGATTATCGCTACGGCGAGGCCTCGGGACGGATCATCAAGGCCTCGAACGGCGAAGAGGCCACACCGTTGGCGGTGCATTTGCTGAGCAATCTGGCCAATGACGACGCGCGGCTGTACCTGATCTACAGCGAGGCGTATTTCAGTGCCGACGAAGTCGAGGCCCTGGCTGAACGCTGGTTGCTGATTCTGGAGCAGGGGCTGGAAGCGGTGAACCTGGCGTTGGCGGATTTCGAGCTGAGCACGCCGGAAGAAACCGCGCGGCTGCAACAGTGGAATGCCACGCGGGTGGACTACCCGGCGCCGACGACCCTTCAGCAACGTATCGAAGCGCAGGCGACGCTGCGGCCGCAGGCGCTGGCGGCGGTTGATCAGGGGCAAAACCTGACCTATGCCGAACTCAATCAACGCGCCAACGCGCTGGCTCATCATCTGCTCGATCTCGGCGTGCGCCCGGATGACCGGGTGGCGATCGTCGCCCGACGCGGGCTCGACACACTGGTCGGGCTGTTGGCGATCCTCAAGGCTGGCGCCGCGTATGTACCGCTGGATCCGGCGCATCCGGCCGAGCGCCTGAGCTACCTGCTGGAGGACAGCGCGCCAATCGCGGTGCTGACCCAGCGTGCGCTGCGCGGGCATTTGCCGGCGTTGTCGGTGTCGGTGATCGAGCTGGATCAGCCGAGCTGGTCGGCTGGCCGGGTCGACGCGCCGAAGGTGCCGGGGCTGATCCCGGCTAACCTCGCTTATGTGATTTACACCTCCGGTTCGACCGGCCTGCCCAAGGGGGTGATGGTCGAGCACCGCACCCTGTGCAATCTGGTCGATTGGCACGCTGATGTCTTCGACCTGCACGCCGGAAGCCATACCTCGAGCCTGGCCGGCTTCGGTTTCGATGCGATGGCCTGGGAAGTCTGGCCGGCGCTGTGTGTGGGCGCGACCCTGCACCTGGCCCCGGTCAGCGAGGGCAGCGAAGACATCGATGCGCTGCTCGACTGGTGGCGTGCGCAGCCGCTGGACGTGAGCTTTTTGCCGACGCCGATCGCCGAATACGCGTTCAGCCGCCAGCTCGATCACCCGACCTTGCGCACGCTGCTGATCGGTGGCGATCGCCTGCGCCAGTTCCCGCGTCAGCCCTCGTTTGAAGTGATCAACAACTACGGGCCGACCGAAGCCACCGTGGTGGCAACCTCCGGACGCATCGACGCCGGGCAGCCGCTGCACATCGGCAAACCGGTGAGCAACGCCACGGTGTATCTGCTCGACGAGCAGCAGCAACCGGTGCCGCCGGGCGTGGCGGGCGAGTTGTACGTCGGCGGGGCCGGGGTGGCGCGCGGTTACCTGAACCGGGCAGAGCTTGACGCCGAGCGCTTCCTGCGTGATCCGTTCAGCGCTGCACCGGGCGCGCGCATGTACCGCACCGGCGACCTTGCACGTTGGCGCGCCGACGGCAATCTAGAGTATCTGGGGCGCAACGATGATCAGGTGAAAATCCGTGGCATCCGCATCGAACCGGGGGAGATCGAGAGCGCACTCGCCAGCCATCCAGCGGTGCGCGAAGCGGTGGTGCTGGTGCGCGACGGGCAATTGCTGGCGTGGTTCACCGAGCAGGCGCCGCTGGATATCAATGAGCTTCACGCGCAGCTGAAAACCCGCCTGAGCAGCGCCATGCTGCCGAGCGCCTACGTGCGTCTTACGACGCTGCCGCTGACCGCCAACGGCAAGGTCGATCGCAAGGCACTGCCGACGCCCGGGCCGGACGATCTGATCCGCCGCGAATACGAGGCGCCGCAGGGTGAGGTCGAAATCGCCCTGGCACAGATCTGGGCCGAAGTCCTGCAAGTCGAGCGGGTCGGGCGCCACGATCATTTCTTCGAGCTGGGCGGGCATTCGCTGCTGGCGGTGATTCTGATCGAGCGCATGCGTCAGCTCGATCTGAGCAGCGACGTGCGCGTGCTGTTCAGTCAGCCAACGCTTGCAGCGCTGGCGGCTTCGGTCGGCAGCGGTCGAGAGATCGAAGTGCCGGCCAACCGCATCGCCGCCGATTGCACCCACCTCACGCCAGAGATGCTGCCGCTGGTGCAACTGCAGCAGAAGGACATCGAGCGGATCGTCGCCACGGTACCGGGCGGGGCGGCCAACGTGCAGGACATCTATCCGTTGGCACCGCTGCAGGAAGGCATTCTCTACCACCACATCACCGCAGAGCAGGGCGATCCGTATCTGCTGCAATCGCAACTGGCGTTCGACAGCATCGAGCGGGTCGAGGCCTTCGCTGCGGCGCTGCGTCAGGTCATGGCGCGCCACGACATTCTGCGCACCGCGGTGCTCTGGGAAGGTCTGACCACCCCGGTGCAGGTGGTGTGGCGCGCGGCGATTCTGCCGTTGCAGGAGGTCGAACTGGACCCGGCCAACGGCCCGGTCATCGAGCAGTTGCACGCGCGCTTCAACGCCCGGCGTTATCGCCTCGACGTCAGCCAGGCGCCGCTGATGCGCCTGGTGTATGCCCGTGATCCGGCGCTGGATCGGGTGGTGGGGATTCTGTTGTTCCATCACCTGGCCATGGATCACATCGCCCTTGAAGTGATGCGCAGCGAAATGCAGGCCAGTTTGTCGGGGCAGGACGTGGCGTTGGCGCCACCGGTGCCGTATCGCAATTACGTGGCGCAGACGCGGCTGGGCGTCAGCGAGCAGGAACATGAGGCGTTTTTCCGCACGCAACTGGCGGACATCGACGAGCCGACCTTGCCATTCGGGCTGCAGGAAGTGCAGGGCGACGGGCGCGGCATCGACGAAGCGCAGCAGGTGCTGCCGGTTGACGTCTATCAGCGTTTGCGCACCCAGGCGCGACAGGCCGGGGTCAGCGTGGCGAGCCTGATTCATCTGGCGTGGGCGCGGGTGCTGGCGGCGACGTCCGGCCAGCAGCGCGTCGTGTTCGGCACTGTGCTGATGGGGCGCATGCAAGGCGGCGAGGGCGCCGACCGGGCCTTGGGCGTGTTCATCAACAGCTTGCCGCTGCGCATTGATGTCGATGCCGGGGTGCTCGACGCCGTGCGCGCCACCCATGCGCGGCTGACCGCGCTGCTCGGGCATGAGCACGCTTCGCTGGCACTGGCCCAGCGTTGCAGCGGGGTGGCGTCGCCGTCACCGTTGTTCAGCGCGCTGCTCAACTACCGGCACAGTGACGAATCCGAACTGCTGGAGCCATCGAGCCAAGCCTGGCAAGGCATCGAAACCCTGGCCAACGAGGAGCGCACCAATTACCCGCTGACCATGAGCGTGGATGATTTTGGCAACGGCTTGCGCCTCACCGGCAGGGCCGTCGCGCAGATCGGCGCGCAACGGATTTGCGGCTACATGCAAACCGCGTTGCACGGTTTGCTGCAGGCCTTGGAGCAGACCCCGCAACAGCCGTTGAACCGCTTGCCGATCCTGCCACCCGAAGAGCTGCAGCGCTTGCTTATCACCTTCAACGCCACCGCGGTCGATTGTCCGCTGGACCAGCCGTTGCACAGGTTGTTCGAAGCACAGGTGCGGCGTAAGCCGGACGCCATTGCGCTGCAATCCGCGCAAGGAACCCTGATTTACCTTGAGCTCAATCAGCGCGCCAATCGCCTGGCCCATCATCTGTGTGAACTTGGCGTGCAACCGGACTCGCGGGTGGCGATCTGCGTTGAACGGGGGCTGGATCTGATCGTTGGTTTGCTCGGCATTCTCAAGGCTGGCGGCGCCTACGTGCCGCTGGACCCGGACTATCCGCTGGAGCGCCTGAACTACATGTTGCAGGACAGCGCGCCGGTCGCACTGTTGGTGCATGGTGCCACGCGGCAATTGCTCGGCGAGCCGGGTATGACGACGATCAATCTTAATCACGACAGTTGGGAGCAGCAGCCGTCAGACAATCTGCAGGTGCCGGGCCTGAGTGCTTCGAACCTCGCTTACATGATCTACACCTCGGGCTCTACGGGGCTGCCGAAAGGCGTGATGATCGAGCATCGCAGCGCCTGCAACATGGTGCACTGGGGTTCGGTCATTTCTCCGCCAACCGAGCACGGCGCGCTGCTGCAAAAAGCGCCGTTCAGCTTCGACAGCTCGGTGTGGGAGATCTTCTGGCCGCTGTGTTCCGGGATGCGCCTGGTATTGGCGCGACCGGACGGCAACCGCGATTCGGCGTATGTGGTGCAGACCATTCGCGAGCATCAGGTGACGGTGGTCAAGTTCGTCCCGGCGCTGTTGCAGCAGTTCATCGGACAGGACGGTGTCGAGCAGTGCACCAGCCTGACCGATGTGCTTAACGGTGGCGGCGAACTAAGTGCAGCGCTGGCCCGCCAAGTGCGCGATCGCCTGCCGTGGGTGCGGTTGCACAACGTTTACGGCCCGACTGAAACCACGGTGGACAGCACGGGCTGGACGCTGGAACCGCACATGCCGGTGCCGGACAACGTGGTGCCGATCGGCAAGGCGTTGAGCAACACCCGTTTGTACGTGCTCGATGCGTATAGTCAACCGGTGCCGCAAGGCGTCAGTGGTGAGTTGCATATCGGCGGCGTCGGCGTGGCACGTGGTTATCACGGTTTGCCGGAAATGCAGGCCGAACGCTTCATCGACAGCCTGTTTGTTGCGGGTGATCGCCTGTACCGCACAGGAGATCTGGCGCGTTACAACAACCATGGCGAGCTGGAATTCCTTGGCCGCAACGACTTCCAGATCAAGCTGCGTGGCCTGCGTCTGGAGCCGGGGGAAATCGAGGCACGGTTGATCGAGCATCCGGCGATTCGCCAAGCGGTGGTGATGGTCCGTGATGAGCGTCTGGTGGCCTGGTACACCCTGCGCGCCGGCATTGACGCACCAAGTCTTGAGACCTTGCGCGCCCACGTGCTGGAGCGTTTGCCGGAGTACATGGTGCCGGGCGCGTTCGTGTGGCTCGATGCCTTGCCGCTGACGCCAAACGACAAGATCGACCGCAAGGCCTTGCCGGAGCCGGGGGGCGATGCGGTGATCAACCGGCCATACGTGGCACCCGAAGGTGAAGTCGAAACCACGCTGGCGAAAATCTGGAGCGAGGTGCTGGGCGTCGAACAGGTCGGTCGTCACGACAACTTCTTCGAACTCGGTGGGCATTCGTTGCTGGCGGTGAGTCTGGTGGCGCGTATGCGTCAGAGCGGTTTGCACACCGACGCCCGTGCGCTGTTCAGCCAGCCGACGCTGGCGGCGCTGGCGCTCAGCACCACACCCGAGGCGCAGCAAGTGGTCATCCCGCAAACCACCATCCCGAGCCTCAACCGCAAACGCCGGCTCTGAACTCTGCGTCTGACACCGAACCTGTGGCGAGGGAGCTTGCTCCCGCTGGGGCGCAAAGCGTCCCCCGGTTCCTGATGCACAACATCGGGGCCTGCTACGCAGTCCAGCGGGAGCAAGCTCCCTCGCCACAGGTATTCGGTTGCTCACCCGCAGGGAGGCTGGCTTGTCCCCGCTTCCCATGTCAGCCCCGCAAGCCCCGATGTTTTAGCTTTTCCAGGCTGCGCGCAGCAGGCACGGACTCGCGGCTGCGCGCTCCTTTTTCTCGTATTTACAGCAGGTTATCCCATGCATTTCAGCGAACTGATGGCTGTTCTTTCCACCCATGCGATCCGCCTTCAACAGGAAGATGAAGACCTGGTCATTCTGGGCAGCGACGACGCGCTGGACGATGCGTTGTGGGACAGCCTCAGCGAACATAAGGCGCAACTGCTGGAACTGGTCGCGCAAAACGGTGGCGACTGGCTGAGCCCGGCGTTTCGCATCACCCCGGACATGCTGCCGCTGGTGACGCTGGATCAGTCGACCATCGACCGGCTGGTGGCCAATGTGCCCGGTGGCGCCGCTAACCTGCAGGATATTTACCCGCTGGCGCCGCTGCAGGAAGGCATGCTTTACCTGCACCTGTCGGCGCCCGCCGGCGATCCTTACGTGTCACAAGCCCGATTCGCCTTCGACAGCCGCGAACGTCTGGAGGCTTTCGCCGAGGCGCTGCAATGGATGATCGAACGCCACGACATCCTGCGTACTTCGTTCGTCTGGGAACGCCTGGACGAACCGCTGCAAGTGGTGCAGCGGCATGCGACATTGCACTGCGAAGAAATCCTGCTCGAACCGGGCGCGGATGTCCTGACGCAACTGCTGGAGCGCCACGATCCACGGTTCTTCCGCCTCGACATCCAGCAGGCGCCGCTGCTGCGTCTGGTGTACGCCATGGACCCGGCCAATGGGCGCGTGGTTGCGCTGTTGCTGTTCCATCACCTGATCATGGACCACGTGGCACTCGATGTGGTGCGCCGCGAAACCCGCGCGCACCTGCTCGGCCAGACTGCGCAGGTCGGGCCGCCGGTGCCGTACCGCGATCACCTGGCCAAGGCCCGTCTGCGTCTGGACGAACAGACTCACGAGCAGTTTTTCCGCGAGATGCTCGCCGACATCGACGAGCCGACCTTGCCCTGTGGTCTGCAGGATGTGCAGGGCGACGGCCAAGGCATCGAAGAAGCCGTGCTGATGCTCGACACTGACTTCAGCCGGCAACTGCGCGGCCAGGCGCGCCAGCTCGGGGTCAGTGTCGCGAGCCTGATGCACCTGGCGCTGGCGCGGGTGCTCGGCCAGTTGTCGGGGCGCGCGGCAGTGGTGTTCGGCACCGTGCTGCTGGGGCGGATGGAGGCGGGTGAGGGCGGCGAACAGGCGTTGGGGATGTTCATCAACACCTTGCCGCTGCGGGTGGATGTCGGGCAGGACGGCGTACGTGCCGGGGTGCTGGCCACCCATCGACGCCTGACCGCGCTGCTCGGCCATGAGCAGACCTCGCTGGCCCTGGCCCAGCGTTGCAGCGCGGTGGCGGTGCCGACGCCGTTGTTCAGCGCGATCCTCAACTATCGCCACAGCAGCAGCGAAGAGATCGCCGAGGTCAGCGAACTGGCCCCCGGCGTGCAAGTGCTGGGCGCCCGCGAACGCACCAACTACCCGCTGACGATCAACATCGACGACCTCGGCGTAGACTTGCGCATCACTGCGCTGGCCGATGCGGCGCTGGGTGCCGAACGCATCGCCGCTTACCTGCACACCGCGTTGCATAGCCTGCTGCAGGCCTTGCAATCGACCCCGGATGCACCGCTGCAACGCCTGAATATCCTGCCGGCGGCCGAGCGCGAATACCTGCTGCACGGGGTCAACTCGCCGTTGCCGCAGTTCCCGGAAACGCCGCTGATTCATCAGCAGTTCGAGGCCCACGCGGCGGCGCGACCCGAGGCCACAGCGCTGCTGTTCGAAGAGCAGACGCTGAGCTACGGCGAACTCAATCGCCGCGCCAATCAGCTTGCCCATCACCTGCTGGCACAGGGGATTCGCCCGGATCAACGCGTGGCGATCTGTGTCGAGCGCGGCCCGCAAATGCTCATCGGTCTGCTCGGTATCCTCAAGGCCGGCGCCGGGTACGTGCCGATCGACCCGGCGTATCCGCTGGAGCGCATCGCCTACACCTTGCAGGACAGCGCCCCGGTGGCGGTGCTGACCCAGGCCGATACGCTGGAGCGGGTTGGCGCACTCAACGTGCCGGTCATCGATCTGGACAGCCTGCAGTTGCAGGCTGAACTCAGCAGCAATCCGCAGATTCCCGAGCTGACTCCAAGTCATCTCGCCTACGTGATCTACACCTCCGGCTCCACGGGCCTGCCCAAGGGCGTGATGGTCGAGCATCGCAACGTGGTGCGGCTGTTTTCGGCAACCCACGACTGGTTCAACTTCAATCCGCAGGACGTGTGGGCGCTGTTCCATTCCTTCGCTTTCGACTTCTCGGTGTGGGAAATCTGGGGCGCGCTGGCGTTTGGCGGCCAGTTGTTACTGGTGCCGCAAGCTGTCAGCCGCTTGCCGGACGACTGCTACGCGCTGCTGTGCCGCACTGGCGTCACCGTGCTCAATCAGACCCCGAGCGCCTTCCGCCAGTTGATCGCCGCGCAGGGCCGCAGCCCGTTGCAGCATTCGCTGCGCGAGGTGATCTTCGGCGGCGAAGCCCTGGAACCGGGCCTGCTCAAACCGTGGTACGCGCGGGTCGGCAATGCCGGTACGCGGCTGGTGAACATGTATGGCATCACCGAAACCACGGTGCACGTGACCTATCGGCCACTGGAAGCAGCCGATGCGCTGCTGGTGGGGCGCAGCCCGATTGGCGTGGGCATTCCCGACCTGCAACTGTACGTGCTCGACGCGCAGCGCGAACCGGTGCCGGCCGGCGTGATCGGCGAGTTGTACGTTGGTGGTGCCGGGGTTGCCCGCGGCTACCTCAACCGCGAAGCGCTGACCGCCGAGCGTTTTATTGCCGACCCGTTCAGCGGCCGTGCCGAAGCACGCCTGTACAAGACCGGTGACCTGGCGCGCTGGACCGTGAATGGCAGCCTCGAATACCTCGGGCGCAACGACGATCAAGTGAAGATCCGTGGTTTCCGCATCGAACTCGGTGAAATCGAAGCTCGCCTCGCAGCCTGCGCCGGGGTGCGTGAAGCGGTGGTGATTGCCCGCGAAGACAGCCCCGGTGATCAGCGTCTGGTCGCTTACTGGCTGGCCGCCGAAGGCGCTGAGCCAAGCGCTGCGCAATTGCGCGACGAGTTGCTGCTGTCGCTGGCCGATTACATGGTGCCGAGCGCGTTTGTGCGCCTCGACGCGTTGCCGCTGACCACCAACGGCAAGCTTGATCGCAAAGCCTTGCCACAACCGGACAGCGATGCCTTCGCCCGTCGTGGTTTCGAAGCCCCAGTGGGAGAAGTGGAAACGCTGATCGCCGGCATCTGGCAGACCTTGCTCGGGGTTGAACAGGTCGGGCGCCACGACAATTTCTTCGAGCTTGGCGGCCATTCGCTGCTGGCGGTGAAACTGATCGAACGCATGCGTCAGCACGACTTGCAGTGCGACGTGCGCGTGCTGTTCGGCCAGCCGAGCGTGGCGGCACTGGCCGCTACCCTGGGTAGCAGCCACGGCGTGCGGGTGCCGGACAACCTGATTCCTGCCGATTGCACGCAGATCACCCCGGACATGCTGCCGCTGGCCGCGCTGGATCAGGCCGCCATCGACCGCGTGATCGACACAGTGCCTGGCGGCGTCGGCAATGTGCAGGACATCTATGGCCTCGCCCCGTTGCAGGCGGGGATTCTCTACCACCACCTGGCGACCAGCGCCGGGGATCCATACGTGTTGCAGGCGCAATTCGCCTTCGCCGGTCTGGCGCAGATCAAGGCCTTCGTCCGTGCGTTGAACGCGGTGATCGCGCGCCACGACATTCTGCGCACCAGCGTGGTCTGGGAAAGCCTTGAAGAGCCGGTGCAAGTGGTCTGGCGTGAGGCGCCGCTGGCACTGGAGCGGATCGACGCCGACCTGCTGGAAGGCGATGTGCTGGAGCAGATGCAGGCGCGGTTCGATCCACGGCACTACCGCCTCGACCTGCGCCGCGCACCGCTGATGCGTCTGGCCTACACCGAAGACCGTGAACAGCAACGCTGGGTCGGCATCCTGTTGCTGCACCACATCGTGCTCGACCACACCGCACTGGAAGTGCTGCTGGCGGAAATGAACGATAGCCTGTACCCGAACGGCGTCGATCTGCCGCCGCCGGTGCAGTACCGTAACTACGTGGCGCAGGCGCAACAGCAGGCCAATGCCGAAGCGCATCAAGCGTTCTTCCGCGACATGCTTGGCGATATCGACGAGCCGACCGTGGCCTTCGGTGTGCAGGACGTACACGGCGATGGCAGCAGCATCGTCGACAGCGAGCAGACGCTGGACGCCGGCGTGGCCGAACGCTTGCGCGAGCAGGCGCGCCGCCTCGGTATCAGCGCGGCCAGCCTGGTGCACCAGGCCTGGGGTCAGGTGCTGGCGCAGGTTTCGGGGCGTGAAGAGGTGGTGTTCGGCACCGTGCTGCTCGGGCGCATGCAGGGCGGCGAGGGTGCCGATCGCGCACTCGGCATGTTCATCAACACCTTGCCGCTGCGGGTCAGCGTCGGCGCGACCACGGTGCAGCAAGGCGTGCGCGCTACTCATGAACGTCTGGCGCAACTGCTGGCGCATGAGCAGGCTTCGCTGTCGCTGGCCCAGCGTTGCAGCGGTGTGGCTGCATCGCTGCCGCTGTTCAGCAGCTTGCTCAACTACCGTCACAGCGCGGCGGAGCCGGCAGGCGTGACCTGGGACGGGATCGAGATTCTCAGCTCGCGCGAGCGCAGCAACTATCCGCTGGTGGTCAGCGTCGACGACCTCGGCACAGGTTTCCGCCTGAGCGTGCAGGCAGTGCCGCAAGTGGATGGTGTGCGGGTCTGCGATTACTTGCAGACCGCGCTGCACAATTTGCTGACGGCGCTGGAACACACGCCAGCAACGCCGCTGCGGCAGATCTCGGTGCTGTCGCCGAGCGAACGCCAGCGGGTTCTGGTCGGGTTTAACATCAGCGGTCGCCAATACCCGCCGGCGCAAACCGTGCAGCGTTTGTTCGAGGCCCGGGCGGCCGCGCATCCCGAGGCCCTGGCGGCGCTGCAAGGTGCGCAGCAGTTGAGCTATGGCGAACTCAATCAACGGGCCAATCGTCTGGCGCATCACCTGATCGGCTTGGGCGTGCAGCCCGATGACCGGGTCGCCCTGTGTGCCCGGCGCAGCCCGGACATGCTGGTCGCGCTGCTGGCGATCCTCAAGGCCGGCGCCGGTTATGTGCCGGTCGATCCGGCGTATCCGCCGGAACGCATCGCCTACCTGTTGCAGGACTGTGCCCCGGTGGCGGTCGTGGCGCAGGCATCGACCCGCGATCTGCTCGGCGGCGTGCCGGTCATCGATCTGGACAACGACCTCTGGCAGCACCTGTCGGATACCAATCCGCAGGTGCCGGCATTGACGCCGAAGCATCTGGCTTACGTGATCTACACCTCCGGCTCCACCGGCCAACCGAAAGGCGTGATGGTCGAGCATGCGACCCTGGAAAACCTTGTGCACTGGCACGCTGAAGCCTTTGATTTGCAGGCCGGCAGCCAGACCGCGAGTGTCGCCGGCTTCGGTTTCGATGCGATGGCCTGGGAAGTCTGGCCGGCGCTGTGCGTGGGCGCGACCTTGCACCTGCCGCCGCAGTCGATCCGCAACGAGCACCTCGACGAGTTGCTCGACTGGTGGTGCGCGCAGCCGTTGCAGGTCAGCTTCCTGCCGACGCCGGTGGCCGAATACGCGTTCAGCCGGCAGTTGCAGCACCCGACCTTGCGTACGCTGCTGATCGGCGGCGACCGCCTGCGTCAGTTCACTCGCGCGCAAACCTTCGACGTGATCAACAACTATGGCCCGACCGAAGCCACGGTGGTCGCCACCTCGGGCCGGGTCTCGCTGGATCAGCCGCTGCATATCGGCCGCCCGATCGCCAACGCCAAAATCTATGTGCTGGACGCCGAGCAGCGCCCGGTGCCGGTGGGTGTGGCGGGCGAGTTGTATGTCGGCGGGGCGGGCGTGGCGCGCGGTTATCTGAATCGCCCCGAGCTGAGCGCTGCGCAGTTCCTCTTCGATCCGTTCAGCGACGAGCCGCAGGCGCGCATGTACCGCACCGGCGATCAGGCGCGTTGGCTGGCCGACGGCAACATCGAGTACCTGGGGCGCAACGATGATCAGGTCAAACTGCGTGGCGTGCGTATCGAACTCGGTGAAATCGAAGCCGCGCTCGGCAGTCACGCTGCGCTGCAGGAAGCCGTTGTGCTGGTTCGCGAAGGGCGGCTGATTGCCTGGTTCACCGAGCGCACGGCGGTGGATATTCAACAGTTGCACACGCATTTGCAGGCACGTTTGCCGGATGCGCTGCTGCCAGCGGCTTACGTGCGGCTGGACGCATTGCCGCTGACTGCCAACGGCAAGATCGACCGCAAGGCCTTGCCGGAACCGGAGCACGGCGCATGGCTCAGCCGCGAATATCAGGCGCCAGAAGGGGCGGTGGAAACCGCGCTGGCGCAGATCTGGATCGACGTGCTGAAAGTCGAGCGCGTCGGGCGTCAGGATAATTTCTTCGAACTGGGCGGGCATTCGCTGCTGGCGGTGAGCCTGATCGAACGCATGCGTCAGATCGGCCTAAGCGCCGATGTGCGCGTGCTGTTCAGTCAGCCAACCCTCGCTGCGCTGGCCGCCGCCGTGGGCAGCGGACGCGAAATCGATGTGCCGGCCAACCGCATCCCGCCGGGCTGCACGCACATCATCCCGGACCTGCTCAGCCTGACTGAACTCGATCAGGCCAGCATCGAGCGCATCGTCGCCACCGTGCCGGGCGGGGCTGCCAACGTGCAGGACATCTATCCGCTGGCACCGTTGCAGGAAGGCATTCTTTATCACCACCTGAGCGCCGAACAGGGCGATCCGTACCTGCTGCAATCGCGGCTGGCGTTCGACAGTCTTGAGCGTTTGCAGGGCTTTGCCGACAACCTGCAAAAGGTCATCGCCCGTCACGACATTCTGCGCACCAGTGTGGTCTGGGAAGGCCTGACGAACCCGCAGCAAGTGGTCTGGCGCGAGGCGCCGCTGGTGGTGCAAGCGGTGGCGCTGGACCCGGCGCAGGGTGATGTGCTCGAACAGTTGCATGCGCGTTTCGACGCCCGGTACAACCGCCTCGACCTGAGCCAAGCACCGCTGATGCGCATCGTCTACGCCGAAGACCCGGCGCAGCAACGGGTGGTGGCGATCATCCTGTTCCAGCATTTGATCCTCGACCACACCGCCATGGAAGTGGTGGGCCAGGAAATGCGCGCGTTCATGTTCAATCAGGCCGACAGCCTCGGCACGCCGACGCCGTACCGCAACTACGTGGCGCAGGCGCGTCTTGGCGCCAGTGAGCAGGAGCACGAAACGTTTTTCCGCGACATGCTCGGCGATATCGACGAGCCGACCCTGCCATTCGGCCTGCATGACGTGCAAGGCGATGGCGGCGCCATCGAGGAAGCCGGGCAAGCCGTGGATGCCGGGTTGACCCTGCGTCTGCGCGAGCAGGCCCGGCAACTCGGCGTCAGCCCGGCGAGCCTGATGCACCTGGCCTGGGCGCAAGTGCTGGGCGTGCTTGCCAACCGCCGTGACGTGGTGTTCGGCACGGTGCTGCTGGGGCGCATGCAGGGCGGTGAGGGCGCGGATCGCACCCTCGGCGTGTTCATCAATACCTTGCCGCTGCGGGTGGATGTCAGCGAAGGCGTGCGCGCTGCGGTCAAGACTACCCACGCACGGCTGACCGCGCTGCTGGCCCATGAACACGCGCCACTGGCGCTGGCCCAGCGCTGCAGCGCAGTCTCCGGGGCGCCGCTGTTCAGCGCACTGCTCAACTACCGGCATACCGCCGCCGAGGCGCAGCCGCGTGACGGTCAGGGCATCTGGGAAGGCGTGCAATTGCTCGGTGGCGAAGAGCGCAGCAACTATCCGCTGACTCTCAGCGTCGATGATCTGGGCGAAGGCTTTTCCCTGTCCGTGCTGGCGTTGGCGCAGATCGGCGCGCAGCGCATCTGCGGCTACATGCACACCGCGCTGGAGCATCTGGTGCATGCACTGGAACAGGCGCCGCAACGTCCGCTCAACCGTTTACCGATTCTTTCGGTGGAGGAATACGAGCGCTTGCTGGTCGGTTTCAACCCGACGGCGGCGGCATACCCGCGCGGGGCAACGATTCAGGCGCTGGTGCAAGTGCAGGCCGAGCAGCAGCCACAGGCGCTGGCGGTGGTGCAGGGCACGCAGCAACTGACCTACGCGCAGCTCAATCAGCAGGCCAATCGCCTGGCCCATCACTTGCTCGGCCTCGGCGTGCAACCGGACGACCGGATTGCCGTGTGCCTGCAACGCAGCCCGCAGATGCTGGTGGCGCTGCTGGCGATTCTCAAGGCCGGGGCCGGTTATGTGCCGATTGATCCGGCGTACCCGGCGGAGCGCATTGCCTACCTGTTGCAGGACAGCGATCCGGTGGCGGTGCTGGCGCAGGGCGCGACCCGCGAGTTGCTGGGCCGGGTGCCGGTGATCGATCTGGACAACGCCCTCTGGCAACACCTGCCGCAGACCAATCCGCAACTGCCGTCGCTGACCCCGGCGCATCTGGCCTACGTGATCTACACCTCCGGTTCGACCGGTCAGCCGAAAGGCGTGATGGTCGAACACGCGACCCTGGAAAACCTTGTGCACTGGCACTGCGAGGCGTTCGACCTGCGCGCCGGCAGCCACACCGCCAGCGTTGCCGGTTGCGGTTTCGACGCGATGGCCTGGGAGGTCTGGCCGGCGCTGTGTGTCGGCGCGACCCTGCACCTGCCGCCGCCGTCGATCAGCAACGAACACCTCGATGAGTTGCTCGACTGGTGGCGTGCGCAACCGTTGCAGGTGAGCTTCCTGCCGACGCCGATTGCCGAATACGCCTTCGGTCGTGAGCTGGGTCATCCGACCTTGCGCACGCTGTTGATCGGCGGCGACAAGTTGCGCCAGTTCTCGCGTGAGCAGACGTTTGCCGTCATCAACAACTACGGCCCGACCGAGGCCACGGTGGTCGCGACTTCCGGACAAATCCATGCCGGGCAATTGCTGCACATCGGCCGACCGATGAGCAACGCCAGGGTCTACCTGCTCGATGAACAGCAACGTCCGGTGCCGGTGGGGGTTGCCGGTGAACTGTACGTCGGTGGCGCGGGTGTTGCCCGTGGTTATCTGAACCGTCCCGAGCTGACTGCCGAACGCTTCCTCGAAGACCCGTTCAGTGACGAACCGCAGGCGCGCATGTACCGCACCGGTGACCTCGCGCGCTGGCTGGCCGACGGCAATATCGAGTACCTGGGGCGTAACGACGATCAGGTCAAACTGCGCGGCGTGCGGGTGGAACTGGGGGAAATCGAAGCCGCGCTGTCCAGCCATCCGGCGCTGCAGGACGCGGTGGTGCTGGTGCGCGAGGCGCGCTTGATCGCCTGGTTCACCGCGCGCACAGCGGTAGAAATCGAAGAGCTGCGCGAGCATCTGCAAGCACGTTTGCCGCAGGCACTGGTGCCCGCCGCCTACGTGCGGCTTGAGGCGCTGCCGCTGACCGCCAACGGCAAACTTGACCGCAAGGCCTTGCCCGAACCGGATCAGGATGCCTGGCTCAGTCGCGCATACGAAGCCCCGCAAGGGCCGGTGGAAACCGCGCTGGCGCAGGTCTGGGCCGAGGTGCTGCAAGTTGAACAGGTCGGGCGGCACGACAACTTCTTCGAATTGGGCGGGCATTCGCTGCTGGCGGTGACTTTGATCGAGCGTATGCGTCAGCTCGGCCTGAGCACCGACGTGCGCGTGCTGTTCAGCCAGCCGACCCTCGCCGCGCTGGCCGCCGCCGTCGGCAGTGGTCGCGAAGTCGCGGTGCCGGCCAACCTGATTCCGGCCGATTGCACGCGCATTACCCCGGACATGCTGACGCTGGTGCAACTGGATCAGCAGAGCATCGAGCGCATCGTTGCCACGGTGCGGGGCGGGGCCGCCAACGTGCAGGACATTTATCCGCTGGCGCCATTGCAGGAAGGCATTCTGTATCACCACTTGAGCGCCGCGCAGGGTGATCCGTACCTGCTGCAATCGCGCCTGGCGTTCGACAGCCTCGAACGCTTGCAGGCCTTTGCCGCCGCGCTGCGTCAGGTCATGAGCCGTCACGACATTCTGCGTACCGGGGTGGTCTGGGAAGGGTTGGCGACGCCGGTGCAAGTGGTCTGGCGTGAAGCTGAGCTGCCGCTGCAGGAAGTTGCATTCGACCCGGCCGGCGGTGACGTACTCGCGCAATTGTTTGAGCGTTTCGATGCGCGGCATTACCGCATCGACCTCAGTCAGGCGCCGCTGATTCGCCTGGTGTACGCGCAGGATCCGGCCAATCACCGGGTGGTCGCCATGCTGCTGTTCCATCACATCGCCATGGACCACACGGCGCTGGCCGTGGTGCAGGAGGAAATGCAAGCGATCCTCTTTGATCACGACGAAGCACTGCTGCCGGCCGTGCCGTATCGCAATTACGTGGCACAGACCCGGCTGGGTGTCAGCGAGCAAGAGCACGAAGGGTTTTTCCGCGCGATGCTCGGTGACATTGACGAGCCGACGCTGCCATTCGGTCTGCTGGATGTGCACGGTGACGGCCATGACATCGAAGAAGTCCGTCAGCGCGTGCCCGAAGCCTTGGCGCGGCGCTTGCGCAGCCAGGCGCGGCAGCTGGGCGTGAGTGTCGCGAGCCTGTTCCATCTGGCATTTGCCCAGGTATTGGCGGCGACCTCCGGACATGATCGCGTGGTATTCGGCACCGTGCTGCTGGGGCGGATGCAGGGCGGTACCGGCGCTGATCGCGGTCTGGGAATGTTCATCAACACGCTGCCGCTGCGGGTGGATTTGGGTGATGTTTCAGTGCGTGCCGGGGTGCGCGCCACCCATGCGCAATTGACGGCATTGCTCGGCCATGAACATGCGTCACTGGCATTGGCCCAGCGTTGCAGCGGGGTGGCCGCGCCGTCGCCGCTGTTCAGTGCGATGCTCAACTACCGGCACAGCGTCAGCGCAGAACAATTGCAGGCCAATCGCCTGGCCTGGCAGGGCATCGAGAACCTCTCCAGCGAAGAGCGCACCAACTATCCGCTGAGCTTCAACGTCGATGACCTGGGTCAGGGTTTTGATCTCACGGCGATGACCCCTTCACAGATTGGCGCGGCGCGGGTGTGTGGCTACATGCAGCAGGCATTGGCGGAACTGGTCGAGGCGCTGGAGCAGACTCCGCAGCAGGCGTTGAATCGTCTGTCGGTGCTGGCGGATGCCGAGCGTCAACATCTGCTGTTCGGCCTGAATGCCACCGAGGTCGATTACAACCTTGAGCAGACCATTCACGGCTTGTTCGAAGCGCAAGTGGCGCGCACGCCTTGGGCACCAGCGGTAGTCGCAGATGGACAGCAACTGACTTATGCCGAACTCAACGCCCGGGCCAATCAACTGGCGCGGCACCTGCGTGAGTTGGGTGTAGGCCCGGATGCGCGGGTGGCGATCTGCGTCGAACGCGGACTGGACATGGTGGTCGGGCTGCTGGCGATCCTCAAGGCTGGCGGCGGTTATGTGCCGCTGGACCCTGCGTATCCGCTGGAGCGTCTGGCCTACATGCTGGAGGACAGTGCGCCGCTGGCGGTGCTGGTGCAGGGGACGACGCGTTCGTTGCTCGGTGACGTTTCGGTGCCGGTGATCAATCTGGATCAGCCGCATTGGCAAGCGCTGCCGACGGACAATCTTGCGATAACCGAACTGGCCCCGCAGCACACCGCGTACGTGATCTACACCTCCGGCTCCACTGGCCAGCCGAAAGGCGTGATCAACGAACACAGCGGGGTGGTCAACCGTTTGCTGTGGATGCAGGACGCCTATCAACTGACCGCCAGCGACACGGTGCTGCAGAAAACCCCGTTCAGCTTCGACGTCTCGGTCTGGGAGTTCTTCTGGCCGCTGATGACCGGCGCGCGACTGGTCATGGCCCGGCCCGAGGGGCACAAGGATCCGCAATACCTCAGCGACATCATCGAACGCGAGCACATCACCACGCTGCACTTCGTACCGTCGATGCTCGACGTCTTTCTCGCCCACGCTGACACCGCACGCTGCAGCAGTCTGCGGCAAGTGATGTGCAGCGGCGAAGCGCTGCCGGGCAGCGTGGTGCGACGCTTCAAGCAGCAACTGCCGGGCAGCCAATTGCACAACCTCTACGGCCCGACCGAAGCCGCAGTGGACGTGACGGCGTGGAACTGCGCCGGGCCACTGGAAAGCACCCCGGACAACACACCCATCGGCAAACCGATTGCCAACACCCGCATGTACATCCTCGATGCCCAGCAGCAACCAGTGCCCCACGGTGTGGTTGGCGAGCTGTATATCGGTGGCGTGCAGGTGGCGCGCGGTTATCTGAATCGTCCGCAGTTGAATGCCGAGCGCTTCCTCACCGATCCGTTCCAGGCCAATGGGCGGATGTACCGCACCGGCGACGTCGCCCGTTATCTGCCGGACGGCAATATCGAATACCTGGGCCGTAACGACGATCAGGTGAAGATCCGTGGCCTGCGCATCGAACTCGGTGAAATCCAGGCACGCCTGACCCAGATCGATGGCGTGCAGGAAGCCGCCGTACTAGCTCGCGAACACGTGCCGGGCGACAAGCGTCTGGTGGCGTACTACACCGGCGCACGCCTGGAAACTGACGTGCTGCGCAGTCGTCTGCTGGAAAACCTGCCGGACTACATGGTGCCCGCCGTGTTCGTGCATCTCGATGCATTGCCGCTGAGCCCCAACGGCAAACTCGACCGCAAGGCGCTGCCGGCACCGGATCTGACGGCGCTGACCGCCCGTGAATACGAAGCCCCGGTCGGTGAAGTGGAGATCGCGCTCGCGCAGCTTTGGGCTGAACTGCTCAAGGTTAAGCGGGTAGGGCGGCACGATCATTTCTTTGAACTGGGTGGTCACTCGCTGCTGGCGGTCAGTCTGATCGGCCGCTTGCGTCAGGAAGGCATGGAAGCCGATGTCAGGTCGCTGTTCGAACATCCGACCCTGGCCGGCTACGCCGCAATTACCGAACGAATGGAGATCGTCCTGTGAACGTGATCGAACTGTTGGCCACATTGAAGGCTAAAGATATTCAGCTGGCGGTCGCGGACGACCAATTGCGGGTGAATGGCAACAAGCAGGCGTTGAACGACCCGGCGTTGCTGGCGCTGTTGCGCGAGCACAAACCGGCGCTGATCGAGCTGATCAAGGCCGGGCAGTACTCGGCCAGCAAGCATGGCCAGGTCGAAGTGCCGGCCAACGGCATCGTTGCGGGCACCACACGCATCACCCCGGCGATGCTGACGCTGGTCGAGCTCGACCAAACCACCATCGACCACCTCGTCGCACAAGTCCCCGGCGGCGCAGCCAATGTGCAGGACATCTACCCGCTGGCGCCGTTGCAGGAAGGCATCCTGTATCACCACGTCAGTGGCGGTGACGGTGATCCGTATGTCATGCAATCGCATTTCGCCTTTGCCAGCCGCGAGCGTTTTCAAGCGTTCGCTCAAGCGCTGCAAAGCGTGATCGATCGCCATGACATTCTGCGCACCGCTGTGCATTGGGCAGGACTGGACGCGCCGCTGCAGGTGGTCTGGCGCCGCGCCGAACTGCCGGTGGAAGAGGTGACGTTGCCTGATGCAAATGACGACGTGCTGGCGTATCTGCACGAGCGCTTCGACGCCCGGCACTTCCGCCTCGACGTCACCCAGGCACCGCTGATGCGTCTGGCCCATGCCTGGGATGAAGCCGGGCAACGAGTGATCGCCACACTGTTGTTCCATCACATGGCGCTCGACCACTCGGCCCTCGACGTGGTGCGCCACGAAATGCGCGCCTGCCTCACCGGGCAGCGTGATCGGCTCGGGCGCCCGGTGCCGTTTCGCAACTATGTGGCGCAGGCACGTCTGGGCGTCAGCGAGGCCGAGCACGAGGCGTTCTTCCGCGAGATGCTCAGCGACATCGACGAACCGACGCTGCCTTACGGCCTGCAGGACGTGCAGGGTGACGGCAGTGAAATCGTCGAACTCAGCGTACCGGTCGCGGCACTGTTGGGTCAGCGTCTGCGAGGGCAGGCACGGACGCTGGGCGTCAGTGTCGCCAGCCTGTTCCATCTCGGCTGGGCGCAAGTGCTGGCCGCGCTGACCGGCAAGCAGCAAGTGGTATTCGGTACGGTGCTGATGGGCCGCATGCAAGGCGCCGAAGCGATCGACCGGGCGCTGGGGATTTTCATCAACACCTTGCCGTTGCGGGTGAACATCGACGGGCAGGATGTGCGCGCGGCGGTCAACGCCACCCACGCCCGGTTGACCACGCTGATGCGTCACGAACACGCGCCGCTGGCCCTGGCTCAACGCTGCAGTCATGTGGTGGCGCCGACGCCGTTGTTCAGCACGCTGCTCAATTATCGCCACAGCCACAACGTCGCCACCGCCAGTGCCGAAACCCTCGCGGCGTGGGACGGTATCTCCACGTTGCACTCCGAAGAGCGCAGCAACTATCCGCTGACGATGAGTGTTGATGACCTCGGTGACGCCTTCAGCCTGACGCTGCTGGCGAGCACGCAAACCGATCCGCAGCGCATCTGCGACTACCTGCACTGCGCGCTGGAAAATCTCGTGCTCGCGCTGGAGCAGGCGCCGCAGACACCGGTCAATCAATTGCCGATTCTGCCGGCGGCTGAGCTTGAACAGGTGCTGCTCGGCTTCAATGCCACCCAAGTGGATTTTCCGACGGCACAGACCATCCAGCAGCGTTTCGAGGCGCAGGTGGCCGAACGGCCGGACGCGCTGGCGGCAGTGTTTGCCGACGCGCAACTGACCTACGCCGAACTCAACCGTCAGGCCAACGCCCTGGCGCAGCATCTGATCAGCTTGGGCGTGAAACCGGATGACCGCGTGGCGATCGTCGCCCGCCGTGGGCTGGACACCCTGGTCGGGCTGGTGGCGATCCTCAAGGCGGGCGCCGGCTATGTACCGATTGATCCGGCACACCCTGCGGAGCGCTTGAATTACCTGCTCGACGACAGCGCGCCGGTGGCGGTGCTGACCCAAAACAATCTGCGCGAGCGCTTGCCGACGCTGACCGTGCCGGTACTCGAACTCGACCGCTGCAACTGGCCGCAGGGCGTGACCCATAATCCGCGCGTTCCCGGCCTGAGTACCGAAAACCTGGCTTACGTGATCTACACCTCCGGATCCACCGGCCTGCCCAAGGGTGTGATGGTCGAGCATCACACCCTAAGCAATCTGGTGGACTGGCACTGCGCGGCGTTCGACCTCTGCGCCGGTCGCCACACCTCAAGCCTCGCCGGTTTCGGCTTCGATGCCATGGCCTGGGAAGTCTGGCCGGCGTTGTGTGCGGGCGCGACCCTGCACCTGGCGCCGACCCACGAGGGCGGCGAAGACATCGATGCCTTGCTGGCCTGGTGGTGCGCGCAGCCGCTGGACGTGAGTTTTCTGCCGACCCCGGTGGCCGAATACGCCTTCAGCCAGAACCTCGAACACCCGACCCTGCGCACGCTGCTGATCGGCGGCGACCGCTTGCGTCAGTTCAATCGCAACCAGCATTTCGACGTGATCAACAACTACGGCCCGACCGAGGCCACAGTGGTCGCGACTTCAGGTCTGGTGCAAAGCGGCGATGCGCTGCACATCGGTAAGCCGGTGAGCAACGCCACGGTGTACCTGCTCGACGAACAACAGCGCCCGGTGCCGATCGGCGTGGCTGGCGAGCTGTACGTCGGCGGCGCTGGGGTCGCTCGTGGTTACCTGAACCGCCCGGACATGACTGCCGAGCGCTTTCTGCGTGACCCATTCAGCCCCTTGCCGAATGCGCGGATGTACCGCACCGGCGACCTTGCACGCTGGCGTGAAGACGGCAACATCGAGTACTTGGGGCGCAACGACGATCAGGTGAAGATCCGTGGCGTACGCATCGAGCTGGGCGAGATCGAAACCTGCCTCAACCAGCTGCCGGGGATTCAGGAAGCGGTATTGCTTGCCCGCGAAGATCAACCCGGCCAGCCGCGCCTGGTGGCCTACTTCACCGAACAGCCGCAGGTCGAAGCGCTGCCGGTGGGCGAGTTGCGCGCGCAATTGCTCAGCCGGTTACCGGAGTACATGGTGCCGACCGCGTTCGTCAAACTCGCCGCGCTGCCGCTCACCGCCAACGGCAAGGTCGACCGCAAGGCCCTGCCGGCACCGGATCTGGCGGCGCTGTTCACCCGCGAGTACGCGGCGCCCGAAGGCGAGGTGGAAACCGCGCTGGCGCAGATCTGGGCCGACGTGCTGCAAGTCGAGCGGGTCGGGCGCCATGATCACTTTTTCGAACTCGGCGGGCATTCGTTGCTGGCGATGCGCATGGTCTCGCAGGTGCGCCAGCGTCTGGGCGTCGAGCTGGCGCTGAGCGATCTGTTTGCCAACGCCGAACTGGCGGCGGTCGCGTCAGTGCTGAGCGAGGCCGGGCGCAGTGAGCAACCGCAGATCGTGCCGGTCGCCCGTGACGGCGCCTTGCCGCTGTCGTTCGCCCAGCAACGCCTGTGGTTCCTCGCGCAAATGGAAGGCGCCAACACCGCCTACAACATTCCCGTGGCCCTGCGTTTGCGCGGCCGTCTCGACGACGCGGCGCTGCAACGCGCGCTGGCGCGGATCGTCGCCCGCCACGAAACCCTGCGCAGCCGCTTCGCCCAATTCAACGACGAAGCCCAGGTGCTGATTGCGCCGGTGGATACCGGTCTGCTGCTGCGGGTCGAAGACCTGCGCCAGCACCCGCAACCCGAGGAAACCCTGCAGGCGCTGATTCAGGGCGAAGCCTCCGGGCCGTTCGACTTGCAGGACGATCCGTTGATTCGCGGGCGACTGGTACGCCTGGCCGACGATCACCATGTGCTATTGCTGACCCTGCACCACATCATCTCCGACGGCTGGTCGATGGGTGTTTTGACCCGTGAACTGATGGCGCTGTATCAGGCGTTCAGTCACGGCCAGCCGGATCCGTTGCCGCCGCTGGTGCTGCAATACACCGACTACGCGGTGTGGCAACGGCGCTGGCTCAGCGGCGAGGTGCTGCAACGCCAGAGCGAGTACTGGCAACAGACCCTTTCCGGTGCCCCGGCGCTGCTGATGCTGCCCACCGATCGGCCGCGTCCGGCGCAGCAGGACTATGCCGGCAGCAGCGTTGCCGTCGTGCTCGACGAACGCTTGAGCGCCGGGCTCAAAGCTTTGGGCCAGCGCCACGGCGTGACCCTGTACATGACGCTGATGAGTGCCTGGGCAATGCTGCTCAGCCGCTTGTCCGGGCAGGCGGAAGTGGTGATCGGTTCGCCGGTGGCCAACCGCACCCGCGCCGAGATCGAAGGCCTGATCGGCATGTTCGTCAACACCCTGGCTCTGCGCATCGACACCTCGGGCGAGCTGAGCGTCGAAGCGCTGCTGGCGCGGGTCAAGGCGCAAACCCTGCAAGCGCAGGCGCATCAGGATCTGCCGTTCGAGCAAGTGGTGGAAATCACCCGGCCGGTGCGCAGCCTGGCGCACAGCCCGTTGTTCCAGACCTTGCTCAGTTGGGATGGCCTCGAAAGCCCGGCGCTGGCCCTCGGCGAACTGACGCTGGAAGGCGTGGCCGAGCCGAGCCACTTCGCCAAGTTCGACCTGTCGCTGAGCCTGAGTGAGTCCGGCGGCGTTATTCGCGGATCGCTGGAATACGCCACGGCGTTGTTCGACCAGAGCACGGTCGAGCGCTTCACCGGTTACTTCCAGCGCCTGTTGCAGGCGATGGTCGCCAACGATCAGGCAGTGCTGGAACAGGCGCCGCTGCTGGCGCAGGAAGAGCGGCAGCGTTTGCTGGTCGAGTTCAATGCCACGGCGGTCGATTACAACCTTGATCAGACCATTCACGGCTTGTTCGAAGCGCAAGTGGCGCGCACGCCTTGGGCACCAGCGGTGGTCGCTGATGAACAGCAACTGACTTATGCCGAAATCAACGCCCGGGCCAATCAACTGGCGCGGCATCTGCGTGGGTTGGGCGTAGGCCCGGATGCGCGGGTGGCGATCTGTGTCGAACGCGGTCTGGACATGGTGGTCGGGCTGCTGGCGATCCTTAAGGCTGGCGGCGGTTATGTGCCGCTGGACCCGGCGTATCCGCTGGAACGTCTGGCGTACATGCTGGAGGACAGCGCGCCGTTGGCGGTGTTGGTGCAGGGAACCACGCGTTCGTTGCTCGGTGACGTTGGCGTGCCGGTGATCGACCTGGATCAGCCGCACTGGCAAGCGCTGGCGACGGAAAACCTTTCGCTCGCTGAACTGACTCCGCAGCACAGCGCGTACGTGATCTACACCTCCGGCTCCACTGGTCAACCGAAAGGCGTGATCAATGAACACAGCGGGGTGGTCAACCGCTTGCTGTGGATGCAGGACGCCTATCAACTCACCGCCAGCGACACGGTGCTGCAAAAGACCCCGTTCAGCTTCGACGTCTCGGTCTGGGAGTTCTTCTGGCCGCTGATGACCGGCGCCCGATTGGTCATGGCCCGGCCCGAGGGGCACAAAGATCCTCTGTATCTGAGCGAAATCATCGAGCGCGAAAAGATCACCACACTGCACTTCGTGCCGTCGATGCTCGACGTGTTTCTCGCTCACGCCGACACCACACGTTGCAGTAGCCTGCGGCAAGTGATGTGCAGCGGCGAAGCGTTGCCGGGCAGTGTCGTTCGGCGCTTCAAGCAGCAACTGCCGAGCAGCCAATTGCACAACCTCTACGGCCCGACCGAAGCCGCAGTGGACGTCACCGCGTGGAATTGCGCCGGGCCGGTGGAAAACACCCCGGACAACACGCCGATCGGCAAACCGATCGCCAACACCCGCATGTACATCCTCGATGCCCAGCAACAACCGGTGCCGCAGGGTGTAGTCGGGGAGCTGTACATCGGTGGCGTGCAGGTAGCGCGCGGTTATCTGAATCGCCCGGAACTGAACGCCGAACGCTTCCTCACCGATCCGTTCCAGGCCAATGGGCGGATGTACCGCACCGGCGACGTCGCCCGTTATCTGCCCGACGGCAATATCGAATACCTCGGTCGCAACGACGATCAGGTGAAGATCCGCGGTTTGCGCATTGAACTCGGCGAGATTCAGGCGCGTTTGACCCAGATCGACGGCATTCAAGAAGCCGCCGTATTGGCCCGCGAAGACGTGCCGGGCGACAAGCGTTTGGTCGCGTACTACACCGGCGCAGCGCTGGAAATCGAAACGCTGCGCAGCCATCTGCTGGAAAACCTGCCGGACTATATGGTGCCCGCCGTGTTCGTGCATCTCGATGCACTGCCGCTGAGCCCCAACGGCAAACTCGACCGCAAGGCACTGCCGGCGCCGGATCTGGCGGCGTTGACCGCCCGTGAATACGAAGCCCCGGTTGGTGAAGTGGAAATCGCGCTCGCGCAGCTCTGGGCTGAATTGCTCAAGGTCGAGCGGGTAGGCCGCCACGACCATTTCTTCGAACTCGGTGGCCATTCGCTGCTGGCGGTGAATCTGGTGGCGCGGATGCGTCGTGCCGGACTGAGCGCCGACATTCGCGTGCTGTTCAACCAGCCGACCCTCGCCGCGCTGGCCGCTGCCGTGGGCGGTGAGCCAGAGGCTGAAGTCGTGGCCAACCTGATCACTGCGGACTGCACGCGCATCACCCCCGAGCTGCTGCCACTGGTGGCGCTCGACCAGCCGAGCATCGACCGTATCGTCGCCAGCATCCCCGGCGGCGTGGCCAACGTGCAGGATATTTATCCGCTGGCGCCGTTGCAGACCGGCATCCTCTTTCATCACCTGTCCGCCGCCCAGGGCGATCCGTATGTGTTGCAGGCGCAGTTTGCGTTCGCCGATGAACAACGCCTGAACAGCTTCACTCAAGCCTTGCAGAACGTAATCCAGCGCCACGACATCCTGCGCACTTCGCTGTTCTGGGACGGGCTGCAAGACCCGGTGCAAGTGGTCTGGCGTGAGGCGCCGCTGGCGTGTGAAGTGCTGGAACTGAATGACGCGGACGGCGATGTACTGGAGCAATTGCGCCGCCGCTTCGACGCCGCGCAGTACCGCATGGCCGTCAATCAGGCGCCGCTGATGCGCGTGGTGCACGCGTGGGACGCCGCCAATCAGCGGGTGGCGGCGTTGTTGCTGTTTCATCACCTGGTGATGGACCACGTGGCGCTGGAGGTGCTGCAACACGAAATGCAGGCGTTCCTCAGCGGCCAGCCGCAGCGTCTGGCCGAGCCGGTGCCGTATCGCAATTACGTGGCGCATACCCTGTCGGCGATGAGCGATCAGCATCACGAAGATTTCTTCCGCGAGATGCTGGGTGATATCAGCGAACCGAGCGCGCCGTACGGCCTGCACAGCATTGCCGAGGGCCACGCCGCAGAAGCACGCCGGGTACTCGACCTCGATCTGAGTCGGCGTGTCAGGGCCAAGGCCCGACGGCTGGGGATCAGCGCCGCGAGCCTGATGCATCTGGCCTGGGCACAGGTGCTGGGAAAACTCTCCGGGCGTGACGCAGTGGTGTTCGGCACTGTGTTGCTGGGGCGGTTGCAGGCGGGCGAGGGCGCCGAGCGGGCGCTGGGGGTGTTCATCAACACCTTGCCGCTGCGCGTCGATCTCGGGCAACGCTCGGCGCAGGAAGCCGCGCTCGCCACCCACCAACAGTTGAACGCGCTGTTGCAACATGAGCATGCGCAATTGGCGCTGGCCCAGCGTTGCAGTGCGATGCCCGCCGGCACGCCGCTGTTCAGCACGCTGTTCAACTATCGTCACAGCGCCGCTGCCGGCACGCCTTCCGCGGAGGCGACGAACGCGTGGCAAGGCATGCAGTTGCTCAATACCCAGGAGCACACCAACTACCAGTTGAGCGTGAGTGTCGATGACCTCGGCGAAGGATTCGGCTTCACTGCACTGGCCGCTCCCGGCATTGATCCCGCACGCATTTGCGAGTACCTGCAACGGGCGGTGAGCAACCTGCTGCAGGCACTGGAACAGACCCCGCAACTGAGCGTTGATCAGGTGTCGATCCTGGCGCCGGACGAGCGCCGGCAATTGCTGGTCGAGTTCAACGCCACCGAGCGGGAATACCCGCGTGCGCTGACCGTGCACGCCTCGTTCGAAAGGCAAGTGGCGGCAGATCCGCAGGCCATCGCTGTGGTGCATGGCGGGCAAACGTCGAGTTATGCCGATTTGAATGATCGGGCCAACCGCTTGGCCCACTACCTGATCGCTCAAGGCGTGCAGCCGGGCGACCACGTGGCGATCCTGTTGCCGCGCTCGCTGCAGCTGCTGGTGGCGCAACTGGCGATTGCCAAGTGCGCGGCGGCCTATGTGCCGCTGGACATCAACGCGCCGAGCGAGCGTCAGGCATTCATGCTCGAGGACAGCCGCGCCGTGGCGTTGCTGACCCTCAGCAGCGAAGCCATTGATTACGTCGCGCCGCGCATCGACCTCGACCAGCTCAAGCTCAGCGGTCAGCCGACGCACAATCCGAACCTGGCGCAAAGCCCGGAAGCGCTGGCGTACATCATGTACACCTCCGGCTCCACCGGTACGCCGAAGGGTGTGATGGTGCCGCACCGTGGCATCGCTCGTCTGGTGCTGAACAACGGTTACGCCGATTTCAACCCGCAGGATCGCGTGGCGTTTGCGTCCAACCCGGCGTTCGACGCCAGCACCATGGACATCTGGGGGCCGTTGCTCAACGGCGGGCGCGTGGTGGTGATCGATCACCAGACCCTGCTGGATCCGCACGCGCTCGCTGGTGAATTGCACGCTAGCGGGGCGACAATCCTGTTTGTCACCACGGCGCTGTTCAACCAGTACGTGCAACTGATTCCGCAGGCGCTGAAAGGCTTGCGCATGGTTCTGTGCGGCGGTGAACGCGGCGATCCGGCAAGCTTCCGCCGCTTGCGGGCCGAGGCGCCACAGTTGCGCATCGTGCATTGCTACGGCCCGACCGAAACCACCACGTACGCCACCACGTTTGAAGTGCACGAGGTGGCGGAAAATGCCGAAAGCGTGCCGATTGGTGGGCCGATCTCCAACACCCAGGTGTATGTACTCGATGCGCACCAGCAGCCGGTGCCGATCGGCGTGACCGGCGAGCTGTACATTGGCGGGCAGGGCGTGGCGCTGGGCTATCTGAATCGCCCGGATCTGACTGCCGAGAAGTTCCTGCGCGATCCGTTCAGCGACCGTCCGGGCGCGTTGCTGTACCGCACCGGCGACCTTGTGCGCTGGCTGGCGCCGGGGCAGCTCGACTGCATCGGGCGCAATGACGATCAGGTGAAAATCCGTGGTTTCCGCATCGAACTCGGCGAGATCGAAAATCGTCTGCTGGGCTATCCGGGGATCAACGAAGCGGTGGTGCTCGCCCGGCGCGATGGTCAGGAACCGTTGCGCCTGGTGGCCTACTACACCGCGCACGACGGCGCACTGGAACTCGCCGACCTGCGTGAGCATGTGCAGGCGCAGTTGCCGGAATACATGGTGCCGAGTGCCTGGGTGCAGCTCGATGCCTTGCCGTTGACCAACAACGGCAAGGTCGATCGCAAAGCCTTGCCCGAACCGGATGCTGCGGCGTTGATCACCCGCGAATACGTTGCGCCACAGGGTGAACTGGAAATTGCATTGGCGCAGATCTGGGCCGAGACCCTGCAAGTCGAGCAGATCGGCCGCCACGATCACTTCTTCGAACTCGGCGGGCATTCGTTGCTGGCGATGCGCATGCTGTCGCAGGTACGCCAGCGTCTCGGCGTCGAACTGCCCCTGAGCGAGTTGTTTGCCGATCCGCATCTCGTCGCGGTGGCCGCGGTGCTGAACCGCGCCGGGCGCAGCACGCTGCCAGAGATCGTCGCGGCGGCGCCGGATCAAGCGCTGCCGCTGTCCTTCGCCCAGCAACGTCTATGGTTCCTGGCGCAAATGGACGGCGGTAACTCGGCGTACAACATTCCGCTTGGCCTGCGCCTGCGCGGGCGGCTCGATGTCGAAGCTTTGCAGCGCGCGCTGACGCAGATCGTTGCGCGGCACGCAACCCTGCGCAGCCGTTTCGTCAGCGTCGACGATCAGGCGCAGGTGACAATTGCACCGGTCGACAGCGGCCTGCTGTTGCAGGTGGAAGACCTGCGCCAGGATCCACAGGCCGAAGCCACTGTACAGGCGCGTCTCGCGCAGGAAGCCGCGACTGCCTTCGATTTGCAGCACGATCCGCTGATTCGCGGACACCTGCTGCGTCTCGCTGACGATCATCATGTGCTGCTGCTGACCGTGCATCACATCGTCGCCGATGGCTGGTCGATGGGCGTGCTGACCCGTGAGCTGATGGCGTTGTATCAGGCCTTCAGTCACGGTCAGCCGGATCCATTGCCGCCGTTGACCCTGCAATACGGCGACTACGCCGTGTGGCAGCGGCGCTGGCTCAGCGGTGAAGTGTTGCAGCGGCAAAGTGATTACTGGCAGCAGACCCTCGACGGCGCGCCGGCGTTGCTGACCCTGCCCACCGACCGTCCGCGTCCGCCACAGCAGGATTTTGCCGGCAGCAGCGTCGAAGTACGCCTGGATGAGCAACTGAGTGCCGGGCTCAAAGCCTTGAGTCAGCGTCACGGCGTGACCCTGTTCATGACCCTGATGAGTGCCTGGTCGCTGTTGCTGAGTCGTTTGTCCGGGCAGTCCGACGTGGTGATCGGCTCGCCGGTGGCCAACCGCAGCCGGGCCGAGATCGAAGGCCTGATCGGCATGTTCGTCAACACCCTGGCCCTGCGCATCGACACCTCGGGTGAACCGAGCGTGGCCACGCTGCTGGCACGGGTCAAGGCGCGCACGCTGGAGGCGCAGGCGCATCAGGATCTGCCGTTCGAGCAAGTGGTGGAAATCGCCCGGCCGGCGCGCAGTCTGGCGCACAGCCCGTTGTTCCAGAGCACGCTGAGCTGGGACAGCAGCGTCGGGCCGAACCTGGCGCTGGGCGATCTGCGCCTCGAAGGCGTGGCCGCGCCGGGCCGGGTGGCCAAATTCGACCTGACCCTGACCCTGGGTGAGGTCAACGGGGTGATTCGCGGCTCGCTGGAATACGCCACGGCGTTGTTCGATCAAGCGACCGTCGAGCGTTATGTCGGTTATCTGCAGCGCTTGCTGGCGGCGATGGTCAACGATGAGCAGACCGTGCTGGAGCGGGTGCCGTTACTCGCCGAGTCTGAGCGTCAGCGCTTGCTCTACGAGTTCAACGCCACGGCGCGCGAGTATCCACAAACCCTGACCGTGCACGGGATTTTCCAGCAGCAGGCAGCGGCGCATCCCAAAGCGGTGGCGGCGGTGCATGGCGAGCATTCGCTGAGCTACTTCGAGCTGAACGCCCAGGCCAATCGTCTGGCGCATCACTTGCTCAGCCAGGGCGTGCAGCCCGGCGACCACGTGGCGATCCTGTTGCCGCGTTCGCTGGAATTGCTGGTGGCGCAACTGGCGATTGCCAAGTGCGCGGCGGCCTATGTGCCGCTGGACATCAATGCCCCGAGCGAGCGTCAGGCGTTCATGGTCGAGGACTGTCAGGCAGCGGCGTTGCTGACCCTCAGCCGTGAAGTCATCGACTACGCTGCGCCACGCATCGACCTCGACCGCTTGACCCTCAGCGGCCAACCCACGCACAACCCGAACCTGGCGCAGTCCTCGCAGGCGCTGGCGTACATCATGTACACCTCCGGCTCCACCGGCACGCCGAAAGGCGTGATGGTCCCGCACCGCGCCATCGGCCGCCTGGTGCTGAACAACGGTTATGCCGATTTCAACCCGCAGGATCGCGTGGTGTTCGCCTCCAATCCGGCGTTCGACGCCAGCACCATGGACATCTGGGGGCCGCTGCTCAACGGCGGGCGCGGGGTGGTGATCGATCACCAGACCTTGCTTGATCCAAACGCGTTCGGCCATGAGTTGAGCGCAACCGGGGCAACGGTGCTGTTCGTCACCACTGCGCTGTTCAATCAGTATGTGCAGCTGATTCCGCAGGCGCTGAAAGGCTTGCGCATTCTGTTGTGTGGCGGTGAGCGTGGCGACCCGGCGGCGTTCCGTCGACTGCTGGCCGAGGCGCCCGCGCTGCGCATCGTGCATTGCTACGGCCCGACCGAAACAACCACCTACGCCACGACGTTTGAAGTGCGTGAAGTGGCGGAAAACGCCGAAAGCGTGCCGATTGGCGCGCCGATCTCCAACACTCAGGTTTACGTGCTCGACGCGCATCAGCAACCGGTGCCGATGGGCGTGACCGGCGAGTTGTACATCGGCGGGCAGGGCGTGGCGCTGGGTTATCTGAATCGCCCGGATCTGACCGCCGAGAAGTTCCTGCGCGATCCGTTCAGCGAGCAGCCGGGCGCGCTGCTGTATCGCACCGGCGACCTCGCACGCTGGCTGGCACCGGGGCAGCTCGATTGCATCGGGCGCAATGACGATCAGGTGAAGATTCGCGGTTTCCGTATCGAGCTGGGCGAAATCGAAAACCGCCTGCTCAACTGCCAGGGGATCAAGGAAGCTGTGGTGCTGGCGCGCCGCGATGGCCAGGACACCACCCGTCTGGTGGCGTACTACACCGCGCACGCCGGGCGCCTGGACAACGCCGATCTGCACGCGCAGTTGCTGGCGCGACTGCCGGAATACATGGTGCCGAGCGCGTGGGTGCAACTGGATGTGCTGCCGTTGAACAACAACGGCAAGGTCGACCGCAAGGCGCTGCCGGCGCCGACGCAGGCAGCGCTGCTCAGTCGGGTGTATGTCGCGCCGATTTCGGCGCTGGAGGACCATCTGGCGCGGATCTGGGCCGGTTTGCTGCAGCTCGAACAGGTCGGTCGTCACGACAACTTCTTCGAACTGGGCGGGCACTCGTTGCTGGCGATGCGCATGCTGTCGCAGGTGCGCCAGCAGTTGGGCGTCGAGCTGACACTCGCCGAGCTGTTCGCCAACCCCGAGCTGGCCGCTGTTGCCGAGGTGCTGAGCCGGGCGGGGCGCAGCACCTTGCCGGAGATTTTGCCGGCGCCGCGTGATCAGCTATTGCCGCTGTCCTTCGCCCAGCAACGCCTGTGGTTCCTGGCGCAGATGGACGGCGGCCACAGCGCCTACAACATCCCGGTCGGTCTGCGCCTGCGCGGTCGGCTGGATGAAGATGCACTGCAACGGGCACTGGCACGCATCGTTGAGCGTCACGAAACCCTGCGCAGCCGCTTCAGCCAGATCGACGATCAGCCGCAGGTGCTGATTTTGCCGGCGGAGAGCAGTTTGCTGCTGGCGGTAGAAGACCTGCGTCAGCACCCGCAGGCTGACAACGCCTTGCGTGGCCTGATCGAGGAACAGGCCTGCGCCTCGTTCAATCTGCAGCACGATGCGCTGCTGCGCGGACGTCTGGTGCGTCTGGCTGATGATCATCATGTGCTGTTGCTGACGCTGCACCACATCATCGCTGATGGCTGGTCGATGGGCGTGCTGACCCGCGAGCTGGCGGCGCTGTATCAGGCGTTCAGCCGTGGCGAAGACGATCCGTTGCCGCCGCTGGCGCTGCAATACACCGACTACGCAGTGTGGCAACGGCGCTGGCTCAGCGGCGAGGTGCTGCAGCGCCAGAGCGATTACTGGCAGCAGACCCTGACCGGCGCGCCGGCCTTGCTGACCCTGCCCACCGACCGTCCGCGACCGCCACAGCAGGACTATTCCGGCAGCCGCGTCGACATGCTGCTCGATGAACAGTTGAGCGCCGGTTTGAAAGCCTTGTGTCAGCGTCGCGCGGTGACGCCGTACATGGTGATCATGAGCGCCTGGGCGATGTTGCTCAGTCGTTTGTCCGGGCAGGACGACGTGGTGATCGGCTCGCCGGTGGCCAACCGCACCCGCGCGGAGATCGAAGGCCTGATCGGCATGTTCGTCAACACCCTGGCGCTGCGCATCGATACGTCGGGCGAGCCGAGCGGCGAGGCGCTGCTGGCACGTGTCAAGGCGCAAACCCTGGACGCTCAGGCGCATCAGGATCTGCCGTTCGAGCAAGTGGTGGACATCAGCAAACCAGTCCGCAGCCTGTCGCACAGCGCGTTGTTCCAGACCATGCTCAGTTGGGACAACAACGACGATCCGAGCCTGACCCTCGGCGACCTGACCCTGGAAGGTGTGGCCGGCGACAGCCATTTTGTGAAATTCGATCTGTCGCTGAGCCTCGGCGATTCGCCCGACGGGATTCGCGGCTCATTGCGCTACGCCACGGCCTTGTTCGATGAGTCAACGGTGCAGCGTTTTGTCGGCTACTTCCAGCGGCTGCTGGCGGCGCTGGTCAACGACGATCAGGCCGTGCTTGCGCAAGTGCCGTTGCTGGGCCGGCAGGAGCAACAGCGCTTGCTCATCGACTTCAATGCCAGCGAGGTCGAGTGCCCGCTGGAGCAGCCGTTGCACACGCTGTTTGAAGCGCAAGTGCGGCGCAAACCGGACGCTGTCGCGCTGCAATCGGAGCAGGGAAACCTGACCTACCGCGAGCTCAATCAGCGCGCCAACCGTCTGGCTCGACATCTGCGCGAACTCGGTGTGCAGCCGGATGCGCGGGTGGCGATCTGCGTCGAGCGCGGGCTGGATCTGGTGGTCGGTCTGCTCGGCATTCTCAAGGCCGGTGGTGCCTATGTGCCGCTGGATCCAGGGTATCCGGTAGAGCGTCTGGCCTACATGCTCAAGGACAGCGCGCCGGTGGCGGTGCTGGTGCAAACGGCGACTCGCGGGTTGTTCGATGAAGGTGCCGCGGCGTTGATCGACCTGGATCACGGCAGTTGGCAACATTTGCCGGATCACGATTCGCCAGTGCCGGGCCTCAGTGCTTCGAATCTTGCGTACATGATCTACACCTCGGGTTCTACCGGGTTGCCTAAAGGCGTGATGATCGAGCATCGCAGCGCCTGCAACATGGTGCATTGGGGTTCGCAGCTCAGTCCGCCGACCGAGCACGGTGCGCTGCTGCAAAAAGCGCCGTTCAGCTTCGACAGTTCGGTATGGGAGATTTTCTGGCCGCTGTGTTCCGGGATGCGTCTGGTGCTGGCGCGACCGGACGGCAACCGCGATTCGGCGTATGTGGTGCAGGCCATTCGCGAGCAACAGGTGACGGTGGTCAAGTTCGTCCCGGCGCTGTTGCAGCAGTTCGTCGAGCAGGACGGTGTCGAGCAATGCACCAGCCTGACCGATGTGCTCAACGGTGGCGGCGAACTCAGCGCGGCGCTGGCCCGCCAAGTGCGCGATCGCCTGCCGTGGGTGCGGTTGCACAACGTTTATGGCCCGACCGAAACCACGGTGGACAGCACAGGCTGGACGTTGGAGCCGGATATGCCGGTGCCGGACAACGTGGTGCCGATCGGCACAGCACTGAGCAATACCCGGCTGTACGTGCTTGACGCTTACGGTCAGCCGGTGCCGCAAGGCGTCAGTGGTGAGTTGCATATCGGCGGCGTTGGCGTGGCGCGTGGTTATCACGGTTTGCCGGAAATGCAGGCTGAGCGCTTCATCGACAGCCCGTTTGTGGCGGGGGATCGCCTGTACCGCACAGGAGATCTGGCGCGTTACAACAACCATGGCGAGCTGGAATTCCTCGGCCGCAACGACTTCCAGATCAAGCTGCGTGGCCTGCGTCTGGAGCCGGGGGAAATCGAGGCACGGCTGATCGAGCATCCGGCGATCCGCCAAGCGGTGGTGATGGTCCGCGATGAGCGCCTGGTGGCGTGGTACACCGTGCGAGCCGGCATTGACGCGCCATCGCTGGAGACCTTGCGCGCGCATGTGCTGGAGCGCTTGCCGGAGTACATGGTGCCGGGCGCGTTTGTGCTGCTCGACACTTTACCGCTGACACCGAACGACAAGATCGACCGCAAAGCCCTGCCGGAACCGGGGGCAGATGCGGTGATCAACCGCCCATACGTGGCACCCGAGGGTGAAATCGAAACCGCGCTGGCGCAGATCTGGGCTGAAGTCCTCGGCGTCGAACAGGTCGGACGGCACGACAACTTCTTCGAACTGGGCGGGCATTCGTTGCTGGCGGTGAAGCTGGTCAATCTGCTGCAACGGGCCGGCCTGCCGCTGTCGCTGGCCGAACTGTTCCAGCATCCGAGCATCGAGTCTGCCGCTGCGCTGCTCAGTCAGGGCGAGGCGCTCGGTCAGCCTGACGGGCTGGTCGTGGTGCGTGCCGGGACGCACGGTACGCCGCTGTTCCTGCTGCATGAGTTCAGCGGCCGCGACGTGTACTTCCCGACCCTGGCCCAGCACATCGGTGGCGAGTTCCCGATTTACGGCCTGCCCGGTGTGCCGCTGGGGCAAGCGCAATTGCGCACGCTGGAGTGCATGGCGCAGCGCATGGTCGGGATCATCCGTTCGGTGCAGCCGCACGGGCCGTATCGGCTGGCAGGCTGGTCGTTCGGCGGGGTGCTGGCGCACGAAGTCGCGCAGCAATTGCTCGGCCTCGATGAACCGGTGGAATTCATTGGCATGCTCGACAGCTACGCGCCAAACCCGCTCGCCCAGGACAAGGCGCTGTGGAGCGGCGAGGGCCTCGACAAGCGTCAGTTGCTTGGCCATTGCCGTGGCCGTTCGCTGATGCTCGGTGCTGAAAGCGAGGCAGCACTGGCGGCGGTGCAAGCGCTGGAAGCACAAGTCGAACAACTGGATTTCCCCGAGCTGTTCCAGCGCTGTCAGGCGCAGCAGCTGACCGATCCGGAACTGGCCACGGTCAGTGCGGCGGACGCCTGGCATTACTTTGATCGCGAAGCGGCGCATCGTCTGGCGCTGGCGCATTACCGGGTCAGCCCGGCTAGTCAGCCGATCCACCTGTTCCGTGCCCAGGAGTTGATGGACGGCCAGTCGTTGCCGAGCCCGACGCGCGGCTGGGAAGAGCGCTTCGACATTGGCTTGCTGCGTTGCATCGACATCCCCGGCGATCACCGGACGATGATGAAGCACCCGCACATTCAGGCACTCGGTCAGGCGATTACCCAGGCGCTGGAAACCCTGGTGACGCCGAAGCCGACACCGTATCAACCGCTGCTGACGATTCAGACCGGGCAGCCGGGGCATGCGCCGATTTTCTGTGTGCCGGGGGCGGGTGACAGTGTCACCGGGTTCATTCATCTGACCGAGGCGATCGGCCCGGAATGGCCGATCATCGGCCTGCAACCGCGCGGGCTGGACGGCGTCAGTGTGCCGCACAGCGCGGTCGAAGCCGCTGCCGCGTTCTACCTGCAGGCCATCGAGCAGATTCACCCGCAAGGGCCGCTGCACCTGATCGGCCATTCGTTCGGCGGCTGGGTCGCGCACGCCATGGCCGCGCAGTTGCAGGCGGCCGGGCGCGAGGTGGCATCGCTGACGTTGATCGACAGCGAAGCGCCGGGCGGTGACGGCACGGCGGGCAAGCCGTACACGGACACTGCCGCGCTGCAACGGCTGATCGACACCCTGCAATTGTCCTGTGGCAAATCGCTGGGCATCGATCCCGCGACCTTCGCCAACGCCGACGACACCACGCAATTGCGCCTGCTGCACGACGGCATGGTGCGCGCCGGGGTGTTGTCGGAGCGGGCGGCGCCGAATGCGATGCATGGCCCGGCCCGCACGTTCGCCAGCGCCTTGCGCACGGTCTATCAACCGCGTCTGGCCTACACCGGGCCGGTGCGGCTGGTGCTGGTCGATGACCCGACGCTGGACGAGTGGGGCAATCAGCGCGAACAGGCGGCGGTGCTCGAAGGCTGGCAGCGGCAGGTCAGCGATCTGGCGGTGTGGTACGGGCCGGGCAACCACTTCACGATTCTCAAGGCACCCAATGTCTTCAGTTTCGCCGCGTGGTGGCATGACGGTCTGGCGCTGGCGGTCGGCGAAGTGCTGTCCTGAGTGTGGTTGTTCTATCAAGACCCGGCCGCTGGCCGGGTTCATCCCTGAACGGACTTGTGGTTATTTATGGAAAAGTCGAAGTTGCGCAAAGTCGGTATGGGGTTGGCGTTGGCGGTGGTTGCCGGGTTGGTGCTGTACACGGTGCAGGCACCGGCCGAAGCACCGAAATACCAGACCGCCCCGGTCGAACGCTCGGATATCGAAAACACTGTGCTCGCCACCGGTTTGCTGGAAGGCGTCAAACAGGTGGACGTCGGCGCTCAGGTGTCGGGGCAGTTGAAGTCGCTCAAGGTCAAGGTTGGCGACAAGGTGAAGAAGGGCCAGTGGCTGGCCGAGATCGATCCGCTGGTGCTGCAGAACACCCTGCGTCAGGCGCAGGTCGATGAGGAAAACCTGCAGGCGCAGAAGCGTGCCACGCAAGCCCAGCTCAAGCAGACCAAAGCGATTTACCAGCGCTATCAGAACCTGCAGGAAGATGCGTCGATCTCGCGTCAGGATTTCGAAACCGCGCAGTCGGATTACGAGGTGCAGCAGGCCAATCTGCTGTCGCTGGACGCGCAGATCAAAAGTGCGCATATCCAGATCGACACCGCCAAGGTTAACCTCGCATACACGCGAATCGTCGCGCCGATCGACGGCGATGTGGTCGGTATCGTCACCCAGGAAGGCCAGACCGTGATCGCGAACCAGTTGGCGCCGATCCTGCTGAAACTGGCGGATCTGGACACCATGACCATCAAGGCACAGGTGTCGGAGGCGGACGTGATCCATATCGCGCCGGGGCAGCAGGTGTACTTCACCATCCTCGGCGAGGACAAACGCTATTACGGCAAGCTGCGTGGCACGGAGCCTGCGCCGCAAAACTTCCTCGAAACGCCGCCGGCCGGCACCCCGAAACAAAACACCGCGGTGTTCTACAACGCGCTGTTCGAGGTGCCCAATCCCGACCATCGCTTGCGCATCTCGATGACCGCGCAAGTGCGCATCGTCCTTGATACCGCGCAATCGGTGCTGACCGTGCCGGTGGCCGCGCTTGGGCCGCGCAATGCTGATGGAAGTTTTCCGGTGCGGGTGCTCGACGCCAAGGGCCAGGCGCAGTCGCGCAACGTGCAGACCGGGATCAACAACAACGTCAAAGTGCAGATCAATCAGGGCCTCAGCGAAGGCGAGCGGGTGGTGATCGGTGATCCGTTGCCCGCCGTGGCGGGGGCTTGAGCATGACGCAAGCATTGCTGCAACTGACCGGCATCACCCGCAGTTTCACCGCTGGCGACCGCGAATTTCTCGCGTTGAAGGACATCAACCTGACGATCAATGCCGGAGAAATGGTGGCGATCATCGGCGCCTCCGGTTCCGGCAAATCAACCCTGATGAACATCCTCGGCTGTCTCGATTACGCCACCGCCGGCAGTTACAAGATCAACGGCCAGGAGACCCGTGACCTCGACGATCAGGCGCTGGCCGAGCTGCGCCGCGATTACTTCGGCTTCATCTTCCAGCGCTATCACTTGTTGCCGCACCTGAGTGCGATGCACAACGTCGAGATGCCGGCCATCTACGCTGGCATCCCCGCGCCACAACGCCACGCCCGTGCCCGCGAATTGCTGGCGCGGCTGGGCCTTGATGGGCACCTGACTCACCGCCCGAGCCAGCTCTCCGGCGGTCAGCAACAACGGGTGAGTATCGCCCGAGCCTTGATGAATGGCGGTGAAGTGATCCTCGCCGACGAACCTACCGGCGCCCTCGACACCGCCAGCGGCAAAGAGGTAATGCGTATTCTGCTGGAGCTGCACGCGGCCGGGCACACGGTGATTCTGGTGACCCACGACCCGAAAGTCGCGGCCAACGCCGAACGTATCATTGAGGTCAGCGACGGCGAGATCCTCAGCGACCGCCGCAACCAGCGTGACACCGGGCAACTGCCGGGCGAGGACGATGTACCCCCCAAACCACCGGCGACCCGCCGTCTGGTCGCCAGCCTCGGGCTGTTCAAGGAAGCCTTCAACATGGCCTGGGTGGCGCTGATTTCGCACCGTATGCGCACCTTGCTGACCATGCTCGGCATCGTCATCGGTATCACCTCGGTGGTGTCGATTTCGGCGATCGGCGAAGGCGCGAAAAACTACGTGCTCAAGGACATTTCAGCAATCGGCAGCAACACCATCGACATTTATTCCGGCAGCAGTTTCGGTGACAAACGCGCCGCGTCGATCGAGACGCTGGTACCGGCCGACGTCACCGCGCTGAATCAGCTGTATTACGTCGACAGCGCCACCCCGGTGGTCGGTCGCAGCATGCTCCTGCGTTACCGCAACATCGACCTCGACGCGCAGATCAACGGCGTCAGCGACCAGTACTTTCAGGTGCGCGGGATCAAACTGGAGGCGGGCATCACCTTCAGCGAAAGCGATGCGCGGCGCCAGGCGCAGGTGGTGGTAATCGACTACAACACCCGGCATCGGCTGTTCGGCGAGGGCGTCGATCCGCTGGGCCAGGTGATCCTCATTGGCAACCTGCCATGCACCGTGATCGGCGTGGCCGCCGAGAACAAGAACCTGTTTGCCTCGGGCAAGACCCTCAACGTCTGGGTGCCCTACGAAACCGCCGCCGGGCGCCTGCTCGGCCAGCGCTTCCTCGACAGCATCAGCGTGCGGATCAAGGACGGCCAGTCGAGCAAAGTCGTGGAAAATCACGTCACCCAATTGATGCTGCAACGCCACGGCATCAAGGACTTCTACACCAACAACCTCGACAGCGTGATGCAGACCGTACAGAAAACCAGCCGCTCGCTGGCCTTGCTGCTGTCGCTGATTGCGGTGATTTCGCTGGTGGTCGGCGGCATCGGCGTGATGAACATCATGCTGGTGTCGGTCACCGAGCGTACCCGCGAGATCGGCATTCGCATGGCGGTCGGCGCGCGCCAGTCGGACATTCGTCAGCAGTTTCTGGTGGAAGCGGTGATGGTCTGCCTGCTCGGCGGGGCGATCGGCATCTCGTTGTCGTATGCCATCGGTCACCTGTTTTCGCTGTTCATCAAGGAATGGGAAATGGTGTTCTCCATGGCCTCGGTGGTGACGGCAGTGATCTGCTCGACGCTGATCGGCATCGTCTTCGGCTTCGTCCCCGCGCGTAATGCTTCACGCCTGGACCCGATCGAGGCGTTGGCGCGGGACTGATTGCCGGAGCTGATTGGCCGGGCTAGTGCCTGAAGTGCACAAATCGAAAGGGACGGGTCATGAACCCGTCCCTGTTTTTCGCCCAGCCCTGCTGGCAATGGCGGCCTACGAGCCGACCAATCCCTGACTGAATGCTCTCGGTCAAATTGTGGGAGCTGGCTTGCCAGCGATGACGGCCTGCCAGCCGACCAACCTCCCACCTGAATGCACGCAATCCAACTGTGGGAGCGAGCTTGCTCGCGAAAGCGGCCTGCCAGACAACATCAAAGCAACAGAGCAGACCCCGCAC